>Ga0209057_1001779_pt1 | contig 17053 bp, 18 predicted proteins | sample GraSoiAngelo_146_FD_185903 | JGI IMG/M metagenome (GOLD analysis project Ga0209057, IMG submission 185903) | Grasslands soil microbial communities from the Angelo Coastal Reserve, California, USA - 14_1009_05_30cm (SPAdes) (version 2) | ecosystem: Environmental > Terrestrial > Soil > Grasslands ... | reverse complement strand
CACGGTCGCATAGAACGTGTTCGACCATGTCTCGCCGTTGCGCACCTTCGTGCCCGAGCAGAACGTCTGCTGCGTGCCCTGGTCGGCGACGATCGAGGTGATCTGACCCGCCAGGTCGCCCGTCAGAGTCAGGTTCTGGTTCCAGTTGCCCGCCGGGATCACGGGTGACGGCGAGGGTTCCACCCTCGCTGTGTTCTGGCCGCAGGCTGCTAAGACGAAAAGGGCGACGATGCCCGCCAACCGGAGCATGTGGTCGAATCTTAGCCGTGGGCGCCCCCTCCGACCAAATCCAGCGGGCGATGCTCGCCCTCGAGGCCGCCTTCTTGATCGGCGTCGACGGCGTGACCGAGATCTGGCTCGTGCGCCACGCCGATTGCTATCGCGACATGGTCGAGACAGAGGACCCCCCGCTCAGCGCGCTCGGGCGAGACCAGGCGCGGCGGCTCGCGGCCCGGATCCAACGTGCCCGTCCCGCAGCCGTCTACTCGAGTCCCTATCGTCGGGCGATGGAGACGGCGAAGGCCATCACCGACGACCTTCGTGTCGATCAGCGCCTCGTCGAGATGCCCCTCGACATCTCGGAAGACGGCACGCTGGAGTTCAAAGAGACGCCCGAGTCCGCGGTCGCGCGCATGCGCGGAGTGGTCGACGACATCGTTGCCGCCCACGACGGCCAGCGCGTCGTCGTAGTCAGCCACGCGGCGTCGATCATCGCCTGCCTGACCGACGTGATGCGGCTCGAGGCCGGGCAGCTGCGCGTGCTCCCCTACTACACGAGCGTCAGCACGGTCAGAGCGCTCGGCGACCGGCGCATGGTCGGCGCTTTCGGCGACATCGCCCACCTCGAGTGACAGAACAGATCCGCGAGGACCTCGAGAAGGCGCTCGGGCGTGCAGTGCGCTCGGTGAAGCCCATTCCCGAGGGCCACTCCGGCTTCACCTACTTCGTCTCCGCCGCGAATGGCGAGTACGTCCTGCGCCTCCCCCCTCCTGGGGCGCGCATCGCCGGCACGGCCGACGTCATGCGCCAAGGTCGGATCATGTCGGCGCTCCACGACGCCGGCTTACCTGTGCCGGGGGTCGAGATCATCGAGTACGAGCCCGTCGTCGACGGCAGGCCGTTCATCCTCATGCAGCGCACCGAGGGCACGCGCATCGAGGAGACCGGCCGGCGCGAGCGGCCCGTCGAGATAGCCACCTCGGCGATCGAGGTGCTGAAGAGGCTGCAGGGGCTGCCGGTGAGCAAGACCGGCATCGGCGACGAGGACCCCGTGCCCCTCACCGCGGAGATGATGCGGTGGGGCATGTTGATGCAGCGCTCGCCCCACGAGCTGACCACGCGCGCCGGCGAGCTGGGCGGGCTGCTGGCGGCTCAGGTCCCGGCCGAGCGCACACCCACTCTGGTCCACGGCGACTACCACTACGGCAACATGCTTTTCCACGGTGCGGAGGTGGTCGCCATCCTCGACTGGGAGATCGCGGAGATCGGCCAGCCTCTGCTCGACCTCGGCTGCCTCTGCATCGTCGCCATCCGCCGCCAGTACCAGGGGGCGCCCAATCCGGGCGGCGCCATCGACGTCTCCATGGAGCAGCTCTACGACCTGTACGGCGTCGACGCCGAGGAGATGCGCTGGTACGCGGCCATGTCGCTGTACAAGTACGCCTCGATCTTCGGCTACAACCTCAACCTGCACCGCAAGGGCCGGCGGCCGGACCCCATGTACGAAGGGCTCACGGATACGATCACTGGGATGATCGACGAGGGGATCTCGCTGCTCGCATGACCTGGGACTTCTCGACCGAGCCCGAGTTCGAGAAGAAGCTCGAGTGGATGCGCCGGTTCATGCGCGAGGAGGTGTATCCGCTCGAGGTCGCCGACCTCGACGAGAGGGCGTTCATGCGCGCGGTGCGGCCGCTGCGGGAGGAGGTCAAGCGCCAGAAGCTGTGGGCGACGCACCTGCCGCCCGAGCTCGGCGGCCAGGGCTACGGCCAGGTGAAGCTCGGCCTGATGCACGAGATCGAGGGGGCGTCGGTGTGGGGCCCGATCGTGTTCGGGAACCAGGCGCCGGACAGCGGGAACTCGGAGATCCTGGCCCAGTTCGGGACGCCGGAGCAAAAGGAGAAGTGGCTCTACCCACTGCTGGACGGCCGCGTTCGCTCCGCGTTCTCGATGACCGAGCCGAACACCCCGGGCTCTGACCCGACGACTCTGTCGTCCACCGCCGAGCTAGACGGCGACGAGTGGGTGATCAACGGCCACAAGTGGTTCACGTCGAACGGCATGATCGCGGACTTCCTGATCGCGATGGTCGTGACCGAGCCCAAGGCCGACGCCTACGAACGGGCGTCGATGATCATCGTGCCGGCCGACGCGCCGGGCTTGAAGCGCGTGCGCAACATCCCCACGCTGGCGGGCGAGCACGAGCGGTTCGGCTACGGGCACTCGGAGATCCTGTACGAGAACGTGCGCGTGCCGGCGACCAACGTCCTCGGCGAGCGCGGGCAGGGGTTCCTGATCGCGCAGCACCGGCTCGGCCCCGGGCGCATCCACCACTGCATGCGCTGGCTCGGCCAGGCGCGGCGGGCGTTCGACATGCTGTGCGAGCGGGCCGTGTCGCGCGAGGCGTTCGGCAAGAAGCTCGCCGCCCACGAGACGGTGCAGAACTGGATCGCAGACTCGGCGGCGGAGATGCAGGCGGCGCGGCTGATGACGCTGCACGCGGCGTGGGTCATCGACACCCAGGGCGCAGCCGCGGCCCGGAAGGAGATCTCGATGATCAAGTTCTTCGGCGCCCGCGTGCTGCACGACGTGATCGACCGCGCGATTCAACTCCATGGCTCGCTGGGCTACTCCGCCGACCTGCCGCTGGAGGAGATGTACCGGCACGCGCGGGCCGCGCGGATCTACGACGGGCCGGACGAGGTGCACAGGGTGACGGTGGCGCGGCAGGTGCTGGCGGGGTACAGGCCGGCGCCGGGGATGTGGCCGAGCGAGCACGTGCCTGCGCGGCGGGAGGCGGCGCGGCGCAAGTTCGCGGCGCTGCTGGAAGCCGCGACGACCGATGCCTGAGGATCTGCCCGACTACGCGCTGACGGCGCGCGAGCACTGGACGAGGTCGAACGCCGAGTACACGAACGCGCGGGCGCGGCAGCGCTGGGCGCAAGAACACATCCATTGGGGCGTGTGGAAAAACCCGGAGTCAGAACTGCGCATCCTGCCCGACCTGCGCGGCCTCGAGGTTATCGAGCTGGGTTGCGGCACCGCGTACTTCGGCGCGTGGCTGAAGAAGCACGGGGCGGCACGGGTGGTCGGCGTCGACATCACCCCGGCGCAGCTGGAGACGGCGCGGGCGATGAACGAAGAGTTCGGTCTCGGACTGGAATTTATCGAGGCGAACGCCGAGGACGTGCCGCTGTCAGATGGGTCGTTCGACCTCGCCTTCTCGGAGTACGGGGCGTCGATCTGGTGCGACCCCTTCAAATGGATCCCGGAAGCGGCGCGTCTCCTCCGTCCGGCCGGCGAGCTGGTTTTCATGTGCAACACCGACCTCGTCCAGGTCTGCTCGCCTGACAAGGAGCGCGTCTCCGAGCGCCTGGTACTGCCGCTGCGGGGGATGCACCGCCTGGACTGGACCTCCGAGGGCGCCTCGACCGAGTTCCACATCCCGACCGGGACATGTTCGGGCTGCTGCGGCGTACTGGCTTCGAGATCCTCGACTGCAGGCAGCTGTACGCGCGCGAGGACGCCGTGGACCACCCCTACTACTCCTACGTGCCGGCGGAGTGGGCCCGAAAGTGGCCCTCCGAGGAGGTCTGGCGGGCCAGGAAGGCTTAGTGGGTCCCCAGGTCGTATGGCCTGAGGAACGGCGCCGGCTCGAAGTCGATGTATGACGGCCCGGCCGGAATGAGCTGATTGTTCGGCAAGAAGATCACGTTGAGCGACGGGCCCAGCGCGGCTGCGGCCGCGTCGAGGTTGGCGGGGTCGGCCAGGCTCGTCCACTTGCCGGTGTTCAACCGCGTGACCAGCGCCTGGAGCGCCGCAATCGTCTCTGCCGGTGAGAACGTGCAATGGCCCGCCCGGTGGACGAACGCCTGGCGCAGCAGCTGGCTGTCCTTAGCGTCCTGGACGACTGAGCGGTAGGCCTGCTCGTCCGAGTTGAGGACCAGGCCGTCGCCGGTGGTGTGGATGGTCAGCACCGGCTTGCCGCTCAGCTCGCCGTTGAAGGCGATGTTGTTGGCCATGTATGTGACGGCGGCCGGATCGGCGCTGATTCGAGGAGCGGCGGCGAGCGCGGCCAGGTCAGCGTTCAGGTCGAGACCCGCCGCGCCGTAGAGCGCCTGCACCTCGGCGTTGTCGACCGAGCGCTCGAGCTGCTTGGCGTAGTTCACGCCGGTGTTCCAGGAGGGGTTCCCGCCCGCGCGAGCCTCCAGCTCCGCGCGGAGGAAGAAGAGGAACGGGCCATCGATCTGCGACAGCCACAGGAACTGGTTCTGCTCCTGGGTCGCGTAATCCTCGGCCGCCGGCTCGGGCAAAGCGCGGTTGAACCAACCTGGGAGGTCGCCCACCGCCGCGGCAAGCGCGATGCGGGCGCGGCCCTGAGGCGTCGCTTGCGCGGCGCCGATCACCTGGTTCGAAAGCGCCAGGTTGGCGAAGGGGTTGGTGATGTTGACGAGCTGCAGGTTCGAGCTCGGGGCGAGCAGTTGCTTGATCACGAACTCGCCGTCGAGGCCCTCGTTCCACACGGCAGCGCCGCCGGCGAGAACCCCGCACATGGGCAGGGCGGCGTCGAAACGGGACGGGTTGCGCTGCAGTAGACCCGCGGTGATGATTCCGCCGAGCGAGTGGCCCCACGCGATGGTGCGTGTGGGGACCGGAAGCCCCAGGCCTCCGTCAGCTGTCGGTTTCGAGAAGATGTCGAGCGTGGCGATCTGGTCCGCGAACGCCTCCTTGAGCGCCCAGCCGGTGGTCGCGTATGAGGAGCCGGCGAGTGCGTAGCCCGCGTTGAGCAGGAACGCGCCGGTCAGGGGGTCGCCGACGTCATGCGCGGGGTTCGCCGATCCCGGCGTGACGTAGCCGTGGCTGTAGAGGAGCAGCGTGTGGTTCCAGTTGCTCGGGACCTCGATCTTGTACGTCGCGCCGTCGGCGAACGTCCCGGTGAACGTCGTGACCGCTGCGGACGCGGATATCGGCGCGGTCGCGATGCCGACCACAGCGATGACGAGCGCAACGAGAAGCCTCTTCCCCATCTCTGCCCCCCGACCGGCTGCGCCGGCCACCCCAACGGTGAACGAAAGGAGTTTAGGGCTTCGACTGCGCCAGGTGGAGGCGGTCCCAGTCCGAGTACTCGCCATTGACGTGGATGATCCGCTTGAGCCCCGCCTGCTCGAGCAAGCTCGCCGCGATCCCGGCCCGGTACCCCGACGCACAGTGCACCGCAACCGGCGCCTCGTGCGGGATCTCGTGCGCGCGCTGCGGGACGTCGGGCACGTACATGTGCAGCGCGCCAGGGACGTGTCCTCCGACCCACTCGTGCTCGTCACGCACGTCGACGACCGTCATCGGTTCCGCGCTCAGCACCCACTGAGCCATGTCCTCGACGTCGACCGTCTCGAAGCTGCTCAGGTCCCGACCGCTCGTCCGCCACGCGTCCATGCCGCCGTCAAGCTCACCCGCGATCAGGTCGAAGCCGATGCGCAGCAGCTGTCGGTGCGCTTCGTGGTGCTCCTTCGCCGTGCCGCCGGCGAGGATGATCGGCCGGCCGCGTGCGATCAGCCATCCCACCCACGCGCTCACGGAGCCCTCGAGACCGATGCTGTAGCTGCCTGGGATGTGGCCGCGGTCGTAGTCGCGTCCGGGCCGCACGTCGACCACCGCCGCGCCCTCGTCCATCATCACCGCCACCTCGTCGGCCTCGAGCCTGGCGAGCGCGGGCAGCGTGCGGCCGATGATCGGCGCCCCTCCCCTGTTCACCGCCGCCATGTCGCGGTAGTAGGCCGGATAGCGCGGCTGGTTCAGGGCCCGGGCCAGAAATGGCATCACCTCGGTGGTCCGGAAGAACGGGTTGGACTGACGCTCCTGGCCGAGCGTGGTCTGGTGGCCGCTGCGCCCGCCGGTGCCGCAAAAAGAGCCGCCGCCGTGCGTCGGGAAGACGCGTACCTCGTCGGGGAGACCCCGAAGCCGGACCTGAAGCGTGCTCATCGCCTCGAGCGCGAGGTGAACTGCGAGGTGCGGGCCGAACAGGTCGGTGCGGGCGATCGCGCCCAGCATCACCGCGCCGCCCGAGAAGAGGGCGTGGTGCTTGCCCGCCTCGGTCACGAGATACGACTTGTGGTCGGGCGTGTGGCCCGGGGTGTGGATGGCCTTGACGGTGATGTTGCCGACCGACAGCTCCTTTCCTGCGTCGAGGGGCGCGATCTCGGTCCCGACCTCTGCCGCCAGCTCCCGCGTCCCCGACACGTAGTCGTTGTGCATGTGCGTGTCCAGCGCGCGCGTGAGCTCGACGTTCCTGTCGTTGGCCACCTTCAGGTAGCCCTCGATGTCGCGGATGGGGTCGATGACGAGCGCCTGGCCGGTCTCGTCGTCGGCGACAAGAAAGCTCGCGTTGCCCAGCTCGTGGGCGGCTATGACCTCGACCGAGTACACGCGCTTCTAGCCGAACGAGATCGGCGCGGTCGTCAGCAGGACGTAGATGGTGACCAGCGTGACGAGGATCGCGCCGCCGTAGAAGACGACCTGGGCCGGTACTGACCTCGCCGCCGGGACGCCGAAGTCGACCAGCAGGTAGCGCAGGCGGTGGGCGAAGTGGAAGAACGGCACGGCGATGAGCACGAGCAGGTAGAGCTTGACGATCGGGTTGCCGAGGATGGCGGTGTTGTCCGGCGTCACCACCTTGACGACGCCGAGGGGGCCGAGGATGCCCTGGAAGAGGATGTGGACGGGGAGCAGGACCGCCGCGAGGACACCGCCCTGCGCGAAGAGGAACCACCACAAGAGGTGGGCCAGCGCGGTCCGTCCGGGCCTTACTTGCTCAGCCATGTCAAGAGGAACGCGATCAGGACCGACGCTCCGATCCAGAGGCCGAACTGCGACATCACGATGAGCCTCGAGGAGACCGGCCGGTCGAGCAGCTTGATGTGAATGATCGTGCCGGCCAGGGTGAGGAACGTCCAGCTGTGGTACAGGGCAAAGGGCAGGGCGATGACGCTGAAGACGGCGAATGCGCCCGGCGCGACGAGGCTTCTTCGGCTGATGTCGAAGAGGAGCCAGAGCAGCCAGATCGCGAGCGGCAGCGACGTGAACTCACGCACCATGTAAAGGAAGTAGTGGCGGGTGCGCGTCCACCACGTCGAAGGCATACGCCAGGCGTATTCCTTCGGTTTGCGCTCTTCACCCTGGCCCTCGCCCCTGAGGGGAGAGTGAACTGCTTCGCTCACTCGCGGTTGCCGTAGGGAAGGACAAATCGCATCGTCGTGTCCAGCTTGGTCTGCTGGATCGCCTTCGCCGGGTCGACGCCTTTGGGGCACACGACCGAGCACTCGCCGACGAAGCTGCACTCCCAGATCCCTTCGGAGTCGGCGATGTGCGGCAGGCGCTCCTTCAGACCCTGGTCGCGCGAGTCGAGGTTGTAGCGCCGCGCCAGCGCGATCGCGGCCGGCCCCAAAAACTCGTTGTTAAGACCGTAGACGGGGCACGCCGAGTAACACAGCATGCAGTTGATGCACTCGCTGAACTGTCTGAAGTCGTCGATCTGGTCATTGGTCTGACGGTGCTCGCCCGCGCCGAGAGGCAGCTCCTGCTTGCGGATGATCCACGGCTTGATCAACTTCAGCTTGTGCATGAAGTCGTCCATGTCGATGACCAGGTCGCGGATCACGGGGAAGTTGTTGAGCGGCTGGACCGTGACCGGGCGCGGCCAGAAGTCGCGCAGGAACGCGTTGCACGTGAGCTTCGGCGTGCCGTTGACCATCATCCCGCAGCTGCCGCAGATTCCCATCCGGCACGACCACCGGTAGCTAAGGCTCCCGTCGATGTGCGCCTTGATGTGGTTGAGCGCGTCGAGCACGACCATGCTCTCGTCGAAGAAGGGGACCTCGTACGACTGGAGGCGCGGCTCCTGGTCTTTGTCCGGATCGAAGCGAGTGGCGCGGATGGTGATCGTCTTGTCGGGCATCGCTCAGTAAGACCTCGCCTGTGGCTGGAAGTGTGTGATGTGGACTTCGCTGTACTCGAGCCGGGGCGCCAGCGTGTTGGTGTGGAACGCGACGGTGTGCTTGAGGAACTGTTTGTCGTCGCGCTCGGGGAAGTCTCGACGCGCATGGGCGCCGCGCGACTCCTCGCGGGCGAGCGCCGCAAAGACCATCACGGAGCTCACCTCGAGCATGAAGTCGAGCTCGAGGGCGGCCACGATCTCGGTGTTGAAGGTGCGGCTCGAGTCGTCGATCTTGACCTTCTCGAACCGCTCGCGCAGGCCGCCGAGGTTGCGCGCCAGCCGCGACAGCCCGTCCTTGTTGCGGAACACGCCCGCGCCCGCGTCCATCTCGCGCTGCATCTCCTCGCGGATGGGTCCGATGCGCTCGTTGCCGCCCTTCTTCTCGAGGTACTCGGACTCGACGCGCCGCGCCTCGTCCCAGAGCATCGCGGCGACCGGGTTGGCGGTCGGGGCCTTCGCGCTCGCCGCGTAGTGCGCCGCGGCGCGGCCGGCGGCGGCGCCGAACACGAGGCACTCGGACAACGAGTTGGAGCCGAGCCGGTTGCCGCCGTTGAGGCCGACGTTGGCGCACTCGCCGGCGGCGTACAGGCCGAGGATCTCGGTCTCGCCCGAGATGTTGGCGTCGACGCCGCCCATCATGTAGTGCTGAACAGGCCGCACCGGGATGGGGTCGTGGACGATGTCGATGCCGACGAACTCGCGCCCCAGCTCACGCATGAACGGCAGCTTGCGGTCGATCATCTTCTCGCCAAGGTGGCGGACGTCGAGGTGCATGTACTTGCCGTGGGGGCCCTCGAAGCCGCGGCCCTCCTCGAACTCGGTGATCATCGCCCGGGAGATGATGTCGCGCGGCCCGAGCTCCATCTTGTTGGGGACATAGCGCTTCAGGAAGCGCTCCCCCGCGCTGTTGAGGAGGTAGCCGCCTTCGCCGCGCACCGCCTCGGTGATGAGGATGCCGGTGAACGGCAAGCCCGTCGGGTGGAACTGGACCATCTCCATGTCCTTCAGGCCCACCCCGGCCCGGTAGGCGAGCGCCATCCCGTCGCCGGTGCAGATGTTGCCGTTGGTGGTGAAGGCGTAGACGCGGCCAAGACCCCCGGTGGCGAGGATCACCGACTTGGCCGTGATGGCGTCGAATCGCCCGGTGCGGATGTCGAGCGCGACCACCCCGACGCAGTGGCTGTCCTCGACCAGAAGCTTGGTCACGAAGGCTTCGTCGTGGCGCGTGATCTGGGGGTACTTGAGGCTGGTCTGGAAAACGGCGTGGAGCATGTGGAAGCCGGACTTGTCGGCGGCGAAGCACGTCCGCCAGGTGGTCATGCCGCCGAAGGGACGCACGGCGATCGAGCCATCGGCGTTGCGGCTCCACGGGCAGCCCCAGTGCTCCATCTGGATGATCTCTGTCGGCGCTTCGCGCACGAACGCCTCGACCACGTCCTGGTCGGCGAGGTAGTCGGAGCCCTTGATGGTGTCGAAGGCGTGGCTCTCGTACGAGTCGCCCGGGCCGAGCGCGGCCGCGGCGCCGCCCTCGGCGGAGACGGTGTGGCTGCGCATCGGGTAGACCTTGGAGACCAGTCCGACCCTCACCCGCGGATTGGCCTCGACGGCAGCTATCGCTGCCCTGATGCCGGCGAGGCCTCCGCCGACGATCAGGACGTCATAGCTTTCAAAGTCCACTTGGCTTCTGATTCTATTGGGAGCCGTGAGCACGCCGTTCTGGGCGCCGCCGCCCGAGAGGTACCCCGGATCGCTGCCGGCGAGGTGCGACGTCCTGGTGATCGGAGGCGGCATCGCGGGCACGAGCCTCCTGTGGCATCTCGCGCACCGCCGGATCGACGCCGTCCTGGTCGAGCGTCAGCACGTCGCGTGGGGCGCAAGCGGCCGCAACGCGGGGTTTCTGCTCGCCGGCGTCGCGTCCTCGTACGCCGAGGCGGTGCGCCTCTACGGACGGGAGAAGGCGCGCGAGGTGTGGGAGATCACCAACGAGAACCACGACCGCATGGTCGAGGCCGCCCGCGGCCAGGATGTGGGACACCGCCGGCGTGGCAGCGCGGTCCTGCCTTCAGACCAGGAGGAGCGGGCGCTGCTGGTCGAGTCTGAGCAGCTGCTGCGGGAGGACGGGTTTATCGCGCACTGGGACGGGAGGCGGCTGGTCAACCCGCGCGACGGCGAGATCGACCCCGCGGCGATGGTGGCGGCGCTGGCGCGGCAGGCGCGAGCCGGTGTCATCCGCGAGGGCGTGAGCGTCACGGCGCTGCGGCCGCGAGCCAATGAGGTCGTCGTGACCGCCGGCGATGCCGAGTGCGAGGCGGGCGTGGTGATCCTGGCCACGAACGGGTACACGTCCCAGCTCGTACCGGAGGTGAAGATCCAGCCCACCCGGGCGCAGATGCTGGCGACCGCGCCGAGCTCACGCCGGCACGTCGACATGCCGGTCTACTCGCATCACGGCTATCGCTACTGGCGGCAGCTGCCCACCGGCGAGGTGCTGATCGGTGGCTGGCGGGACACCACCCTGGAGACGGAGAAGACGTTCGACGACGAGCCGACACCGGAGATCCAGTCGCTGCTCGAGCGCGCGGTGCGCGGGCTTGGCACCGAGGCCGAGATCACCCACCGCTGGGCCGGCACGATGGGGTTCACGGAGAGCGGGCTGCCGATGGCCGGGCCGCTCGAGGGGATGAAGAACGTCTATATCTGCGCGGGTTTCACCGGCCACGGTATGGGGTTCGCCTTCATGACCGCGATGCAGGTGGCGGAGATGATCTAGGCCGTCGGGAGCGATCGCTCCAGGAACGAGAGCCAGTTGCCGGCCATGATCCCGTCGACCTGGGCCTGGGTGAAGTGCAGGCGCAGGCGGGCGCGGAGCTCGCGGAGTTTGGTCAGGTCGTCGATGGGAGCGTGCTTGGCGTCGAAGCCGCCGTCCAGGTCCGTGCCCAGCCCGACGTGCTCCGGCGAGCCGGCGGCGCGGGCGTGGTGGACGACATGCTTGACCACGTCCTCGAGCGTCGCCCGGCCCGACTTTCGCAGGTGCTGCCGGTAGAAGCTGACGCCGACGATCCCGCCGCGGCGGGCGATCTCGGCCACGGTTTGATCGGTCAGCTGGCGGTCGCCGGGCACCAGGGCGCGAGCGTTGCTGTGGGAGGCCATGATCGGCCCACGCCACGTCGCGAACGCGTCGGCGACGGCCTGGTCGGCCATGTGGCTCAGGTCGAGGATGACCTTTTTCCGGCGCATGGCTTTGAGCAGCTGGTGGCCGAGGTCGGTCAGGCCGCCGGGCGCGCCCGTGCCGCCGCTGTAGCGGGTCCTCCCCCACGCCGGGCCGATGATGCGGACGCCGCGGTCGGTCCAGGCGCCGAGCTGGGAGGGCGCCTCGACCGGATCGGCGCCCTCCATCAGAAGGACCGCCGCCAGGCGGCCCTTGCGCCATCCGCGCGCGTAGGCCGCGAGCTCGTTGCGGGTGCGGAGGAATTCGAGCCCCGACGCCCTGTAGTAGTTGACCTGGGCGGTGGCCATGAGCTGCGCCTCGTGGGCGCTGCTGTAGACGAACCGGGTCCGCATGGAGCGCGTGGCCCGGGCCGGGGCGCAGTAGATGGTCGCGAAGACGAGGCCGACCTCGGCCCCGACGAGCGATGAGCGGCTGACGAGATAGCCCGGCGCCGGCGGCTGGAGGAAGCCTCTCCCGGCCGAGATTGCATTCCAGGCGATGTCGAGGTGGGCGTCGACGATCACGTCTTCGGGAGAATAACTTGCATCTGGATGCTGTATCTCGTAATAATGAATCGGTTCACTATGAATGACACGGAATTGAAGCAATTCAAGCTCGGCGGCTCAGAGCTCGAGCGCGGTGAGGACGGCAAGCTGTACGACCGGACGTTCCGCGCCCTGATGGGCCCGCTGGACGTCGACACGGCTGCGATCGAGGCGCTCACGGCCCTCCGTATGGCGGGCCGCTCCCTGATGCTGCTCCAGGAACGGTGGGCCGAGCAGCACCATCTGAGCTCGGGCCGGCTCGCGGTCATGTTCCGGCTGATGCGGTGCGGCGACACGGCCCTCGGCGACCTGGCCGAGGGGATCGACTCGACGCCGCGGAACATCACCGGGCTGGTCGACCACCTCGAGCGGGACGGCCTGGTCGAGCGCATACCCGACACCGAGGACCGGCGCTCGGTGCGGGCCCGACTCACGGCCAAGGGCCGGGAGACGATCGGCGGCATCTGGAAGGAGGGAATGGCCAACCAGTACGCGCTGGCCGGTGGCATGAGCAAGGAGGACCTGGCGCAGCTGCGACACCTGTGCCTGACGCTGGTGGAAGCCGCCAGAAAGGAGCTGGGGAAATGACCGAAGCGGTCGCGACGCCACAACACATCACTCACGGTCTGTCCAGGGGCAGGATCATCCTGGCCACGGCGGGGACGATGCTCGCGCTGCTGCTCGCGGCGCTCGACCAGACGATCGTCGGCACCGCGATCCCGCGCATCGTCGCCGACCTCAACGGCCTCGACCGTCTGGCGTGGGTGACGACGGCGTACCTCGTGACCTCGACGACCATGACCCCCATCGCCGGCAAGCTCGGCGACCTCTTCGGGCGCAAGCCGTTCCTGCTCCTCGGCATGGTCGGGTTCGTCCTCGCGTCTGCGCTGTGCGGTCTTTCCCAGGACATGACGCAGCTGATCGTCTTCCGCGGCATCCAGGGCGTCTTCGGCGGCGTGCTCTTCGCGACCGTCTTCACGGTGATCGGCGACCTTTTCCCGCCCGAGCAGCGCGGCCGCCTGGCCGGCCTGTTCGGCGCCGTGTTCGGCCTGAGCTCGATCATCGGCCCGACCACGGGCGGCTTCATCACGGACCACTGGAGCTGGCGCTGGGTTTTCGAGGTGAACATCCCGGTCGGCATCATCGCCGTCCTGGTGGTGCTCGCGGGTCTCCCCTACGTCCGCTCCAAGGCTTCGTGGCGGGACATCGACTTCTGGGGCGCATTCAGCCTTGCCGCGGGAATCGTGCCGCTTCTGATCGCTCTCTCGATCACGCGCGACCACGCCTGGACGTCGCCGCAGGTCTCCGGCCTGCTCGCGATCGCCGCCGCCATGCTGGCCCTGTTCATCTTCGTCGAGTCACGCGTGGAGCAGCCGATCGTGCCCCTGCACCTGTTCAAGAACTCGGTCTTCTCGGTGAGCATGATCGTCGGCTTCATCACGGCCTTCGGCATGTTCGGCTCGATCCTCTTCACGCCGCTGGTCTTCCAGGGCGTGCTCGGCATCAGCGCCACCAACTCGGGCGCCCTGATCACGCCGATGATGTTCGGCCTCCTGGGCGCCAGCACCGCCACCGGCTTCTTGATGCGGCGGGTGAAGTACTACCGCTTCCTGGGCACGCTCGGCGTGGCGATCGTGATCCTCGGCATGTGGATGCTCTCCCAGATCACCCCCTCGATGCCCGAGTGGCGCGTGGTCGTCGACCTGATCGTGGTCGGCACCGGGATCGGCGTCACCTTCCCGCTGTACCTGACCGCGGTGCAGACCGCGCTGCCACGCCAGTACATGGGCGTGGCCTCGAGCCAGATCCAGTTCTGGCGCAACCTCGGCGGCACCGTGGGCAGCGCCATCCTCGGCGCCGTGCTCACGAACCGGCTGCCGGACTACCTGGCGGCGCGGATCTCAGCCCTCGGCATCCCGCCGCAGGTGCTGCAGAACCTGCCCAAGACCGGGAGCGCCAACGCGATCCTCGATCCCGGCCTGCTGGCCAGGCTGCCTGGGCCGGTGATCGGCGCCATCCGCAGCGCCCTGGCCGACTCGCTGCACGACATCTACGTCTTCGCCGGACTGGTCCTCATCCTTGCGCTTGTGGCGACGGTCTTCATGCGCGAGGTGCCGCTCAAGTCCGGGCGGGCCGCGATGGGATTCGAGGCGCCGCCGGTCGAGGTCGACGAGGACGAGCGGGAGCAGGCGGTGGCGGCCCGGTAGCGCCCGGTTAAGGCATGTAAGCAGATGCCTCCAAATGTTCGCCAACCGCGCTACAATCGCCGCCGCACGCTGGAGGGTAGTCCGGCACCCATCGTCCGGGCCTCGGCGCGAATACAAGGGGAGGCCTGGATCGGTGACGGTGAGCTTCGTGGATCGGACGTTGACGTGTCGCGACTGCGGGCGGGAGTTTCTTTTCACGGCGGGGGAGCAGGAGTTCTACCAGTCGCGTGGGCTCCAGAACGAGCCCCGGCGGTGCCCGGAGTGCCGGGCCGCGCGCCGGCAGGCGGATGGAAACGGGCGGGCACGGGTCATGCACGACGTGATCTGCTCGAACTGCGGCAAGCCGACACAAGTGCCGTTCGTGCCCACCGGGGCGCGGCCGGTGTACTGCCTGGACTGCTTCCAGACGGTAGGTAGGCGCTAGAGGGTAGCCGCAGCGGCGGGAGCGGCCCAGCCCCCCGGCTCGTGCCGCCGGCTACGCGATCGCGATCGGCCTTACCGGCGAGCCGGTGGCGCCCCGCATCTTCAGGGGCAGGCAGACGAAGAGGAACTCGTTGACATGCGCTGCAGCCAGCTCCTCGAGGTTCAGGTTCTCGATGATCGGGATGCCCGCGCGCACGAGCAGGAGGACGTGGCCGGGGAGGGTGACCTTCAGCTCCGGGTCGGGCGTCGAGCTCATCACGTCGAAGGCCATGTTGTCCGCGCCCGCGGCGCGCACCCTGTGCTCCACGAGCCAGCGAGAGCCGCCGGCGCTGATCCCGGCCGCCTGCAGGTACTCGTCGGGCCTGGACCAGAGCGAGCCGTAGCCGGTCCGAATCAGGACGACGTCGCCCTCGCGGACCTCGGCGCGAGCGGCCTTCTCGAGGTCGGCGGGCGTGATCGCGTACTCGGGGTCAAGGAGCTTGTCGCCTGCGACGTCGATGAGCACGCCGCGCGCCACGAGCGGCGCCATGGTCTCGATGCCCAGCTTTCTGAACCCGGCCGAGGTCTGCACCCCGTCGTCGACGTGCACGCCTCCATGCAGGGTCAGGTTCTCGGCCTGGTGCGCAAGCGCGTCGATGTGCGTGCCCGAGTGCTCGGGGGTGACGATGATCCCGGACGCGCCGGTGCGCGCCTCGGGCGCGCCGCGGGCGTGGTGGCGATGGAGGAAGTAGTTGAAGCCCGGCGCGTGCGCGGGGTGCGAGGGCGCGCCGGCGTAGCGGAGCTGCTCTAGATCAAAGACGCGCGCCTTCTCGATCGACTCGAGAAGCTGCATTAGTCTCGGTAGCGGTAGACGATGCGGCCCCGAGTCAGGTCGTAGGGCGAGAGCTCGACGCGGATCCGATCGCCGGGCGTGATGCGGATGAAGTAGCGGCGCATGCGGCCGGCGGCGTAGGCGATGAGCTTGTGGCCGCCCTCGACCTCCACCTCGAACATCGCGTTGGGCAGCGCCTGGGACACGACCGCGTCCATGACGACCGCCGGCTCTTTCTGGTCGCCGTCGTCGCGGTCGGCCTTGCGCGCCTTCTCAGGGCGGCGCGGCGCTCGTCGACCTTTGTTTTTGCCCAAGACTCGGAAAGTCTACTGATGCGCCGCTGTCGAGGTCAGCTTCGACTTGATCTCCTCGGCGAGGTCGCTCGCGAGCCGCTCCGAGGCGACCAGTCGATCCAGGGTCTCGATCCAGCGCCGGTTCTTCTTCACGGCGGTCATCATGAGGTCGCAGCCGGCGTCGACCATCCCGTTCTGAGCCATGCCGAGGCCGCCCCAGAAGGAGATCTCGACCATCTCCGGCGCCAGCTCGAGCGCCTCTCGCAGCTTGGCCGCGGCGGTGGCCTGGTCGCCGGCGTCGGAGGCCCTGTCGCCCTCGTTCAAGGCCATGTAGGCGCGCTTGACCCGGAGCAGCCGGCGCAGCTCGCTGTTCGGGTCGGGCGCATCCTCGACGCGGAGCTCGATGACGCGGTCCTCCCAGGAGCGGCCGGTGGGAGCGCCCGTGACGACGAGCATCGCGGCCGACTGCCTGCCGCGGATGTCGCCGCCCTCGGCCTCGGCGGCCTCGAGTGCGGCCAGCATTCGCTCGGGCAGCGGCCCCTGCGTGCTGGTGTAGGCCTCGAACATCGCGTCCCAGACCGTGTCCTTCTCCATCAGGTTTGCCTGCACGGAGAACCCGTCGCCGGTCCGGTGGCCGGCCGCGGGGATGCACTTCGCGCCGGTGTGAGTGGCGACGCCGCCGCTTGCGTCGACGATGCTCACCTGCCGCGACTGCGGCTCGGAGTCGGCGGCGAGCAGGGCCTTGAGCGCCTGCTCGGCGGTGTAGCCGGCCTTCAGGTAATCGAGGCCAAGTGGGCCGAAGCTGACGTTGACCATCGACTGCGTCGCGACCGCGCCGACCCCGGCGATGGCCCAGGGCACGACCGGACCGACCTGGAAGTAGTGCGACTGCACGGCGACGCCGAGCTCACCGGTGTCCTTGTCGCGGGCGACGATCGAGTAGGTCATCGGTCGACGGCTATCGTAAGCCTGCGATGGAGCACTACCAGAAGCCCGACTGGTTCACCAAGCATGTCTTCAACAACTTCGTCGCGACGTGCACGCGTCTCGGCATCAGCGTTTGGGGCTCGCGCGTGCTGCGTGTACGCGGGCGAAAGTCGGGCGAGTGGCGCAGCTCGCCGGTGAACCTGCTCACCTACCAGGGCAACAGATATCTCGTGGCGCCCCGCGGACACACGCAGTGGGTGCGCAACATCCGGGTGGCGGGCGGGGGCGAGCTGGTGCTGGGTGGACGCGCGCAGCGGTTTCGTGCGGTGGAGATTCCAGACGACGACAAGGTGCCGCTGCTGCGCGCCTACCTCAAGCGCTGGTCCTTTGAGGTCGGGATCTTCTTCGGCGGGGTCAACGCCGAATCATC
>Ga0209057_1001778_pt1 | contig 17054 bp, 8 predicted proteins | sample GraSoiAngelo_146_FD_185903 | JGI IMG/M metagenome (GOLD analysis project Ga0209057, IMG submission 185903) | Grasslands soil microbial communities from the Angelo Coastal Reserve, California, USA - 14_1009_05_30cm (SPAdes) (version 2) | ecosystem: Environmental > Terrestrial > Soil > Grasslands ... | reverse complement strand
TTCATTCGCTGACGCTCTTATGCGTGCTGCTGTTTGCGGCGCCGCTGGCCAGCTACATTCCAATGGCCGCTCTGGCGGGCATTCTGATGATCGTCGCCTACAACATGGGTGAGTGGCGCGAAATTCCCCAGTTACTCCGGCTCACTAAGACGGACATCAGCATTTGGCTAGTTACGTTTGCGCTCACGGTATTTGCTGATCTTACAGTCGCTGTAGAAGCGGGAATGATTCTGGCCGCGCTGCTGTTCATCAGCCGTGTTGCCGCAACCACAACCGTGTCGCAGGTAACTGATGACTACATCGAAGACGGGCGTGTTCACATTTTGCAAGATAAAGACATTCCCTACTACGCGACTATTTTCCGCATCCACGGGCCGTTTCTGTTTGGCGCGACCGACAAGATCTCCGCCGTTACCGAGAACATTCACAAGCTGCCACCGGTAGTCATCTTGCGCCTACGCAACATGACGGCGCTCGACGCAACCGGCTTATTCGCATTGGAGGAAGTCGCCAGGCATTTACATGTGACCAAGCGAACGCTTATCCTGTGCGGCGCCCGCGAACAGCCCGCGCGGCTGATTCATCAAGCTGAATTTGAGGATGTAGTCGGAGCCGAGAACATCTGCGACAACGTCCAGGAAGCTTTGCGCCGTGCCGAGGAAGTTTACGAGCGGCTAGAAGCCAAGTCTACGGCTACGACACGCTGACAAAAGACTTCTTCCTGAATCCAGAACAAACCCGCATGCGGCGCTTGACGGGGGGCTGAGTAGGTGTATACTTCGCAGCCGAAGCAAACCCCCACAAACCCCGCGCACTTGCACCATTGGGGCGGGAGTCATGGCAGATGATTCTAATGCGAACGTCCCTTCCCAGGGACCAATCGACAGTTTTGGCGAAGCGATAGGCAGGGTAAAACCTCCAACTTCCTGGGTCCTTCCCCTGATCACTGCGCTGGTGCTGGCTTCGGTCTTCTGCCTCTATTACTTCGTGTACGTTGCCGCCCGGCGCGAGTATCTCGCCAACCGGAATTTTCGATCCCTTGCCGTTCTCGGCGATCAGGTTCAGGCAATGGTCACCATGCACAGCGGCATTCTAGAGTTCAGTGCACATCTAGCGGACCCTAACCGAGATGACGACCACGGAAAGAAGGAAGATCTGGAGAAGTTTGTTGTAGTTCGGCCTGAGGACGAATCGTTGTCGAAGGAAGAGAGAGACCCAGAAGCACTGAAGGACTATTTGAAGTACCTGGCACCAGGTTTTGCACTGACTGACAAGAAACGCGCGGGACAGTCGAGATTGGAGGTCCAACGCCGCAACGGTCGGTGGGAACTAGTGCTGACCGCGCACAAACACGAGGGCTCCCACAAGAATTACGTAGGTTACTTGGAACTCTCTCGAATGCTAGAGCCCTTGGTCCCATCTCTGCCTTTTGATGACATCCTTCTGGTCTCGAAAGATGGAACGATTGTGTATCAGAGCCAGAAGGCGGGTCCCCAGTTCACAACGCTAACCGGTCTTCTGCAGGCCCAGCCTGAGGCTGCTGAGGCCAAGCCAGAAGCTGCGGCAAGCGAGCAATCAAAACCTCAAACGAACAAGCATTCAAAAGATGACGTCCAAAAAACTAGCGGGCATGAAGCCGTCGGCCAGAACACGGACAAGACGTGGCAGGTTAGTTCCAAACACCTGACGGACATCCAACTCGCCGGCACGCGCTACAAGCTTTTTCTGCAGCCGGTGGTATTGGATGTTTACAGCGATGAGGATGAAGGCCAAGATGAGCCCGCGCAGGAGTGGGTATTGTGCGGGCTTCGATCCGCCAAGACCTTGGAGTGGGAGGCCTTATCAATCTCGTCCACATTCATGGTCTGGCTCACGGCGCTCTTTCTTGCGATTTTTATGAGCAGTCCCTTGTTGAAGGTCCTTTTTATGAACCATCGCCAGCACTTGAGGCTCCGTGAAGTCGGCTGGCTGAGCAGCTCTCTGGTTCTGTTGGCAATCGTGTTCACATTGTCAGGGCTCAACGCCCTCGGCTTTCCTTTGAACGACGATACCGAAGAACAGTTGGAAAAGCTTGGACACAACCTCTCGAACAACATACATGACGAGTTGGAGTCGATGAGGAAGCAACTAGTGAATTGGTGCAAGTCAACCACTACGACCCAAAGTGAGCCGCTAGTCTCTCTTCAAGGAGATCTCGGAACCTATAAAAAAGAAAAGCGCAAGGTAATCCGCAGTTACGATCCGAAGTATCAGCTTCGCAAGCATCAGCTTCGCAATGATCAGGTTATTAAGCTACAGAGTCCTTCGGAGGCCAAGTTTTATCCTTACCTGAATAACGTATTCTGGACGGACGACGACGGGCAGCAAATCGTGAAATGGGGCGCCAGCAGGTATTTGACCCCTATGATCGACATCTCCCAGTATCCTCTATTCAGGCATCCCGAATCGATCTACCTTGACCAGAAGGGCCCGCCATTTCACTTTGATTCGGTTATCCCTACCAACAAAGTCGAATACCTGGCCGCCCTGACCATTCGCACTGAGGATTGCAATCGAGGTCTGCTCAATGACTTCCCAAGCAGATCGGACCTGACCGGAGGGGTTGCGGTTTTGACGGCTCAGCCTCTCTCCCTAATTGACCCGATTCTTCCATACGGTTACGGGTTCGCATTGCTCGACGACAAAGGAATTGTCTTGTTCCATAGCGACAAGACCAAAAATCTGCATGAGAATTTTCTGCAGGAAACCGATTGGAACCAGCAACTGCAGGCGGCGATGTTTGGGCATTCGAACCAGCGCTCCCTCCGAATCACGTATCTGGGGAAGGATTACCAAGCGCGCGTCATGCCTATTCCCGGTGTGTCTCAAGCACCGTGGTCTTTAATCGTTTACAGGGATCTCGCCTCTATTCGGACACTCAACCTGCAGGCCATAATCATGGCGGTCACTTTGCTTCTACTGATTTGTGTACTACCTGTCGCCGCCGTCGCGATTTGGGCCCTAATCCTCCGACCGCGGTTTGCACCCGAGTGGCTATGGCCCAATCATCCTCGCATGCTCACGTACGTCTATCAAATTGCTGTTTACGCGTTACTGATTACCCTATTTTTGTTCCTGGGATTCACCGGCTCGAGCGAGCAAAACCTAGTTGCCTGTGTTGCTGTCCCTTATACAGCCTTTCTTTTGACCGCTTGGAGTATTCGAGCATATGCGCCAGGAAGAGATAGAGTGCCAGCGCGGAAAGGGCGGAGGTCTTACTCATGGTTGATAGTGATCTCGATTGCGGGGGCGGCTGGTTTTGTGCTGATTTGGCGGACCCATCTGCCAGCATTCACTTGTCTGGTGGCCTTTGGGGCGGTTGCGATAGTGCCGCTGCTTGATCCGCTAAGACGGCACCTGGTCATCACCTCGAAACGATACTTCCGTCGAAGCACAGCCGGCGAGCAGTCCCGCGATCCGGATCCGAACATATACGGCTATCGGGACGGTTACATTTTGAGCGTCGTCATGCTCCTGCTCTTAGTGGGCGTCCTAATGCCAGCAGCGCTATTCCGCACCAGCCTAAACATAGAGCGGGGACTGACTATCAAACAAGCACAACTACATCTGGCATCCGCGTTGGATCGGCGCCTAATCTCAACAAAGCTGCGATGTGCAAGCGATCAACTAGGTTGCTACGCATGTAAGCAATTTGGTATACCACCGCCTCAGTGTGGTGGGAAAAATGGACCATCAGAGAATGAAAGCACATCGGCAGACCAGAGATTCGAAAGAACGCCGTGGCGCCAGATCGTCTTTGATCCAATGTTTCCCGACAACAGCAACTTGCGGGTTTCAGCCTGTTCATTGCCTCAGCCGGGTAACGGCCCTTACAGCAGCCGGTTCCAAACCCTTATCTATTGGCTTCACCACGACTATAACCAGATCGCCTCGGAAACACTGGGGATGATTTCGGACCGTGTCAATATTGAATCTGAGAGATCCGAGACCGGAAAAATCGATCACGACGGCAGCGAACAGAGTGATCCCGACGTCAAGGTTGCGGAATGGTCTTGGGAAAATGATGGATCCAAATTAAACATGCGATGGCACAGCATCCACGTCGGGGCCCCGCAAGATCCGGAGAAGGATCTGCTAATCGCATCGACCATTCCAAGCTCGTCATGGAGTGATGTCTTCACAGGTATCACGGTCGCGGTAGCCGTGATATTAGCGATTGGTCTGATCGTCTGGGGGCTTGTGCGCAGGATTTTCCTTTTTGATATCGCTCCGTTGAAGATGACTGGCGCGCTGAGGCTTGCTGAAGCCATTCGCGAGGGCCGGAATGTCCTCATCCTTGTGCCGAATGTTCCGGGGAGCTGGCGTTTAGACCCCGACAAAAAGTTCCTGGACCTGGAGGAAATTGCAACCGAACCAAAATGGGCCGAAAATTTAGACTTGAATAAGCTGCCAGTGAACACTGTAATCGAAATAGTTCACTTCGAATACAGATTGAATGATCCTCAGAACGACGAGCAAAAGAAGATTCTGATCAACAGACTGTTAGAAAGAGAGAACACCCAGCTAGCCGCCGTTATGAAGGTCCCGCCCTCCCCTGACGAGTACGGTATGTTCCGCCCTCTTGAAGTAATTGATCTCCGAGAAGAGCCTCTCCATTGGAAAAAGCTGTACGAGGGGCCAGCTGAAGATCTTATCTGGAAAGAGTGCGGCGCGATGCCGGCTTTGTGGCCCATCGGCGCGCAACTCGCCAAAGACATCAAGACGGAAAAAACTCACTCAGAGGAAACAATTGCCTCGGAGATCCTGGAGCGGGCTGATGGTTATTACCGCCTAGTTTGGAAAGAATGTTCGGATGACCAGAAGTTTGCGCTGGCTCAGCTTGCAGAAGATGGGCTGCTGAATCCCACCAATGCAAGGGCCATCCGGCAATTGGTACGCAGGGGTCTCATCACGACAGACCCGCAATTTCGCCTGATGAATGAGAGCTTTAGGCGGTTCGTGCGGTCCGCCACGTCTGCGGGTTTGAAACAGGAGTGGCTGCGCGAATCGCGGCGTAGTGGTTGGGGAAAAGCGCATGGCGCGTTCTTCACTACTATGATCCTCCTTGGCGCATTTCTGCTTACCACTCAAAACGCATTATGGCAATCGTCCGCAGGCTACGTCACGACAGCCTTGGGTGCACTCGGCACACTAGTCAAGTTGTTTAATACGTATCGCGGCGGCGGGACTACGGAGAAGGCTGGTTAACACCGCTCATCGAGGGCGTGCCCGGAGAAGCCTTACGACGAGTGCTGCACTGCCCCGAGTTGTCACGACTGGTTGCCTGCTGGAACGGAAGTGAAATCCGACTTGGGCTTACTGCTGGTCGGCGGACCACCCCATTAACAATCCACTTTAAATGGGGTTTACCGGACAGTTGGCGCGGATGCAGTTTCCTGGAACGCCTCCTCGGGGCTGTCCTACAAAAACGCATTCGCCAGCAACACGGACTTGCAATATGGGCCTGCGATTAGCCAGTATCGAGGGTTTCGTGTCCGGCAGGTTTAAACACGCAACCAAAACCTCCGATAGGTGAAGCTCAGGAAACTGATGGGGAATCCGCTTGCTGTCCTCTGATGGAGTCTGTTACCTCTGTGCTGCTCTCCACTCGCCCATCTCGCCCTAGTTGCTGCTCTGATTCGCGCTAGACCTGCTGCTGAGATGCGGCGCTTGGGAGAGATTGAAACAATCTTCCTCTGCCCTTTCACCTTGGCCCAACGTGCTCTCTGTGCGGCTGCAATTCTGGCACGAGCAGCGGCACTCATCGTCCGCCGTCTTCGTCTTGCCCCTGTGCTGTTCATTCCGTTCAGTGCCCTAATAGCGGTATCCAGTGCGCTCACGTGCTGTGCAACCTTGTCTCGTTCGGCCCTTGAAGGGTGCTTACATCTACAAACCGGAAAACGGCGAGGAAAGCCTGGTCGGACCCGGACAGTATCTACCCGTTCCCGGCAGTGACCGTCACGTCAGCAGCGGCGGCCCGAAGGGCGGTGCGATGTTTTATGAAGATTCACAGGGTAAGTTTGATCTGAATCCCTGGGCAGAAAAGTAGCTCTGTATCCGGTTTGGCGTGACCGACAAAATTCCCGCGATCACTGAGAACATTCAGAAGCTGCTACTGGTAATTATCTTGCGCCTGCGCAACATGACGGAAAAACCGAGGCCCTCCCAGCGCGGATGATATAAAACTCCGCTGCCTTTTCCCTCAGTTCCGGTGTCGATGAGGTTGATTTGCTGCGGCGCGCCGAGGAAGTTTACGAGCGACCAGAAGCCAAATCGGGGCTAGTCGAAAGTAGAACAAGCACAGTGTTGGTGGCCCGGTTTGGCTTAATCTGGGGTGGGAGATGGGAATCGAACCCACAACGTCCGGAGCCACAGTCCGGTGCTCTGCCAGTTGAGCTACTCCCACCACATCTGGTGATTATAACAAGGCGCGCTGCAAGTGAGGTCAGAGCAGGAGGCTTTTAGAATGCAGATTTAAGAATGAAGATTTTGAGAATGAAGAATGCAGAAATTAAAAAAGGAAAGATTTCAGATTCTAGATTTCACATTGTGCTTAGTAAATGAGAGGCGAAGCGAAAATCTGCATTCTGCATTCTTCGTTCTGAAGTCATTCTGCATTTTTCTTATCCCCTGCCCACGCCCACGTACTGAAATCCCATCGCGCGCAGGCGGACGGAGTCGAGCAGGTTCTTAGTGTCCACGATGACTGGCCGTTTTAGCAGGTGCTTGATCTTATCGAAATCAAGGGCACGAAATTCCGGCCAGCCGGTGCCAACCACTAGGGCGTCGACGCCTTCGGCCGCGGCATACGCTGTCTCGCAGTAACGAATTGTGCCGTTGAGTTGCATCTTAGCTTCTGGAATGGCCACAGGATCGTAGGCGCGAACACGGGCGCCCTTTGCAATCAAACTCTGCGCTAGCCGGACCGAAGAAGAACCGGCGACGGAATTTGTGTTCGGCTTGAATGCCAATCCGAGAATCCCGAGATCTTTGTTCTGGACTGAGTTCACGACATGAGAAATCTTGTCGACCAGCCGGTCGGCCAGGCTGTGATTCACTTCCCGCGCGGCGCTCAAAACTTTGAGCGAGACACCCTTCTGTTGCGCCAGTTCCGCGAGCGAATCCATATCCGATTCGGCGAACAGCCCGCCCATGCCTGCGCCCGGCTGCAGGCAGCGTGGCGCGATCTTCTTGTCCAGACCTAGCGCCAGCGAGAGGCTCATCGCATCTGCATTCACCTTCTCGCAAAGATTCGAAAGCTCGTTGATAAAAGAGATCTTGGTAGCCACGAACGCTGTCGCCGATTCCCGCACCAGTTCAGCAGTTTCATGATTGGTTACGATCACCGGAACTCCACGCATCACCAACGGGTGAAAAATCTGCTTTAACGCGAGCACCGCGTCATTCGATGACGTGCCCATGATGATCCGGTCAGGCCAGTTGAAATCCTCGACTGCGCATCCAGGCGTAAAGAACACCGGCTGCGATACGACGGTTCCGCGCAGTTTCTCTTGCTTCAGGCGCTTCTCAACTCCAGAAGCGGTGCCCACCGGAACGGGCGTGACCAGCGACAGAATCGGAGGCCGGGGCGCGAGACGGGCTATGCGAACAGCTAAGTCGCCTAGATGCTGCGCCGAATCTTCTGCCAAAAAGATGACGTGCGCCTTGCGGGCGAATGACTCCATATCCGTCGAGTACGCCAACCGGCCCGCGCGTACGTTTCGCTTAATGACCTCCGCTAAGTTCTTTTCGAAGAAGGGCACATTGCCCTGGGCCATCTCAACCATGCGGGAGCTGTCAGGGTGGCAGCAGGTTACCGGAGTTCCGAAGTCCGCCAGGCAAGCTGAAACTACCGTGCCCAGGTATCCCGACCCGTAAACCCCGATTTGCATAATCCTCCAGGCCTGCCACGAAACGGGGAACCCGCCTGGGAAGCGGATTTGGGAGCAACCCAACCTCTTATGTACCCTCAGGCGGAGAGCTTGGCAACACACGGTAGGGCCATGTACTTCCGGAATGGGGAGACGGTCGGATTTGGGAACCTGGATTGTCTAGCAGCCTTGTCGATTTCGATGAATATACCCACGCAGCATTGGATTGTCGCTACGAGGCAGCCGCCTTGTGGAGTTCTAAGTTGGTCGCTTCCGAGGGTGCGTCTCGACTGCTCACTCTCGCCAGTCGCTGAAAGGCCCAAACTGCCAACATCGTAAATACGACCGCTTGCGCCACGTGTATCCAAAACCAGTTGTCAGTCCCACTCTCCAAAACCAGCCGGCGTGCGGCATCGTGCGGCCAAACCAAGGTGAAAAACGTCAGGTCACCGATCATGTGGGGCAGAATGGCCGGAAGGGTTGAGTTGGTGAGATACGCCGTCACGCCAAACGCAATGCCCGCAAGAAAGTACACCAGAAGCTTTGGCCACAAGATGCCATGAGCATAGTGCGCGAAAGCAAAGACCAAGGATGAGACCATGACAGCGACCGGACCGCGAAGCTCACGTTCGAGAGCGACCTGGAAATATCCGCGAAACCCAGCCTCCTCCATGAACGGCGCAACCAACGAGCCCATCAGGGTCATGAGTGCCACAGTCATCCGGGGATAGCTCGACACATCCGGGAGCGCGTTAGGTGGCATCTTGACCAATCGGAACAGCACGATCCAGTATCCAGCAAGCGCAACCACCGATAGAACACCCGCGACTAATGCCCACAGGTACGTCCGGCCCGATCTTCTGTTGGCCCGCAGGCAGCGGCGTCGCGCTTCGGAAGTGCCGCGTGGCCACCCCCTCCCGCCGAGGTAGCTCCACATCAGCCACAGCAGAAGCGCCATCGCCGGAACGGACCAAGGTACTGCAGGGCTGCTCTGAAGATTGGTGACGAGCAGGGCAGTCCAGATGCCGCCGGCGAGAATGGTGATGGCAAATGCCAACAGACCAAGGCCGACTACACTCAAAGTGCGAGTAGCAAAAGAGCGCTCTTCCTCCATCCTCCGCCTCCGGGCTGCTGCGTAGGACTACGCTTGCAATTTAATCTCGACTCTCAACGTGATCGCCGCGCGGCGCGTGCCTTGCATGTCGCGCCGGATACTGCATCGCGGACGACGTGTCGATGAAAAAGCCAGAAAACGTGGATTTAGACACGGGCTGCTAGCGCCGCGCGCGGTGCGCGACACATTCTCTAACGCGCAGTGCGCGACACCAGGCTGCGGCCCAGCGGAACCCCCGCCAGATCAACCCATTGGTTCGGCTCCTGCGCGCGCACAAAGGTGAGTTCCTTCACGTGAATGCGGCGGCTGCCCGAAAACTGTGCCCAGCGGTCACAGGCAGTCCGATAGGCCTCCTGAGCCTGGGCTTCAGTGCTCAGTTTCGCGATGGTCAGATGAGGCATGTAAGGCCACTCTTCATGAGCTTCCAGCGTTCGTGTGTTGAGCCGGTCATGAAGTTCGCGCATGCGATAACCCGCGTGCGCCACCCGAATAAAAACCGTCGGAGTTACCGGGACGAAGCTTTCTACCTCGCCCAGAGTAATTTCGAAGGGATCGGCATGGCTGCAAACCTCCTCGAGAAGCTCCAGCGCGGCAAGCTCATCCCCCTGCAGACAACGCGGCGGCAGTATGGTGAGGTGGGCAGGGAGGTGGGTATGATCGGGATGTAGTTCCTGGCGCAGCCGCTCGACAAATTCTCCGGCGGGATCTCTGACGTAGGCCACCAGAGCGTAGCGAGGAGTTTGCATCCAGACGGAATTATAAACCTGTGCGCGATCGGCGCGTCACCATTGCGGAAGCAGTCGGCTATAATCGAGAAGACCCATCACCAGAGTCGGGGCGTAGCGCAGCCTGGTAGCGCACCTGCCTTGGGCGCAGGGGGTCGGAGGTTCAAATCCTCTCGCCCCGACCACAAACAGCCCTCAGCTTTCAGCCCTCAGCTTTCGGTCGCCAGCCTCAGCCCAGCTTCGGAGATACCGTAACAACCAGTTCCCTTCGACTACAATGCTGCGTCACCTTCGCGGCGGGAGGTGCGGTCCAGCTCATGCATACAGCGGAAGTTGTCATTATTGGCGGAGGGATTGTTGGCTCGAGCATTGCCTATCACTTAACGGCGGCGGGCTGCAGAGGCGTTCTGGTCATTGAGCGGGAATCGGCGCAGGGCAAGGGATCTACCGGCAAGAGTATGGGCGGCGTGCGGGCGCAGTTCTCGACCGCAGCTAGTATTCAGATGTCCCTCTACTCGATTCCTTTCTATGCCAGCTTCGAAGAGCGATTGGGGCATCCTTCCGGTTATCGGCCCCAAGGTTATCTGTTCTGCGCAACAAACGAAAAGCATATCGCGTACCTGCGGACGAATTATGAGAAGCAGGTAGCGCTCGGATTGAAAGATGTCCGGCTGATCACGGCGGAGGAAATACGCGATATGTTTCCTGAACTTCGCTCGGATGACATTGTGGGTGGCAGCTTCTGTTCGAGCGACGGATTTGTCGATCCCTACAGCGCGATGATTGGGTTCATGACCTGGGCTGCTGAGCATGGTGCAAAGTTGTGGAAGAACACACAGGTCACCGGAATCCAAGGTGATGGTCAGGGTGTTATGGCGGTTGAGACCTCAAGGGGAAATGTCGCCACGCGCAAGGTCGTAAATTGCGCGGGAGCATGGGCGGCCGACATCGCTAAGATGGTTAGCCTTGATCTACCAGTCGAGCCATTGCGGCGCATGCTCGTCCCGACCGAGCCTTTCGATCAATTTCCGCACTCCGCGCCCATGATTATCGACATGTCGACCGGATTTCATTTCCGGCCCGAAGGCCTGGGATTCCTGATGGCGTGGAACGACCCGGACGAAACACCGGGATATAAGATGGATTTTGATCCGGCGTTTATTGAAAAGATTTTGATTCATGCGGCAGACCGTGTGCCGGTATTCGAGAACGTTGCTGTGAATCCCAAGCGCGCCTGGGCAGGTTTGTATGAGATGACCCCGGACCATCACCCGATTCTTGGACCGGTCCCCGAAGTGCCGGGATTTTTTCTGGCGAACGGTTTCAGTGGGCACGGAGTGATGCACGCGCCGGCGACTGGTAAAATCCTTTCCGATCTGATCCTGAATGGAAAAACAGATCTGGTAGACGCCTCGTCATTGGCATTGTCGCGCTTCGCCGAAGGCAGACTGATCGAAGAGACCGCGGTATTGTAAGGCTCGCGATACTTTTCGATATGACCGTGACTATGACAGAGCAAAACTACTGGCTGACCACGGCTGAGATACCGCAGACCGACCGCTCCCAATCGCTTCCTGAAAGCGCCGACGTTGCAATAATCGGCGCCGGCTTTACCGGCCTATCGGCTGCGCGCGCTTTAGCTAAACGCGGAGCAACCGTGGCTGTGCTGGAATCTGAGACTATCGGCTGGGGCGCAAGCTCGCGTAATGGCGGAATGGTGCTGACCGGGCTCAAGCTAGGGGTGAACAAACTGGTTTCCATGTATGGGCATGAGCGTACGCAACAAATGTACGCGGCATCGCTGGCGAGCATTGATTGTGTGGAGCAGATCGTTCGTGAAGAAAACATTGCATGCGATTTCGCGCGCTGCGGACATCTGGAGGTCGCGTGCAAGCAGAAGCATTTTGATGACTATGCCCGCCAGGCCGGGGTGATCGCGCGCGGGTTCAATCATCAATTGCGGGTCGTGCCGCGCCATGAATTACCGGCGGAGATCGGATCGTCAATCTACTACGGTGGCATGGTCGATGAAGTCAGCGCCGGGCTGAATCCGGCAAGGTATGTGGCGGGGCTAGGGTGCGCAGCAATGCGGGCAGGAGCCGCGATTTTTGAGAATGCTCAGGTACAACACATCGAGAGACTGTCGCGAAATGGCGCGTCCGAATTCCGGGTTACCACATCACGAGGCGCACTGTGGGCCCGCAATGTGTTTGCCGGAACCAGCGGCTACACGGGCGCTGCCACGCCGGCATTGCGCAAGAAGATCATCCCCATCGGCTCGTATATCATTACAACCGAAGTTCTGTCTGACGTCCTGGCACGCGAACTAAGCCCGCGCAACCGCATGATTTACGATTCGAAAAATTATCTTTACTATTACCGGCTCACTCCTGACCGTCGCATGCTCTTCGGCGGGCGCGCGGCATTTTTCCCAGAAACAGCAGACACCATTCGCAGGAGCGCGGAAATTCTGCGGCGGGGAATGATTGACGTTTATCCGCAGTTGCACGACGTGAAAGTCGAATACGTGTGGGGCGGAACGCTGGATTTCGCTTTCGACATCATGCCCCACGCTGGGAAGATGGATGGAATCTACTTCGCCGTGGGATATGCGGGTCACGGTGTAGCGATGGCCACTTGGCAAGGACAGAAAATGGCGGAGATGATCGCGGGGGAGAAGCCTGAGAATCCGTTTGTAGATATCCCATTCCCGGGGGCGCCGCTCGGCCTCTACAAAGGCAAACCCTGGTTCTTACCTTTCGCCGGCGCCTGGTACAAGTTTTTGGATTGGGTGAGCTGAGCAGTCGAGCTTCGCTCGACCGCCCGAACAAGGCGCCCGCCTACCTGGCCGATGCCGGTTTCATCCGAAAGACATAACGCAGAATCACGTACGCCACCGGCCCACCCGCAAGCAGCCACGGGGCGTAACGGAAAACGTACGGCTCGCTGTTATAGATTTTTACGCCGCAAAGAATCGCAGGAAGAATAATTGTTGCGGCGAGCCCTACTGTGCCTCCCGGGATGCGAAAAGAGCGTAAAGCATTCGGCATCTTCCGCCGCAACCCCCATGCAGCGAGCAAGGTCAGCATCGACGTGGCAATGCGAGTCCAAATATAAACATTCACCAGATCGACGACTTTGGTTCCCGCCAAGAGGCAATAAATTAGCGTGGACACAGCGATGGCTCGCGCTGGTGTCCCGTACTTCGGATGAATTTTTCCAAGCCATGAGGGCAGGTAGCCGTCCTCGGCCATGGTGGCGGGAATACGCGTCGTATAGAGGATGGTGCTGTTAGAGAGCGAAGCAGTTCCGATGATGGAAGCGATGAGTATAGCTACGCCGAGCGGATGGCCGCCGATCAGTTGCGCGGCCGTTACCATGTAGCCAGTCTGCCACTCTTGCCAGTTGCCCAGTACAGCGAGGGCGAGGGTTGCGGGCAGAGTGTAGGTGAGAATGTTCATTGGCGTGTTCCAGGCCAGCACGCGGACGAACGTCTTCTGCGCGTCTTTGACTTCGCCAATCACGCTCGAAAGCTGTTCGTACCCCGCGTAGTCCCACATCGCGAGGGCGAGTCCCTTTCCAAACACGCTGCCTAGCGGCTTACCGGGAGGAATGAACGGCAGGACCGGGTTGTAGTGCAACTTGAAGAGGGTGACAATGCATAACCACGCGACGGGAATGAATACCGCAATTTGCAAGACAATCGCAGCCCAGCCCGCTACTTGAACTCCGCGAACGTTTAGATAGCCGAACAGACAGAGCGCGAGCGCAGCCCCAGCCCACTTCCACTCACCGGTAAGACCGGGAATGTAATCGTGGAGATAATCCATCAACAGGACGCCGTAGACAGAATTCAGCAGAAATGTTCCCGTCCAGTTCCACCAGCCGCACTGAAAACCCCAGAAATCGCCGAAAGCCGCGCGCACCCAGCGGTAGAACCCGCCCTGGACCGGAAGAATGCTGTTCATTTCTGCGGCAGCAAATGAAATCGGGATGCTCCACAGAAAGGGAACGAAGGTGAGGAAGACAAGCGACATTCCGGGGCCGGAGCCCTGGAAAATCTCCTCGTAGCCAAAAGGGCCGCCAGCCGTATAGCCATAGAAGAGCGCGAGAAGCGGAAGGAATCCAATCTGGCGCAACTGCGCCCGCGAGGTTGTCACCGACGCGGTATTGCCTTCCAGAGCTTTTGCCATGTGGGATGGGGCAGCGCGCAATGGTATTTGGCCGCTCTTGCATTTTCAACTGAATTAGCGCTCACGAGCCAGACGAACTGGAAAATGGTCCTCTACACGCGCCAAAGCTTCGATCTTTCGTAACTGTGGTTGAGATCACCGAAGGGCGTGATTATGCATAGCTAAGTGCTTGATTCGTTCAGGCTTTCTCACTGGCGCCCGTCCGCGATTTGCCAAACCTGGGCAGTTCTTCTCTTAGCCAGTTACCAACGTAAGCCCACTGTTGCACAAAAATGGGCCATTCCCGATTAGAATTGCGCATCCCCACGAAACACTCCCCAGAAAAAATTAAGGAATGTGTGGAAAATCTTGCGTCGGGAGACTTGCTGTGAAAACTGTGTCGTTGTTTCTTATTGTTTGCACTATTTCGTTACTGAGCTCATGCGGCGGAGGAGGAAGTTCCTCCACGACTTCTGGTAGCGGCCCCAATGTACCGCCTCCACCAACCGCGTCGCTGACGTTGTTGCAGGTGACGCCGGGGAACGCCTCAGTGGCCGCCAGTTCGACTCAGCAGTTCAGTGCGACCGGCAAGTACTCCGACGGCAGTTCGAAAGATCTGACTAGCTCGGTGCTTTGGAGTTCTTCCGACACCAGCGTTGCCTCTGTTAACAACGGGGGATTGGCAACAGGCGTTGTCGTGGGCGTAGTGACGGTGACTGCTCAATTTGGAGCGATGCAAGGTAGCGCGACGCTGAACATAACCAACGCCGGCACAAACCTGACAGGGATTACGCTGTCCCCAGTCGCCGCCTCCGTTCCGGTCAACACCACGCAGCAATTTACTGCGACCGGAAACTACAGCGACGGCAGCAGCCGTGATCTGACGGCACTCGTGACCTGGGGTTCATCTTCGACGGCAGTTGCCACTGTGGACGCGAATGGCTTGGTTACGGCAGTCGCGGCAGGCTCGACGAACATTTCCGCTACTCTGGGCAGCATTAGCAATTCGACGAGCCTCACGGTCACCGCGCCAACTATCAGCTCGATTTCTGTGACCCCAGTCGGCTTAACCCTCGGCATTGGCATCAATCAACAGTACACCGCAACAGCGACATATAGCGACGGGTCAAGCCAGGATCTCGTAAATGGAGTGACCTGGAGTTCTTCGACAACCTCGGTGGCCACGGTGAATAACTCTGGCCTGGTAACAACCGTGGGCGCAGGCACTACGACAATTACGGCCACCGTTGGATCATTTTCCGACTCTTCAACCTTAACCGTTGTTGCCGCTCATCTGCTTTCGATTGCGGTCAGCCCTGCAACTCCCTCGATAGCGGTTGGTACCACGCAGCAGTTCAGTGCGGTCGGGACTTTCGATGACGGCAGCACGCAGTTGTTGACCTCGGTCACGTGGTCTTCATCGGCAGCGAGCGTTGCCTCAGTCAGCTCCTCAGGTTTGGCAACGGCAGTCGGAACTGGAAGCACGACAATAACGGCGAGTTCTGGCGGAGTCACGGGGAGCGCTTCTCTAACGGTCAGCGCTGCAACGCTGGTCTCAATCGCAGTGATCCCCGCAAACTCCAGTATGGCGGTTGGAACCACAAAGCAGTTCACCGCGACCGGGACTTACAGCGACACCAGCGCGCAGGATATTACGTCTTCAGTCTTGTGGAGCTCGTCCAGTGCCGCCACTGCGACAATCAATAACCAGGGAGCCGCCACCAGTGTTGCGACCGGCACAACCACGATTACGGCGGCGTTGGGTTCGGTCAGCGGGTCCACTCAGTTGACGGTTTCGATCGCGCACCTGACGTTGATCACGATCAGTCCGGCAAATCCAAGAATTGCGAAGGGCACATCGCTGAAGTTCACCGCTACGGGGACTTTCAGTGACGGCAGCACCGCCACGAACCTGAGCGGATTGAGCTGGAAATCTTCCAAGCCGAATATTGCTTCTATTCGCAGCTCAGGCCTCGCGCACGGAAAGAAGAGTGGCGCAGTAACAATTTTCGCCACCGCATCGGGCCTGACCGGTACCGCGACTTTAACCGTCGGGACCGGAACATTGGTCTCGCTGGCGATTACCCCCGCAACTCCGAGCGTGACAGTGGGCAGTACGCAGCAATTCACGGCCACTGGTTCCTTCAACGATGGCACAACTCAGGACATTACGTTGACCACGCATTGGAGTTCCTCTTCGGCCAGTGTTGCGACTATTGCAAATGCTCCGAGCATAGGCGGATTGGCTACCGCTAACGGCTCAGGAACTGCCACAATCGGCGGGAACTCGGGAGGGGTAACGAACTCAGCTACGTTGACGGTGCAGTGATCAGCGTTTTGGTTGAGAATCAGTGGAGCAAGTGCTGGTTCAACAGCCACGGCATCAGATCGGGCTCGGCGTAGGCTTTATCCCACGAATTGTGGCCTACGCCGGGGTACTCTGAGTACTTGGTTTTGGCCCCGGCTGCTTGTAGCGCAGCGTACATCTTGCGCGATTCGTCCACCGGCACGGAATCATCCGCATCGCCGTGAAAAATCCATACTGGAGTGTTGCCGACCCGGCGTGCGGTCTCGGCATACGGATCCGCAACTTGCGCATCTTTCGCCAGGCTTACTTCGATTTGTTTGAAATTCGGCGGACCATAAATTCCTCCGCAAATTGGCACGTAGGCCGCGAAGCGATGCGGATACTTGGCGGCTAAATCCCAAGTCCCGTATCCGCCCATTGAGATTCCAGTCAAATAAATGCGCTCTGAGTCGCCGTCGAACTCTTTCATGCTGCGATCGAGCGCGGCGAAGGCCTGCGTTTCCATTTCCGGCTCAGTCCAGAGCTTGCCTTTAGGACATTGCGGCATTACGACAACGAAAGGGAAATTGCCAGCGTGCTCGCGTATCGCATGGGCTAGCCCCACATCGGTTTGAAGCAGCCCATCCTCCCCACGTTCTCCAGCGCCGTGCAGAAACAGGATTACGGGCCACTTTTTATGTCTATCCCAGTTGTAAGGAACAAAGACCTGGTAGCGATAGGTTTCGCCGCTCACGGTGATGGCGCGGTCGAGGAAGCCGGTTTCTTGCTTGCGAGCGAATGCTGAAACCGGGAGCAAAGCTAATAGCGTGAGCGATAGTGCTGCAT
>Ga0209057_1001777_pt1 | contig 17055 bp, 17 predicted proteins | sample GraSoiAngelo_146_FD_185903 | JGI IMG/M metagenome (GOLD analysis project Ga0209057, IMG submission 185903) | Grasslands soil microbial communities from the Angelo Coastal Reserve, California, USA - 14_1009_05_30cm (SPAdes) (version 2) | ecosystem: Environmental > Terrestrial > Soil > Grasslands ... | reverse complement strand
CGGCGTCGCGACCGTCGGCCGGAACAAGCTCCCCGCGCAGACGCCGTTCTGGGAGAGCGCGTCGGTCCCGGGCGTGTACTTCGGCGGGACGATCCACCAGGCATCGCCCGGCCTGCGCAAGCACGGCCTGCCGAGTAACTCAGGCGGCGTGAACGGGCATCGCTACAACGGCCGGATCCTCGCGCGCCACGTCGCTAAGAAGCACTTCGGCATCGACCCCGAGCGGCCGGTCATCGTCCGCGCCGAGGTTGTGTCCTATCTATTGCACGAGGTCACGAACGCGCCGGAGCTGTGGCACCAGAAGTCGTATCTCGCGCGCGTGCTCGTCCAAGATCCCAAGCGCGGGATCGTCGACGACGGGATCCTCCCGCTCCAGAGCTTCCTCGACTCAGGTCCGGCCGACGGCGTCGCCGCGACGCTCGAGGAGAATCCGACAGGCGATATCTACCCGGTCCTCTACACACGCCGCGGCGGCGTCAGCGCCGAGCACGCCCTGCCGCCGCATCCGCTGCACGACTTCCGCACGCGCGACCACGAGAAGGCGGTCGTCGCTGCGCTCGAGGGGCTGCTCGTCTAGACGCTATTTGCCGTCGGTGAGACCGATGACGTTCCCGTCGAGGTCGCTGAAGAGCGCGATCGTCGTCGTCGGTCCGACCTTCGTCGCGGGGAATACGACCCGTCCGCCGGCGTCGGTCGCCTTCTTCAGCGTGGCGTTCAGATCGCGCACCACGACGTAGAACGTGACGAAGGGCTTGGGCCCGCGGAGCGGACCGATCCCACCGCCGATGCCCTTGCCGCCGGCGTCGGTGTCGACGAACGTGTAGCCCGTCTGCGGGACCTCGTTCATCTTCCAGCCAAACACCGATGTGTAAAATCGACGCGCTTTCGCCGGATCCGCGCTGTTTATCTCGAAATTGGTGACCGGATCGCCCATGGAAAATCCTCCCTCGCGCCGTGGCGCCTGGGGATACGTTAGTCTGCGCTTACCAATGAAGTCAAGGCGCGGCTCGCGGAACGGACAATCCCTGGATCAATAGAGCAGCGCGACTCTCACTTGCGCGGGCAAAAGGACCGCGGAGCCGTCCGGGCTGACGAGGTAGACATCGCGGACGTCCAATCCCCCGACGAATCCGATCCCCACGACGAGCCGACGCCCGGCCGGCTCGGCGAGGAAGCCACCGTAGGGGTGATCGCCGGCGCTCCAGACTGTGCGCCCCGTCTTCCACTCGATGACCGCGGTCGTCAAGCTGCTGCGCGCGGGCGTCGCACTGCCACTCGGCCCGACGACTAGAGATTTGTCACCTGAGAAGCCCTGCACGACGAAGTCTTCGACGACCCCGAGCTGCGATCCGTCGTCGGTCGCCCGGATCGTTGCTATCCATTTACCGCTTGGGCTCTGGCGGACAGACTCGGCGAGCGTCGACGCGTCGGCGCTGGCAGCGACCCATCCGACGGCGCCGGCATAGTCGACCGAGCGGATGATCGCGCCGGTCGAGAGCCGGAACACAACGAGTCGCGCGGGCGCGACACCCTGGCCGAACGACGCCACCACCGCGCGATCGCTGGCTTGATCGCAGGCCAGCACTCGATACGAACCGTTGTCGGCATAGGTCATGAACCCGCTCGCAATGATCTTTGCGGGCTGACCGATGACCGCGGTCTCCAGGCGCATCTGCGCCCCGGTGGTCGCACGATCGGGAACGGCAGCGCACAGGAATCGGCCGTCGCTAGACCAGGTCGCGGTCTGCCGCGCGTCCCAAGGAACGGTTCCAAGGACCTTGGCATTGCGGTCGTAGGCGGTCGAGCCGATCACGTAAGAGATTCCGAACGGTGATTGCGACCACACCGAACCGGCGGCGACCTCGCCGCCCAGAACACCATTCATCTCGGCATCGAACGAGATCGCCCGGAGACGTGTCTCGCCGGCGACCTGAAACAGGACGAACGCGCCGGCAACTTCCGTAAGCGGCGCGTCCGAAGGCTTGAGCCGCGGAGGTGCACTCGGCGTAGCCGACGAAGATGCCAGGGGCGATGTCGTGGCGGACGCAGACGGCGACGCGGTAGGCGTTGGACTCGACGCCGTCGGTGCGCAGCCAGCCGCGATGAGCGTTACGAACGCGATTGCTACCGAGCGCGCGTGGGTCACCGGACCAGATTGACGCATACATTCGTGGTGCGCGTCTGAGCATCATGCGCGTAGCTCGTACGTACGTGCTAAGACTTACGTCGAGTCAGGGCCTCTCCGTTGCCCGCTCTGGTGCGAGCTCTGTCGGATCGCACATCGAGATATGAGTCCGCGATGTCCGCGCTAGGTTGCGGCGGCGGCCTCACGTTTGCCCGCTTTGAGTGCGACCTCATTGGATATCCCGACCGCGTTGACCGCCGCGCCGGCGAGGAGAAGCGCCGCGCCGACGTACATCGCGAGGTGGAACGCGTCGGTCGACTGTTCGCGAGCGGCCTGGGCGCGCGCGTCAGCGGTACGCGGGACGGTCAGGGGCGGGTAGTCGTGGCGGAACGTGGGGTCGGACGTATCGGTGCCGGGAATGCGCGCGGCCATGCCTGAATAGAAGCTCGCGGTGATCGCGACAAAGATCACGGCACCGGCGAGCTGCGGGCCGACACGGGAGATCGCGTTATTCACGGCCGAGGCCACACCGGAGTTGCGCACCGGGACACTCGTCATGAGTGCGGTCGTGAGCGGCGCGACCATCATCGCGAGCCCGAACCCGAAAATGATCTGCGCGGGTAGGAAGTCGACGAAGTACTGACTCGGTGGGATCCAGCTCGAGGGATCGCCCGGAATGAACACCCACGCCGGGCTCGTCGGCGGCACGCGCGCGAACCAGAGGACCCCGATCGCCATGAGCAAAGGCCCGACGCTCATGAAGATCTTCGGACCTAGGCGCGCCGAGAGAGCACCGAATCGGGTCGAGAGGAAAACGAGGAGGAGCCCACCGGGGATGCCCGCGAGCCCTGCCGCCGCCGCGGAATATCCCAGCACGCCCTGAAGGAAGAGCGCGAGGTAATAGAAGGTGACATACAGCGCTCCGTAGATCAGGAAGGTCGAGATGTTCGTCACGGTGAAGTTCCGCGACTTGAATAGGTCGAGGGGTACGAGCGGTTCGCGGCTTCGGGCCATGAGGTACGGAAACGCGAATGTCGCGACGACGCCGGCCGCAAGCACGACGTACGCCAGCGGGTCGCGCCAATCGCGCTGCTGACCGTAGGTCGCGCCGAAGCTGAGACCGCCGACCGCGATGGCAACGATCGCGGCACCAAGCCAGTCGAAATGGCCGGTCGCCTTTTCGTTGCGGCTTTCGGAGACATGACTCGCGGTCGCCCACACCGCGAGCACGACGAGCGGCACGTTGATGAGGAACGCGACGCGCCACGAGATCGTGTCGACGAGGATGCCGCCGATGAACGGTCCGAGGATGGTCGTGGCCGCAGTCGCCGCGGCCCACACCCCGTACGCGCGCCCCTGGGCTTCGCCCGTGAAGTTCGCTGTGATCAGCGCGAGGGAACCGGGCACCAGGATCGCGCCGGCCGCACCCTGCAGAACGCGCGACACCACGAGGAATTCCATATTCGGTGCGAGACCGCACAGAACGCTCGTGAGTCCGAAGCCGACGAGTCCGATGAGGAAGATGCGTCGCCGGCCGTAATAGTCAGACAGCGCGCCTGCAAGGATGAGAAGCGCCGAGAGCGTGAGGAGGTACCCGGTGTACACGTAGAGCTGGCCCTCGAGCACCCCGAGCACCGTCGTCGGGAGCTCGCGGCCGATCTTCGGCAGCGCGACGGTGACGACGGACGAGTCGACGAACACGATCGATGACCCGAGAACGGCCGCGATGAGCGTCCAGCGCTCGCGAGTGCTCACATGCGCTCCCCCGCTTCGATCGCGACCTGCAGCCGATTCCCGAGCGGCGCGAGGGGACACACCCACTTTGGGTCGTAGCGGCACGACGGGTGGTACGCGAAGTTGAAGTCGAGTACCAGCTCGTCACCGATTGCCCCGAGGTCCGCGCTCTTCGCCGTGTCGAGAAGATAGCGGCCGCCGCCGTACGTCGTATTGCCGGCGGTCGCATCGCGGAATGGGAGGAAGACCCCGCCGCTGTACGCGTCGAGCCAGAAAACTTCGAGCGAACCGACGTCGAGATCGACCGCGCCGAAACGCACGAACGGGATCACGCCGCCGGTGCTGGTCCCCACGTCGTAGCGCTCCTCGGGAAGTGCCCGGATCTTTCCGCGCTTGGCGAAGCGGGGGTCGTAGTTGAAGTACGGGAGGCCGCGGAAGCCGGCGCGTTCCGACGGCGGCAGCGGCGACTGCGGGTGGGAGCGAAAGAGCTCGTCCCGCCCCGTTCGCCAGAGGGCATGCGCCGCGGGTCGATCGGACGGGAGCTTCGCGCGGATGCCCGAATAGAGATCGGCCACCTGCCGGCGCCAGTCGAGCAGCGTGACATAGTCCTCCGCCGTCATCGGAGCGCGATGTCGGCCTTCGCGAAGATCCCGCCCATCACCCGCGACACGGTCGGGAAGGCGTGGATCGTGTCGGCGAGGACCGCGATCGGCGTACGGAGTTTTATCGCGAGCACCGCTTCGTGGATCGCCTCGGATGCCGCGGGCCCCCCGATGAACGCTCCGACGACGATCTTGTTCTTGCGGTCGATGACGATCGACACGTGACCTTGCGACTCGCTCACGTAGCCCTTGGCGCTGGTCCCGAGATCCGCGGTCTCCTCGTACGCGTCAATGCCGCGTTCCTTCGCCTGCTCCAGCAGCAGGCCGACCGCGGCGGTTTCGGGATCGGTATAGACGGCGCGCGGGGTCGCGTTGAAGTCGGCGCGGATCTTGTCGCCGAGCGCGATTTTCACAGCGGTCTCGCCCTCGTAGTGCCCGAGATGCGTCGAGAGCTCGTGCCCGATGCAGTCACCGATCGCGTAGACGTGATCGGCCGCGCGGAGCGTGTCGTCGACTCTCAGGATGTCGCCGCCGTCATACGCGACCCCCGCGGCGTCGAGGCCGAGGTTCGCGAGCGCGGGCGCGGCGGTGCGCCCGACGTTGAGCTCGATGACCGCGGCCTCGACGGTCGATCCGTCCGCGAGCTCCACCACGTGCTCGCCGCCCTGTCCGCCGCGCGCCCTGATGTGCTCGGCGCGCGCGTTCTCGCGCACGTCCACTCCATCGGCGCGAAGCATCTTCGCGAGCAACGCGGAGCTTCGCGGATGGTCGGTCGGGTTGACCTGCCGAGGGCTCACCAAGGTCGTGCGCACGCCGAAGCGCGCGTAGACCTGCGCGAGCTCCGTCCCCGAAGGCCCCGCGCCGAGGATGGCGATGCTCTTCGGGAGCTCGCGGAGGCTCGTGCCTTCTTTGTTCGTCCAGAAGCCGGCCTCGTCCAAGCCGTCGATCTTCGGCACCTTCGGGACCGAACCGACTGCGATGATGAGGTCGCGCGCCTCGATCTCGCGCGGATCGCCATCGGTGCGAACGACGACCCTCCCCGGCCCCGCGATCTTCGCGTTGCCGCGGATCGGCACGGTCCCCGCGGCCTTGTACCCCTTGATGTGTCCGGAGTCATCGGGATAGTCGCGGCCCTCGCGGACGATCATGTAGTCGCGCCGCGCCGATGCTCTCTCCCAGGAATAGTCACCGCCGCAGGCGCGGATCTCCGCCGCGTGCAGCAGTGTCTTCGACGGCATGCAGCCCCAGAACGCGCACGTGCCGCCAAAGAGATCGCGCTCGATGAGCGCGACCGTTGCGCCACGGGCGCGCGCGTAGCTCGCCGCGGCTTCGCCCGAGGCGCCGGCGCCGATAACCGCGAAGTCAAACCGTTCGGTCATGCGAGGTCCGCGTAATGGAGAGCGCCGTCGGTGCCCCAGAGAAAAACGTCGAGGCGCGCGCCGCTCCAGACACAGCTGACGGCTCGTGCGCCGCGCGGTGCGCCAGCGACGTCACGCCACTCGACCCAGCGCGTTCCGTCCCACCAGCGATGGCGCAGTACCCCGTCGGTGCTGATCGCGAACACGTCGATCCGGTCGGCATCCCGCGCCGCGGCGGCCGGGTGTCCCGCGAACGCGCCGCCGAGCGTCTCCCACGGATGCCAGGACTTTCCGTCCCAGTAGCGGTCCCAGACCTGGCCGTCCTCGTGAAGAGCGAAGACCTCGGTCTCGCCGGCCGCGCCCCACGCCACGGCGGCGACTCCGGTACGGAGCGCGCCGCCGAGCGCGGTCCAGTGCGTGGTTACTTGATGAGGCCCTGCTTCTTCAGCCATGCGGCCGCGACCGCTTTGCTGTCCGCCTTGTCGACAGCAACCTGCTTGTTCATGTCGTTCAGCTCCGCCTGGGTCAGCTTCGCGCCGATCGAGTCGAGCAGCCGCGCGAGCGTGCCGTCGTCTTTGTTCAACAAGGCGTTCCGCACGACCGGGGCGATGTTGTCGGCAAGCTGCAGGTGCTTGTCGTCATCGAGGAGCACGAAGTTCTTCGCCACGATGCTCGGATCGCTCGTGAACAGCAGCCCGACGTCGATCTGCTTGCCATCGAGCGCCGCGATCGTGAGAGGCCCACCTGAGTCCAGCGGCTTGAAGTCTTTGAAGGTGATGCCATACGTGTTCTTGAGGCCGAGCTGACAGAAAGGACGCTGCGGGCACTCGGGCGGCCCGCCGAGGACGAGGGTGTTGCCGATCGGCGCGAGGTCACTCAGCTTCTTCAGACTCTTCGAGCTGGCGGTCGCCTGCGTCACAACGAAGCCGTTCTGGTCGGTCGCCGCGGCGTAGTCGAGGACGGTGAGACCCTTCGGATCGAGCGCTTTCTGGAGACCGATCTGGGTCGCCTTCGGATCCGTGGTCGGCTTGGCGATCGTCCCGTTCTTGTCGACGAACGCGAGGAGCGTCGCCAGGTACTCGGCGTCGACGTCGATCTGCCCTGACTCGATCGCGGGTTCGACGATCTCGCGGTTCCCCAGGTTGAACTTGCGGGTGACCTTGTAGCCGTTCGCTTCGAGGATCTGGCTGTAGAGCTCGCCGAGCGTGATCTGCTCGTAGAAGTTCGTCGAGCCGACGATGACATCGGGCCGCGTCACCGCCGAAGCCGTAGGCGTCGCCGTGGCCGTTGACGTTCCTGCGGTGCTGCCGCCACTTCCCGTGCCTCCGCACGCGCTCGCCACGACGGCGACCGCGACGAGGGCGCCAATGAGCTTGTTACCGCGCTTCATCTGGGATCCTCCCCGGCCGTAGCGCTTAGGCTGCCGGCCTCGCGTCGAGTATGCCCCGCTAAGGGTCGATACGAATCGGAACGTCTAGCTGATTGCGCGCATTCCCGCGGGCACCGTCGCACGCTCGAGTGCAGCAAATGAGACTTCCGTAGCGACGGCCAGGAGCGCGACGAGCAGCGCGCCCGCCATCAGCTGGTCGTACTCCTGTAACGCGAGCCCGTCGACGATGAACCGGCCGAGCGCGCCTCCGGCCACGAGGGCACCGAGCGTCGCCGTCGCCACAACGTTCACCGCGGCCGTGCGGATCCCGGCGAGCATGAGCGGCAGCCCGAGCGGAACCTCGATCGAGCGGAGGATCTGCCCCTCGCTGAGCCCCATCCCGCGCGCGGCCTCGACGATGTCCCGGTCGACCTCGCGGACGGCGACGTACGAGTTGGTGAGGATCGGCGGGATCGCGAGGGGAACGAGCGCGAAGACCGTCGGCCAAAACCCGAGACCGAGGCCGAGCGATATCGCGATTACGAGCCCGAACGCGAGGAGCGCGAGCGACGGCAACGCGCGGCCGACGTTGGCCACGTTGATGGCGACGAAGCCGGCGCGGCCGGTGTGGCCAAGGTAGAGCGCGATGGGCATCGCGATGAGGAGAGCGACGACCACGGAGATCGCGGAGAGCTCGATGTGCTCGAGCACGCGAACCGGGATGCCATGCGAGCCCTGCCAGTTGACTGGATCGGTGAGCCAGCGAACGAGATCGCCGAGCGCCCTCATCGGGCGTGCGTCCAGGGCGTGAGCGCTCGTTGGACGAGCACGAGCGAGCCGTCGGCGAGCACGGCAAGGATGACCGAACCGAGGGCACCGACGATGAGGGCAGTGCTGAAGAAGAGCTGAATGCCGAGCAGGATGAAGTAGCCCATACCGCCCTGGCCGATGAGCGCGGTCACCGTGACGAGGCCGATCGTCGTGATCGTCGCCACACGGATCCCCGCGAAGATCACGGCGAGCGCGAGCGGAAGCTCGACGCGCCAGAGGATCTGCCGATCGGTGTACCCCATCCCGCGCGCCGCGTCGCGGACCTCGGCGGGCACTCCGCGAACGCCGGCGACGATGTTGCGAATGAGGATGAGCAGCGTGTAGCTCACGAGTCCGATCTCCGCGCTGAGGAGAGACAGCCCGGTGTACGGGATGAGCAGGGCGAACAGCGCGAGGCTCGGGATCGTGTAGAGGATCCCCGTCGTCCAGGTGATGGGCCCGTACAGCCGGGGGATGCGCAGCGCAACGAGCGAGAGCACGAACGCGACGACGAATCCGACGGCGACCGCGATCACCGTCAGCTCGAGGTGCTCGCCGACGCGCTGGCCGATCTCGCCAACGTGGCTCGCGAGCCAGTCCCAGCGGATGAGCGGCTCGCCCGGAGTCATTTCGGCTTCTCCGTCCGCAGGAGCCGGCCGATGTGCGACAGCGTCAGCACGCCGAGATAGCGGTCGCCGTCGCGCACCATCCCGACCTGTGTTTCGGACGCGAGCATCTCAGCGAGCGCGTCACGCAACGTCATCGACGGCGCGAGGACGGGCGCGCCGTCGAGCCGCGACGGGTCGACCGGCGGGTCCAGATCCGCTCCCCCGACGGTAAGCAGCGCAAGCCGCTTCAGCCCGCGGTCACTCCCTACGAAGCGCGCCACGAATTCGTCGGCGGGCTTCGCGAGCAGCTCCCCGGGCGGTGCGAACTGCACCAGCTTGCCGGCGCGCATGATCGCGACGCGGTCGCCGAGCTTGATCGCCTCGTCGATGTCGTGCGTCACGAAGATCACGGTGATGCCCTGTGCACGCTGCAGCTGGAGGAATTCGTTCTGCAGCCGCTCGCGCACGATCGGGTCGACCGCGCCGAACGGCTCGTCCATGAGCATGAGCGGCGGTTCGGCGGCCATCGCGCGCGCGACGCCAACGCGCTGGCGCTCGCCGCCCGAAAGCTGCGCCGGATACCGGTCGCGCATGCGAGAGGGGTCGAATCCGATGAGCGAGAGCAGCTCGTCAACGCGCGCGCGGACGCGCGTCGCTGTCCAGCCGAGGAGCTCGGGCACGGTCGCCACGTTCTGGCCGATCGTGCGGTGCGGGAAGAGGCCGACCTGCTGGATGACGTAGCCGATCCGCCGGCGAAGCTGGGTTGGATCCTCTTTCAGGACGTTCTGCCCGTCGATAAGGATCTCCCCCGACGTCGGCTCGATGAGCCTGTTCACCATGCGAAGCGACGTCGTCTTCCCGCATCCCGAGGGGCCGATGAGCACCGTGATCCGCCCCGCCGGGGCGGTGAGGCTCAGGTGATCGACCGCGACGGTGTCGCCGTACCGCTTGGTGACCTCGCGCAGTTCGACCGTCGCGCCGCGACGAGCGGCCATCGGCCAAGGATAGGGACGCGTTGAGTCTCGTATCGTCGGCGTGATGAACCGCCCCTCGGCTGCAGTCCTCGTCGTATTCGTGGCCGTGGTACTGATCGGTGGGACGAACTTCGTCGCTGTGCGGTTCAGCAACCGCGAACTGCCACCGTTCTGGGGCGCCGGCCTGCGCTTCGCGATCGCCGGCGCGCTGCTCGTGGGTTTCGCTGCGTGGCGCCACATCCGGCTGCCACTCGGCTCGCGCTTCGCCGGCGTCGCGCTACTGGGGGTCCTCAACTTTGGACTCGCGTACGCGTTCGCGTACTGGGGTCTGCTCCAGGCACCGTCCGCAATGGCAGCAACGTTCGTCGCGCTCGTGCCTCTGATGACCTTCTTCATGACGACAGCGCTCGGGATGGAGAGCTTCCGATGGAGTGGTGTGGTTGGCGGCGCCATCGCGGTGACGGGCGTGGCGCTTGTCTTCGTCGATCAGCTCCGCGCCACTGTCCCGCCGGCCGCGCTCGCGGCGCTCTTCCTTCAAGCAGTCGCGGTCGCGGTCTCGACGGTCTTGCTCAAGCGTCTTCCGCGGGCGGATCCGATCGGAACGAACGCGGTAGCGATGCTGTGCGGCGCCGCGTTTCTTCTTGCGGTCGCCTTGCTCGCGCGCGAAACGCCGGTGCTGCCTTCGCGACCCGAGGTCTGGATCGCCTTCCTGTACCTCGTGACGCTTGGCGGCATCGGCCTGTTCATCGGAGTCGTCTTCATCGTGCTCCGCTGGACCGCGTCGGCGAGCGCGTACGTGACGGTCCTCTTCCCTGTCGTGACCGTCGCGGTCGGCGCGATTCTTGCCGGTGAGCTGGTCAGCTTTCAGTTCGTCGGTGGCGCTCTTCTCGTCATGATCGGAACGTATGTCGGTGCCTTCGTCGGGTCGACAAGTGCGGGCAGGCCCGTGCCCGCGAACCTACTATCGGACGCGAGTACCCAGGGGAGTACGTGATTGGCGATAGCAGAAAAGAAGGACCTCTACACATTCCCTCAGGCGCCCGATGCGACTTCGCCGGAGTGGCCGGGTACGCCGATCGGCGCGAAGAACACGATCACCCGAACGAAGGGACGCACCCTCGTCCACGACAAGACCGTCGACGCGAAGCCGGGTCTTTTCAAGCGGCTGCTCGCGAACGCGTTCGAGCACATCGCGACCGCGAAGGAGACGACCTACGCGCACGACGTGGTTATCCACGGACTCCGCGTGCGCGCCATCACGAACAGCGAGCACCTTATCGGCTACTGGAAGGACAACTGGTACGGCGTCGACGAGTGGCAGCGCATCACCGGTCAGAAGCCGGCCGAAACACCGGACGTCCTCGTCGTCGCGCTCGGGCGCGTGCCGAGCGAGGCCGAGGCCGCGTATTACTCGCGGCAGAACGACACGGTCATCTTCTTCAACACGAGCTACTACGGGCAGCTCAAGTCCTGGGTGCTCGGCGCGGTCGGCCGCAAGCTTGCCGTCGAGTACGGCATCCACTCGATCCACGGCGCCGTGGTGACGAAGGACGGCAAGGGCATCCTCTACATCGCGCCGACCGGCACGGGGAAGTCGACCTCGACCTACGGGGTCATGGAATTCCCGGGCACGCGCTTCCACTCCGATGACTGGGTCTACGTTCGCTACGCCTATCGCACCAAGAACGGAAAGGTGCTCTCGCCGGCGCGGATCCTCGACGGCGGCGAGGAGGTCGCGAGGGGTTACCAGACCTACGCCTGGCTCGAGGCCCATCGCTCGAGTGACGCGACCGTCATCGGCCGCGGCCTCGACGACCGCGAGGTCACGACGAGCGCGCGCGAGCTCGATGTCGATCGTCCCGAGGCCTACGCCTACACGAGCGAGAAGGTCTTCTACCTGCGATCGAATCTCGTCGAGAACTTCCCGCAGGCCGCGTTCGACATGGTCCGCTCGCGCCTCGAGAACGCGCCCGACGTCACGCCGGAGTTCATGGCTGAGAACAAGGCGACGATCGACACGGTCGCCGCGAAGCTCACCGGCATGAAGAAAGCGCCGTTCGACACGATGGACCCGGCGAAGCTTCGCACCATGGTCGGGCGGTTCTTCGCGTTCGAGAACACGCGCGCGATGCTCGACATCACGACGGTCTTTCCGAAGGAGCGCGTCTTCACGAATCCGATGGAGCCGGCGCGCATCCACGCCGTCATGCTCATCAAGCGCAACTTCGACGAGGACGTCGTCATCGAGCGCCTCTCTATCGACAAGTTCATGGCGCGACTTCTTGTCGGTCGCACCCCCGCCGGCACGAAGGAGATCGTTTACAACTCGTATCGCGCCGTCGACGACAAGAGCGAGCGGGCGTGGATCGACACGATCGAGGCCAAGGGCGTGGACAAGATGTGGTCGGAATACCAGAAGGCCAAGGACAAGCCAGAGACGCTCAACGAAGAGATGGAGATGTTCCGGATGCTGTTCAAGTCGGCCGCCGCGTACGACCTGAACACGGTCCTGCAGAAGGACAAGACCGTCAGTTCGAAGATGGAGGCCGTTCACAACACCATGCGCGTGATCGTGAAGGCGCTGGAAAACACGAAAGAGACGTTTCGTTACGGCATCGAGGATTACGCGGAGCTACTGAGCGAAGCGAAGGAGCGAGCGACGCATTAAAAAGCCGGCGCGCAGCGCCGTCCGATTGCGGTACCGAAAACTGCTCGACTGACCGGCCAAGCGAGGATTAGCCTCGCTTACCAATGGGGCCCTTCGACCGTTTCAACGACCGCGCCAAGCGCGTGCTTGCCCTCGCCCAGGACGAAGCGATCCGCTTCAACCACAACTACATAGGCGTCGAGCATCTTCTGCTGGGGCTTGTCCGCGAGGGAGAAGGTGTGGCTGCTCGAGTGCTCAACTCGCTCGGGGTGGAGCTCTCAAGGGCGCGAACGTCGGTCGAGTTCATCATCGGCCGCGGCGACGCAACCACCTCGCCCAGCGAGATCACGCTGTCGCCACGCACCAAAAGGGTGATCGAGCTCGCGATCGACGAGGCGCGCAAGCTGGGCCACAGCCACGTTGGCACCGAGCACCTGCTGCTTGGGATCGTGCGCGAAGGACAGGGAGTCGCCTCCGGCGTCCTCGAGTCTCTTGGCGTTGGCCTCGAGAAGGTCCGTCACCAGGTCATCGCAGCGCTCGGGCAGCAGCATCCGGAAACGGACATGGCCGCCGCAGCCTCAGCCGGTGTCGGCACCCCGGCGGGCGCCGTGCACATGGCGCGTTCACATCCAACGGCTTCGGTCGATCGTTTCGACGGTAGCAGCCAGAGGGCGCTCGCCCGGGCGTACTGGGAGGCAGGGCGGGCGAATGACAAGGAGGTTGCCCCTCATCACCTGTTGCGCGGTCTCTTGGCAGGCGAGGACCTCTGGGTGCAAAAGATCCTGACCCAGCTCGGCGTCGATCTTTCCAGCCTCGTCGCGACGATCGATACAGCAGCCCCTCGAAGCGACGGACCGAGACCCGCCAGTCTGGTGGAGGCGCCGACGCTCAGCGAGATATTTGCTCGAGCCGGCCTGTTCGCCGCCGAGCGGAACCGGGCCTCCATCCGGTCGGAGCACCTCTTACTGGCGATCTCCAGCACCGCGGGTATCGCGGCTACGGCATTGAATTCGGTCGGCGCAACACCGAAGCGCATCCTGGAAATTCTCGAGAGGATGGATCGCTAGATGAACATCTTCGACAGCGCGATCATCATCGCCGCGGTCGCCGGCGGGATCACCGGGGCGCTCGTCGCGCTCGTGGTCTCGCTCGGCGTGATCCGAGCACAGCGCCATCTCGGCGGAACGACCGTCGGCGCGCCTCACGCAACGGAGTGGCGCACTCCCTCCGGGCCGCTCGCGCGGCATCTCGCGCATGCGGAGCCGGCCGCGACACCCGCTCAGACGGATGAGGCTGCCCGCCCGCAGGAGTAGTGCCGCGTGGACCTGGGTACCGTCGCGATGGTTGCTCTCATTGGCGGTTTCGCGGGCGGAGCCGTCGGAGCCGTGCTCGTCGGCACAGTTGAGGCGATCCTGCGGCGGCGGATCGAACGGAGCGTCCCAAATCATGTGCGGACTTTTCGTTCGACGTACACCCGCAAAGACCCCGAGTGAACGTCGAGCTCGTCGCCGTCGCGCTCGGAGCGGGGCTGGTCGGTGGCGCGATCGGTGGGATCGCGATCGGCGCGGTTCAGGCGTGGATGGCGCGAGGAAAAGGGACGCGCGTTCAGTGGTTCGGCCGGCACCTCGGACCTCCACCGACCGAGGCAATGCGCATGTCAAGGTCGAGCACGTCGGGGACGGTACCGTTCGACCGCTTCAACGAGAGCGCTAAACGCGTGCTGGCTCTCGCCCAGAACGAGGCGATCCTGCACAACCACAACTACATCGGAACCGAGCACCTCCTCGCGGGCTTGCTTGAGGACGGCGACACGCTAGCCGCGCGCGCGCTTCAGTCACTCGGTATCGAGCGCGCGAAGGTGCGGAAGGCGATCGACTTCATCATCGGGCGCGGCGAACAGGCCACCCACGCGAGCGAGATCACGCTCTCGCCACGCACGAAGAAGGTCATCGAGCTCGCGATCGACGAAGCTCGGCGGATGGGTCACGCTCGCGCTGGAGCCGAGCACATGCTCCTTGGCCTTGTCCGCGAGGGAGAGGGCATCGCGTCAGGAATCATCGAGTCCCTTGGTGCAACCATGCCGATGGTCCGCGCGAAGGTGCTCGAGCTCCTTGCGGCATCAGGAACTCCCCCGCCCGCGAATTACACCGCAGCGCCGACCAGGCGTGAACACTTCTCCGGCCCCTTGACGCGGTTCAGCGACAGGGCGAAGCGCGTGCTCGCCTTTGCCCAAGATGAGGCGATGCGGATGGGCCACGCCTACATCGGACCCGAGCACCTGCTCCTGGGCCTCGGCCGCCTCGCTGAAATGGCCCAGCCCGATGCGGCCATGCAGCGGATCTTCGGAACCCTCGGGATCACGCTCGAGCAGGTCCGTGCCGAGCTTGGGAAGGTCATTCCGCCGACGGGACGGGAGAGCCACGCGACGGAGATCACGCTCAGTCCAGAGACGAAGGAGATCATCCAGGTCGTGAATGAGTCCGCCGCGGAGGACTCCATCGTGCCGGAGGATCTCCTGCTCGCGATGGTCCGCGACGCCCAGAGCTTCGCCGCGCAGATCCTCGCTCGGCTCGGCGCGACGCCCGAACGCGTTCGCGCCGCCCTCGGCCGCTGATGCGTCGCGAAGGTTCCCACACCGGCGCGATGGTCTTCGCGGGTGTGGTCGGCGTCATCCTCTTGGCCGTCCTCTCGCTGCGCGGGGGCGGCACCCCCGCGGTGCAGCCAACGCCGACGCCGACGGCGACCGCGCCGCTCCCGAAGCTCGCCGATCTCGATAGCGCGTGGGTCGACCAGACGCCGCCGGCGGAGATCGCGGTTGGAGCGGAGGCGACGATCACTTTCAAGTTCCGAAACACTGGGCGCGCCGCGTGGACGCGAGGCACAGGGTCCGAGGCGAGCCTCGCCTTCACCGGCACGGCGGCGACGTTCGATCCGAAGATGGCGGTGAACTGGCCCGCCGCGAGCACGCCCGCGCTGCAGACAGAGGACGTGGTCGCGCCGAACGAGATCGGGACGTTCACATTCAAGGTGAAAGGCGTCGCACCGGGCACCTATCGGATCGACGTTCGACCCACGGTCGCTGCGGTCGGCACGCTACGCGACCAGGGCGTCTACACCGAGGTCACGGTCCGCTAGAGACGCCGGTTAGCGCAGCGAAATGTCCGCCTGACCCTCGAGCGCGGAGGCAAGTCGTGCGCGCGCCGCGGCGGCATCGGAGGCACGCACCAGGACGGTGACCGAATGCTGCGCGACCGTCGGTAGCTGCGCGCTCCGATCGGCCCGAACCGCCGCGAGGTGGAAGAGGAACGCGGCCGCGCTCACCGTGCCATCGACGGTGAAGTGCCAGATGTCGTGCCACGTCGAAAGCGGAAAGGATCCGGCGAGCGCGGCGTTGAGCAAGCGATACAGCCCGGCCGATCCGAAGACGAGCATCCCGAGGACCCCACCGAGGATTGCGAGGTAGAGATACCCGCGGCGCGGGAGCGACCGGCGCTCGTCGTCGCTCAGCCTGCGCTGCGCCTGCCACCACGAGAATCCCCACGCCGGCGCGCCGACGAGGACGAGCGCGATGTACGCGGCCGTCTCGCCGTTGCCGTGTGTGTTGACCCCCATGACCTGGCTGCCGAGCACGCCGATCGCGCCCGCGGTGCCGACCGCGAACATCCCGAGCCCGATCGTCGCGATGAGATAGGTGTAGAGGCGGCGGATCGTGGCGGCGCGCTCGACCTCCGTTTCGCGCGCGGCGTCGGCCTGAACGACGCGCCGGTAGAAGACCCATACCGTCGCGAACACGAGGAGGTTCGTCACCGGGAATCCGAGATCGTGCTGGATGTTCCGGAACTCCTCCCGGTCGGGCGTGCCGAGGATGCGTTCGACCACGTTCGCGAGCGCGATCGTCGCGCTGAGAAGCACCGCGAGCGCCGAGACGAGGACGACGAGGTAGATCCAGAGCTTCCGCACCACCGAGCTGCGCTCGATCTCGCCGTCCGGCGTCGCGATCCGGAGCCCACGCTGCAACGGGATCCACGCGCTGAGCCAGAGGGCAAGCCCAGCGAGAATCCCCGGCACGGCGCCGATGAGCTGGAAGCGCAGCAGGTCATCGCGACTCGGCGCCGGCGGCGTCACCACCACGACTCCGGGCGGTACTTCGCGCGGAGCCGTCAGCCCGGGGATCGGCGCGATGGCGTCGGCGATCCGGTCCCAGATCCCAGCGAGCGTGGTCACCGTCGTCGATGCCGCCCAGAAGAGGCCGATCACCGCGAGGCCGTAGAACGCAAGTTGGCGAAATCCGGCGGCCCGGCCCGCGATCAGCGTGACGCTCCGGTCGTGGTTCGAAAGCCGTACGTGGTAGCCGAGGACGATGGCGGACGTCAGCGCCATGACCGCGGCGCCAGCCGCGCGCGCCGGCCATTCCGCCTCGAGGCCGAAGTAGTCGGGGAACTGCGCGTTCGCACCGATGAACATTCCCTGCAGCACAAGCCCGAGAGCGCGCTGCCCGTAGCCGAAGACGAGGAGCGCTGTAACGAAGACCACGAGGTGCAGGTAGAAGCTGCGGAGCGCCGACCCACGCTCCTCGACCGACCGGAGCGCGGCACGTTGCGCGACACGGAAATGGATAACCCACGCCGGCAGGCCGACGACGAGGAGCGCGATCGCGAGACTGGCCTGTTCTCGGTAGAGCTCGCGTGGCCGGTTGAACTCGTTGAACACAAAGGGCAGGCCGGTGAAACCGCCGGATGGCGCGCCCATCGCGATCTCGGCGCCGACACGCAGAAGGTTCGCGACCGCGAGGACGACCATGTGGATCGCGACCAGCGCGACGAGGTAG
>Ga0209057_1001775_pt1 | contig 17058 bp, 15 predicted proteins | sample GraSoiAngelo_146_FD_185903 | JGI IMG/M metagenome (GOLD analysis project Ga0209057, IMG submission 185903) | Grasslands soil microbial communities from the Angelo Coastal Reserve, California, USA - 14_1009_05_30cm (SPAdes) (version 2) | ecosystem: Environmental > Terrestrial > Soil > Grasslands ... | reverse complement strand
ATGATGCGCTTCCAAGCGGCGCAATTGATGCGGCTTGAGTAGGAAGAGCGCCGTTTCCACTGCGGAAAAGAGCGCGGAGCACAAAATCAAAATTGCGATGACGGCCAGCAACGTGACTAGGGTGAGGCCAGTCATCTTTTATGGTAGCGTGTCCAAGCCTGTTGCCAGAGTTCACCGGCCTGAGGCAGGCGGTTTTTCCCCTCGGAAAAGCTGTTGAATGCTGGTTTGCTCATTATCTGAGCTGCGAGCAAATTAAGCTTTCCATGAGCAAACGCGAGAGGATTTCGCAGTTGGTGGCGGAGCTGGGTGGTGACGATGTCGATCCCGGTCAGACGGACGTCGCAAAGCACCCGTTTTACCGCGCGTTTTTCCGTTGTTGGAACGAACAACGTTATTACGAAGCGCACGATGTCCTCGAGCAGCTTTGGCTGAAGACCGATTCGAGCGACGCGGACTTCTTCAAGGGATTGATCCAGGCAGCGGGCGCGTTTGTTCATCTTCAGAAGCGATTCGAACACCCATCCCACACGAAGCATAGCAGGCGTTTGCGTCCCGCGGTGCGTTTGTTCCGGCTCGCTGAGAGGAACCTGTCGCGGTTCGGCCCGCGGCATCACGGGCTGAATGTGACCGCGCTGTGCCAGCTTTTACGGGCGTTCGCTGATCGGATCGTCGCGTCCGATTACAAGACTAATTCCTGGTCACCGGAAACCGCGCCGAAACTGAAGCTTCTGTAGCAACCGGCCTGTGGCCGGTTCCGTTACGGCGCACAGCGCCGTGGCTACAAAAGTTTACCTTGTGAAAATCAGCTTCGTTCCCGCGATAAGGAGGACCGTAGCCAGACACAGCGAAATCACTCTGACGGCAAAATGCCTGCTCCCTAAATTCGATCCGACAACGCCGCCAATGATTGCAGCGGCTGCGAGAATCAGACCTAGCGAAGGAACGGAATGAACTTTTGTGAAGTAGCCAACCAGCCCGGCGATTGAGTTTACCCAAATGAATAGCGCCGAGACAGCAGCAGCCTGACGAATATGCGCCCACTGGCAAAACAGCAGCAGGGGAGTGAGAAATATTCCGCCTCCAGTTCCAGTTAGCCCCGCAAGAAATCCCAGACCAGCTCCGACACTTATCGCCATCGGCCGCGGAGGAGGGAACGTTTGCGGCGGATCACTGCGGCGAAAAACCAGTCGTGTTGCGGAGAAAAGCAATACAATCCCGATCAAAATCCTCAGAACCGAAGCGGACGGCTGCAAGTAGCCGCCAACATACGCGGCGGGAATGGAAAGCAGCGCAAATGGCCAGAATAATTTCCACGAGAAATGACCGGCCCGCCAAAACTGAAACGCGCCGATGGACGCAACCAAAATGTTAAGCACAAGCGCAGTCGGACGAATGACGGTCGGTGCTATCCCGAACAGCGTCATCGTAGCGATGTAACCCGACGCACCTGCGTGGCCCACCGACGAGTAAAGAAATGCGATCAGTCCGATGGCGAGAAAAAGAAGAATGAGATGCGCTGGGTCCATGTTTTGTCATGTCGAGCGGAGTCGAGACATCTCTAACTCTTGGGATGCCTTCGCTACCGCCCGCTAAAAACAGCCAGAGATTCCTCGACTTCGCTCGGAATGACAAGAATGTTGCTGTGAGCTGTCACTCAGCCGTTCCATTCGATGACAAGCCACTTCCGCTTTGGATTTCTCGCGCTAACGTGGTTGGTGACAGCAAATCATAGCGGTGCTGACCTGACACCGGCGGGCGCTACAGAAAAACTCGAGCACACTAACCGGCTCGCGCACGAGAAGTCGCCCTACCTTCTTCAGCACGCGCATAATCCGGTCGATTGGTACTCCTGGGGTGAGGACGCGTTTGCCAAAGCGCGCCAGGAAAACAAACCCATCTTTCTCTCGGTAGGTTATTCCACCTGCCACTGGTGCCACGTGATGGCGCACGAATCGTTCGAAAATGAAGAAGTGGCTGCAATCATGAACCGCGAGTTCGTGAATATTAAGGTGGACCGTGAAGAACGTCCCGACGTTGACCGCGTTCACATGACTTTTGTGCAGGCTACCACCGGCGGTGGCGGCTGGCCGATGAGCGTCTGGTTGACGCCGGATTTGAAACCGTTTGTCGGCGGAACTTATTTTCCGCCAGAAGACCGATATGGTCAGCCCGGGTTCAAGAAGGTGCTCGAAAGAGTCGCGACCGCTTGGAAGGAGAATCACGATAAGATTGTCGAGCAAGGCGGCCAGATCGTTGCGGCGCTGCGCGAATCTCAATCAGTAGGAGCCGGTGAAGGCAAAATCGACGCGGCGGTCTTGGAGGCGGCTTACAAGCAGCTTGATCACAGTTACGATCCAAAAGAAGGCGGATTCGGTAACGCGCCGAAATTTCCACGGCCGGTGACGGTCAATTTCCTCACCCGGTTCTACGTGCGCGATCCCAAGGGCGATGCTGACAAACAAGCGCTCGAAATGGCGCTATTCACGCTGCGCAAAATGGCGGCGGGAGGAATGCACGATCACATCGGTGGCGGATTCCACCGTTACTCGGTCGATCGTTACTGGCACGTGCCGCACTTCGAAAAAATGCTCTACGATCAGGCGCAGCTCGCAGCCGCTTATCTGGACGCATTCCAAATCACGAGAGACAAGCAATACCAATCAGCAGCGCGCGATATTCTTGACTACGTCGGCCGTGATATGACCTCGAAGGAAGGCGGATTTTTTTCCGCCGAAGATGCCGACAGCCCCGTTGTGGCCGCGGGCGCTGACCCCGGCCATGTTAAGACCGAGGAAGGCGCCTTCTACACCTGGATAAAAAAAGAGATCGACGAAGCGCTTGGCGATGCCGCTGAGATTTTCGATTTCCATTACGGCGTGCAACCGCATGGAAACGCGCCGGAAGGAAGCGATCCAAACGATGAATTCCGCGGTAAAAATATTTTGATCGAGCGTCACACGATTGCGGAGACGACTCAGCACTTTCGGAACATAGGCTTGAAGCCTGTGCGCCCAACAGGCGTTTCGCCTGTTGACTATACCGAGGATCAAGTCCGCGACTTGTTGAAGCGATGTCGCGAGAAATTGTTTGCCATTCGCGAAAAACGGCCACGCCCCCATCTCGACGATAAGATCATCGCCTCTTGGAATGGCCTGATGATTTCCGCCCACGCTCGCGCCGCGCAGGTGCTGGACGACCCGCGCTACTTGGAAATTGCGACGCGCGCCGCAAATTTTGTACGAGCGAGCTTGTATGATTCGTCGCACAAGATTTTGTATCGCAATTATCGACAGGGTCGCAGCGATATTGAAGGCTTCGCCGATGACTACGCATTCGTGATCCAAGGCGTTCTTGATCTTTACCAAGCCTCGTTCGATGTCGATTGGCTAAAGTTTGCGACGCAGTTGCAGGAGACGCAGGACCGCCTGTTTTTCGACGAGAAGAACGGCGGCTACTTCAGTACGAGCGGAAAGGACCAGAGTGTGTTCCTCCGGATGAAGGACGACAACGACGGCGCGGAACCGGCTGCGAGCTCAGTGGCAGCCCTCAATCTTTTAAGGCTCGCACAATTTCGGGACGATAAAACGATGGCGGAGCGCGCCAGAAAAACGATCGATGCATTTGCAACTACGCTGTCGCATTTCCCAAGCGCCATGCCGCAAATGCTGGTCGCGCTCGACTACTGGTTAAGCAAGCCGCGTCAGATTGTGATTGCCGGGAAGAAAGATGCTCCGGAAACCCAGGCGTTGTTCAAAGCGGTCCATAGCCATTTTCTGCCAAAGACAATCCTGCTTCTAGCCGATGGCAGCGACGGCCAGAAATTTCTCGGCGAGAAAAACGAAGCCATTCGCGCCATGTCGATGGTGGAAGGCAAACCAGCCGCCTACGTGTGCGAAAATTTCACGTGCAAAGCACCGGTGACCGAGCCAAAGCAACTGGCCAAATTGCTCGTCGAATAATTGTATTTTTGGGAAACCGATTCTGTAGCCACGGCCCTGCGGGCCGTCCGGTAATCTTGTCCGCGGGTCGTGTCAGCGCTGGAGACCGGCCACAGGCCGGTGGCTACAACGCCATGGCTATCTGCTGCCGGGTTTGACGGCAGGAATTTCCGCCAGATCAGGCGGCAACTTGTCCGTCGGAAATGTTTCGACATTCATTTCGATCAGACTCACGAACGGACAGCTGAAATCAGGTTTCTTGTCTCCGCTGCGATCAACAATCACGCCGACTGCGGAGACGGTGCCGCCATGCGCGCGAACGATGTCGATTGTTTCCTGGACGCGTCCGCCGCGGGTGACGACGTCTTCGACCACGATGAATTTTTCGTTAGGCGAAATTTGAAACCCGCGGCGTAACACAAGTTTGCCTTCCTCTTTTTCGACAAAGATGTGGCGTTTGGCAAGCGCGCGCCCGACTTCCTGGCCAACAATAATTCCGCCAATAGCAGGGGAGATGACAGTGTCGCAATCAAACTTGCGCAGTTCGCTGGCGAGTTGCCCACACACTTGCGCAGCGATGTCGGTATGCTGCAAGAGGATTGCGCATTGGAAATACTGGCGGCTGTGCAGGCCGGAGCGCAAAATGAAATGGCCATCCAGCAGCGCACCGGTCTTGCGAAATAGCGCGAGGAGGTCGTCGCTCATGCGAACAAACGAAAACGACAGGCAAGATGCCCGTCGGCCGCACAGGCTGGAAGCCTATGTTCCATTACCCGGAAGTGTCATACGCCGTTTGCTCGGCCTCCCCGGTATCTGCAATAGCATCGATCTCTATCTTCGCTCCCTTGGGCAACGCGGAGACTTGGACAGTGGAACGGGCCGGGGGATCTTGTTTGAAATACGAGCCATAAACTTCGTTTACGGTTTGGAAATCTTCCAGATCTGTGAGGAAAATCGTTATCTTAACGACGTTATCAAAAGTGAGTCCTTCGGCTCTCAAAACGGCTGCGATGTTGTCCAACACGCGCCGCGTCTGCGCCGCGATATCGCCGGAAATGATTTGGCCCGACTTCGGATCGAGCGGAATCTGACCGCTGCAAAAGAGGAAACTTCCGCTGCGCACCGCTTGCGAGTAGGGGCCGATCGCCGCCGGCGCTTCGTTCGTGAAAATGATCTTCTTCATGTGGGCGATTGTAACTGCAAATCTAACCGGCACAATGAGTCCCCTTCGTGCATGAAACGATGCCGTACGCGCGAATTCTTTTGGAGTTGGACGTTGGGCGTTGGATGTTGAGCGTTGGGCGTTTTCTGCTTAAGTGACGGTTCTCGCAGCGCCGATCCTAGGTGCAACTAAAAGGCTGGGTAGCTCAGTTGGCAGAGCAGCGGACTGAAAATCCGCGTGTCGGCGGTTCGATTCCGCCCCCAGCCACATTTTGATTTTATTGCAGAAACTGCCCGACTTGTTCATCCTCTGCCCATGACTGAAACGCAAGCGCCGCCTCCCTTGCCAAAATCGCAGCCTTCGTTTGGGCAGCGGCACAGCACCATCATCAAATTACTGGGAGTCGGCGCGCTTGTATTGGTGTTGCTGATCCCTCTGGCAATGATCACCGGCGTGTTGAGCGAGCGATTGCGGCGACGGAATGAGGCGGTGACCGATATCACCTCGTCGTGGGGCAGAGAACAGAACGTGATCGGGCCGGTGCTGGGGATTCCGTATCAATACAAGGCGAAAGTAGTGAAGGAGGTTGCAGCGCCTGACGGAAAAATGGAGCGACGCGAGGTGGAGGAAACCGCAATCGCCAACGCATATTTCCTGCCCGACACACTGAATGTTTCCGGCAATGTTCAGACGCAGAAATTGCATCGCGGGATTTACGATGCTGTTGTGTATCGTGCGCAAACGGTTCTTTCCGGCAAGTTTGTGCCGCCCGATTTTGGCCCACTCAAAATCGATTTGAAAGACGTGCAATGGAAAGATGCTTTTGTCACGATTGCGATCAACGATTTGCGCGGGACGCGTGAGGCAATTGCGCTCGATTGGGGCGGAGCCAAGCATCCGATGCTGCCAGGGTCACAGGTTCCGGGTTATACGACGGGCGGGACCGCATCGCTCGGCACCGACCAGCCGATTGCGACTGAGGTTCAGTTTTCCATTCCGCTGGATTTCAATGGCAGCGAGGGAGTTTTCTTCGCGCCCTTCGGCGTGCAAAACGAAGCGACGTTGAAGTCAAACTCGCCGGATGTGGGATTTCGCGGCGCGTTTCTTCCAGCGGAGCGATCACTACGTCCAGATGGATTCGATGCGACATGGAAAGTTTCGTATTACGGACGCAGTTATCCGCAAGCGTGGACGAGCCGCAGTGGCAACGAGCGCTTCAACACATCTTCAGTTTCTGAGTCGCTTTTCGGCGCGCAATTTCTCTCGATTCTGGACGCGTATCGCTACGTCGAGCGCTCAATCAAATACGGTGTGCTCTTTCTTGTACTGGTTTTCACGACTTTTTTTCTTTTTGAAGTCACTGCGCGCCAAAAGATTCATCCATTTCAATATCTGATGGTCGGCGCAGCGCTGTGTTTGTTTTATCTATTACTGTTGTCGATTTCAGAATTTATCGGATTCGGTTGGGCCTATTTGATCGCGGCTGTAGCCTCGACGCTGCTAATCACATGGTACTGCCGGTTTTTCCTCGGCGGCGGCGTGCGCACGTTGATGATCGGCGCGGGACTGACGGGCATTTACACATTTCTCTACATCACGTTGCGGCAACAGGATTACGCGCTACTCATGGGCGCAATCGCACTCTTCATCGTGCTGGCAATCGTGATGTACGTGACGCGCAAGGTAGATTGGTACGCACGCGACGTTAGCTAAGGTCGCGCCTGTGACGATTTCGTTTCGCGGAGGATTCTATGGCGGGCTGGCCGTGGCGCTTTGCATCGGGCTGTACCTCATCTGGCTCTGGCGGCCTGAGCATCAGGTCCGGCTACACGCGAAAAATTTCTTTCATGCGATCGAACACCACGATTGGATGGCCGCGGCCGATTTCCTTGGCAACGATTATCAGGATCAGTGGGGCGACGATAAGACGCGTCTTCTCGAGCGCATGCGGGAAGGTTTCCGATGGGTCCGCGGATCTAGGATCCTTGCGCCCAACCCCGTCGTGCACGTTGAACGGTGGCGCGCCGTGTGGTTAGGCAAGATTACAGTCTATAGCATCGACGACGGCGTGATGGAATTGCTCGACGAACGCGTTAACAAATTGCCTACACCCTTCGAGCTAGAGTGGCATCACTTATCGTGGAAGCCGTGGGATTGGAAGCTCGTCCGAGTGAGCAACGCGTCATTTGAGATTCCGGCCGATCTCTATTGACTCCGAAGACTCTCAGGAGTTGAAAGTTTGGCGCCGGTTTCAATCAGCAACGTCCGCGTTTCGCGTTGAGCGTTCGACGTTCGGCGCTCGTAGAGCGCCGCTACAATTCATTTGCCTTGGGCTTGGCGCAACTGGGTCTTGGCAGAATCCACCTCGCGCTCCGGTTGCTGGCACAGCAGAATGGCCCGGAGCTTGTCGCCTTGATAATAACGGGCAACAAACTTTTTCTTCGCGTACGTGCCATCAAGCCCGACACGCATCGGCAGCACACTGAAATCCCCGACAAAATCCATGCGCAAATCGAACATCTCCGTCCAAAAGTACGGGACTTGCTCGTAACGGATCCGCTTTTTGCCAGTCATGTTCGCGCCCGCGATCAGGCCTTGGCTACGGGCGTTTTCCCAATGCGTCTGACGCCGCACGCCCCCCATGATCCTATCCGGATAAAACGCGAGATCGCCCACGGCATAAATTCCTTTTTCTTCCGTCTCGAGATATTCGGTGACCGGCGACCCGTGCGGCCCGGACAGCGGCGTGTTGCGGACAAGATCGAGATTCGGTTCCGCGCCGCAGGCGACCACAGCGAGGCCGACCGGGAATCGGTTGCCGCTTTTTGTCTGGATATTGCGCAGAACTGTTTTGCCTTCGAAGCCGTTGAGGCTTTCTCCCATGGAAAGGACCACTCCATGTTTGGCAAAGTAATCGGTGAGCCACGTGCCGGTTTCAGGGTCCAGATAGCGGTTCAACAGAAACGGATCGCGATGCATCAGACCAACCTTGTGTTTCATCAATCGCAAACTCGCTGCCGCCTCGCATGCAAGTAATCCGCCGCCCACGACCATGATGCCTCGCTCCAGGTTGGCCATCTCTCTTAAAGCGAGCGCATCGCGGATCGTCCGCAGATAGATCACGTTGCCGAGATTGGTTCCCGCCACTGGAGGCCGCACCGGCCGGCTGCCCATTGCCAGGCATGCTTTGTTGAACTCGATGCTTTCGCCATTGGCAAGCACGGCCAGGCGCCGCTCGATATTGAACTGTGTTACGAGTGTGCCAAAGCGCGTCTCGATCTTATGAGCTCGAAACCAGCGTTCGTCGGGTTCCTGTAGTTTTTTGAGATTAGGCTCTTTTTCGCGCAAAAAGCTCTTCGAAAGGATCCAGCGTTTGTAAGGCGGAAAAACTTCAGCGCCGACCAGCGTGACGGACCCGCGCTTGTCGTATTTGCGAATTCCTTCGCATGCGCTCGCTCCGCCAATGCTGGCACCAACGATGAGATAATCGCGCCGAATCATATGTAAAAATCCGACCATAATTTCCCCGCTGCCGCACCGACAAGATAAATCGTCAAGAACATGAAAATGCAGTACTGTGAGGCCTGTTGTCAGTTCGGCTGGATCCAGTGGATGGAATGTCCGGCACGCCGCATGCGGGTCGCCTCGCCCTCAAAGGGAGAGGGGGAGGGTCGTTCGTGGGCCAACTCACGCGAGAGGGTTCGCAAGCTAGGAGCAAGACCCCTCACCTTAGTCCTCTCCCGTTGCGAAGGAGGAGGCGAGAAAGTATGAGGGAATAACTTCGGTTTACCGATTCGACGGGCGAAGCCGTTCGTCATTCTTCCTTGCGTTGTCGATCTTTCTTTCGGCAGACTGGCTGCGCCATGAATGAATCCGTGACTCAACTCAAAGATACAACAGGGAATCCGGCGCCGCTGGGGCTGCTTGGTTTCGGGCTGACGACTGTATTGCTCAACCTGCACAACGCTGGCTTTTACGAACTGAACAGCATGATTCTGGCGATGGGCATCTGCTACGGCGGCGCTGCGCAAATTGTCGCCGGCATCATGGAATGGAGGAAAGGCAACACGTTCGCGACGACGGCGTTTCTTTCATACGGCCTGTTCTGGTTATCGCTCGTGACGCTGATTGTGCTGACGAAACTTGGCTGGGGCGCAGCGTCCAACGATACGGCGATGGCCGCGTATCTTGCCATGTGGGGCTTGTTCACCGCGGTGATGTTCATCGGCACGTTGCGGTTGAACGTCGCGCTGCAGGTCGTGTTCGGTTCGCTGACGATTCTTTTCTTTCTGCTCGCGATCGGTGATTTCATCGGTGCGGGTGCGGATTTCAGACACTTCACCGGCTACGAAGGAATCTTCTGCGGCTTCTCTGCGATTTATGCCGGCCTTGCGCAAGTGCTGAACGAAATCTATGGCAAAATCGTTCTTCCACTCGGGCCAGTGAAGAAGTAATCGCACCACGAAGCACACGAAGCTCACGAAGAGCACGAAGATGGAATTTGATGAGTTGTCGCGCAGCGTAATCGGATGCGCCATCGAGGTGCATCGCACTCTCGGGCCGGGCTTGCTCGAATCGACTTATCGCCAGTGTCTCGCGTATGAGCTGTCGCACGCGCAGATCCGGTTTCAAATGGAGCTGCCGCTACCGGTCCGCTACAAAGATGTTCTACTGGATTGCGGCTATCGAATCGATCTGCTTGTCAGCGGCGACCTCATCGCAAAAGTCAAAGCCGTTGAAATGCTCTTGCCAATCCACCAGGCACAAATCCTCACGTACATGCGGCTGGCCAAGATTCCAATTGGCCTGCTAATAAATTTCAACGTCACGAAACTGCAGAACGGCATTAAGCGATTCGTCCTATAAATTGCTTCGTGCTCTTCGCGTCCTTCGTGGTGAGATTAGGTCCGCTGTTTTAGGAGGCTCGCTGCGTGTTTAAGCGCCGATTCGCTTTTGCCGCCGAGCATCCGCGCGATCTCTTCCTGGCGCGCTTTCCCAGCGACTTCATGCAAATTGGAAAACGTGCGACCGCGCATGACGTCTTTGGTTACAACGAAATGCGAAGAAGCAGTCGCAGCGACTTGGGGCAAGTGTGTGATGCAAATAACCTGATGACCGCGCCCCAACGTTTGCATCTTTGCTCCCACCGCGTGCGCGATCTCCCCGCCGACATTCGTGTCGATCTCGTCGAACACGAGCAGCGGGATGGCGTCATGTGCAGCCAGGGCCGATTTGATCGCCAGCATCACCCGCGAAATTTCCCCGCTCGACGCGATGGCGCGGAGCGGTTTCAGCGGTTCGCCGGGATTTGGAGAAAACACTAACTCTACTGAATCGAATCCATTCAGACGCGGTTCGTCGAGCGCGCTGAGTTTTGCTTCAAATTCCGACTGGCGAAATCCGAGATCGCGCAGGTTGCGCCGGATATTTTCAGAAAGCTTTGGAGCAGCTTTTGCGCGCAGTTTGCGCAGTGCTTCACCCGCACGTTTCATTTGCGCACGAATATTCTCGATTTCTTTCGCCAGACGCTCCAGCTCGGCGTCTCGGCCTTCGATCTTGCGCATCCGTTGCGCCGCGCGCTCACCGAACGCGATCACTTCGGCGATTGAACCGCCATACTTGCGCTTCAGTGTTTCAAATAGCGAAACACGTTGTTCAAGCGCGTCGAGTTGTTGTGGGTCGAGATCCAGTTTTTCGGCGTAAGCGGAAAGTGCGCGCGCGATCTCTGAAAGCTCCACCACGCCCGCAGCGTGCGCCGAGGAAAATTGCGCAATCGAGCTGTCGATCTTTTCCAATTCACGCAACAGCCGTTGCGTTTCCGCGAGTTGTGCGAGAACAGAGTCGTCTGCCTCCGAAAGTTTATTTGCCACCGCGCTGGCCAGCTCGATCAGCCGTTTGCTGTTGCTGGCGAGTTTGTAGCGCTTCTCGATTTCCTCCTCTTCGTCGGCAACGAGGTTCGCCGACTTGATCTCGGTAATCTGGTGCCGAAGAAGATCGAGTTCCTGTTCGCGCGCTGTTTCCGCGGTATTGAGCGCAGCATGTTCCGCGAGCAGTGTCTGTAATTGGCGATAATGTTTTCGATATTCTTCGAGTTGCGCCTCAGCCCGGGCGAACGAATCGAGCAAGCTCAATTGTGTCTCCGGCGATAGCAAAGATTGGTGGTCGTGCGGCCCGTGAAGATCCACGAGTTCATCGCCGAGATTTTTCAAAACCGCCAACGTCGTAGGCGAACCGTTGACGAACTGCCGATTAGTTCCGGTAGAGGATAGCGTGCGCTTCAGGATGAGATCGTTATCGCACGGCTCGATCCCAGCTTCGACCAGTTGCGGATTTAACTTTTGCAGATCGTTTTCACTGAAAACTGCTTCCACCGTGCAGAGATCGGCCCCCGTGCGAATAAGCGATTTATCCGCGCGTTCGCCCAGTAAAAGTTGTAAGGCGCCGATGATGATCGATTTCCCCGCGCCAGTTTCTCCAGTGACAGCAATAAAGCCCGGCCCCATCTGCCACTCGAGTTCTTCCACGAGCGCCAGATTTTTGATTCGCAATAACGTCAGGACGGCGGGCATTCGCGAAGCTGAGAGTCTTTGGTTTGTGGGTTGAGAGTTCGGCTTCTGAGATTTCAAACCCTCAACAATCAATTTTCAACTCTTGAAAACAGGTACCGAGTTGACTCAATCGTCCTGCGATTGACTTTGATCGCCCTGCTAAGGGTAAATCTAGCACCTTCCGGGGCGCAGCGTTGGCTGCACCACTAGTTAGGTGCCATAACCGTACTGTCTGATTCTTTCCGCAATAGGCTGTGGATTCACGCAGAAATACCAAAACACAATCTTCTTTGGATAAGCATCGACTCGGTGATGAATCCGAACTCCCTTGCCAACAAATGGAATGAGTCCGTACGGTTCAACACTGGTCACCTGCTGGCGCCTGAAAACGTACGTGCCGAGAAATACCACCTGCAATACAAGATGCTCCGGTGTGAGCCTGAGCTGTGCGAATGGCCATGTGGCATTCATCGATCCGATTCTTGCACCGCCCCGCCATTTTTGCTCAGGATGTGGCATTTGGCACCCAACGAGAATTCGGCTTGAACGATCTGCGATTAATTGCAGAGAAAATTTGCCTAATCCGGTAAACGTTGGAGCGAGTGGGCATTAAAAACAAGACTAAATTACCAATCCGTTTCATCCGCGTAATCCGCGGTTAAATCTTCCAGTTCACCGAATAATCCCGCGCTCGCTTTGTTCGATGAATTGGATGATTTCGGTGATCTCTTCGGTCGGGGGTAATTCTTTCTGCATCGCTTCGATGGCCTGGCGTCGGTTGTATTTGGAACGGTAAATCAGGCGAAATGCTTCTTTGATTCGTTTCACGCTTTCGGGTGGAAAATTTTTGCGCTCCAGCCCGACGAGATTAACGCCACGAATTTCCGCCGGATTACCGTCGGCGATCATGAACGGCGGAACGTCCTGAACAATTTTGGAACAGCCGCCAGTAATCGCGAACCGTCCAATCCGGCAAAATTGATGCACGGCGGTTAGCCCGCCCATCATGGCATGATCTCCGACCTGCACATGACCGCCCAAGGTGCCGTTGTTGGAGAAAATGACGTGATCGCCCACGGTGCAATCGTGTCCGATATGACTGTAAGCGAGAAAATTTCCGCGATTACCGATCCTCGTTTTGCCTTCTGGCGTCGTACTCCGGTGCGCTGTTACGAATTCGCGGAACGTATTTTCGTCGCCAATTTCTAAATATGTCGGCTCGCCGCGATATTTTAAATCCTGTGTTTGCTGGCCGATGGAGCAGTAGGCGTAAAATCTATTTTTCGCTCCCGCTTTCATCGGTCCGCAGAGCGTGACGTGATGTTGAAGCCAGCAATTCGAGCCAAGCACAACATCGGGTCCGATCACGCAATACGGCCCGACGATTGTTTCCGGCCCGAGTTCCGCTCCCGGATCAATAATCGCCGTCGGATGAATTTGCACGTCGCTCATTGTTGCCAACCCCTCACCTCAATCCTCTCCCCCTGGTGTAAGGGGAGAGGCGGAGAAAGATTGCATCGCTGTCTGCACGTTGGCGCACAGCGCGTAATCCGGGACACTTCGCCCTTTCCAAGGGAGAGTAGGGTGAGGGTTCTCTCCGCTCATTTATCCAAGAACGTGAACATCAGCTCCGCTTCGGAGACGATGGTGTCATTGACCACGCAATGGCATTTGGCTTTTGCGAGGCGTTCGCCGCGCGATTTGGTGAGCTCGGCGTGAATGAAGATGGTGTCTCCGGGCACCACCGGTTTGCGAAATTTCACGCCGTCGGCGCTCATGAAATACCCGATGCGGCTGGTGCTTTTTGCCAGTTTGAACAACAGAATACTGGCCACCTGTGCCATGGCTTCCACCTGCATCACGCCGGGCATCACCGGATGGCCGGGGAAATGTCCTTGAAAGAACGGCTCGTTAATCGTCACGGTTTTGACGCCGACACATTTGGTTTCCGTTTCGAAGCTGATAATGCGATCGACCATGAGAAACGGGAAACGATGCGGCAAAATCTGCATTACCTCGTCCGTATCGAGCCCACCATCGCCGCTCGGGATAACGCGCGGCGCGGCCACGGCGCTTCTTCGCGTCTGTTCGCGGGTGATTGAACGGGCCAGGTCCGCATTGCTCGCATGACCAGGTTTGACTGCCACCACGTGGCCGCGAATGCGTCGTCCGACCAGAGCGAGGTCGCCGATGATATCAAGAATTTTGTGCCGGACGAATTCGTCGGGGAAGCGTAATGGTTCCTTGCTTAATACAGCTTCCCCGCGCACGACGATCGCGTTTTCGAGGCTGCCGCCTTTGATGAGGTTCTTGTCCATCAGCGGCTTCACATCTTCGTAAAAAACAAATGTGCGCGCCGGAGCGATCTCGCGTTCGAAAACTGCGGGCATGACTTCCACCGACAAAAACTGCGCGAACCGATTGTTTGGTCCGGCTTGCGTGCACGAGATGCGGAACTTGTCGTCCGGCAACAGAACAAGCAACGCGCCCGTTTTCGATTCCACGTGCATCGTTTCTCGCACGTCGAAAAATTTTCGCGGCTCCTCCTGCGGGGTGACGCCGGCTTTCCGGATGAGATCGACGTAGGATTGCGCGCTGCCGTCGCCAATTGGCGGTTCGTTTGCGTCCATCTCCACAACGGCGTTGTCCACGCCCATCGCCCAGAGCGTGGCCAGCACGTGCTCGACTGTGTGCACGCGGATGGGACCTTCGCCGATGGTCGTGGCGCGTTCGACTGTCTTCAGATTCTCGATCTTCGCGTCGATGGTTGGCTCGTCCTGCAAATCCTTGCGCCTGAATTTAATTCCATGATCCGCCGGGGCGGGATGAAGTTTCAGGGTGACCTTTTCACCCGTGTGCAGTGCGGTGCCGCTAAAGCCGGCGGTCTTGGCAACGGTATGTTGAAGCTCGGGAGTGGAAGGCATTGATGGTTTAACTAGCAGAGATTTTAGGTCGTGACTAGCCTGTAGCCGCTTCGCTGTGCGAAGCGCGACGCTGATTTGTTAGACCCATGAGCCTCGCGTCGCCCACAGGGCAACGCCTACAGCAGTCGTTCACTTCAATTCAAATTCGCCGCAATCAAACGCCATCATCTGGTCAAGGTTGGAGATGCGGAATTGACGCACCGTTGTTCCGTCATCCTGCCAGATATCGACGGCATTTTCGCTTTTCCTTGTGATGCCTGCGCGAATCAAATTCGGCATCTCACTGACCGTAACCAGTGGCAAGTCGTCGTTCGTTTTCAGGTAACTTCCGTCGCTATCGAATCCTACGCCAATATCAACAATCGATCTTCTGTCATTCCGCAAAGGATTTGGGACGAGTCTCACTTTGACGTTGCGGGCTGCGTCATTTTCTATCGCCAACCCCGAGCTCTGGCCGAGATCTTCTATCTTGAGCGAACCGACGAGATAGCCACGAGCGCGATATTTTCCAGCGGGCAGGTCTTCTTCATCGTCGTTTTTTCCATCCCATTGTGTTATGAGCGCGTCCGCGCCGATTGCGAATTCGTTCAGTTTCGCTTCTTGATGCAGAACGCGCACGAGTTTGCCGTTCTTATCATAGATGCCGAGGCTGATCGTGCCTTCCAATGGCGGCGGCACAAAACTGATGCGCACGCTTCGCGCCGGTGAGCTTGAAGGTGTTTCTTCCGGAGCCGGTGGGGGAGTAGTGGATTCTTTCGGAGAGATTGAGAGAGCCGGTGATTCTTCCGGTGGCGCCGAAGGAGTTGGCGTTGGCGATTCCTGCGCGGCACCGACAGAAACCAAAATAGCTGTCAGAAGCGCGAAACTGACCCTTGTTGTCATGTCGAGCGAAGTCGAGACATCTCGTACTTTTTCAGAAAATATCCAGAGATTCCTCGACTTCGCTCGGAATGACAAGTGGCCTAGATGTAATATCGCCAGTTCAGGTTTGGAAAAAGGTTGTCGCGCCATTCACAGTCGCGCAAAAATTCTTCGTCGATGCCATTCGTGACAAGTTGATCGAATAAACGGTTGAAGCGAGCAAGATGATCAATGGTGCGGTTGGTGGCGTATTCCCGCGCGGTCCCGGTTTTGATTAAAAACGCCCAATCACTGGATTGCGCCAGCAAAAGTTCGCGGGCGAGTTGTTTCAGCACGCGATCCGCCTGCGGGCTGCAGTTTTCGGCGTGCCTGCGCGCAGCTTCACTCATCCGCTGAGCCGCGATGTGCAGATGCGGATAAATCCAGGCGTTACTTGGATCGAGCCAGACCGCGAGGTGGCCGTTCTCGCCCCATGTCGAAGCAGCTGGCTCAACGATTTGCTGTGTAGGATGCGCTGCCAGGTATTCACTCGGCGTGGTAAGCCGAAAATCCCGTTCGTTTGCGACTTGGCGAATGAACTGCTCCAGAAAACTTGGGCCTTCGAACCACCAGTGCCCAAACAATTCTGCATCGAATGGAGCGACAACAATTGGGTCGAAACCCAATTCGCTGATTTCGCGAATTTGTTGCCGGCGCTGTTCCAGAAAGTGACTGGCGTGTTTCGCCGCGGCATTTTCTGCCGCCGCGCGATCATACAACTGTTTTTCATCACCGCGTCCTGTGATCCGGTGATACTTCACGCCGGAGAATTTTCTGCTCCCGCGCGCGACCGGTCCCAAATGTTCCATGGGAAGATCGAAACCTATGTCGCGATAAAATTCCCGGTAGGCTGGATCTCCCGGATAACCTTCGTGCGCGCTCCAGACTTGCCGGCTTGAATCACGGTCGCGCGCAAAAGCCGCCGGCCCCGATGGCGTATAGCAGGGCGCATAAATCGAGCGGCACGGACGCGGTTTCCCAAATAACAACCCGTGTGCATCGAGAACGAACCAGCGAATATTTGCCTCCTGGAAAATTGCTTCCAAGCCCGGCGCGTAGGCACATTCTGGCAACCAAAAACCGTTTGGTCCCGCACGGAAAAGATCGACATACACGTCACGGCCGATCAAAATCTGCGCACGCGCCGCCTGAGGCGCTTGCTGTTGAAGAATGGGGAGCGAGCCGTGCGTCGCGGCGCTGGCGATGATCTCAAGCGCACCCGTCTCTCGCAGGTTTCGGAATACTTCGAGCAGATCGTGCCTGCATTCATCAACAAAGAACGCGCGAATTTCGCGAAACATTTTGGAATAGAAATCCGCAAGCTCGCGAAGCTGCGGATGTTTACGGTTCCGCTTTCGTTCGCGCGCGGTGAGATCGATCAAAAGATCGAGGTGCCGCACGTAACGCTCGCGCAAAAGCTGGTCCTGAAGCATCGCGCACAACGTTGGCGTGAGAGACATGGTGAGTTTGAACGGCACAGAGTCGTCCACTAACCGCTGCATCATGCGCACCAGCGGAATGTAACTCTCCGTGACCGCCTCGAAGAACCACTCTTCTTCGAGGAAATGCTCGTGCTCCGGATGGCG
>Ga0209057_1001771_pt1 | contig 17072 bp, 14 predicted proteins | sample GraSoiAngelo_146_FD_185903 | JGI IMG/M metagenome (GOLD analysis project Ga0209057, IMG submission 185903) | Grasslands soil microbial communities from the Angelo Coastal Reserve, California, USA - 14_1009_05_30cm (SPAdes) (version 2) | ecosystem: Environmental > Terrestrial > Soil > Grasslands ... | reverse complement strand
CATCCCAGGTGGCATTTGATCTGAAGGAAATCATCGCAGCGCGGCTCGGCGAGAACTACGAGCTGCATCATCGTCACATCAATCGCACCCTGGTCGCGGCCCAGCGCGTCATTGGTTTCGACAAGGTCTATGCTCGGGCTGAAGGCGCTTATCTCTATGATATGGATAATAACGCCTACCTGGATTTCCTCAGCGGCTACTCCGTTTTCAACATTGGTCGCAACCATCCAGTGGTAAAGAAAGCAATCTGCGACGTTCTTGATCTCGATCTGCCTAACATGGTGCAGATGGATTGCTCGCTCCTCAGCGGGCTCCTGGCCGAAGCCATCACCAAACGCACCCCGCCGCATCTCGACGCCGTTTTCTTTTGCAACTCCGGCACTGAAGCAATGGAAGGCGCACTAAAATTCGCGCGCGCCGCCACCGGAAAGAAGCGCGTCGTCTCACTCGAAAGCGCGTTTCACGGACTCAGCATCGGATCGTTATCGTTGATGGGTTGCGAAAGTTTCACCGAAGGCTTCGGACCGCTCATGGATCAATGGGACAGGCGCATCGCCTTGGATGACGTCGCATCCCTCGAGCGCGAGCTGGCCAAAGGCGATGTCGCTGCTTTCGTCATCGAGCCGGTGCAGGGCAAAGGCTGTAAATCGCCAGCGACAGATTTCTTCCCCCGCGCGCAGGAACTCTGCCGCAAATACGGCACACTTCTCGTTAGCGACGAAGTCCAGTGCGGCCTGGGAAGAACCGGGAAGATGTTCGGGTTCCAGCATTGGAACCTCGAACCTGACATCATTACTCTGGCCAAAACGTTGAGCGGCGGTTACGTCCCGTGTGGAGCGATTGTTACCCGGCGCGACATTTACCAAAAGACATTCAGTCGAATGGATCGGTGCGTAGTTCACTCGACCACTTTTGGCCGGAACAATCTGGCGATGGCTTGTGGCCTGGCTGCGCTCGAAGTGATCGATCAGGAAAAGCTGGTCGAGCGCGCGGCGGAAATGGGCGCGCAATTGATGGAACGGATCGATGCTTTGCGCGCGAAACATAGTTTCATCAAGGAAGTCCGCGGCAAAGGATTAATCATCGCAATCGAGTTCCACGAGCCGAGCGAATTCAAGCTGAAGATGGCGTGGAAACTACTTCACAAAGTGGACAAGGTCCTGTTCGCCCAAATGATTGTGACCCAAATGTTGAGTAAACATCGTATCCTTACTCAGGTAGCCGGGCACGCCATGGACGTGCTCAAAATCCTGCCTCCGCTGATCATCGGCGAAAAAGAAATCGCGCTCTTCGTGACCGCACTGGACAACGTGCTGACCGATTGTCGCAAATTCCCCGGCCCGATGTGGGAGCTAGGCAACAATTTCGTTCGCGCCGCGATCAGCTCGCGCCGATCCTCGCAGGCCCCGGTTGTCTCAGCTTAGCTGTAGAGGCGGGCGTGTCGCCCGCAGCAAATATTTTTGGCAATTTCCGTGGTCCTGGGAAAGGCTTAAACCGTGCTCTCAGTCGTCTGTTATCAGGAACCGGCGCCTAAGTTCTGCCACAGCTTAGGGGATCCTAAGGAACAACCTTACTAATCGTTGATCGCAATACGCGACGCAGGTTTGACTGATTCGAGCTGAGCGGTGACCCGTTGCAGCCCAACAGCTAAAGCTTCAATCTGCTTCTGCTGTTGTGCATTGGTCGCCTCCTGCTTTGCGACAATCGCTGTCAACTCCGTTACCTTGCAGTGTTCCTTAAGGAATTCATTCAGCAGCATTGCGTTGACTGCTTCGTATCGCACGGTGCTCACTTTTCCGTCTTCATTACGAACGACCAGATCAGGATTCACCTTTTCTACTTCTTCAGCGACGAGGCCGAACTGCGGGATCCCATCTGGATCAATCTGTTCTTTGTAGCGGAAGCTGACTGGTTTAAGTGCCAGGATTGCTTCACTGGCTCTGTCCATCGGCTTGATTGCTTCTTTGAAGCGGGCTGAGGAGGTCATGATCCCGAGCTTGCCACTTGAGCTTACGAATACCTGACTGCCGGTCACCCCGACTCCAGAGATACCTGCAATAAACGTTTGCTTTTGCGTTCCCTGTTTACCGATGCGGACCGTATTAGCTTCACCCGCTACCCCCGGCACGTTAGCCCCAATGTCAATATTGTTACTACCGGTAGTAAGCTTGTTGCCGGCGTTAAAACCTAGTGCGGTATTGTTGCTTCCTGAATTGTTGGCAAAGAGCGCGTTGGCGCCCTCCCCAGTGTTACTAGAGCCATTTGTATTGTTAACCAGCGCATCAGTCCCGTTGGCCGTATTATTATTCCCGCCGATGTTACTGTAGAGTGCGGCATAGCCTGCGGCCGTGTTGTTTCCGGCACTGGTATTGTTATAGAGAGTATTAACGCCGTTAGCCGTGTTGTCGCTACCGTCGATGTTCTTGAAGAGCGCGTTCAGGCCGGACGCCGTATTTCCGCTGCCGCTATCATTGCTAAAGAGCGCCTCAAAACCGCTGGCCGTGTTGAAGTTGCCGGTTTTGTTCGTAACGAGTGCACGAGAACCGCTAGCGGTATTGTCGATGCCCGTTGTGTTGTTTGAGAGCGCAATATTACCGTTGGCCGTGTTGTCGTTGCCGCTTGTATTGCTATTGAGTGCACCAGAACCGCTGGCTGTGTTGTTGTTGCCGGTTGTGTTCACATTGAGCGCTCCAGCACCGCTGGCCGTATTGTCGCTGCCCGTTGTGTCGTCACCGAGCGCAAGAAAACCGATGGCTGTGTTGTCGACAGCCACGCCCGTTGTCAGGTGCGCGAGTGTGTCGTCACCGAGCGCAAGAAAACCGATGGCTGTGTTGTCGACAGCCACGCCCGTTGTCAGGTGCGCGAGGGCATTAAAACCCTCAGCGGTGTTGTGGTAGCCCAAGTCTCCGTCCGCCGCCCAGGCCGTCGGCGGAACCGTAAACCATGCTAGAGCCAAGGCGAGGGCGATAGGAACAAAACTGCGCCCCGCAGTCGCGGGACCAGTCGAATTTTGAACAGATGAACTTGGGACGATGAGAGTAAGAGAATGCATCGGAGTTTCTTTCTTTCTCCCGGCGTTTAGTTATGCACTCGCAAACAGAGAACAGGGGAGGAGCTACCGGGAGATAACGGCCTGTGCCCGATTCAGAGTTTTTGTGAAACTAGGAGTTTGATTGGAAGCACACGAAAAGGTCAAGACTAAACCAACGGGCGGACGAGCTGTCAGCGAGTGCGCTCTGCAGCAAGAGACTCGATGCCCAAATAATCGTGATAATCGTTAACGGAAAACCAATAACTCGGCGCTAGCCGGTTGACCTCTGACCGAAATTTTATGATCCTGCCATGGATGAAGCGAAGGTTTGCTGTTGTGGCTCTGTTGCCCTTGTGTTTTGCGCCGCAGCTTGTCATCGGGCAAGAGCAATCGTCGCCCTTGCAGGCGGATGTCCAGGTGCGGGTTAACCATGGCGACAGGCGCCTGGTTCCATTTCGCGCTCGCCTTGAAGGCGGTGAGGCAACGCTTCGAGGGACTGTCCAAAATCTGCCCGGTGGCGAGACGGCTCTGGTATTTCTGCGTTTCGATTACAACACCGAAGCTGATATCGCTCTGGACGAGTTAATCGGTCAGATTGTTGTTTCGACCAGCGACAAAGCGGGAAACGAATTTTCCAGAGTTACGATCGATCCCAACACAGTTCCACTTAATCCCAATCGCGCGCCGCTTTATTACTCCGCGACTCTTTACCACCCGCCTCAAAACGGTCGCAGCCTGTACCTCGCCCGTATTCAGGTATTCGGAAATTACGAGTAACTCGCGAGCGCGAATGATCAGGATGCCAGCGGAACTGCCGCCGTTTCCCCATAGGTTTAAGTTGTCGCTACATTGCTCTGACGAAAAGTAGTTGGAGATGCGGCGGCATGTTATAAGGCAGCCCATGAAAAAGTGGTTCGCCTTGATTTTATGGATTGAGGCGCTCACGCCCTTCACCGCAGAATCGCAGCCGCCGCCAGGTACCCTTGCCGGATTTCTTTCCGGGCAGGGCCTCGCTGGTGCGAAACTGGAGCGGCGATTCGGTAATCATCTTTTCGTTCCGGCCTCTGTTAACAACAAGCACGCCGCCCTGATGATCGACACGGGAGCGCCCGTCACGATCATAGACAAAAACAGCGCAGGGACATTTGGGCTAAACGTCGAAAACACCACCATCAACGTAGGCAGAATTTTTGGGAAAAGATGGGAGCACTATAGAGTGAGCATGGCGAAGAGCATCGCCCTGGGCAATTGCGTGGTCACCAATGTGCCAGTCGCGCTGGCCGAGACATCCGACATGAACGCAGACGCGCCCGCCCCAGTCAAATCTACGATTGCTCTGCTCAGGGCGTTAAGTATGGGATCTCAAAATGTTTTTCCATCGCTCTCTCCTTTTAGGGGTTAGGACATTCGTGGTGGTGCCGTTGCTCGTACTCGCGCTTTCTTCACCCTGGGGGAGGGGACGACGAGCAGAATTGTTCGTTATGTGGTCCTCGGATGACCCTTCCTTGAGAACGCAAATCGCGGCGCTCTCCCCCACCGTCAGTCCGGAAGAGGCTCGGCAAGTAGCATATACTGCATACATGACCGGACGGGAACTGCACCGTGAGTGGCGTGTGGCATGGCTACCCGGCATTCAGAACTTCCTTGTCAATATTGGAAAGAGAAAAGGGGGACTCTGTTTTCAATGGGCAACAGAGCTTCTCGTCCGATTGGATGCACTGAAGCTGCAAACGCTCGAGCTCCACTGGGCCGAGTCGGGTCCCAACACCGGTGCCGAGCATAACGTCATCGTAGTTACGGCCAGAGGCCAACCATTCGGAGAGGGCATTCTGCTCGACCTCTGGCGTTACTCGGGAACTCTTGTTTGGACACACGTCGGCACGGATCCGGATTATCGCTGGGCAGAAAATAAATCCGAACTCGCCCGCAGATTGGGGAGAACAACGGATGTAGCTTCGAAGCAAGTACGCTCGACGACGAAATCGAACTGAACTATGCTGAACTACTTCGGCTTTAAATCTGTCCCGAGTATGTTGAGAGCGTGATCGAGCGTAAATCGGCGAAGAATCGAGCACGATGCGTTAGGGGCATTAAATTTCCCGCTTCGAGGTTTGCGCGCGAGCCTTATCAATGATTCGGCCGAGCTACTGCTCTTCTGAACTTAAGGCGAGGCCACGAAAGCTCCGCAAGAGAAAAGCTGGGCGTTATTGATGGCGTAAACCGCGCCATCGGTTCCAATGACCGTAGGTGTGTAGGCTTCGCTGGTGGGCGGGGCGAGAGTCATGCCTGGAAGCTTTCCGAACATGCCGCAAGAGCGGCCTCGCGAACGGCGCCGCCCTAGCGATGTAAGCATCTATTCGCGGATCTCTACCGGCCATGGAAGGACGCTGAAATTCCTCCCGCGTTGGCGTCGATGCAATTTATCGCCGACTCATTAAATTGTCGCTTGCGTCCCAGTTAAAGCCGTTCCGTCGGCCGCGGTTTCCGCAAACGCAAGAAGTTAACCTTTCCAGCCGAATTGCTCCGAACGGGTCAAGCAATTACGCGCGAAGCGGAACAAAACCTGCTCAAAGTTGATAGCGGCTGATGTTTGCATGATGCCCCCCGACAAGAGTTTTTCTGGCGATATCGATCTGGTTCGCGTTCAGCGGGAACCGCTCAAGGTGCCCGATCCTACTTTGCCACCAGCCACCTATGTTGGTCCGCGGTATCGGCCGGAGCGTTGTCACTCCACGCAACTCGCGCTCGTCATCGGTCTCTTCGCCTGCGGCGGTCTAATTTGTTCAATGTTTTTGGTTGATGGCGGCGATGACTTCCTGCGGCCACCTTATTGGCCACGGAAATCGTATAGCTCGCCTGCATTAGCGGCGCCGCAACGACCAGTGAGCGCACCGGCCGTTCCCCAAGGTGGAACGTTCAAATCAAACGGCGAGGAAAAATCCCCCAGGTGGAACGTTCAAATCAAACGGCGAGGAAAAAAACGCGGCATTACAAGACCGCCGCGTCGGCGATCACAAACTGTCGACCTCGCCTCTCTCGCTCGCATCCGCCGCGCAAAATTCCGTGCTGCGCTGCTGATCGTTTCAGGGACGAAGCGGGCGGATTTCGCCAGAAATTTCTGCCACCACCGGATAACCTTCGATTTCGCGCGGGAGCTTGCGTTCGGTCTCCGGGGTGGGTCGCGCCAGCATCACTTTCAGGCAGGGCATTTTGCCATCCGCCAGAACACCGACGTAAACGCCAACAACATCAGGCAACTCGAGCAATTGCCTATCGTGTGCAGCCAGCACCGCATTGATATCACGCCTGGGCGAAGGGCTTTGGGCCATAAGTTGAACGAATCCTAGCGCGACAATCACGCCAACGCACAGCCGCCACGTCTTCATCCTGGGACAAGATTGCGCTGGTTGAAAAGAATACAAACACCCCCCCACCGTCGCCCCGAGATGAAGGTGAACACATCTGTTAAGGAATTTAAAGCCGCGGCGTCGTTGATGATTTTAGACGCCAAAGAAGCTATTGTGCGCGCTCTTTCCGTTCCTTGGGCAAAGCCCGAGTGAACACATCTGTTAAGGAATTTAAAGCCGCGGCGTCGTTGATGATTTTAGACGCCAAAGAAGCTATTGTGCGCGCTCTTTCCGTTCCTTGGGCAAAGCCCGATGCGGCTGTCGCGTTAGTAAGGGAGTTTAGAAAAGCACCGGAGAAGGATATCCTCCTAAGATGGACGATAGCTAGCGGTCTTTCTATCGTACCGAACGATTCCGTTTTCGATGACCTGGTGGCGATCGCGTGTGACAAGCGATATTCAAACGCACGTGAAATGATTGCTATTGCCTTAGGAAAGTCTAGCAATCAGAAGGCAATCCGCGCGCTTATTGCGTTGCTGAGCGATCCCGAAGTCCAAGGTCACGCCGTCATGACCCTTGTTGATCTTCAAGCGAAAGAAGCTGTCCCAGCGATACGGAAGTTAGTTAACCACCCCAAAAAATGGGTTCGTGAGGAAGCGGCCAAGGCGCTCCAAATTCTTTGCCCCGAAAAACAGGGATCGGGAGGAAGAACGGGGTCGCGCCTCAAGGAATTATCGCCGCCAGATTTGGTAGGCAGGCCGAAGGACGGACGTCGCTCCCTACTGATGGCGTCCGTCTCTTCCAAAATGGCAGCGTTTTTGGAGTGCGGTGGGAAACGCAGCGCCACACCGCCTTTCTTTGCTCAGCTTCCCGGCTAAAAGGTAGATCGGTTAAGCGTGCCGGATAACTTTGAGGTATCGCCGGACTGATGAGCGGCGAGCCAATTGTTGCGAACAAAGCGGCGTCGCGCTGCGCTTGCCACCGCAGTCCAAAAATATGCGCTTATTGTCGAACGGGCTGCTTGAATGAGCTTTTGCTGGCTAGCGAACCCGATGAACTATGTTTGATTAGCCGAAAGAATCGATGCGACCGCCTAACCTGCTCGTATTTCTCCCGGATCAACAAAGAACCGATACCATCGCTTGCTACGGAGGAACAAAGGTTCACGCTCCGGCCCTGAACAAACTGGCTTCCGAGTCGGTCATCTTCGAACGCGCCTATGTGACTCAGCCAATTTGCACGCCTTCCCGCGCGTCTTTACTTAGTGGTTTGTGGCCGCATACTACCGGTTGCACCAGAAACAGCGTTCCACTAGAGCAGCGCTTCCCTACCTTCGTCGAACTACTGGAGAATAAAGAATATCACTGCGCTTATATGGGTAAGTGGCATCTCGGCGGAGATGCCTCGGCCCAACGCGGATTTCGTGATTGGGTTTCGACCGAAGATGTCAGCGATTACAGTCGTTTTCTTATCAGCCGTGGGATAGCTCCCGATCGTGAGAACAACATGTTCTCGCGCCGTTTAATTAGCACGCTCTCCCTCGAGTTATCGAAGCCGAAATTTTTGGAAGACCACGCCTGCCGGTTTATCGAGCAGCATCGTCGTGATCCATTTGTGCTTTTTGTCGCTTTTGTCGAACCGCACACCTCTTACAACGGACCGTTCAATGAAGAACATCCGCTTGCTGAAGTGGACCTGGATGAAACCGCACTAACTCCTCCGGCGGATCAGGTTCCTTTGCGGTACCGTCTGATCCGCGAGCGACAACACGCACACGCGACACTTGATCGAGTGCGTTTACCACAACTTTACTATGCGGGTATCACTCCGGAAGAATACCGCGGGATCAAGCAGCGATACCTCGGCCTGGTAACCCTGGTTGATCGAAGCATCGCCGCCACCCTTGGCTCTTTGGAGCAGTTTGGCTTAATGGACGAGACGATTATTGTGCACACGAGCGCCCATGGTGATTGTCTCGGCACACATCAGCTTTTTGGAAAAGAAGTGATGTTCGAGGAGGCAGCGGGACGAGACGATTATTGTGCACACGAGCGCCCATGGTGATTGTCTCGGCACACATCAGCTTTTTGGAAAAGAAGTGATGTTCGAGGAGGCAGCGCGGGTGCCTTATTTGATTCGGATGCCGGGGCAACATCGCAGCATGAGAATCAGTCAATCAATCAGTCACATCGATTTTTTACCAACCCTGTTGGAACTGCTTGGTCAGACCAAACCCTCTCATTGTCCAGGGCAAAGTCATGTTCCACTGCTCAAGGGGGAAAATATGCCGCCACAAAACATCTTTATGGAATGGTCGCCGAATCGTGCGAAAACCGTCAAACGAAGCTCGCTGGCAACGCGCCGACAAGCAAAATGGGCGATGGAAGAATCGACTCGCGCCATAGTGACTAACGATGGTTGGAAGATTTGCCTAAGAGATCGGGATTTGAACGAGCTATACAACTTAAGGGTTGATCCAATTGAAGCTCACAATCTCTATTACACAGGCAAGTATGACGCGGTAATCGCGCGCGCGGGAGAGATGAGATTCATCGCTGGCAGGAAGCGACCGAAGATCGTCTCACAATTTAATCGCGGCCAAAGTGTGATTGGCTAGGGGAAATGCCTTTTGCGACGCCGAAGAAAAGCATCTGTGCCGCATGATCGCCCCGCAGCTCCTCTTTTCCCGGGAGCGCACGCGCCTCGCGTGCCATCTGTGCCGCATGATCGCCCCGCAGCTCCTCTTTTCCCGGGAGCGCACGCGCCTCGCGTGCAAATTTCGGCGCCTCGCCGAAATGCTTCTCTTGTTCAACCAAGAAGTCGTTGGCGAGGCGCCAGCGACAGCACGCGAGGCGCGTGCTCTCCCCAGATCCTATTTGTTGCGACCAGACGAACGGCTGCGCAATCGTTGCCAGTAAGTCTCTCCCGGTAATTGTCCTATCATGATTCGCTCTCCATTTGAGTGTCGAAACCACTCCGGCAACTCAATATCGGTGCGAGCAATGCTTTCGAGACAATTTCGAGTGATCGCGCCCCGTTTGGTGCTTTCGCCGAAGACAGCAAAGTTTTGTTGCGTGACAAAGAGGTGATAGTCCGCAGGCTTTTCGATGCGATTCTTTAAACCGTCCAATGCTTTGGCTGATGGCACTTGCGCGGGCAATTGAGAAAAGAGAAAGCGAAGAACCTTTGCCCGAAGAAACTGATGAATCCAGATTTGATACCACGCTTTGCGCTCGAGTAGAATATCGCCAGATGGAGTAACGCGTTGATTAGGATGCAAAGCCAGTTCAGGGCGGTCCAGGGTGACCCGAGTGCGGCAGAAAAGGAGACCGCTTATTTCGGACGCCGTCAGTGCATAATTAAGAAGCTCTTTGACTTTTTCTACTATCAAACGGATCGGATACTTATCGTCGGAGCACCAGTAAACCCATTCCTCATCTTCAATGTCTTCGATCAATCGCAGGACAGTTGCGGGGATTTCAAGCGGCGATTCGATGTACTCTGCGCGTTCCAAGTCTGGGCCGCGAAGCTGCTGATAAGGGATGCGAAACCGGAACGGATGATCTGGCCAAAGACGCTGGTATTGCAGCATCAAGTGCTGGGTAATAGCCCGATGTCGATCAAAGGTCAGAACAATCGCTTTCATCGAAAAGTGAGCCTACCTTGGCTCTCTCCGTTCGGCTAAACAAACGATGATCTCGCATCGCTACAAGTGCATCTTCGTGGAAGTTCCTAAAACTGGTTCAACCAGCGTGCGCCACCTGTTGGGAAAGCCGATTAAGCCACACTTGAACCTATGTGAGATCAAGAGGTTGATGGAAAGCTACTGGGTTGTGCGCGGCGGAAGGAAAAACCGAATACTGGAATGGGTCTATCTTACATTACCGGCGGAGCGTCGGAAGGAGCGGGGACGGCGGCAATTCGAGAGCTATTTCAAATTCGGATTTGTTCGCAATCCCTGGGGCCGTGTCGTCTCGCTCTACGAGCGCAATGAAGCAGTGCAAATGCGTCAGGAGATGACCTTCGAGGAGTTTGTCCGCTGGATTGAATACAGTAGCGCTACCTGCATTCATTCCTCGCCTCATCGTTACCAACTTGATTGGTTTGTCGATGCCAATGGCAAGATGCTGGCAGATTTCATTGGCCGATTCGAACGCTTGCAGGAAGACTGGGCTGTGATCGCGAAAAAGCTTGGAGTAAGCGAAGTGCTTCCCCATGCCCGCGCCAACCCTCGGGCGCGGCACTACACTGAATACTACACCCCGGAGACGCAAAGTATCATTGAAGAGAAGTTCAAGGTCGACATCGAGACATTTAACTATCGCTTTGGCGAGTGAATGTTCCTTGCCCCTTACGATAAGGCAGACGGCGGTTCTTCCTGGTTTACGGGCCACAGCAAAGAATCGAGTGGAAATAGACTATGATGTGGAGCGATGGTCCGAGATGAGCGAGAAGGACTACGTTCTCGGAACGCATGATGAGGAGTTGTTGAGACTCGGACTGCAACACCGGGTCTGGCGTCCGGTGGTTTTGGACTGCTGGCAGAAGGCAGGCATTACCACCGGAAAGCGCGTCCTCGATCTTGGGGCTGGCCCTGGGTATGCGGCTCTCGATCTCGCCGAAATTGTCGGACGATCTGGCGAAGTCGTGGCGCTCGAGCGTTCCGGCAAATTTGTTGCCGCGATGCGCGAATCCTTTCGCCGGCGCGGCCTGACTAACGCGAAGATTTACGAGTTGGACCTGATGACCGGCGATTTGCCGAAAGGCAATTACGATTTCTCCTGGTGCCGCTGGGTCCTATCGTTTGTCAACGATCACGGGTTGTTGATCAAGAAACTCGGCGATGTCATGCCAAAAGGCGGAATCTCTATCTTTCACGAATACGCTCACTATGGAACCTGGCGTTTCCTTCCACCGATCGCGAGTCAGGAAAAATTTCGCGAACACGTGGTCGCAACCTGGCGCGAGTCGGGCGGAGAACCGGATGGCGCTGCTGACCTGCCGGCGTTGCTCTTGCAAAATGGGTTTATTATCCGGTCGTCCACGCCGCATATTTTTTGTATGCGTCCGACTAACTACATGTGGCAGTGGCCGGTTACATTCATCGAAGTCTATCTTCCGCACTTGATCGAGATGGGTCGGATCGATCAAACCTTCGCCGACAAAGTGCGGGCGGATTTGGCTAGTGCAGGAAAGAACCCGAATGCGCTGATGATCACGCCGCTCGTGGTGGAAATTGTGGCGGAAAAAACTGAATAGCCTAAGTCATTCATAAAAATCCGAAGGCGGCTTATTTCAGAACCAAGTTGTTGCCAACGCACCCTCACCTCAATCCTCTCGCTCAGGGAGAGGAGGACGCGAAGCGCCAGGTGAGGGCTGGTTACGGTAGGGCGGCGACTAACTTGTGTGAGCAACTGAGAGGTCCCTCGCTTCGCTCGGGATGACAGAGCCGGCGGCCTGCGCGGACACCAATACCGCAAGCGTACCGAAGTGAAATTGTGAATTGTTTTCAGCAGATTGAGCTTTAACACTCTTCACAAATCACGTATCACCATTCACTCTCTGCCATGACCATCGGCATTCCCAAGGAAATTAAAGAACAAGAGCAACGCGTTGGTTTGCTCCCATCCGCCGCGCAAACACTGGTTGGTCATGGCCATACCGTTCTCGTGCAAGAAAATGCTGGCGTCGGCTCCGGTTATCCGGATGAGGAATACGTCAAAGCCGGGGCGCAAATCGTCGAATCGGCCGAGGAAATTTTTCAGCGCGCGGACATGATCGTAAAAGTGAAGGAACCGTTGCCGGCGGAGTGGCCGTTGCTGCGTCGAGGACAGATTCTTTTCACTTATCTTCACTTGGCGGCGAGCAAGCCTTTGACAGAAGCGTTGCTCAACTCTGGCGTGACGGGTGTTGCGTACGAGACCATTCAAATCGGGAATCGCCTGCCGCTTTTGGAACCAATGAGCGAAATCGCGGGCCGCATGTCGGTTGTGATGGGCGCGTACTATTTGGCGAAACACAACGGCGGCACGGGTGTATTGCTCGGCGGCGTTCCGGGAGTTTTGCCTGGGCGCGTGGTCGTGCTTGGTGGCGGTACCGCTGGCGTGAATGCTGCGCGCATGGCCACTGGTCTGGGCGCCGACGTTACGATTCTCGAAGTCGATCTCGAACGGATGCGTTTTCTCGACATCACCATGGATAACGCCCACACGCTATATTCCAGCGAAGCGCATCTCCACGAATTGATGGCGACGACCGATCTGCTCATCGGCGCGGTTCTGGTGCCAGGAGCGAAAGCACCGAAGTTAATTACGCGCGCAATGTTGCGAAAAATGAAACCGGGCAGTGTGGTAGTGGACATTGCGATCGATCAGGGCGGTTGCGCGGAAACGTCGCGGCCAACGACGCACCTCGATCCCGTTTATGTTGAGGAAGGCGTTACCCATTATTGCGTGGCCAACATGCCAGCCGCTTATGCGCGCACCGCTACCCAGGCGCTGACGAATATTACTAGTCGCTATGTCGAATTATTGGCCGATCGCGGATTGGAAGGCGCATGCAACAAACAGCCGGCCTTGCTTGGCGGTGTGAACACGCGCGACGGAAAACTCACCATTCAAGCCGTCGCTGAGGCACATGGTTTGGCCTACGCTCCCATGTTCTCAAGCGATGCACTCGGTTCGCTGGGCGGGTGAACATTGCCGCCGCGGTAAGGCCGAAACACTCGTTTGCGCCGAATATGAAATGACCCACATTGGGTTTTCCATCTACAATCTTATGAAGAAATACATTTGCATTCTCGCTGGGGCCGCGTCGTTGTTCGCAGCTTGCGAGCAAAAGACCGAGACAGTGAATCCGCCGGCTGGGGAAAAGAAAGAAACGAACACCACGATCGTGAATCCTTCGCCGGCCACGACGGAGACGAACACGACAATTAATACCACGTCTTCGCCGTCGCCTTCGGCGACGCCGTAGTCAGCGCAAGTTTTTTGCGGAGTCTTCCCTGATTGAATTCGGGGAAGACTTTTGCTGTACCGATAAAGCTGTCATCCCGAGCGGAGTCGAGGGATCCCGCCAAGTTACCTTTAAGCTTTCGCAACGGGATCCCTCGACTTCCGCTCGGGAGGACTACAGTTCGGCGATGCAGAAACGTCTTCGTTTTCCGAAGTCGCGCCGACTCACTCTGGATTCGGAATTCCAGCGCGTTCGGATAGAAGGGTCCTCCGTCCGCGGTGGAACGCTTACACTCGGAGTTTTGAAAAATGCCGAATTAGAGGTGCCCGTGCGCGCCGGCTTCATTACTTCCCGGCGCGTAGGGAGAGCCGTCGTCCGCAATCGCATCCGCCGGCGTTTGCGCGAGATTTTTCGCAAACATCAACACGAAATCAGCAGCGGAGTTTGGATCGTGACGATTGCGTCGCCGCGAGCGGCGCGCGAGACCTCCCGTGCGCTGGAAGATGAGTGGTTGCGCCTGGCGCGGCGCGCTTCTATCCTTGCCCCCTGATGCGCACGCTCGTTCGCATTCTCATTCGCGGTTATCAGATAACGATTTCACCGGTGCTTTCGTTCCTCGGCGGAGCGAAGTCTGGCTGCCGTTTTTCGCCCACGTGCTCCGAATATTTCTTGCGAGCGGTCGAAGAGCACGGCGTCTTGCGCGGGAGCTTTCTCGGAATAAAGCGCCTGCTGCGATGTCATCCCTGGGGTGACAGCGGATTTGATCCGGTGCCGGCGGCAGATTCACTGGCGCGGAGCTGCGTCTGCGAGTAAGCAGGCGCGATTAATTTATGGATCGAACCGCGTGGATTGCCATTACTCTTTGCGTCCTTGGGCTTATCGCCTGGGAAATTTGGATTGCCCGGCAACCACTGCCGCCCCCAGCTGTTGCGACCGCGCCTTCGCCGACCCCGCCCGGAGTGAGCAGTACTCCATTAGCGGCGGCACCCACGGCCGTTGCCACGCCGGCGCCACAGCCGGCCTCGGCCGTTGTCACGCCGGCGCCCCCACCGGCGACTGCGGCGACAGTAGCCCCGAGCGCGACGCCAGCGCAATTTGAAGAAAAAACCGAAACGCTCCGCAACTCCGATGTCGAATTGCATCTGACCAATCGCGGCGGCGGGGTGAGCGAAGCAATTTTGCTCAACTATCCCGCCGAGGTAGGGGAAAGCGAACGCGTGACGCTGAACTCGCCCGCACGAATTCCCATCGGCGCGATGGTCGACGATCCCGCCGCTCCAGGTTTGCCGGAATACAAAATCGCGCGCGAGGCTGATACCGTCGCACTCGAGTATGTTACACCGGAGCAGGTGACGATTCGAAAGAAGTTTTCTTTTCCGCCTACTAACGAGAAAAAGGATAATTTCGTTGTGAAATTGGATGTCGATTTTGCAAACAACGGCGCTGCGCCGTATGCAAATCCCGGTTATTTTCTTGGAATTGGCTCAGCGGCGCGGATTCACCGCAACGACTATCCGAGCTACACCCGTTTGGTTTGGTCAGTGGGCAGCCGCACTAAAGGCATTGATGTGGGTTGGTTCGCTGGGGGCGGCGGCTTTTTGGGCATGGGACAGCATCCGCCGCGTCCCTATTACACACAGGGCGTTAATGCTGCGGAGTGGGTGGCGGCGAGCAATCAATTTTTCACTTCTCTGGTCGTCCCCTTGACTGCGAAGGCGGACGCAGTTTGGGGGAAGAGCTTTGAGATCGATCCGGCGCAAAAGGCTTATGGTTTAGAGGGCGCGATGCATTTACCGGGGTTCCGGGTGGAGGCCGGACAAACTTACAACGCGCACTTTCAACTCTATCTCGGCCCGAAACTTTATCATCGGCTCGCCCAGCTCGAGCACAACGAAGCCGAAGTCATGGAATTCGGCATCTTCAAGATCATCTGCCAGGCGTTGCTCAATGCCTTGAACACGCTTCACAGTTTCCTCGGCAACTATGCCGCGGCCATTCTCGCGCTAACCACAATTGTGAAGCTGTCGCTCTGGCCTTTGCAAACTAAAGCGACGGCTTCGATGCGACGGATGTCGGCGCTGTCGCCCAAAATCCAGGAGCTGCGCGAAAAATATAAGGACGATCCGACGCGGATGAATCAGGAAACGATGAAGCTTTACAAGGAATATGGGATCAACCCCGTGGGTGGCTGTTTACCGATGCTCATCCAGATTCCGATCTTTTTTGGTCTCTTCACCATGCTACGGCAGGCGGTGGAATTGCGCGGTGCGCACTTTTTGTGGATTCACGATCTCTCGCAGCCCGATACGGTAGGACATCTTCCCGTTGTCGGCTGGCCTATCAATATCCTTCCACTAATCATGGCGGCGACCAGTTTTTGGATGACCCACCTGACTCCGAAGAGTGGTGATCCCACCCAACAGCGGATGATGATGTTCATGCCCATAATCTTTATCGTCTTTTGCTATAATTTTGCCGCTGCCCTCGCTCTATATTACACTGTGCAAAACCTTTTCAGCATCCTGCAACTGTATCAGAATCGGAAGCAACCGATGCCGACTTTAGAAAAAGTTGCGGTGCCGAAACGAACCCGAAAATGACGCCTAAAGAGTTACTCGATACCATGCTCGGCTACCTCGGTTTCGTGGTGGAAATCGCGGAAATGCAAAGCGAAGGCGGAAATCTGACCCTGCAGATTTACACCGAGGAAAGCCGGCGTCTGATTGGTCGCGATGGCGAAATGCTCGACGCCATTCAATTTCTTCTCAACCGGTTGCTGCAGGCGAAAAACAAAGATGCCCAAAAGGTCATTGTCGATTGCGAGCATTATCGCTCCATGCGCGAAGATCGAATTGTGCAACGCGTTCGCGAGCTGGCGGAGCGAGTACGCATCACCGGACGCTCGCTGCAACTCGAGCCGATGAATTCCTATCAGCGGCGCATCGTTCACAACGCCTTCAAAGACGACCCCGATGTCGCGACCTGGAGTCCGTCTGATTCGGCGCGGATCAAACAAATCACGCTCCTGAAACGCCAGCCGAAGAAAGAAGCGGTAAAGTAGCGGCGCTTGCGAGCTGTAGCGGCGGTCTATGACCGCCGATGTGTTTAGCGTCGACTGACCCTCTCATTAACACACTGCTTTAGCTGGGTGTTAACGACGCCTGAGGGAGCCCCAACCGCTTCAGCGGTTTTTTGTCAGTGAACAAGTAAACCGCTAAAGCGGTTGCGGTAGTAGACTCAGCCATGCATCTCGCTGAAGCGAGGCGTTAATGAATAGGAAATATCAGGGCAGCGCCCTAACCACGTACATGACCGCCGATGTTCGGTAAGTGGGAAAAGCTTTCGGCGGTCGTAGACCGCCGCTACAGGTTTCCGCGAAATCGCGCGGCTTCCTTTGTCTCGCCCGCTTTCACTTCCGGCCGCCACCGAAATTTTTCCAGCAACGGATTCGATTTGCCTTCGACTGCGTCGGCGATGATTTCACCCAGCACCGGCGCGAACTTAAATCCATGGCCGCAATCGCCGGCCGCGATAATCAATTCGGGACGCTCCGGATCGGGAGCAATCCAAAAATTCCCGTCATGGGTATCGCAATACAAGCAGATGCGCGTGAATACGATTGGCGCATCCGCCAGCCCCGGAAATGAGTCGGACAAAAATTGGCGCATTTTGTTTTCCTCCTCCTTCGTCACCGCGCGCTCGGGAGAATCCGGCGACATCTCGCGTCCGCACCCATGATT
>Ga0209057_1001769_pt1 | contig 17082 bp, 8 predicted proteins | sample GraSoiAngelo_146_FD_185903 | JGI IMG/M metagenome (GOLD analysis project Ga0209057, IMG submission 185903) | Grasslands soil microbial communities from the Angelo Coastal Reserve, California, USA - 14_1009_05_30cm (SPAdes) (version 2) | ecosystem: Environmental > Terrestrial > Soil > Grasslands ... | reverse complement strand
ACGGAGACTCGGAGCGAGGATCGCGATCCGACGATTGGAAGCTGACAGGGCAACGTAGAGGGCGATCAGTGTTAGGCAGAGGGATTTGCCGCTCTGCCGGGACCATCGCGCCACGACAAACTGGCTCATATCAAGCAAGAAGGCAACCTGGTAGGCTGTGGGCTCGAAACCAGTCATTTGCCTGAAGAAGTCCAAGATACTGCAGGAAGTGATCGGCTTATCTTTCTGAGCATCTCTAGCTCTTTCTCGCATCTCACTCTCATAGAGACGATCAATCTTGACGAATGCTGATCCGGCCAACTAGCTAATCCTCCTCCTACGAGATCGAGAAGGTTTCTTCCTCGATGGAACCCTTCGGTTCACGGGTCCGAATAGTTTCCTTGCATCGGTCGCAGAGAGCACTGTTCTCCGAAGTCTTCTCGAGTCCTCAACGATCTTCAACCGTTTCTCATACTCTTTGTACTGAAGATCCTTCAACAGCTGGTTTAGCGCGAGGACCGCGTTGGTGTACTTCTGATACCAGCTCTCACGAGTCCTCATCCTCAAGCTCTCGTCCATCGCATTCCGGTACGCTAGTGCAGCCAACTCTGCTAACCTCTTGATCTCAACGTCCCGTAGCCTGTTCGGATCAAACTCCTCTGACAGAGACTATGTCTCTCCAGCCTTGCCTTGGGAGGTCTGTTTCTCGACCCGCTGGAGCATCTCTTCTAGGCGAGGATCACGCTGACCGTCAAGCAGAGCCTTGTCCCATATCCGCAACAACTTCAGAAGAACGCTTCGCAACGCCCGAGCCTCCTTCTCATCCACATCCTTTCCCCGGGACGCACCCTCCAGACTGTCCAGCATTTCATCGGAGAAACGCTGAATACGAGCGAAGAACTCCGCCCTCGGACCACCTGAAACATTTTCAACCATTCTTTTTCCCCCTTTTTTCTTCCTTTGCGTTCCCGGATTCCCGCGCGTCACATCGCGTAGTCTCTTGCAAATGCGCCAGAAACCAAATGTGTCCGTGTCGCTACGATCCTAGAGTCCGCAAGAGTGTCTATCGTCAGAGGAAATATATTAAGACTGTCCGCACAAAATATCCAAAAGATGGATTTAAAATGGATTAATTCGTCCCAATGTTTCGAACGGCAAAAGCATTGAACACTTTCGCAAGGGTCCTCATAGCCTCGGCAACTCCAGACTCGGCCATAGGGGTTGCTAAAAAGTGGAAGGACAGGACGGGAGTCGCAAGTTTTGCTTTGGCAATCGCTTTGATTTCTATTGTCCAATAGTACGCTTGTAGATTTTGATCCATAGAGTGCTGGTGGTCCCGATCAGTATTCCCGAGAGGAGGACCCCGACGGCTACTGGATCGAGATATCATCAGAAAGCAAGGCCCAAAGGATCAACCAAATGTAAGAATTCTTGCGTCCAACAATTCCGGAAAATTATTGCGCCCCTCTCCCCACGCGCGAAAATTGCCCCGGCGACTCCAACGAAAACCCTGATCGGATGCTTCTCAACTCATGCCATCAGTCACCTAGTCCAGGCGCATTTGAGAGGGAGGCTCTGCGGGTCTTCCCGCATTGGAGGTGGTGGGTCCACCGCCCTTGTAGATGCTCCATATCACCACGGTTATGGTTCCAGCCAGCCCGCCAGCCATCGCTCCTGGCATCAAAGCGTAAGCCACGGGCAAGATCAGGTCTACCCTTCTTGCAACGATAGCGACAAAGAGTCCTACCATGCCGAATCCGATGAAGAAGTTGCTGTACTTGTCGACTTGGCGTTTTGTGGGAAGGTTTCGGTAACGCCAATTGGCCACGACGGGCGCGGCCGCCCAGCAAGCAAACGCTCCCCAGAAAACTGGTATGCCGGGAATGGTGTCGTATGGAACTAGATATTGGAAGTAGACGAATTCCAAGAAAAGGAGGCCGATTGAGATGGGAATTGCCCACAAGGGCTTCACTGGATAGGTAGTTTCGGGAATGAGTTGTCGGGTCTCAGTGAGACGGTGTCGCCAGAGGGCCTGGAGCTTCCTCTTCACACTCCCCATAACCGCCACGGTCTCAATGAGACCTAGACGAATACGTCCATTAAGGTTCCGGCGGCCAGCATTCCCGAGTCGTAGCTGTTCTTTATCAGGCCGGTGACCATTTCGTACTGGTCGAATACGACGGAACCCGGCATGTAGGGGTCGAGCGTCATCTGACCGGGCGGGAGCGAGCCGTAGACTCTTCCCGCCGCAGCGTCTTCCGCAGCACTGTTCACAAACTTGGACCCTATACCGAATGTGACAGCACCGAGGCTGAAGTCTGCCGCGATTGCAATAGGGTCGGGCTTGTAGGTTTTCCCGTTTACTGCGGCATCCATGGCCTTGGCAAGGACGTTACCTCCGGCCGCGCCTGCCCCGTTTGCCAAAATACCAAAACCGAGAGCGTAGGATCCTCCCTTCGCCGCTATTGAAGTGGCCAGCCCACCCGCCCCTCCTCCAATGGCGCCCGTAAATGCACCTGTTGCCGCGGCCGCGAATAGCCCGCTCCAGGTGACTTGACGGCCTGTCGCGACACTCACACCCACATATGCTGCTGATGAGGTAGCTGCTCCTATCCCGATTCCCAATGCTATCGCCGGGACCAAGGCAGGTGCTGCCAAACCCGCAGTCGCGACTATGGCAACTGTCGCCAGCGTCATAATTACGCCCGTCCTAAAGTTGGGGTCTGTGTTCCACTCGTTTACGACCCAGTTTCCAGCGCTCGTCGCAGCATTTACCGCAGCACTTCCCGCGTTCTCCAAACAACCCAGAGGGTTCAAGAAGCCACAGTCTGCCATCCCGGTTAGGTCGATTATCCTGAGTGGATTGTTGCGAGCATAGACATACGGGTCGAGCGACTGAGGGTCGGACAATCGTCCGGGCTTCGGGTCTCGCGATAAGAACCGTCCAATTGTTGAGTCGTACCATCTTGCCCCGTAATAGTATAGTCCAGTGACGGAATCCTGCGGCTTCCCCGTGTACTTGTAGACCGGATCGGTAAACAACGCACCATACTGGGGGCCGAACGGTTGATAGTTGGTCGAGAAGTTGGTCTTCTTGCCGATTGTGACGAGTCTAGTACTTCCGAGATGATCTTGATGGAAGAAATACGTGTTGCTCCCGGATAATTTGGCGATTAGCTGATTCCCGATGAAAATGTAGTCAGTTATTGTACCGGAGGAAATCTGTTTCTCGTAGAGAACATCGAGACCCCGGTTGATGTAGACGGTGGTGGCACCGGATTCGACCGCTTGGATTTTGGTGCCCAGCGGGTTGTAGGAATAGGTCGCTAAGGTTCCCGAACAACCGTTCGCTACGCTGGTGAGTCGATATTCATAGTCGTAAATGAAAGTGTTGGAGTTGCATCCGCCCATATTCTCCGTCTTGAGCGCACCGTTATTGTCGTATGTGTTAGTCGTTGTCCCGACTGATGCTAGTCGATCGTAGGTGCCGTAGGTGTAGGTGGTGTTGGTGGAACCACTGGTCATCCACACTCTATTTCCGAGAGCGTCGTAGCCGTAGCCAAGGGTACCCCACGGGCCCGTCGAGGATGTTAGCCGGTTCAACGAGTCATAGGAGTAGGTTTCGGTGCTCGTTCCTGTGATGCCAGCCACATTGCCGACGTTATCGTAAGAGTAGCTCAGGTCCAATAGAGTATTGCTGAAATAATTGACCTTGATTCTCGTCGGCCGTCCGCGCTTATCGTAATCGTAATTGGTCACCACGCTGTTCGCGTAGGCTATGCCGCTGACTTTGAGGTTCTTCCCATAGGTCAGCGTGGCGTCTGTGGTTCCCGCAACCGACACGCTCGTAACTCTGTTGAGCGCATCAACCGAATATGTCGCCTTGGTATTGTCAGGGTAAGTTATCCCCACAAGGTTGCCCACAGAGTCATAGCCGTAGCCCACGACGTAATTGCTTCCCGCTATGCTCCAGCTCTCTTTTGTGAGCCGGTTTCTCGCGTCGTACGCAAAGGTGGCTGAACTGGCGGCGTTGGACATTGATAGGCGGTTTCCGTTCTTGTCATAACTGAAAGTGGCGGTAGTCGAGTCTGGATAGCTGATCTGCGTCAATCGGTTGAGGTTGTCGTAGGTGTAAGTGATAGTGTTCCCGTTCGGGTCCTTCTTTGTTGCAATATTTCCAATATTATCGTAGGTTCTGGTGACGGAGCCCTGGTCTGGATATGTTGTCAGAACAGGACGGTTCATATCGTCGTAAGAGTAGGTTACGGATTGACCTTTAGCATCGAGTGTGCTAAGCAAATTGCCGAGCGCATCGTAAGTGTAAGAAGTCGTGTAGTATGACGTCGGAGAATAGTATTCTCTGACTTGGACGAGCCGTTGCACGTTATTGTACACATAGTCCGTCCTATGCTGATTCTCATCGAGGTTCGATTGGACGAGGTTGACGTTGTCGTAGCTGAATGTACGATAGGTATTGTCTGGGTTTGTAACTTTGGTCAGGCGGCCCAGGGAGTCGTAGGAGTAGCTGGTCACGTTGCCGTCGGGGGCCGTGTAGGTTTTTACTTGGTTGTTCCAGTCGTAGGCGTAGCTCTCGATGGAAAGGATGTTGCTCGAGTTGCTGCCCGCGTAATGCTTGACTGTTACTTTTCTTCCGAGTCCGTCGAAGTTTGTTCGGGTGTAGTTGCCCTTTTCGTTCTGAACATCGATGCTGTTCTGTGTGTCCCCATAGAAAGTGTTGACTGTTGACCGGACACCATTAACTGCCGGGTAGCGAACGACTTTCGGCCGGCCTATCGCGTCGTACGAGTAATCCGTCCGGTTTCCAAGAGGATCGATTACTGCAATCTTATTCCCCGTGGGAAAGTCGTAGACGAAACTTGTTACCGCACCTACACCTCCGCCCAGAACCTGCGTGACGTTTGTCAGATAGGCCGACCGGTAGGTTGCTGAGTAGGCGTAATTTTCGACTTGGTTGTTGGCGTTTGTGGATGACAGTACGTTTCCGTATTGGTCATAGGTGTATGAGGAAGTTATTGGCGAGCCGTTGTGGAGCTGGGTTGCTTGTAAGAGGTTCGCAAAAGCGTCATACTTTGAGTATGATTCTTCTGGGACCGAGTTCTGTTTCTGATATTGTGCCTGGCCTATGACTGCATCGTGAATGGTCACGCCGACTGGCCCTGGGTTGAACGCGTTCGAGAAAGTGAGACCGTTGAACGTGTACACATCACCTCCCCAGATGTCCTTCATCAAGGGGCTCGAGTAAAGTAACGAGCCGCTAGTTGCGTATACCTTGATGTAGCCGGAAAACGGAAAGACATTGATTCCTGCGCCGTAGGCGTCCAGCCCCGCAGAGGTAGACCCGGTTGAGACGGTGGCACTAGTTTTCAACGCGCCATTCTGGTCGTATAGCTCGACCCGCTGGCCCGGCGAGAGCCCACCAATAGTCACTGTGCCTGTTAACGGGCCCCCTAGAGCAGAGTAATCCCAGGTTACTCCGCCATCGTAGAGTGTATAGGCGAGCCCATCGACCTTTAGCCCGTTCGTACCAACGTCGTCCGTCTTGACGATCAGTTCCAACCAATTGTTCGTTGCCGCAGGGATCGGCCCCATGTTGCGGCGAGACCCCGTCCCATCGGTCCCCCAGCCGATATCGTTAGCGCCCCAATACGCCCTGTGCTCCCAGTCGACGCCGGAGGTGGTTCCCACTCCCGCCCGAACGCCAATATCGTCCAGTACTATGTTCGTTCCGGTGCCGGTCGGCCTGATCACCTCAATCCCCGTGATCTGTTTGGTGCTATCCCAGCCGAGATTTTTCAACGTCATACTGCCCACGTAGGGCAGGCTTGTCGCTGTGGAGCTGCCGTCTGAGTACAGTACGTAGGCTGTGTCGCCGGAGCCCCATATGTACCAGAGCTGAACAGCCGTTACGCGTGATCCGGCTATCGCCGGGAAGGTTTGGTAGAGAGTATACGCAGAGTAGACACCTGTGCCTCCATTGTAGGATGGAGCTGCAGCGCACCGACCGGTGTGCTTGTAGTCACCTCGTATGATCATTCCACTCTGGGACCAGGCACTGAAATCGCACGTCTCAAAGCCAGCGTTTGAAACTTCATTGTCCTGGAATTGAAGCATAATCTCGCTTGGTACGGAGTACCATGGAATGTAGACATACTGAACATGGAAGTATCCTGACGGTGTCGAGATTGACGGATACGCTTCTTGGAACCAGTGTTGATGTTCTCCTGAGACCGAAGCCCCGACATGGCTGTTTGATCCGCTGACTACTGGCGCGTAAGGCTGCCCCGTTACGTCCCAGTAGTCTCCATTCTCGCTATAGTAGACACCAGACGGATAACTGTCGTCAACATAAACAGTGCTCGAGTTTAGAAATCCTGTCGTAGTTCGGGTAATCCCACCGGACCTTTTGGGGGAGGTGTAGGTGTACGTGTCTCCACCCCAGACATTACGTGTGGGTGAAGTGTACTGCACGGTTCGACCGTCCGCTTCGTAGATTTTTGCATAGCCATACGGGAACACCATGTTCGTCACGTCCAAGCTGACCGTCCCCGAGCCTGAGGCTGTTCCGGATGCTTGCAAAACATCGCTGGAATCGTAAATTTCGACTTTTTGTTGGTTCTGGAGGCCATTGAATGGTATCGTGTTTGAGCCTGAAAGTCCAAGATAATCAAAGCTGGCCGAGTACCCTGCCGTATTGCGATTGGTTTCCTCGATGTAGGCATACGCGGGCGCAAAAGCACTGGATAGGCCGATAGATCCGCTGCAGCAGACCCAGTTGTACCCTGAACCTCTGTTTAGATAAACTGAGATCGTGTTTTGATTAACCAACACAACCTTCCATGAGACGGAAGTCGAACCGCCAGGGGTAAATCCCGAGTCATACCACACGGTGGTGACGCCGCCCACGTTGGTTGCCACCCTGTAATACGGCCCATCGTTTAGTATCAGTCGTAAGGCGTCAGGGTTCTGGAACGGATTACCGTTTGATGCGGTTAGTTGAGGTGAGAGAACGAGCTCCGCATCGAGACTGAGCTGACTCGGGTTTGCACCGAGCGACATTTGGGTTTCAATGTAGAATGGATAATTGGACCCTAAAGAAGTTCGTACCCAATCTGTCTGCCATCCTCCATTGGAGGAAGCACCCTGTAGTGTAAGTAGGCTTGAAGCAGTCGTTGTGCTGATTCCGCTCTCAGAGCCTCCTTTTGCCCAAGCTGTTGAGTCGAGTAACGGCGAGTTGAAGTCGTCATAGAACACTTTTCCTGAAGTGGTCGTTGTGAGGTTTCCAAGACCTTGGAACATATCCTGTGTGTTAGTGTTCATGAAGGATTGGAATGATTCGTGGCCGGAGGGGTCTCGATAGTATATCATATTGCCCCAGTTGTCATATGAACTTCGTGTGTAGAAGCTCGATGTTCCGGAGTTTCCGTTGTAAACGTCTTGCTGAACCGTTTTTCCTCCAGCGTCGTACCAGGAAACTGTCTTCTTCAACTGGACCATGTTTGCATCCAACGTTGCAGTGGTAGTGCTCCTGGCTTGCGCATTGTACTGATTGGTAGTGTATCCCTGCACGCTTGAACCGTCAGATTGTGTAATTGTCGTGTAAGTTACACTGCCGTCCGTTATCTGGTATGAGAAACTGGTTGACTTCACGAGGGTGCTCGCGTAAAGGTTCTGGAGGGTGACATAGTAATTGACCGCATCGGTCCCAATGTTAACGCTCCCGTAAGTGTAACTGGAACTCCCACCTGAAGGATAGGTTATCCCAGAAACTAGCCAAGCGTTTTGCGCATTGTAACTGAACGTTATCGCACGGTTGACTGCGTCCGTTGCAGACGCTAGGTTGCCTCCAGAATATGAGTATCTTACAGTCTGGCCGGCATATGCGACACTCGATAGACGACCGCTACCGTCATAGGTGAAAGCTGCCGCTCTGCCTACAGAGTCAGTAATGCTGGATAATGTGAACCCATTGTAGTTGAAGATTATCTGGTTCTGCCCAGTCTTGTCAACGATGTTGGTCAACTCTCCGACCTGGTTGAAATTATAGAATGTCCCGTCTTTAGTGACGGCTCTGTATGACCAATCGTTCAAAATGGGTATGGGGATGCAGAAGATGAAGCAGAACCATTGTATAACGTAATGCGCGGTTATGGAGAAGACAAGGTCCTCTGTATCATGAACTTGCATGGAATTTGTCACATAAAGATTGTTGGAGTCGCGCCACGACGAGTTCGTGTCAGTCCAAATGATCGGGATCGATCGGCCGTTCAGGTAGTGTAGGTCTTGACTTCCCACCCAAGGAAGGTTCAGCTGCCATCCGTATCCAAGGTTAGCATAGGGGCTCGTTTCATAGTTGAAGGGAACGCCTTGCAGAAAGGTGAAAGGTTCCTCGTAAATTCTTGAAATCGACAGGCTCAGCTGGTTTCTACCGGGAGCAACAAGATCGGTTTGGGCAATCGTCAGCAGGCCATTACCGGGTGAGACGTATTCTCCAGCAGGCGCCGTGGATGGTAACCCTATCCTGTTCCATGGTTGTGATGGAGGAGAGGATGCTATTCCTGATGGTAGAGGGATGGACCCGAAAACGACCGGGAATGGACCTGACCCGCCGGTTAGCGTCCATCCGAGAATTATCTGTTTGATCGAGAGTCTAGACGTACTTAGCCATCCGCCATTTGTGATCATCGGACCTGAACCGAACGGATCGGACAGCAGCGACCACGATTGGTACCTGACCTTCTCGGCCGATTTGAGATAGGTAAGAGTTCCACCCGAGTCGGCCATCCAGTACGTGTAGAAATTGCCGAGATTGTCTACAGTCAGGGTCGGGTATCGTGCTAGCCCGTTGTAGAGAGTACTTTCAAGAGTCCATTGATCAGTAGAGTTTGTGTAGTATGCTGTCGCGATGCTATAGGCCGACGATACGTAGCGCTGAAAGACCAATTCCAGCTGGCCGTCCAAAGTTGCAGCTGCCGACATTATGTCCCATTTCGGAGTACGGGTTGGCAGGCCCAAGTCAAACGTCTGGACTCCGTTCCATGCTGGGCCTCCTTGCGCTAGGGGATTCCAGGTCAACCATCGGATTGTCGAGTCACACCAATGACTTGAGAGTGCCATCAACCGACCCTTCGGGAGCGGAATCAGTTGCAAAGCTTCGTTTCTCGAGTCGGTGCAGGGAGAAGAGACAGAATATTGAATGCTCGGACTGCCGAAATTGGCTCCGTCCGTCGATCGATAGATCCAAATGTAGTAATGCGAACTTGTGGGACTATCAAACCAAATTCCACCCGCCCAAAAGCTTCCGTCTGTTCCTATCGCCACGCTGGGCGGCCAACTGTACGGCTGAGGAAGCGATGCGACAAATCTTATTGGGTCCCAGTTTATCGAGTTGCCCACAACAGCCCCCTTCAAGAACTGGAGCTGTGTGGCATGGTCCCCGTACGATGACGGATCGTACTTCAGCCAGGCAATTGCGACTGTCGAGCCGAAATTGTAAAGATCGAATCCAGAACTTACGAGGCCCGAACCTGTGGATGCAACCGGCGACCATGTCAATCCGTTTGGGCTGGCCGCGTACACGATGTTAGAACCATCGAACCAAAACAGGAAATAGTATCCTCCATACGAGAATGTCTTCCGTTGCGTACTGAAGCCGGTCGCCGAGCTGGCCGCGGAGGTTGAAACCTGAGTAGGGTCGATACTGTCAGTGTTCGATGGGAAGACCACTTTGAGACCTTGACCATGAAGTGTTGCGAAGCTGGCGTCTCCTATTGCGGCAGAGCCTCCCGGAGCATCGCTCCAGTCTGTCGTAAGCCATTGATCCCAGGAGGATGCGTCCTGAGACGGTCCGATCTCGAGGCGATGGGAGCTGGCTAGCCCGGGCATCGTTGCCATTTGGCTAATATCAACCGCGTGGGGTCCATTCCCAACCCTTGCCCAGCGAGAAACCGGAATAGTGTTCCAGGAAATTTGGTATTTGGCGAATGGCCATGAGGCTGTCTTGGAAAGTTCGACGCTGAACTTTGGAGTGGTTGTTGCAGGAAATTCCACTTTGAGGGTGAGATATCCGACGACTGTTTGTCCCTGCAGAACTTCGTACCTTACACTGTATTGACTGTCCGCGGCCACAGTAACATTGGCGAGGCCGGGGGCTAGCGAGGCTTGGTCGATGAAGAAGTAGCTTCCATTCGTGAGCTTCTCGCCCGAGCTGGACGTGAGGCTGAAAACGAATGGTTCAGAATGGCTAAAGGAATACTGGCCGTATGATGTCGTGTAGACGTAGGCTTCGGGAGTTGATACTACCTTGGCTGGAATTTTGTTGTCGGTAACTTGGCCCATCACTGGCCCTTCTCTGGATCCGTACTGGATCGTCCCAGGCGGCAGAGGAACTCCTGGCCCGGAACTCAACAAATTCGGACTTTTGCTAGATTTGATCGATGGAGAAGATTGGGAGGCAGGGAACAGTGTGTTGACCAGCTCGGGCATGATCGGGAGGATTCCTCCGATAACCGTCAGAAAGATGAGAATCGTTGCGAGGGTCCAGATTGCGGCCTTCTTTGCGCGGCGGCCAGGGTAAGGCATCATCACGGGTTGACTTGCGTAACTCGCCAACTAAGTTCGGACCATGATTCATCGGGCCTAAATTATTAAGCGGGCCAGAAACCGAGTTCTAGAACTCAGTTTCTTTTTGACCCATTGAATCCGAGGATGTTACCGGCTGGCCCTGTTTGAGATTGGACCAGAGAATAGCTTGGAAAACTCCTTCTCAACCTTATCGAGATTTCTAAGAATTCGCTCACCATCGCTTGTTAGGAAGAACCGAGGCTTTCCATACTCCTCGAGGTCTTGTCGCAACCATCCTCTGTTTGAGAGGAATTCGATGTACCGGTCTGCGAGACGGAAACTGAGGTTTGCTCTGTAAATAATCTGAGTCTTCGAGACTCCGTCTGCGGCTACGCTGAGGATTTCATAGATCACTTTTGTGGCATCACGGCGTTGCCTCAACAGTAGTGCGTCAAGCGCGCCCTGCCTCAGCCCGAAGATGTTCAATGAACGTTTTTTATGTTCTGCCTACCTTTTTATCTGAGTAAAGTAAGAATGTGTCCACTCTCGACGAGATAAAATCAACACGCTCACAGAAACACACACCTAAGAGGTTCAGGGATGGGGTTCGAAAAAGGTGCGTGAAGATAGCGACGAATTCTAGTCGAACACTCTAGCGTCTTGACCAATTCTTGATGGATGAACTAGTTGCTTTTCCCACGTCCAAGACCTTCCGTTGGTGGTTACCGACGAACCGTTTGAACCTTGGCAGTCGTGAGCTTAAGAATTGGCAATGGACATTGAAAAACACTTTTTGAAATCAATACATGGAAATGCTTCTTGAATCCGACAATCGAAACGGTAACTGGATCCGGTTCTGACACCGATTATTGAAACGGGTACTGAAACTAGTTATTGAAACCAGTATTGAAATCGGTCACCGGTGATTTCCAGGGCCCCCCGGGGCCTACTCAAGTCGCGCGGCCCAAAGAATCCCGCTCCAAAGCTCCATAAAATGGACTAATTACGGCTCCCGGGATCGCGGGCCTCTACCTGAGAAGGGGCCAGATGTACTCCCAGGCCAAGTATAATATCACCAAGACCGCTGTGGCGATAATGAAGCGCCGACCCCATCTGCCGCGGTGTGGTCTGGGCTGAATGGTTAGTTCTCCTTCGACCGCTGACTTCTTGCTAGCCTCACTCAGTTCTGATTTCTTGTTAGGCTCAACCAGTTCGACAGCGGTTTCCTCCGAACTTTCACTAGATCCCACGTTTCGCATTAGCCATTTCTTTGTGACTGGTGGTCGTGGTACGCGGAAGACTCCGGAGCCTGTTTTTGCTACGTATGCTGTCCATGCGAGTTCTTTCCTGTCTCGTAGAGCGTCAACTTCGTGCTGGCGCATGGCATAGTAGACAACTGGGCCAAGCATCCGCTCGACCTTGTTCGCGTCAAACGTCCCAGGCGTTCCCGTACTCCTGACCAATAGCAGGTCTGCGTCAGCCCGGAGGTCGATATCTCCCCCGTAGAACCGGTGGAGGGCGGCGACCATTATTACCAGACCCTGTCGCATGCCGCGCTTGAAGAGCTCGCCTCTGATATCATACCACTTATCCAGCCAGTAGTCGATCTTCCGCATCTTCTGCAACTGTCCATTGGAATCCTTCACCACGACAGTCCCAGAGAGCTTCTTCAACGCCTTCGTCATATCATCAGCAAACAACAAAACCGCCTTCGGAGGCTTCCGAAACCGCTTGAACAGCTTATCCATATTTTCAAATAATGCCGGAAGGTCTCTGGTTGATCGTAGGGCCTTCACATTCTCCTGACCGTACCTACGAGCTAGCGCTTGAGCAATCGACTCTGATAATGTCGTCTTGCCAGTGTTTGGCTTTCCAAAGATTATGATGTTCAAATGGTGAATAGCATTGTCCTTACCGATCGACACTGGAAGAGGATCAGGAATTAATCCATCTAGAATAGTGTCTAGATCAAGCTTGTAGTAGGTAACCTTCGCCAGCGAGTCCTTGCTCGGGATAACTGTCTTGGCTAGGCCGGAATTTACTGTGGTGATTTCTGAGGGTGCGCGCACGATACTGCTTGGCGTTGGAATAATGTCAGTGTTTTCCGATTCTGGCGTGGCTATTCGCCCTAATCCCTCATTGCCTCAATCCGGGTAATTACGGGCTTCGCTGGCGCTGTTCTCCGCATGATCCACGATCATAGCTGGCATAGTCCGACAACTGGTAACCTGTTCTTGTTTTGTTGGGTATCAGAACTGTTTTGGCATTTCATGATCGTTCTGCGCGAGACCCACGATGACCCACCGTTTCGTTTTGCTTGCAATCCTCTTCCTGTTACCGTTATTGATGATCTCTCTTCCTAATGCAAACGCGAATTATCGATTGAACCAGACCCTGGTTGATACCTGGCCTTCAACAGTAGCTAATTACGCGGTGGCCAGCGGCGTAACAATGGCCGACGCTGCCTCATCGGGAACAAACAATATCGTCACCGTTGGGAACTATAACAACGGCACAAACTTCGGCCAGTTACGCATCTACCACAAGTCGGGAACATCCCTAGTCCTTGACGATAACACACTGTTCAAATCACCCGCTCCCAACTATTACCTGTCCGGCGTCGCAGTGAATGATATCGCCGGAACAGGTCACAACGATACCATTTTCATCGCCAACATCGGTCCATCGACCGGAAACCCGACCATTGCCTCTCAAATCGGCATTTTCCACTGGACCGGCTCGTCCCTCATCAAAGAAAAGACGTACAACTTCACAGGGCCTGGAAACGCCCTTGAGACCCGCAGCATCGCCATATGGAGCCACAACGGCGTTCACCAGATAGTAACCCTAGGCTACTATCGAATGCCGGGTCCCAATGACTGGGCACAGCTCGGAATCTGGTCTTTCGACGGAGTCAACCTAAACAAGGTTTTGCTCTACAACTGGACCACTCCCGGTCCCACAGGATCCGGATCCCAGGGATTCACCGTTGCCACAGGCGACGTCTCCAACAACAACGGCACACCAGACATCATAACCGTAGGCTACACGAACAATTCTACGGTCACACAAAGCGAATTGCGAGTCTGGGGCTGGACCGGCAGCGGAACCCTCGCGCCCAAAGGAACACGCGACTGGCTCACCTCCGGAGTGGGAACTGTTGCCACAACCGTCGCGATCAAAGACCTGACTGGAAACGGCCAGACAAACATCATCGTCGGAGGCCAAGACCTGACATTCCCAATATGGAGAGCTGAGCTCACTGTATGGTCTGACTGGTCTGGAACTCTAACCCAGCAAGCGGGAACTACATGGATCACGTCCCCTCAGACAAGCATAGATCTTATTCACGTAGCAGCTGGCGACGTCGATGCAAGCGGAGCAACGGAGATCGTGACCGCGGGACAGGCAAACATGCCTATCGGATCAACAGACATCTACTACGGCACAATTAGGATCTGGTCCTTCACCGGTTCAATCCTTACTCTCCAGAAATCCTACCTATCCCCCACAATCAACTCGCCCATATCCACAATAACAATAGGCGACCTTGGCAAAGTCGGAAAACAGGACATCATCGACGGTGGTCAAATATCCGGCAAGGGATACCTAGAAGTACGCGATGTTGCCTTCGCGAATAGCGCAGTCAGCCTAACCCTAGCCCCGTCCTCGCCCGTATCAGGCCAATCCATCAGCATCATGGGCACCCTAACAAACGCTACTGATCAGACCACCATCTCTTCAGCGCAGGTTCTTCTGGAATATTCTACAGGGTCCTCGAGCAACTACCAGATACTCGCAACCGTCGTGACAGATTCTCAAGGCCGATTCGCATCCAGCTGGACCCCTTCTGGACCGGGCTCGTACACTATCAGAGCAACATGGAACGGCGATGAGACCCATATGGGAACTTCCAATACCGCGTCCTCAACGGTTGGAAAGGCACCCAGCGTAATCCTTCTCTCCTCATCCAGTTTCAACGCAAAACCGGGCGACGCTATTTCTGTTAACGGCTATCTCTATCCAGCAACACCGGCGAACATTTCGATAACCTACACAAACCCTTCAGGAACTAGCGTTACTCATACAGTCAAAACAGATTTCACCGGATACTTCACCGACACCAGCACGGTTGATTCGGCGGGAGCCTGGAAGATTTCCGCCACATGGTCCGGAAACTCGATGGATTCCGGAGCATCCTCCAACAACTTGAGCGTACAAACTCAGCCAGACCCGATACAGTATTCACTCGCAACATACGGCCTCGCGATAGCTGCAGTAGCATTAGCGGTCGGAATCGGCGCGCTCGCCATGACTCGAAAACACAAGGGCCCGAGCGTCCCAACATCTGTCCAGCCCAAGTAGGTCACGAATACTTCTTCCAGCCGATTCGGGAACAAAGCTCGATCCGCGAGGGATAACACTCTTCAAGGACATGCACGACGCGTCTACTAATGAAGCTAATACTCGAGGAAGCCATCCGTGAAAAGGCGATAAGAGTAGACCTGGCCTGGACGCTTTTCTTTGAGAAGCCAACGATCCCCGAAGGACACGGCGGAAGACTAATACCGTTTACAAACTGGCTCTGGGACGAGCTGGGCAAGAAAGCAGGAAACCTGAACCGGAACTCTAGCAGCGAGCTCACTCTGACGATACCCTCTCTAAGCGAGCAGGGAATGGATTTCCTGTTACGCCTAGTATCTTTCTGGTCAAACGAAATTTACCTGAAGAAGGACGGGGTGCTTTCAGAGAACCTCTGGAGGAAGCCGGTCATAAACGTCTTTGATGATAGTAAGCTAGACGGATCTGAACGTTCGCTAACGAGGAAACGGGAAGGATACTATACACGGTTCCTCATGCCGCTACTCGGGCCCGGAAGGACTGCCTTCAGGGTCGAAGTGATCGAAAATGGCGAATCGTCCGCTCGATTACACAGCCACAGCGAAGTCGACGAATACTATCTGATTCTCGAAGGGTCGGGAACCCTCAGATTCAACGACAAAGAAATCGCCGTCCATCGGGGGGACCTGATCGGAAAGCCAACGGGCCCTGATGATGCTTCCCAACTAATCGCGGATCAGGGCGAAACCCTGCGGATACTCGATATGGAGGTGTGGCACGACCGTCCCGACAACTCGAAGGATCTAATCCACAATCCGGATTTCAACGAGATCTTCATGAGAGGACGGGGCTGGGGCGCTCTAGTCCCAGCAGACGCCCTCCTCAACCCCAGCGACTTTGGACAATACTACAATGAAAGCTACAAGCGAACCAAGGATGGCGGGTGGGTTCCCTCAAAGGCACGCGGCCACAAGAAGATCAGGGCAAAGTCAACTGCATAATGCAGATACTCGCTAGTTGTTTCCCTTTGTAGGCAACAAGGCTACTCATAGGATAAGACGCGTAACCCAGACCTATGAGCACTCTCTTGTCAGGATCTGTTCAGATCCGGATTCGGGGAAAAATTAACACGACCATATGGTCAAGATTATCGGGCTTAGGAAAAAGGAGGGGGCTTGACAGTTTTTCCAGGACGACATCTAGCACCATCAGGAATTATCCAGTTTTCACCAGATATCCATACAACATGACAAGCGCCGATAGCGCCGATGGTGCCATTATCGTAACTCCGGGCGAAACGACAAAACCTGTTGTCAGATGCTCGTCCTTGAACGCGACGCCGTCCACGTCGGCTACTTGGTAAGAGATGAAAACCAGGCTTCGATGGTTGCTCAATTGTTGTCTGAGCTCGATGGTGAAGATCGTCGAGTTCCCCGCATAACCCCTGCCCCCATCTATTCTCCAAGAGACATCGGTGACGACCAAGACCGAACCCACTGGAACCGTGAAATTCTCTGGTGTCGTTCCATCAGAATGAGATCTAGTACAGAACAGTTCGCGAGCTATCACGGGAGAGCCTTGACAGCGCAGCGTGACAAGCGACGAGGGTTCTTGTCCAAGGTGGGTCTTGGGGAAGTTTGTGACGAACACGTTGAGCACCTGAGATGCCGATGCAGATGCGAACACCCCGGTGACGAAAGTGGCGAGTACTACAATGGTCACGATGATTCCTTCTTTTCTATTCAAAAATCAACACACCTCCTTCCCATCACATGGCCCGCGTTTCGTCTGACGGCGACCATTTAAGAGAATCAAGGACTCTCACTGAGAGTCCTATTCCTCAAGTATGATCGAAAGCGGCTACGGTAGCCTCGGAGAGACTCGAATATCATGGAGAGAGGGGGACGATACAAGAGATCGGGCAGCCGGTCAGATCCTTCTCCCGCACTTGACAGGAGAAAGTTCGCTTATATGTCAGAACGAGGAATCGAATAGTGTGAGACCGGGTCACTCTTCTTCGCCTAGTGTTCCCTTGAAGGTTACTTTTGTCGGCATCATGCCCACTCTGTTCGCTCACTGCCAGCACTGTATGGAGATCATGCACGCGACCGGCATGGCTCCTTATTCGGAACAGCTGGAAGACTACCCGGAGGATGTCAAGAAACAATATTTCCAGCTCTC
>Ga0209057_1001768_pt1 | contig 17093 bp, 16 predicted proteins | sample GraSoiAngelo_146_FD_185903 | JGI IMG/M metagenome (GOLD analysis project Ga0209057, IMG submission 185903) | Grasslands soil microbial communities from the Angelo Coastal Reserve, California, USA - 14_1009_05_30cm (SPAdes) (version 2) | ecosystem: Environmental > Terrestrial > Soil > Grasslands ... | reverse complement strand
GCGGCGGCGGCGATGAAAGGAGAGGCACGATGAGCGCGCCGGCCGTCAAAGATCATCCGATCCACCGTCGCTGGATCGGCCAGAGCATGAAGCGGGTCGAGGACCCACGCCTGCTGACCGGGCGCGGCAAGTACATCGACGACATCGTCGTGCCGAACATGGCTCACGCCGCAGTGCTGCGCAGCCCACACGCCCACGCTCGGATCAAGAAGATCGACGCGAGCAAGGCCAGGGTGCTGCCGGGCGTGCTCCTGGTGCTCACCGGGGCCGAGGCCGTCGAGCAGACCGGACCGCTCCCGTGCTTCGCCAACCCGCCGGTGGCGCAGTACTGCATCGCCGTCGATAGGGTGCGCCACGTCGGCGAGACGGTGGCCGCGGTCGTTGCCGAGAGCCGCTACATAGCCGAGGACGCGGTCGATCGGATCGAGGTCGAGTACGAGCCCCTGCCGGTCGTGGTCAATCCGGGCGACGCGTCGACGTCGAAGGGGGACGCGGTGCTACACCCGGACCGTGGCGCGAACAACATCGCTCACCAGCGCACACTGACGTTCGGCAGTTATGACGAGGACATGCGGAGCGCCGACGTGATCGTGCGACGCAAGGTGCGTTGGCCACGCTCGGGCGCCCAGCCCATGGAGACTGTCGGCGCGATTGCCAGCTACGACGAGGGCACGCGCAAATTCACGATCTACGCCAACACCTCGATGTACAACTATGTCGGCTGGCTGATGGCGGTCTCGCTGAAGGTCCCTGCCCACAAGCTGAACATCGTCCCGACGATCGCCGGTGGCAGCTTCGGCAGCAAGATCTTCACCCACAAGGTGCTGGTGCTGGCGGCGACGCTTGCGCGAGCCTGCGGACGGCCGGTCAAGTATGTCGAGGACCGGTTGGACAACATGACCAGCTGCGACAACCACGGCTCCGACCGGATCTACGAGCTGGAGCTGGGGCTCAAGCGCGACGGCACGATGCTGGCGTTCGGGATGAAGGTGATCGACGACTACGGCGCGTACTTGCAGTTTGGCGTCGGCCACCACGGCAACGCCGCGGCGCAGCTCACCGGGCCGTACCGCATCAAGAGCGCGCGGATCGAACTGACGGCGGTGTTCACCAACAAGTGCCAGCAGGGCGCCTACCGCGGCTTCGGCTCGGAGGTCAACAACTTCGCGCTGGAGCGGATCGTGGACGCCGCCGCCGACGAGCTAGGCATCAGCCCGGTGGAAATCCGGCGGAAGAACTTCATCCAGCCCGAGCAGTTCCCCTACAAGATCCCGACCGGCAACGTCTACGACAGCGGGAATTACGGCGCGGTGCTGGACAAAGCGCTGGAGATGGCCGACTACGACGGATGGCGCCGTCGGCAGGCCGACGCGCGCAAGCAGGGCCGCTACATCGGCATCGGCCTGGCGAGTTGCCAGGAGCGCAGCGTCTTCAGCTCGACGGAGTTCTGGTTCTGGAACCATGAGCCGGGCTTCGCGTTGACCAGCTCGCCCGAGAGCGTGAACATCAAGATCGACCCGACGGGCAAAGCGTTTGTGACACTCTATTCGCCGTTCTGGGGCAACAGTCCGGAGACGATGGCAACCCAGATCGTGGCCGAGCAGCTCACGATCGACCCGTCGGACATCGAGATCACCTACGCCGACACCGACCAGGGATTGATGGGGACGGGGCCCGGCGGCAGCCGCTACACGGTGATGATCGCCGGGGCAATCGCGGGGGCCGCGACCGACATCAAGCGCAAGCTGTTCAAGATCGCGGGGCACTTCCTCGAGGCGAGCGAACAGGACCTCGAGCTGCGTGACGGGCGCGTCAGCGTCCGCGGCACCGACCGGGGCATGACGATCCCGGAGATCGCGCTGCAAGCCTACTATTTCCGCTTGAGCCTGCCGGACGACTGCAACAGCGGCCTCGACGCGCGCTTCACATACGATCACCCGTACACGACTCAGCCCAACGCGGACCGCTCCGACCTGGGGGTGTTCTATCCGATCATGGGCCACATGTGTCATATCCCGATCGTCGAGATCGATATCGAGACCGGCCAACTCACGTACCTGAAGTACGTTGCCGTCCACGACTGCGGTACGGTGGTCAACCCGATGACGCTCGCCGGGCACGTGCGCGGCGGGACGGTGCAGGGGATCGGATCGACGATGTACGAGCACTTCTACTACGATGAGCAGGGCCAACTCGTAACCGCCAACTTTGCCGACTACCTCATCCCCACTCTCAAGGAGGCGCCACCGAATATCGAGGTCGGCCATGTCGTGACGCCGTCGCCGTTCACCGAGTATGGCATTAAGGGCGGCGGCGAAGGTGGGCGGATGGGCGTGCCGCCTGCGCTCGCGTCGGCGGTCGAGGACGCGCTCAGGCCGTTCGGTGTCAAGGTCGACACGTTGCCGATCACACCCATGAAGATCCGCGATATGATCCGCGCGGCTCAGCAACGGAAGGGCTAACGGCCTGCGCGATCCCGGGGTGGGCCAGCAGAACACGGGCGTGCGGCACCGTGGAGTCCGCGCCGCCGTGCGCCCGCGCTTCTGCGGAGGAGGGGCTTCCCTGGCTTGCCGCGACGTACGGACGGTTGGGATTATCATCGCCCTCAGCGGCGTTTCGCCGGGGTTGCCCGCCACGGAACTGCGACGCCCTGGGAGTAACGCCTGATCCTAAAGGAGGCGCCAATGCGCAGGGATATCGCGTTCAAGACTGAAGACGGCGTGACGCTCCGCGGCTGGTTGTATCTGCCCGACCGGACGGCGACTCAGGTGCCGACGGTCGTTATGGCACACGGATTTTCCGCAGTGAAGGAAATGTACCTCGACAGGTTCGCGGAAGTGTTCGCCGCTGGCGGCTTGGGCGTACTTGTGTTCGACAACCGCACCTTCGGGGCAAGCGATGGCGAACCACGCCAGCACATCGACCCCTGGCAACAGGTGCGCGACTACCGCGACGCCATCACGTTTGCCGAGACAGTTGCTGAAGTCGACAGAACCCGGATCGGCGTGTGGGGATCGAGCTATAGCGGAGGCCACGTGCTCGTGATCGGCGCGATCGACCGTCGGGTGAGGTGCGTCGTCTCCCAGGTGCCGCTGATTAGCGGTCACCGCAATGCTCGTCGCCTGATCCGCGCCGATTTCATCGCGGCCGTGCAGGGTCAATTTGACGCTGATCGGCGGGCACGGTATACGCGCAAGCCGGCGGCAATGATCCCGGTCGTCGCCGAGAACCCGATGGCGCCGTGCGCCCTGGCGACACCAGATTCCTGGCAGTGGTTCACCGAGACAGGCAAGACGCGCGCCCCGGCATGGCGGAACGAGGTGACCCTACAGTCGGTCGAAATGTTCACCGAGTACGAACCGGGCGCGTATATCGAGTGGATCAGTCCGACGCCATTGATGATGGTCGTCGCGGCCGGGGACCACTTAACCGTCAGCGACGAGGCCTTGGCTGCCTATGCTCGCGCTCTGGAGCCGAAGAAATTGGTCCTGTTACCCGGCGGCCACTTCGACGCCTATGTCAGCGCCTTCGACTCGGCAAGCGCGCCAGCGCGTGACTGGTTCGTTCAGCACCTTAGCAGGAAGTAGCACGGAACTTACCGTTCCGACCTCCGGAACCAAAGAAACCAGGGGCGTAGTGTGCGAAAACTCAGCCTAGGCTGTAGATGACGCCCGCCTGAGCTTCACGGACTGCGTCAGCTTCGCCGTCATGCGGGCTCTCGAAATTCCTGTCGCGTTCGCCTTCGACCGTGACTTCGAGCGCGCCGGGTTCCGGCTCGTGCGACGGATGGCGCTCTGACGTCCAGAGGAGATCACGGGAATGAGAAACAAATCCGTGCCTCGAGTGGCACCAGGCTGTGGCACCCGGCGTCGAAGTTCGTGAAATCACGAGCCATGGGCTCGCCCTCTCAAGACCGAGACGCGGGTTCGAATCGCGCTGGGGCCACCCAATTGTTTTCGTTGACGTCCTCCGCGAAGGCTTTCCGTCCACGCCCCAGGGCACGTGAGCGGTTCGACTCCCAACTCATAGGTTGACCACGCAGAACGAAAATGTTCTACGGTTCCGTACCAGTTTTCAGAGACGACGCCAACCTTCGCACCAAAGGTGCGATTGAGCTGCCGGCTCGCAACACTTCGCGCATGCCCTAACACGATATCGAAGCCCGCGTGAGAAACTACATTCGTCATCCCTCATTTCTTCCTACGGCGGCGACCGCGAACTGGAAAACTAGGTTCGCGGCGAGAATCGTCGTCTTCGGTCCCGCATCGGTCAGCGGATTGACTTCGTTCAACGCAAAGCCGCCCACGCGCGGCGCGAGCGCAACGAGCAGATCGAGCAGTTCACCACTCGTCAGACCGCCGGGCTCGTGCCACCCGACGCCAGGCGCGTGTGCAGGATCGAGCACATCCATGTCGACGCTGAGGAAGATGTGATCCGCGCCGCGGGTGATCTCTCCGATCCTGGCGAACGTCCACTCCGTTCCGCAGCGGCGCACCGTGCGCGCCGGCAGCTCAGCAAGGCCGATCTCGTCAGTGAAGCGCTTCGATGACGGAAAGTTGAAGCTCCGCGTACCGACCTGCACGCATCGTCGTTGGTCGACGCGCGGTAACTCGAGCGCGCGCCCTGAAACGGTAATAGTTGCGGCACTCGGCCCATCACGGCAAGGGGCCTGACATGGGGGCCTCGGTATCCAGTTCGATCCTGGTGATTGAAAACCCCTCGCCCACTTTTTCCAGCTTCACGTTCGCGTCGGTGTGGATGCGCGTCGGCCTGATGCCCGCGCGCGACAGTTGTGCGGTCAGGGCCATCGTGAAACAGCCGGCGTGCGCTGCGCCGATCAACTCTTCGGGGTTCGTGGCCGATTGGCCTTCTTCAAATCGGGACTTGAACGAGTACGGGCCGTCAAAGGCACCGCTGCCGACTTTCAGCCGGCCGCTGCCTTCGGCCAGATTGCCTTTCCATTCGGCTTCTGCGTTCCGTGTTGGCATAAAGCCCCTTTCGATGGGCCGCTGTTTTTGTGGTGGTTCAACGGTCCCCGGCTCCGGTCTTCATGGGATACCCCGCCGCGGTCCATGCCTCGACGCCCCCCTTGAGCGCTTTGACGTTCGAGAAGCCCTTCGCCTGGTACTTCGCTGCCTGACCGGCAGCCGTCGCCTCAGCGGGTCAGGCGCAATAGAAGATGACCTCCTGGTCTCGGGACAAGGACGGCAGCGTCGCCTGAAAACTCGCCAACGACATCGCGCCTTCGAGCTTCATCTTGTTGCACTTCTCCTCGTCTTCGTAGCCGCACACGAGGAGCGCACGTCTCGACGTTGCCCTCTCGCGAGCTTCCTTAACGCTGATGCGAGGGACCTCTGGCATAGCCTCCTCCTCTCTCACCTCGACAGTGGCTGAACCTGGCTTGGTCGATACACCGCGAGTCCGACGACTGTCCTCGCCAGGCAGTTGGCGCGGCCAACTTCCCGTGAGCGATTCGACGGGCAACCCTCGTTCCTGCCAGCGTCGAACGGTTCCTCTGGTTCGGGCTGGAGGAAGAGCACCCCAGGGAATTGTCCCGACTCCGCGCCTGGAACAAGCACGACAAGAGCACTTGTTTCCTTCCTTTCAGAAGTCAACGTCAGCGGCGCCTTGCAATGTTGGCGCGAGCCGCTGGCCGAGCGCGCGCAGGTAGCCCCGGTGGCTCGACCGGCGAGCGCAGCTACCCCCTGATGCCGAGCAGGGCCGCCGCGGTACCGCCCAGAATCGCGATCTTCTGCTCGTCGCTGAGGCCCGGCGTGCCGAGCACGTGGTCCACGGCGGTTTTCGTCCACGGATACGGAAAGTCGGTGCCGATCACGAGCTGGCTGGCGCCGACCTCGGCCGCGAGGTGACGCAGTCCTTCGGGCGTGAACACCATCGTGTCGTAGTACATTTGCCCAAGGTACTCGGTCGGCGTTTTCTTGATCGGCCCGTACGTGCCGCCTGCGCAGCGCGGCGGTTGGGTGAGGCAGCCATGGTCGGAGCGGGCTGCGTAAGACGGCAGATAGCCGCCGCCGTGCGCTGCGCAGATCTTCAGCCCGGGGAAGCGGTCGAGCGTGCCCTCGAAGATCAGGTGCGAGAGCGCGATGGTCGTCTCGAGCGGGTTGCCGATCACGTTGTCGAGCAGGCCGTTGCCTTTGAGGCGATTGGGGATCTCGGAGGCGACGCCCGAGCCTTGGGGATGGATGAAGACCGGCACGCCGAGCTGCTCGGCCTTGGCCCAGAACGGGTGGAACTTTGGGTCGCTGAGCTCCTCGCCGTTGACGCTGCCGCCGATGCCAACGCCGCGCAGCCCGTAGTTCTTGATGGCTTCTCCGAGCTGCTCGGCAGCAAGATCGGGGTACTGCAACGCCACCGTGGCGAAGGCGACGAAACGGTCGGGATGCGCGGCGCATGCCTCAGCGAGCTTCTCGTTCTGGATGTTGATGATCTGGCGCGCGAGGTCGCGGTCGGCCTTGTACCAGTACGGGTTGATGCTCAGCGCCTCGACGTCGATGCCCTGCTCGTCCATCGCGCGCAGCCGCTCGGACACGTGGGTCGCCATGCTCAGGTCCGGTCGGGTCGCCGGCCCCGGCGCCCCCAGCTTCATCCCCATCAGCGCCATCGCCTCGGCCACCGCGCAGTGTGCGTGCACGTCCACCACCTTCGTGCGCTGGCCGCTCACAACCACCTCGCGGCGCCGGAGCTGCGCACGCACGGGCGCGGCGGCCAGCAGGTCACACCCGACAAACGCGATGCCGGCCAGCGCGCCGGCGGTGGTCCCGAGGAACTCTCTGCGCGTGGTCATGGGTGGCCTCTCTGTCGCGATTTGTGACGCGGACGCAGGGTACCACAGGCTTGATCGTCTACCATTGGCTGCACGTAATGGACCACCTCCAGCAGATTGAGAAGATCAAAGCCGACCCGCATTCTTCTGTCCGTGTTCTGTCCGTGTTTTGTCCGCGCGGGGCTGAAAGACCTCTTCGAGGTTCTCCATCGAACGGCGAAAATCGAAGAGGATTTCCTCGTCCATCGTCGGGATGCCTGGATCTCAGCCTGGGTGCTATCCCAGGTCAAGGGGATTCGGGGCACTCACGCGACCCTAGCGACTCCGCGGACCTCGAGGTAGTATCGATGGCTGTGACACCAGGGCCGGTGTGGTCGTGATCTACGCGCCCTTCACCCTTCTGCTGCTGTTTCTACTCCTCCTTCTCCTAGCCGTGTTCTTCCTCCTGGTGGAAATGCGCGTCCTGACCTACGCGTATCGCAAGGTCGGCGTCCGGCCTCGCTACGCCTTCGCGGTGATGCTGGTATCTCTCCTGGGGAGCCACGTGAACATCCCGCTTTACTCGGTCCCGACCCGGCGCCTCGTGTCTCCGCACGAGGTCTCCATGTTCGGTCGGACATACATCGTTCCAGAGACCCTCGAGGAGGGGGCGACCCTGGTGGCATTGAACGTGGGTGGTGCGCTGATCCCGATCCTCGTGTCGATCTACCTGCTCCTCCGCACGCGGATGTACGGGCGCATGCTGATCGGCGTGGCCTTGATCGCGCCGCCTCTCGTGGCGGCCGCCGTCGGCCTGCTCCTCTCCTTTCGCGGGGCGCCGCCGATCGCCTACGTGGCAGGGTCGATGGGCACCCTGATCGGCGCCGACCTCCTCAACCTGGGGGAGGTCGCTCACCTCGGAGCGCCCATCGTCTCGATCGGCGGCGCGGGGACGTTCGACGGGGTTTTCCTCACGGGCATCATCGCGGGGCTGCTCGCGTAGCTTGGCCGGTTGTAATGGCTCTCGACAGATGAAACCGAGATTGAACCGCGTTCTCGCAGTCGGCCTCACTCTCCTGCTCGGCGGGTGTGTCGCCACCCCCCGCCTCACGACGCCGGCGAAACCGGTGCCGGATCTCAGGGGAACCGGACACGGAGGCGCCGCTGCAGACGCTCCGCCTCCTTCGCACCCTACTGCCGCTGGAGAGCCAGGGATATACCGCCGAACTGGTCCAGCAGCGGCGGAGGCTGCAGCAGATCAGTCCGATGTTCTTCCGAGTCTATCTGGAGGTTGTCGTCGAAGGCAGGCGGAATTCTTGATCGCTGCTTTACCGTGAGACGCGCGATCCCGCCGAAACACTGACTGGGTCTCCGAAGCGGATGATGGCTCGATAGGGTCGAGCGGTTGCAGAATGCTCCGGCCCAAGATCAGAACAGGAGGATCCACTTGGCGGCCCGCCGGTTCCTCGTGCGCTTGACTCCCCGCTCCGGGCGCACTACCGTTAGCCGGCGTCGGGTCGACTCACCCGACACCGCGTCGAATGACCCGGGAAGGCGTCGAATCCCCGGAGGCCGCTTCGATTCACTCGAGGAGGTGTGCGATGGCAACGTACAAACTCATCTCGGCGGATTCCCACATCGTTGAGCCACCGGACCTGTACGCGAGCCGGATCGAGCCCAGGTTCAGAGATCGGGCGCCTCGGATGGAGCGGATGGAAACCCCCACGGGTCGTAAGTACGACGCGTGGTTCATCGACGGGATGCAGGTCGGCACCCTGGGCGCGGTGATGCAGGCGGGACAACGATTCGAGGACCCGTCGCAGATCGATTTCCTTGGCGTGTGGGAAGACGTCAGAATCGCCGCTTACGATCCGCAGGCGATGATCAAAGAGAACGAGATGGACGGTGTCTGGGGAGCGTGCCTGCAGCCGAGCCAGGGCCTCTTCTGGTACCGCATCCCGGACAGCGCCATGCTCTCCGCCATCTGCCGCGCCTACAACGATTGGATCGCGGACTTCTGCAAGCCCTATCCCGATCGCCTCAAGGGCATCGCCATGCTCAATGTGGACGATGTCGACGAGGCGTGTCAGGAGCTGGAACGCTGCGTGAAACTCGGGTTGGTCGGGGCGTTCATTCCTGTCACTCCGTTGGCCGATCGGCCGTATCGTCACCCGATCTACGAGCGCCTCTGGTGGACTGCGCAAGACGTCGGGCTTCCGCTTCTTCTGCACATCGGAACGCCTCGCGGCGGCGTCCCGGGCTGCGAGTTCACCATGAACCTCAACGAGCTCACCGGGGCGGGCCGCTCCACCACGGACTACTGGGTGCGTTACTCACTGTCCGCGATGATCTTCGCGGGCGTCTTCGATCGGTATCCCCGGTTGAAGGTCGGCTCCGTCGAGCACGAGATGGCGTGGATTCCTCACTGGCTGAAGCAAATGGACTTCACCTATCGCGAGCGGCCGGTGTTCACCAGGGGATGGAAGTCGCGGCAGGGACTCCTGCCGAGCGACTACTGGCGCCGCAACATGTTCGTGGAGTTCATGGAGGACGACCTCGGCATCCAGCTGCGCGACAAGATCGGCGTCGAGAACATGTTCTGGGGGAGCGACTTCCCGCACGCCGAGTCGACCTGGCCGAAGTCCAAGGAGTTTCTGGATCGCATCTTTGCCGGGACTCACGAAGAGGACCGACGCAAGATCACCTCGGAGAATGCCGCGCAGATGTTCGGCTTCAAGCCGAACTAGCGCCTCGTCCAGAATCCGCGCGGCATGCTGGACGGGTTCGTGCCAGTAACCAGGGCGTCCGAGTTGTCGCCGGGCGCGATGAAGTGGGTGGCAATCGATCGTGAGCGAGTGCTCATCGCGAACGTCGACGGCTCCTTTTACGCTCTGCAGGACGCCTGTGGTCACCGGCGGACGCCACTCTCAAAGGGAACGCTCGAGGGCTATACCATCGAGTGCCCGTTGCACTTCGCGCAGTTCGACGTGCGCACCGGCAAGCTCCTGAGCGGGCCCGTCGCAGCCGATGTGCCCACCTATCAGGTGCGGGTCGAAGGGGACACCGTCTACGTGAAGCGATAGTCGACGCAGTGATCGCGCGCGAGAGGTCCGCCGCCCGCGCGCCCGTCTTCAGAACGCACCTCGCGTCGACGGCCACCGCGACGGGCTTGACGGCGCGAAGCCCCTCATCGCCTCGAGCGCCGCGTTGATCTGATCAGCCTGTCTGGAGTGACCTCGGACCGCGTTGACAGCACCTGGCCCAGCCTGAGCGCTGTCACAGCGGGACGAGAGCGGGGACTCGTGGCCGAATCTGCTCCCATTTTGCTCCTATGACACCCCGAAACAGGCCGAACGGGGAGCAAGAACGACACATCAACAGGCAACGTCGAATGCTTGCCGCAGCATGCGGTTCCCGCGAGATCAGAGGGTTACCGGACACGGCCTTCACGCCCTCATAACCCAAAGGCCGTCGGTTTAAAATCGTACCCCGCAACCAAAGGAACTAAGGGGTTACGGTTCACGCCGTAGCCTGTTTGGTTTCCGGCCCAACGGTCGGTCGTAGACCTCGCCTGGTCGAGTCCCGGCCGCCAATGGCAGGATCAAAATGAAGCAGCGCGCAAGCATGGTCTATCCACCGCGAGCAGCAGCAAGAGCTCGCCGCTTGTGGCTACCTATGCGGATGCCCGGGTGGCCCTCCACATACGATCCAGTGATTAAAAGGACCCGCCACGACGCGAGGACTCGATGTCGGCGTGAACTTCAAACAGTCAGGTGTTAACGCTTCGCCGAAGCTCCTGCCCGACCTTGAATTTCAGCACCCGCTTTGGTGGGACATCCACCGCCGCGCCTGTCTTGGGATTCCGGGCCGCGCGCGGCTTACGATGACGGATGCGAAGGCTCCCGAAGCCGCGGAGCTCAACTTTCTCGCCGCGCACGACCGCCTCGGTCATCGTCTCGAAGATCGTGGTGATAATGTACTCGCTCTCACGCTCCGTGAAGCTGAACGCCTTAGACAGTTCATCGATCAGGTCAGCGCGCGTCACGATGACGCGACCCCATCGCTGATATTTCGTCTCGGCATACGGAGCATTTTACCGCCCGGAGCGCCCACGAACGAAGCCCAGGCTTCTGTCATCCCGATCAATGCATGTGCCAGGAAAACAGGTGGAAGCAATACGGGCGGCAACGCCGGGAACGACTTGAGATTCAGCGCTCGGAGCGAGCACGACGGCGCAGCGCGATGTCGGTCGGCGCTCTCCGCAAGCGCTGGCACTTGCTCTGGCGCCAGGGCGCTCGCGCAATAGTTTCGCGGTCGCTGACGGCGTATCCATGCGTCTTCCTTCAGCCGACGTCGACCGACGATCTGGCGCCTGCCAGACTTCGAACCGTCGGCGAGCGCCGAACGGTTCTTGCCTCGCTGCAGCCGGCCATCGTCACCGCACTACAGACGGGCGAAGCCAACCGCGAGGTGATTCTCGCGCATTGATTCATGATTTGAGGTTCTAGCGCTACTTGGCGTGAGCGATCTCGTCGATGAGGCCGTAGTCGAGCGCTTCCCTGGCGTCCAGATAGCGCCCGCGCCGCATGTCCTCGGCGATCTCCTCGGCGGGCCGGCCTGTGCGCCGGGCTGGGCGCCCGTAGAGCTTCCACAGCAGCTCCTGCTGCTGGCGACTCTGCGCAGCGATCTCATCCGGGTTGCCGGCAAGCCGCGCCGTCGGCTGGGAGAGGTGGAACTGCGCGTGCGGGGCGGCGGCGCGGTGATCGCCGGCCGCGACGACCCCAATGGCTGGGCCACCGATTTGACCGCTGCAAAGGACGTGCAGCGCCGAGCGCAACGTGTCGGCCACGTCGATGAGCACGAAAACCGCGCCGAGAGCGCCGTCGGGGCTGTCCAGGTGGAGTTCGATGGGTCGGTCCTCGCGGGCGTCCAGCGCCAGGAGCGCGGCCGCTGCCTCGTGTGGTCGCCTACGGCGCAACGCCTGTTTCGAGGCCGGTGCCCGCGAGCCCGTCCGCCAAGGTGAGTGCGAGTGACGACACGGCGACGACGCCGAACCCCCGTCACTGGGCGTGGGCTGATCTGATGAGGCGTGCGTTCGATATCGACGTGCTCGCTTGCCCGCGGTGCGGCGGGCGCCTGCGCTTGATCGCCACCCTTGAGGATCCCGACGCGATTCGCGCAATCCTGGCGGCCCTCGCGGCGTCGCGGGAGCGGGCGGATCGAGCGCCGCCCTTCGCCGCGTCGCTCGATACCAGCCACACCGCTGCGATCAGCGCCTGAGCGCCATCCGGGCGCCGCGCACGCCGAGGTCTGTTCGCTCGGGCCCGGAGCCGTCCTGCATCCCGGTCAACCAGCTCCTGACGCCTCCGGAGATCCCCTTGACAGGCCCGTTGTCCGCGCTGTACCTGGGGGAGAGGTGGGCGGTAAGAGCCACCCGCTGACGCGAGGGGGGAGCGGGGGGGAGCGGCGAGTTCCGAGAATGGCTTTTATGTCGCCTATGGTCCTGCATTCAGGTAGAAGAGCTACGGCACGGGTTACGAGAAAAGGGGCGTTGAAAGGAGACGTATGGCAACGCTCTCGCGAACCGGCGTAATCTTCAGACGCGCCACCTTCGGCATCTTCTCCCTGGCGATTGCTTCTTATTCACTCACTCCCGCTGGCGAGGGCCCGGCGCAGGCACAGCTGTCGAGCACTGCACCTGAGCCCATGCTTGCGCAAGCCGCTGCCGCAGCAGCGACGGCGCGAGCGACCCTCGCCATCCAGGTCCTTTCCAACCGCGCGGACATGATCTCGGGCGGCGACGCGCTGGTGCAGATCGTCTCCAGCACCGGTGCCTACGGGTCGATCGCGAAGATCGACCTGAACGGCATTGACATCACGAAGGCCTTTGCGATGCGGGCCGATGGAAGGTTCATGGGCCTTGTGACGGGGCTGGTCAATGGGCCGAATCTCCTGCGCGCCCGGCTTGCGGATGGAGCCGGCGCGCGGATCACGATCACCAATCACTCCGCCGAAGGTCCGGTCTTCAGCGGCCCGCAGGTACAACCATGGACCTGCAACGCGGGCGCATCGGACGCGCAATGCTCGCGTGTGCCAACCTTCCAGTACTACTACGTGCCTGCCGGCATCGATGCCCAGGCCAACCCTTCAAGCATCGCCGTCCCGGGCGGATCCGACCCGTATTTCCAGACCTACGACCCGGCCAATCCGCCTCCACCCCAGGCCATCGCGCAGACCACGACGGACCAGGGCATCACGGTTCCGTTCATCGTGAGGCTGGAGACCGGTTCGAGCAACCGGGCTCAATACCAGATTGCCGTCCTGTTCGATCCGAAACAAGGCTGGGACTTTGCCGATCCCCAACCGGCATGGAACCACAAGCTGTTCCTGCTGGGGGGGCCCAACTGCGGCATCAGCTATCAGGAGGGCGCAGCGCCTGGCGTGCTCGTGGGAAAGGTGCTGGGGAAAGGCTTCGCCACCATGGCCAGCGCGCTGGAAGTCACGGGGAACAACTGCAACATGGTGACCCAGGCCGAAACGCTGATGATGGTCAAGGAGCACCTGATCGAGTCGTACGGCGTCGTGCGCTACACGTTCTCCATCGGCGGCTCCGGGGCATCCATCGTCCAGCACTGGATCGCCAATGCCTATCCCGGCATTTACGACGGCCTGATCGTAGTCGCCAGCTTCCCCGACGCATGGACCGAGATGATGAACACCGAGGACTGCATCTCGCTGGTCGATTACTGGACCACGCCGTCGCGATGGGGAACCGGCGTCGCATGGGCGCCGACCGACCAAAGCGCGGTCGAGAATGGCGATGTGCCCTCGAGCTGCGTCGCGTTCACCTTGTTCCGGACGTTGTTCACGCCTGCGGACGATACGGGACAGGTCCCTGCCGCCACCGCCTACAACCCGCAGACCAACCCATCCGGCGTGCGCGGCACGCTCTGGGACTACGGCTTGTCGCAGCTGGGCCGGCGCCCGTCGGCTTCCTGGGGGCCGGTCGAAGAGGCGCTCGGCTATGGCTTTGCGAACCGCCCACTGGATACCGTGGGCGTCCAATATGGGCTGAAGGCCCTGTTGAACGCGCAAATCACGCCGCAGCAGTTCGTCGACATGAACTCGCACGTGGGCGGACACGACATCGACTACAACCTGCAGGCCGGCCGCACCATCGCCGATCCCGCTGCACTGAGCATCGCTTACCGGTCGGGATACATTAACCAGGCCAACAACCTGCATGTCCCGATCATCGACCTGCGCGGGACGAGCAACGCGGATCTCCACGATACGTTCCACAGCTGGTCGATGCGGATGCGCCTGGATCGTGCGAACGGCAATCATGACAACCAGGTGATCTGGGATTCATTCACGGCATCGGGCTTCGTGCCGGACACTACACTCGAAACACAAGCCTTCGATCTCATGGATCGGTGGCTGTCGGCCATCGAGTCGGATCACAGCGGCAATTCGCTCGCGCAGAAGGTCGTCGCCAACAAGCCTTCAGACGCGGTCGACCGGTGCACGGTCACCGAGACCGGAGTCGCCGGGCCGTGCGTGATTCCCGCCAATGGAAATCCACGGATGGGCGCCGGCGAGCCGCTCACCGACGACGTACTCAAGTGCCAGCTCCAGCCGATGGATCCGACAGCGTACTTCCCGGTCCTGTTCTCCGACGCCCAGTGGGCGCAGCTGCAGGCCGCTTTCCCCGGCGGCGTATGCGACTACACCAAGCCGGGCGTGAACCAGCAACCTACGGTGCCGTGGCTGACTTATGCCAATGGACCGGCGGGGCAACCCTTGGGGCCGGCGCCCGTCTCCACGACGTTCCATTGATGGGATTCGGGGGCCGCATTTCAACTCGGTTCCATGGAGCTGAGTGCCGGCTCGCATGGCCTACCCGGAAGGGGTCGAGGTAGCGGAATCTCGGCCGCTCGTCATTGGGTCTCTCACCCAACCGGCGGCTGGAACTGCGCAGCAGCCGTAGTCTTTTCCAGGGGTCCCCGGAATCTCCCCGACCGGGGTAGAGTGCCCGGAAATGGGCGCTCCGGGGACCGAGACGCCGACGCAAAAGAGGCCGAGAACCTACTCTCGCCACGGGCTCAACACGCTCAGGCGCGCGCTGACGGCGTCTGTACCTGGGGGAGAGGCGGGCGGCGAGAGCCACCCGCTGACGCGAGGGGGAAGCGGCGAGTTCCGAGAATGGGGCTTTGTCTATGCTCAGACGACCCTCCACGTCGTCGAGACGACGACCGTGCGCTGGTGGTCGTTCCGGCTCTCGGCGCCTGGCGAGATCGAAGCGGCGAACGGCCCCTACCGCGGCAAGAAGGGCACCGTGCTCGTCGGGCTCGGCGGCTACCAGATGTTCGACTCGCTCGCGATCGACCGCGACGGCCACATCTGCGTCGCGACGTTCATCAGTGGCGTGGCAGCGACATCTGGCCCGACGACAAAAACCTCGCCCTTCAATTGACCGGGGAGCTGCTCACGCTGAGATCGGAGCAAAGGGCCGCCCCTTACGGAGCGGCCCCTCGCCCTGAAACCTCAGCCCATCAGCTGTGCCAGCGGAACTGTTGCGGCTTGCGGGCCGAGTCCTGGGAGATCATCACGTTGACCAGCGCCGGGCCGCCGAACGCCATCGCCGCTTCCAGCGCGCTCTTCAGATCTTTCGGATTCTCGACGAACCAACCCTTGCCGCCGAACGCTTCACGATCCGCCGCTCGTTCAGAGCCTGCTGCCGGATTGCGGGCAGCGTGTAGGGATTCGCTTCGACGACGTTGTCGAGGAAGGTGACCGCGTCGTGCGTGGTGCCGGCCAGCGCGTCCCAGTCGAGCTGGCCGTCACGCGCGAAGGCGGCGAGGTTGAGGTGGCCGAGCGTGCACGCGCCGTAGGGTGGGAGACACGCCTCCTGGCGGGAAAGAGACGTACTCGACCACCGACAACGAAATCTGATCGGACTGTACCATTTCTGGTACCTTAGGTTGGTGGGCAAAGTCTGAAGAAGATCGCTGCGGCGTTCTATCGGACGCCGGCGGGTGCCGAGCCGGTCCGCGATTGGCTTAGAGGCCTGTCGTCCGAGGATCGCCGCGAGATCGGCGAGGACATCGCCACCGTTGAGTACGGATGGCCCGTCGGGATGCCAGTGTGCCGGCCGCTGGGGCAGGGCCTCTTGGAGGTCCGCAGCACGCTTCATGGCAACCGCATTGCCCGCGTGATCTTTTGCATCGCGCAAGGGCGAATGGTCCTGCTGCACGGGTTCGTGAAGAAGACAAAGAAGATTCCGAACGAGGACCTGACCCTAGCGCGCAGACGCATGAAGGAGATCGAGCAATGAGGAAGCGCACAGCGAAGAAGGCCGGCATTGGCTCCGCCTTTGATGACTTTTTGAAGGACGAGGGGACCTACGAAGCGACCCAGGGCCTTGCCATTAAGCGGGTTCTCGCCTGGCAGATTGAGGAGGCCATGAAGAAGCAGCGTCTCACCAAGGCGGAGATGGCCCGCAGGATGGAGACTAGCCGGAGCCAGCTTGACAGACTCCTTGACCCGGACAGCGATTCCGTGACTCTCGAAACACTCACTCGCGCAGCGCGCGCAATCGGCCGTCAGGTCAAACTTGAGCTTGTCTAAAGCAGGTTCCGTTCTGGTCAAGAGGATGAGGCTTGGGGCGCGCGCGAGACTCCTGGACCTCACCGTGCACGACCACATCATCGTCGGAAACGGCACCGGAGCCGGGGTGTCGCTCGCCGAGCGCGGTCAGATGTAGGGCCCGTCGCGCGGCCGCCCGGCCGGGACGAGTTCCCGGCCGGGCGGTGGCTGGCCGGTAGCGAAGACGAGTAGCGAGACGACCACTGAGTGCGCGATACCGACTGGATAGAAGTTCGCGCGCCACCTGTCCCGCATTCTTCTGTCCGTCTTCTGTCCGTGTTTTGTCCGAGAACGTCGTGTAACGCTGCACGACGCCACATAAGCCTATCGCCTGGGTGTTTCGGCTTTTCAAACACTTGCGCACGGCCCTTTTCTGTGGCGTCATGTGCCTGGTTTGAGTTCCCACACCAAGGAGGTCAGACGATGATCGAGCTCCTCGATCCCACCACAGCGGTCGCGACGCAGGCCATCGCGTACGTCGACCGGCCGGCGTCGCTCGAAGGCAAGCGCGTCGGGCTGATCGAGAACACGAAGTTCAACTCGGACCGGCTCCTCGCGAAGATCGGCGATGTGTTGAAAGCGGAGTACGGCGTCGCGGAGTGGCGGATGTTCCGCAAGCACAACGCGTCCGTGCCCGCGCACGAGGAGATCATTCAGGAGATCCGCAAGTCCTGCGACGTCA
>Ga0209057_1001767_pt1 | contig 17098 bp, 17 predicted proteins | sample GraSoiAngelo_146_FD_185903 | JGI IMG/M metagenome (GOLD analysis project Ga0209057, IMG submission 185903) | Grasslands soil microbial communities from the Angelo Coastal Reserve, California, USA - 14_1009_05_30cm (SPAdes) (version 2) | ecosystem: Environmental > Terrestrial > Soil > Grasslands ... | reverse complement strand
CCTTTCACTTTCTTTTGCTGTTTCGTCGTGAAATCGAGCGCGTCACGCAGAAAAATGTATGCGTCTCGCTCGTACCGCGGGTCGATCTTCACAATGGAATCGAGGGCTTCAGCAAATCCAATTTTTTGCATGGGATGAAAAAGGCGCGTTTTAAACGCGCCTCTAAGCATAATCGCCAAACTCGAAACCGGCAACTCGCCGCGCGTCGCTGGAGTGATCGAGTAATGGAATGATGGAAAAAGCGCAAATCCCGAATACTCCAATAGCCCATCACTCCAGCTCGGAAGTCTCGATTTGGTCTTCCAGTGCATCGAGATACACTGAGAGCGGGTCGCGTCGCCTTTGCGCGGAGACTTGCGATTGGTTCGCCGCTTTGAGGTAATCGCTGAAAGCTCCGCTCTGATTCTCCATTTGCGTAGCTTCGAACCAGTTCATGTAATCATCGATATCGCCCATTCGCGCGGCGAGTTCCTTGCGAATTCCGTCCAGATGCGATACACGCTTTGCTATTCCGCGCCGCTTCCCGCGTATGAGCAGCGCTGCAATTTGCTGATACTCGCGCGCGACCGGACGCAAGACCGGATGTGCCGTCCCAACAAGCAACAGCAAGCCCTGGCTCATCTGGTTGACTGCGGCTTTTTCCTCTGCGGACAGTTTGCTGCGCGAAAGCTCGCTAAGATTTGCTGGCTTTGGCCGCCCCCGATTGCGCGAGCCATCTGAAATCTTGATCTGTACCAATTCATCAAGGCGTCGTTCGCTTTCGGCAAAACTTAGCAACCGGTAAGTGTGATGCTCGCTGAGTCGGGCCACGCTTGCGCGCCATTTCTTTTCGACGTCATCCCGCAATTGCGGAAAGCAGGCCTTCAAATCAGCAACTCGATCATTCGACGCATGCGAAAGACTGGAGATGTATGGCGCCAGACGCGCGCGGCCACCACCGTCATCGAGGAGCAATTGCACGAGCGCGACGGAACATGCCCGGTAGAGCATGCGTCCGGCGGAATCGAGCAGATCGAAGCGCTGACCCAGAAATTCCTGCAGGGATTTTCCCTTATCGGCTGTTGAAAGCGCCTCCACGAGAGCCTCGCGCTCTCGTCCCGGCGTCAGCGCCAGCGCGCCTTCCAGCAGCCAATTCGGCGGTTCGACGAGTCTCGCGCCCGGTACAAGTTCGCCCTCGTCTCGATAAATCATCTCGAACAGAATGGCGCGCAGTAGCTGGCGCTCGACCAATGAACCGTCGAAATTTTGGCCAACGGTCAAATCGAGTTGCAGCTTCACGCCAAATCCGGTCTGGCTGACTCGTAAGTTGGCCGGCGGAATTTCGGGCAGGTTCGCCTGTTGCGACTGCAAATTGATTACAATCGCAGTTTTCCATCCGTCGCGTTGTCGCAGCAGGGCAAGGAGATTTGTCTTGGTCTGCTCTGCCAGTTCCGAAATCGCCCCGCGCAACGTGGCATCGGCGCCGTAAATAACGAACTGTCGGGAGGGACTCATACTATATGCAGGCAAAGCGGCGTGAAGCGCGTGACCTGCGAACACGAGAGATATCAAGATGGCAGCGCGAACCATGGTGACTAACGCGCGATGGTAATCGAATTGGCTACGCGTTGAAAGCAAGGAATCAATGTGAAGGTCCAGCCAGTTGGCGGCTTCGATGGACACAGTATCTCACGCCGCATCCACAGCAAAGTTCAGTAACGAATCAAGGTACGTGGCGCCGGTCCCAAGGTCCAGGTCCGATGGGCACCTCCGTCTCGGAGAACCTGGTGTCACTTTGGGTCAGCGCTATGTGGGAAAGATAATTAGAAAGGAAGGGATTACCTTATGAAAACTAAACGCTTAGCATTGATAAGCAGCTTGGCCGCAACGGCGTTGATTGCATCACCGGTATTAGGCGCGCCAAAAAAGAAATCAGCGACTTCGGAGTCGCGGCAGCATCGAATGACTCCGGGAACCACACAGGTGACGCCGGCGTACCGGCATGGCATTAATTCATCTTACATGGGCACTCGTCATTATGCGGGCACCCAGAGATATGTTGGAACGCCACAGTATTCGGGCAGGCGTTACTACACGCAGAACCGTTATGCGGGTACGCGCTATTATGGCGGTACTCGCTATTATAATGGCGGTCCGAGCTACTACTATGGAGGATCAGGATATCCGCATTACGGCTACTATTCATCCTGGCCGTCTACCTCCTACGGGTACTACCCGTATTCGTACTATGGGGGTTATCCATATTCATATTACGGGGGTTATTCTGGCAGTTACTCTTACTACCAGCCAGAGTATGGATACGACGTTGCAACGGTTGCAGCGGTACAACGCCGCTTGGGTGAGCTCGGCTACTATCAAGGCGTAGTTGATGGAGTTATCGGGCCACAAACTCGGGCAGCGATCGCTGGTTTTGAGAGCACTCATGGGATGGTTGTGGATGGTGTAATCACCACGCGACTTCTTGACCGAATAGGTTTGGCCTGACTTGAACCGAATATCTAATTCGATTCCGTTATCCGGCGGCTCGCAAAACAAAAACTGCGAAGCCGCCGGTATCATTTATTTCGTATCACCGTAAAAAAACGAGACTTTTCGATGCGTACGGTGTCTAATCTTTAGAAACCCCACCTACTATGAATAATCCAAAACTGATACTTTCCTTGAGTTGCTTTGTTGCCGTCACACTGGCTTCCCCATTAGCCACAGCTGCGCCCCGAGGAGGTGGTGGCCATTTTAGCGGGGGCCACAACTTCGCCTCCGGTCGCCCTGGGATGGGTCGCCCCGGAATGGGTGCATGGGGCGGACGCAATTGGAATGGTCGAAACTGGAATGGCCGCAACTGGAGCGGTCGCAACTGGAACGGCAATTGGCATCATCATCACAATGACAATGATGTCATCTTCATTGGCAGCTTCGGCTTTCCATTTTGGTGGGGCTGGGGTGGCGGCTGGGGCTATCCCTATTATGGTTACGGCTACGGCTACCCGTACGGTTATTACGGATACGGATACCCCGGCTATGGATACGGCGGGTATGGATACGGTGACTACGGCTACGGGAACGGTTATGGCTATGGCTACGGTTCAGGCAGCCAGTACGGCTCTGGTAGTCAATATGGCTCCGCCACTCGCTCGAGAGTAGCCGAGTTACAACGGCGGCTCTCCCGGGCCGGCTATTATCGCGGGTCAATTGATGGGGTCCTGGGACCTCAGACGCGGCGAGCAATTCGAGCTTACGAGCAGGAGCACGGTTACGCTGACGCAGGCTGACTCAGGCGTTCCCGCCGATTTTCATCGCGGGCCATTTGAAAATCTTTGGGTTGGTTGACCGGCGGAATTCGCGAGGGCGCAAAGGGCGAACCGCCGGTCGCCTTTTTCACAGCGCTACGGCTCGTTATTTTCCCACTGCGCCATCCGCCTGTTTAGTTGAACTTGATTGCTCACGCTTTCGATTGCGCCGCCTTCACCAAAAGTTTGGAGGTCGAAATCAGTTCTGCTGCTTCCTCCAAAATCGCGCTTTTCTAATTCTCTGGCCGCCACTCAAAGCAGGGACTCCTATTTTTTTCTTTTCATCCGCGGTTTTTTTGGCATACGAAACAATCCCGGAGGAAATGTATTTGTCCGGTTAGCCATCGAATCCTGGTCGGCATCGCTGTTTTTGCGTGGATCGTTCCACCAGCAGTCGCCGATCTTTTTCCAACGTCTGGACCTGTTGTGTCTGGCAAGACCGCGCGTCTTCGTTTTGGCAAAGCAGCTGCGCCAAAGATTGCGCCGGTCGCCGTGAAACGCGCAATCTGGGCAGCCAATCAACTTCGCCACAAAAAATATCGTTACGGTGGCGGCCACAAATCGTTTGATGACCGCGGCTACGATTGTTCCGGAACGATCTCGTATGTGCTGGGCGCGGGGGGATTGATCAGCGCTCCAATGAGCTCAACGGAGTTTCGCAATTACGGCGACCGCGGTCCGGGCAAATGGATCACCATCTACGCACGAGAAGGTCACACGTTCGCTGTGATTGCCGGCCAGCGGCTCGATACAACGCCATACGACCGTTACCGCGGCAAATGGGCACCGCGATGGCAAACCATTTATCGTCCGCCGCGCGGGTTTGACGCAAGACATCCGATCGGCTTGTAGCCGAAAACTCCAAATCTCAAGCTCCAAAGCCATTTCAAATCACCAAGCTTCGCGGAGCGACAGCTTGGCAGCCGTCAGTCTTAAACTTGAGAGCTGGGCAGCCGTCGCTCTTTGAGGCATAAGGAAGATTATATGCCGATCACTCGTTCAATCTTTTTAGCTCAAACATTAGCGCTGATTCTGGCGGCGCCGGTTTGGATTAACGGAGAGGAAAGATCTCACGTCACTTCCGAGCAAATAACTCACGCGGTTCAAGAACTCCAAAAATTCGCGCAAAAGCAAATCAACGAAAATACGCTGCCAGGACTTGCCATCGCAGTGGTCTTTCAAGACAAGGTCGTGTACGCGAAAGGTTTCGGCGTTCGCGATGTGAACACCAAGGCCTCTGTCGACGCGGACACCGTCTTCCAGCTCGCGTCGTTGTCCAAATCGATCGGCTCGACGGTGGTTGCCGAACTCGTCGGCGAAGGAAAAATCACCTGGGACTCAAAACTGAGTGTTCTCGATCCCACATTCGAGATGTTTGATCCGTGGGTAACACGCGAGATCACAATCCGCGACATGTATGCGCACCGGAGCGGCTTACCCGCGCATGCGGGCGATCTGCTCGAAGATCTCGGATTTACGTGCGCGGAAATTTTGCATCGCCTGCGCTATCAACATCCCGCGAGTAGTTTTCGTTCACACTACGCATACACGAATTTTGGTATAACCGAGGGCGGAGTCGCGGCGGCGAAAGCGTACGGGCTGGACTGGGAAAAGGCGTCCGAAGAAAAGTTGTACCGTCCATTGGGCATGACTTCGGCCGGTTCGCGTTATGCCAATTTCATGGCGCGCAAGAACAAAGCTCTCGGACATGTGCTGGTCGATGGCAAATGGGTGCAAAAGTTTAAACGCAACCCGGACGCACAATCCCCGGCGGGAGGCGTGAGCTCTTCGGTCAATGACGTAGCGAAATGGCTACGTCTCCAGCTTGGCAATGGAAAGTTTGATGGCAAACAAATCGTCGATGAAAAAGCTCTGACCGAAACGCATCAGCCGAACATGCTCACGGGCTTCAGCCCGTTCACTGGGCTGCCGAGTTTTTACGGGTTGGGATGGAACGTCAGCTACGATGAACAAGGTCGATTGCGTTTGAACCATTCCGGCGCGTTTGCATTGGGTGCCGCGACGCTCGTAAACCTCGTGCCGGCCGAGCAACTTGGGGTCGTCGTCCTCACCAATGCGTACCCCATTGGGATAGCGGAAGCATTGGGGACTACGTTTGTGGATACAGCGTTGTACGGAAAACCGACCCAGGACTGGTTCGCCATTTTTAAACAAGCATTCTCAAATCCAGCCGCCGTCGGCACTGTGCTCGGTTTCGATTATTCCACGCCGCCCGCATCACCCGGGTCTGCGCTGAAAAACAGCGCATACCTTGGGAAATATACGAGCGATTACTTCGGCGAAATCTCCGTCCTCGAAAAGGATGGCGGATTAGCAATCGTGGAGGGTCCGAGCAACAAGACTTTCCCGATGCAGCATTACGATCGCGATACATTCACCTACGAGACGGCGGGCGAGAACGCTGTTGGCAGAAGCGGCATTACCTTTACCATCGGACCTGATGGCAGGGCGACTCGGGTGGTCGTGGAGAATCTAAACGTGCGCGGCGAAGGAGCCTTCAAGCGCGTTGCGGATCGAAAATAGGAGTCGAGAAGCTCCAATTCCCAGGCCCCAAGCTCCAAGGAAATCCCAAAGCTCCAACTTTCCAAAATCACTCGCGAAGCCCGCGCCTTTGGGATTTGTATGATTGGAGTTTGTTTGGAGCTTGGGTTTTGGATATTGGAGCTTCTCTAATGGCAGCCATAAACACTTTCGGTTTCACTTCCTCGGAATTACGCCAGTTGCGTGCTCTGAAAACGCCGGCTGGCGTTCAGAAATTTCTCGACGATCTGCCTTACAATCTCAGTTATACCGCCCGATCGCCGAAGAGAGTCCTGCACGATCGCACTGCTTCATGTCTCGAAGGCGGAATTTTTGCCGCGGCTGCACTTCGCGTTTTGGGATTTCCACCGGTGATCTTCGATTTGGAAGCGGAACAAGATACCGATCACGTGGTCGCGATTTTCAAGGTGCGTGGGCACTGGGGTGCGGTAGCGAAATCGAATTTCACCGGCTGCCGTTATCGGGAGCCGGTATATCGCAACCTCCGAGAGCTGGCCATGAGCTACTTTAATATCTACTTCAACTTGCGCGGCGAACGGACCCTCCGACGCTATTCGCGTCCGGTGAATCTGACGCGATTCGATCATTTGAATTGGATGACCACGGAAAAACCGATCTGGTTCGTTGCCGAATATCTCTGCGAAATTCCGCATATTTCGTTGCTCGCACCGGCGATGGAAAAGAGTCTCACCCGCGTGGACCGCCGCACTTTACTCGGCGAAATGGTCGGACACAGAAAAAATAATCGGCGCCGGAAGCGCGTGAAATGACGAACGACGAGTTTCGAACGATGGCGCTGAAAATTCCTGCGGCCGTCGAGCGCTCGCATATGAATCATCCCGATTTCCGGGTAGCCGGAAAGATTTTCGCGTCGCTAGGTGTGCCCGACAAAAACTGGGGCATGGTGAAACTTACGCCAGAGCAACAGCGCACATTCATCGAGAAGGCGCCCGAGGTTTTCAAGCCCTGCAGCGGCGCCTGGGGCCGGCAAGGGTACACAAATGTCTACCTTCCCTTCGCGAAAACGAATATTGTTCGCGCTGCTCTTGGGGCGACGGCAAAGAACGTCGCATCAAAGACGAAGAAAAAGCCTAACCTCGAACATCCAACGCCCAACGCTCAATGAATCCGGGCAGAGACGTTTCACAGCCGCTACAGGGCGCTCTGAAAAAATGCGTTCTCGAACGTCGGTTGAAATGCGCCGGCGTTTGTTTCACCGATGCAAAATTGCGGAGTGATTTCGAGTTGAGTGGCGCAATGGACTTCCACGTCTATCCTGCCGCACTTCGCCAGTGACGCGCGCACCGTCTTGAGCGCCAACTCCGGCGTATTGCAATCCCGGCTGAGATGTCCGAGCAGAACTCGCTCGATTTTTCCAGGCAACAATTCCTCGATCACGCCTGCAGCCGCTGCGTTCGACAGATGACCATGCCGCGATTGGATTCGTTGTTTCACCGGCCACGGCCGATGCGTGTCGTTCTGCAACAGTTTCTCGTCGTGATTGGTCTCGATTACGAGCGTTTGCACCGGACGCAATCGTTCAACGATCATTTTGGTCACGTAACCGAGGTCGGTGATGAATCCCAGGCTTCCCGAGCCGGCGTGAAACGCGAACCCTAGCGGATCGACCGCGTCGTGCGGCACGGGAAACGTTTGCACGGTGATGTCGCAAATCGAAAACTCGGCGCCGGTCACAAAGATTCGCCAGTTGCGGTGCCGCTCCACCGAGGTGTCGCTTCGCACAGCTTCGGCCGTCAATGCGTTGCAATAAATCGGTACATCAAATTTCCGGCAGAGAACTTCAAGTCCGCAAATGTGATCACCGTGCTCGTGTGTGAGTAGGATACCATCGAGCTGCTCCGGCATGATGCCGCACCGCTCCAAACGCAGCACCAATTGCCGCGCGCTCAGCCCGCCATCAACGAGAATCTTGCAGTGGTCGGTTGCTACCAGCGCACTGTTTCCCGCGCTCCCGCTGCCGAGCATGGTCAAGCTGAACACGGGTGTCAAGATAGCGTCGTTGCTTCAAATTGCGCAAACGAAAATGAAGGCGCTGAAGCGCAAAGGATCCGAAATCTCAACCACCGGGTTGGAGTTCGGCCAGTCGCGCACACAACTCTGCCAGAGTGCTTCGTTTCTCGCCCTTGCTCAGCAACGTTTGCCCATCATCAGTCATGTTCTCGTCGATCTGCTCGAGCACTTCATCGGTTGGATACGCCAGCCGGGCGTGAAGCACCTGAAGACGCACCTGCAACCATCGGCGAACCGATACTTCGTGGAGTACATCGATTTGACGCAACTCCTTGAGCTCCTTCCGGTCGTTATGGATCTCCTCCTGAATATCGCTTTGGATCGCGGCAATTTGCGCGCCCGTGAGATAAAGCTCGTCGCCTGATTCTGACGAGGCGTTGTAAAATGTTTTCACCGCGGTGTAGCCTTTAAATAACCTGCGCGAAATGTTTGGTTTACCTTGCCCGTAAGTGGATTGGTCTACTGCGCTTGTGACTCCGAAGCCGGCCTCGTCCCAATAGCCGCCCGCGAAAGCGCCGCCTTGGAATCCTGCGGCGGGCCCGCCAAGTTGCACAACCGGCGGATTGGGATTGTCAGGATCACCTTTCCAATATTCATCGCATCAATCGAAGATGAAGCCGCCAGCGCAAACCTGATTGGATCCCGCCTTAAGATTGGCCTTGATCGTATCCCACTGCGTAGTGAGAAACGTCGCAACGGGCTGAGCTGCGAAATAGGGTTGACCTACTCCCATCTGACTTTCGGGCACATCATCGAGATTTGAAACCGGTTACCTGGAGGATTGGCCATAAATTCCAATCGGCCGGGTCGTATGCGGTGTGCCCCATTCGCCGAGAATGAGCGGTTTCCTGGTCGGCGTCTGAAAGGAGTTCATTAAAGCCAAATACTGGGTGAAAACCGAATTGCCCGATCCCCCAAACTCCGAGCCCCGATAGATGTTGATACACCAGGAGTCGAGATTCCTGAGCTTGCCGGATTGTTCGCCCAACTTGATTGCCGGCCAACTGGTTTGCGGAGTGAATTCATCATTAATGGCAGTCATAAGGAACGGGTTCTGGCCCTGGCTAATCCCTGCGCCCTGCGCTGCGTTGATTAGTGTCCCAAAGTTTGTCCAGAACTGTGGATTTTGTGTCACGCCACCGAAGATTTCGTTCCCGACCAGGTAGCCAAAGACTGCCGGATGTTTGATCGTGCTCTTCACGAGTGCGTCGTACTGCCTGATGTAAATATTGAGACCGGTCCCTCCCTGCGCAATGACGCCTCCTTAGGTATAAGAGAACATGACCACGTACACGGGCTTGTTCCCGCCGTTGTAGCAGTAATCGAGAAAAGCCTTCCAATTGCCGGCGGTTCCCGGAGCGCCCGCGTTAAGATCGGGATTACCGGCATATAATTTGATGACGTTGATGCCCCGCCTCGCGAATTTTATCGATGTCCGGTTTCCAAACGTTGGCGTAAGTGGGAACGAAGTAATCGCCGTATGGAGGGTTCCCGGGTGCGGTGCCAATTGGTACCGGCGAGTAGTTCATGCCTTTGACGACAAACGGCTGTCCGTAGCTTAAGCTGGAAGCCGTTGGCGGTCACCACAGCGCTGGTCGCATAAGGACTTGTGAGCGCCGTAACAAACAGAATTATGACGATAGTTTGGGGGAATTTTGCAAGGCGCACAAAGATTTTCGGAAATGCATGAATCATGATCGGCGGCGACGGTAGTCGTTTCCGCGGGCTCGGCCAATGGGACCTTGGTCCAATGCGAGAACAGTAACTGTTGATCCTCGACCCCTCGCCCGACGTGGACTGGTAGCTACGTTGCTGCAACGCCAGCGTTGCAAAGTAATCCAGCTGGTCCGGTGCTGCGCACACGGTTGGTTATCAAATATCATGTGCAATTAATTAATAGATGGAGATTTCATCCTGCCCGCTTGCTCGACACGATGCGCGGAGAGAATTACATTCGCGTCCCTTGAAGATACGTGCCTTTATTTTCGCTGCTGTTGTCAGCGTGCTTGCGGCACATTTGTCGGCAACGGATGCCCCCGACCTGGATTTCAAGCAATGGGGCTTGCTGGCAATCCAGGATGGTGGACGGCGCAAGCCAGTGGACACGTTTGCTAAGGAAACGCTGATCCGGATCACTGGAAGATCGACATATGCAGATAAGACAGGCAAAAAATGGTGGCCGAACGATTTCGTCTTGTCGGCTTTGGTCGAAACGCACGATTGGAAAAATGAGCCAATGGTGCTGATCTCGTCTGGCCAGTTAATCGAGCAGCTTGGGCTCGATAAAACGCCGCGACGATTTTCATTTGCGGAACTAACTGCATCTGCCGGATTGCAGCGGCTTGTGACTGAGGCGCAAGCGCTCAAGCGCGCAGAGAAACCGTTGACCCGGGTACAGCAGGAAGCATTGAGTGTAAGTGATCGGCTTACTCTTCTTGTTCACGTAATGGATGGGAGCGCATTGCTGATCGTCCCTGCGCCGGCCAACGAAACAGACCCGTGGGTCGAACCATCGGGATGGTCGAGATATTATTCCGAGGCGCAATTCGCGCCCATCCGGGTTCAATTGCAAACGGTTGTAACCGGTTACGTCAATGCCGATCCATTTAACTTCAGTCGCGCCGCGAATCAGCTTCGCGAAAATCTGCGCGCCTTGAGTCCATCAATTTATCCGAAGGACCAGCAATTACGGCTCGAATATTTCTATAATCATTTCGAGGCCTTTTATCGGGCCATCTGGTGTTACGGAATTGCGTTGGTAATTCTAATTACGGCACATCTTCGCAAGCGCGGGCGGGCGTTGCAAAGCATCGGGGTCGCGGTCGCGATCCTCGGTCTCGCGTTTCAAGCGGCTGGGATCGTGATGCGATGTATGATTGCCAGCCGCCCGCCGGTTACGAACATGTATGAATCGATCATCTGGGTTTCGTTCGCGGTCTCTTTCTTCGGAATGATCTTCTTTATGCGTTATCGGGCGCCCATCTATCTGCTGGCAGCGTTACCGGTCACGCTCACGGCGTTGTTGCTCGTGCATCAAATACCGATTGCCATGCCCGCAAGCATTGATCCGTTGGTCCCGGTGTTGCGCGACAACTTTTGGCTGACCATTCATGTGCTCACCATCACGTTGAGTTATGCGGCTTTCGCGCTGGCAATGGGTTTCGGGCATATTTTGCTCTGGCGATACGCGCGGAATCCCGCAGCCGCACGCGCGGACGCGCCGATGCATTTTTGGCTTTATCGCGTACTTCAACTCGGTGTCCTGTTGTTGGCTGCTGGAACAATCCTCGGTGGAGTCTGGGCAAATTATTCCTGGGGCAGATTTTGGGGATGGGATCCAAAGGAGACGTGGGCATTGATCGCGTTGCTTTGTTACATCCTGGCATTGCATGGCCGGCTGGCGGGTTGGTGGACGCAATTCGGCCTGGCTGTAGCAAGCGTCGTTTGTTTTCTCGCCGTGTTAATGGCGTGGTACGGCGTGAACTTTGTACTAGGCAAGGGGTTACATAGCTACGGCTTCGGCATCGGCGGTGAAACTTACGTGGCGATATTCGTGCTTCTCGATCTTTTGTTCGTAGCGTTCGCCATCTGGCGATACCGCAGGAGCGCAAACGTGGCCGTAGCGCCTCGCGAAATCGGAGCCGAGCGCGCTGCAGTGTAGTGTCGCCGGGATCGTTGACCCCGGTGGACGAAATAATCATTAGAAGACAGAAAGGAAAAGAAACTCATACCCCTCACCCGCCGCGATTTTCTCATCCGTAGTTCATTGTCTTTCGCTGCTGGAGCGTTTTCGCCACTTGTTGTCCGGGCTGAGAAAACGAACCCGAGCACGCCTGCCGACTTCAAAGATTGGGAATCGGTGCGCCAGGAGTTTGAACTGGCTCCCGATTACGTGCATCTCGCCTTGTTCTTTCTGGCGTCTCACCCCAGGCCGGTGCGCCGGGCGATCGAGCAGTACAGGGAAAAAATAGATGCAAATCCGTTCATGGCAGTTGACAGCGCGATCTTTGAATCGGGTAACGAAAATATTCCGGTGCAGGTATGCCGGGCCATCGCCAGCTACATTGGTGGCGATTCGCAAAACATCGCGCTGACCCAGAACACCACGACCGGTCTCGCCCTTCTCTACCACGGATTGCCGTTGCGCGAAGGCGATGAAATTCTTACGACTACGCACGATCACTACGTGCATCACGAATCCATTCGACTGGCCACCGGGCGTTGCGGAGCGACCTGGCGCAAGATTCCGCTTTTCGATTCCTACAACTCGATTTCGGCGGACGAAATCGCACAACGCATTCGCAAGGCGATCAGACCAAAAACGCGCGCTGTGGGGGTGACATGGGTGCACTCGAGCAGCGGTGTGCGCCTTCCAATCGCACGGATTGCAGAAAGCATTGCGCACGCGAATCGCGGCAGGGAAGAGAACGATCGCGTGCTGCTGATTGTCGATGGCGTGCATGGCTTGGGAGTGGAAGATCCGAAGATCACCGCCCTGGGATGCGACGCGTTTGCGGCCGGCACCCACAAATGGATGTTTGGGCCCCGCGGCACAGGGTTCGTATGGGCAAAGCCCGTAGTTTGGCAGAAAATGCGTCCGGTGATCCCGAGCTTCTTTTCGCTCGAACCGTTCGAAGCGTGGGAACAGGAACATTCACCGCAGACTCCGGCTCGCGCAGCTTGGTTTTCACCGGGCGGCTTCCAAGCTTTCGAACATTATTGGGCGTTGCCGACGGCCATTGGTTTTCACCAGAACATCGGGCCCGCGCGAATCACGGCGCGCATACACGAATTGAACGGCCAAATGAAGGAGGGACTCGCCCGGATGCAGAACATTCGGCTCTATACACCGCGCGACGAGAATCTTTCGGCCGGAATGGTTTGCTTCGATGTAAAGGGAATGAAGCCCGAGCAAGTCGTAAAGCATCTTCTCGATCAGCGCATCGTCGCTTCAACGACTCCCTATCGCGTGTCGTATGCGCGGCTGGCGTGCAGCGTCGTCAATACTCCACAGGAAGTCGACATGGCGCTTCGCGTGATCCGCGACCTGACTTAGTACGGCCGGGGTCACCAACCCAGCTACAGGGTTGCTGTAAGCGTGTCGATAAATTCGCGCGGGGTTTGGGCATGTAGCAGCGCTGATCGTGTCGCGTCATCTCTTACCAACCGAACAAGCGTCCCAACGCAAACCAAATAATCATTCACTAACCGTTCGGGAACGCCGATTACGAAAATCAAACGGGCGCGTACTCCGTTGTGGCCGAATGGTATCCCGGCGCGGCTGCGTCCAATGCCGACGACAATTTCATCAACCAGTTCTGTTCGCGCGTGAGGGAATACGGCGCTGTGCTCGACCACACTGGGGTGCGCCTGCTCGCGCGCGAGCACCTTTTCAAAGAACGCTTCCGGGTTATCGATCTTTCCGTTTTGCGCCAGCAAGTCGATAATCTCGCGCAGCGCGTTTGGCACTTTCCTCGAGCGCAACCCCAGGATCACCCGTTTTTCGTCAAGCAGATCGGCCAGCGTGATAGCCATTGGGAGCGGAGAGATTTATTGGATTATCGGGCAAAGCCAGTTATCCAGTTAAATAAGGAGCCGTGGCAACTGAAAACACAGCATTAGCAGAAAACGAAGAGAGGACCGTGTCTCTCCAACGGAGCATTTATGACCCGGGCTATGTCAACGCGATGTCGCATTTTTACCGCGGCGAAATGGGACGGATCATGGTCTGGCGGCAACGGTTGGACGTCACGTCAAACTGGGCAATCACCAGTACCACCGCCATCATCACCATAGCATTTTCCACGCGTGAAGTGCCTCACATTATTTTCTTTTTCAACCTCGCCATCGTCTGGGTATTGCTATGGATCGAAGCGCGTCGTTACCGGTTTTACGATGCCTTTCGCGCGCGTGTTCGAATGCTCGAAGCGCATTTTCTTGTCCCCATGGTGATGGAAAATCGCGAGATGCTCCACGGTGAATGGAAAAAGCTCGTTTGCGAAGATCTGATTCTGCCGTGCTTCAAGATCAGCAAACTGGAAGCCGTCGGGCGGCGCCTGAAACGCAATTACATTTTCATATTCATTCTCATCCTGATGGCGTGGGTAACGAAAGTATTTTTGCACGCCAGCGCGCCGATTAACGATTTCGTTTCGTTTTATCAAGCTTTGCGCATCGGGCACATACCGTCCTGGCTGGTGGCGCTGATTTTTGCCGGCACATTTGTCACTGTGATTTCCATTACAATTTACGTCAGCAAGAAATCGTCCGGAGAAATCTCCGAGTTCGGCACGCACCGCTCGCTCTGGCGCATTTGATGGTAGGGGGCGCCCGCCGGGCGCGCCGAGAAACACGACATGCCGACTGATATCGAGAATCAATCATTCAACGCCAACTTCCGGCAACTTTGCGAAATTGTCGCAAAGCTTCGTGCTCCCGGCGGCTGCCCCTGGGATCGGGAGCAAACCCATGAATCATTGTTGCCCGCCTTGATCGAAGAGGCATATGAAGTGGCCGGCGCGGTGCGCGCCAACGATGGCGCAAATTTTCGCGAAGAACTCGGCGACCTGCTGCTGCTGATCGTGATGCATGCCGAAATTGCGAGCGAATCCGACCGGTTCGACATCGACGGCGTGCTCAAGGATGTAACGGAGAAACTGATCCGGCGTCACCCGCATGTCTTTGGCAACAGCGATGCGCGCGACAGCGGTGCGGTGCTGAGACAATGGGAATCGATCAAACGCGCTGAAAAAGCAGGTAAACCTGGTCGCAACGCAGGCGACGCAGGCGGGCATTATCTCGATGATTTGCCCCTGGCACTACCCGCTTTGATGCGCGCGCAAAAAGCGCAGTCGAAGGTTGCCCGCGTGAATTTCGACTGGACCGAAGTGCGCGATGTGATCGCTAAGGTTGAAGAAGAAATTCAGGAATTAAAACAGGCCGTCCTGGAGCAAGATCGGAAATCGATCGAGGACGAAGCAGGAGATCTGCTCTTCGCGGTCGTCAATCTCGCACGAAAATGCAAACTCGATGCGGAAAGCGCGTTGCAAGGTGCGACTGATAAATTCGTCGCCCGTTTCAATCGATTAGAGGACGAACTACAATCCCGGGGCAAGAAATTGGGTGAGGTCGACCTTGCTGAGCTGGACGCGATTTGGGATCAGATTAAGAAAACGCCCAACGCTGAAGTTTCTGAATTGGACGTTGGGCGTTGAGCGTTGGACGTTGGGCGTTTGCTTCTACTTCGGTCTCAGAGATATTCCGTGCTCCAATGAACCTCCTGATCAATCTGCTGTCGGTGTTTTTTGTTTTGGTGGCGCTGCTCATGGTGCTCGTGATCTTGATGCAACGCCCAAAGAGCGAAGGCTTGGGCGCGGCATTTGGCGGGGGGGTCACGGAGAACATTTTCGGCGCGCAAACGACGAACGTGCTGGTGAAGTTCACGACCTGGCTGGCTGGCATTTTCTTCGCGCTCACGTTTGGGTTGTCGGTTTTGTATGCGCATCGGGGCGCCGGCGGGGAAAGCGCGTTCCGGCGCGAGCTGATGAAACAGCAAGCTGCTCCGGCTACTTCTCCCGCCCCGGCAACACCTCAGGCTACGCCCGATTCTTCTCCAGCGAGTTCGCCAATTCAGGCGTCTCCTGCGTCTTCTCAGGCGCCCGCGGCGCAACCAACAGCGACGCCTTAAGGCAGGCGTTTCGCTGAAGCGGACAAGAAGACGGCTGCCCAGCCGTCTTATTTTTCCTTGGCCGCTTGGAAACCCGCCACTCCCTGAGAGTCCGCGGCAAAAGTTCGCCGAATTGTTACTTCGTCGTCATACGCCTGTAACAATGGGCTTTTAGCGTCGCCCGTGTTCGGCTAGACAGTTTTTGACCGAGCGGTTCTGCCTCTCGATCCAACCATTAACCACAAAGGAGAAACTCATGCTTAAGAAATTCATCTTACGGGCAGCGGGCGCCAGCCTAGCTGTATTTGTTTCGCTCGCCACGCAGCCGCTTGGCGCACAAACCGCTTCCGAGTCTGAGCGGATCGAAAAACTCGAACGTGCAGTCGAGGCGTTGCAAAAACGCAATGCAGAGTTGGAAGCGGAGGTTAGTGGGTTGAAGAAGCGAACAGCGTTTGCCCCGGAGTTAACCGCTGAAGGCAAAGTCAAAACTAAAGTGACTTACGATGGAAAAACGTACGTTGAAAAGGCCGTCGTAGAAGAAAAACCGCCGGTTTATGTGCAGCAGCGGGGGCCCGAATTAAAGCTGGTGCTCGGCGGATTCATTCAGATGAATTTTGAAGATGGCGACGTTTCCGCATTCGAGGGACGCTTCGGCGAAACCGCGCTAAAGGATCGTTTCCGCCTGCGCCGCGCACGCATCAATCTGACTGGGGATTTTGCCGAGCAGTTCGATTTCAAAGTGGAAGGTGACTTTGAAAACAGCGACGGACTTAATTCGAACCGAACAGCATTTGAAGCTACGGACATTTTCATCAACTGGCATCAATTCCCCTGGGCTCAGATCAAGATGGGCCAGTGGAAAGCGCCATTTGGCTTGGAGCAAATAACTCCAGACACGACGCTCTACACGATCGAGCGCACGCTGCCGACTGGCGCGATTACACCCGAGCGACAGATTGGCGTTCAGCTCTGGGGGAAACCATTGGCGATCATCTGGCCTGACCGAGCAGATCTGCTGACCTATTACGCCGGCATTTTCAATGGCAACGGGCGAAACACCACCAACAACGACAACAACAACTTCATGTATGTGGGCAGACTGGAGTCCACCTTGTTCAAGGACGTTTTTGGAAAGGGATCCTATCTCAAACTTGGCGCTGACGTTCTAAACAGCCGCGATGACAAGGGAACGAATATCTCGCAAAGCTTGACTTTACTGGTGAATGACGACGGTTCTCTTTCGCCGTTCGTCCTGCCGGGCGCAGACGAGCGAACCGCGTGGAGCGTCGACGCCTGGCTCAGGATGGGCCCCTTTGACCTGATTGGTGAGTTCCTTCAGGAACACGTTCATCCCCGCTCGGTGAACGGGCCTCCGGGGTTCGACGCATTCACGACGGACGGATTTTATGTTACCGGCGGCTATTACCTTCTTCCGAAGAAGCTGCAGGCGGTGGTGCAATGGCAGTATCTGAACCCGGGACAAAAAGGGGACGACGGGCTCTATTCAATCCTGGCCGGGCTCAACTACTACATCCACGGCGACAATCTCAAG
>Ga0209057_1001757_pt1 | contig 17178 bp, 14 predicted proteins | sample GraSoiAngelo_146_FD_185903 | JGI IMG/M metagenome (GOLD analysis project Ga0209057, IMG submission 185903) | Grasslands soil microbial communities from the Angelo Coastal Reserve, California, USA - 14_1009_05_30cm (SPAdes) (version 2) | ecosystem: Environmental > Terrestrial > Soil > Grasslands ... | reverse complement strand
CGCGCGAACGAGGCTGAGCGTGTCCAAGTTGACCAGCGGATAGAGCCACCGCACGCGCGGCATCACCGTCGGCACGATCACCACGAGCGGCTCGCGCGCCGCGGCGCGCCGCTGCAGATACGCCAGGATCCGCTCGCGCGGGGAGCCTTCCGCGACGACGTCGAGGCGGATGCCGTCGTCGCCGCGACGCCAACGCTCACGGATGCGCAGCGTCTCGAGCCGGCCCGTGTCGACGTGCACCGCGCTCACGTCGTTCGAGACGGCACGCGCGTACGCGAGGGCACTCAGTTGCGATCGGTCAAGGTGCTCGAGGAGCACCACAGCGCTCGGCGACGTTTGCACCGCGCGGACGGCCTGCATGCCTCGATGGTCACGGCGTCGGCCTCAAACGCGCGTCAACGCGCGGTCAACGTTCGCTCAAAGCGTTCTCGTGTCGCGTCCCGGAATTCGATGCGCACCTGCATCGGCCTGGCACCGACGCTAGGGCGATTCAGTGAGCAAGCGGTAGCCGACCCCGGGCTCGGTGCGTAGATAACGCGGATTCTGCGGATCGCGCTCGATCTTCTTGCGCAGCCGCGCGACGTACACGTGCAGGTAGTGATCCTCGTCGCCGTATTCGGGTCCCCACACCTGCCGCAGCAGTCCGGCGTCTGTCACGACGCGATCGGCGTTCCGGACGAGCACGACGAGGAGCGCGTACTCGGTCGGGGTGAGGCGCACCTCCTCGCCCGCGACGAAGACGCGACGCTTGTCGAGGTCGACGACCAGGTCGCCGGTGCGGAACACCGGATCGAGCGCTGGACGCGCGCTGTGTCGCAGCGCGACGCGCACGCGCGCGACGAGCTCCTCGACGCCGAAGGGCTTCGTGAGGTAGTCGTCCGCACCGAGCTCGAGCGCGCGTACCTTGTCCTTCTCGCCGTCGCGCACCGAGAGCACGATGATCGGCACGTCGCCGCGCTCGCGGAGCGCGCGGATGACCTCCAGGCCGTCGCGATCTGGCAGCCCGAGGTCGAGCACGACGAGATCCGCGCCCCGCTCCGCGCTCGCGAGCGCCTCCTCGGCATTGCTCGCCACAGCGACGTCGAAGCCGCGCCGGCCGAGGTTCGCGCGCACGGTGCGCAGGATCGCGGGCTCGTCGTCGACCACGAGGATGCGCGCACTCTCCATCGTCATGTCGCTGTCACTGCCGTCTCGGTGCGGAGCGGCAGCGTGATGCGGATGCGCGTGCCGCCGCCGGGCCGGTCGTCGGCGATGATCGCGCCGCCGTGCGCCTCGACGAGGCCGCGCGCGATCGCGAGGCCGAGGCCGGCGCCGCGCGCTCCCGACCGTCGGTCGCCGCCGCGGACGAACGGATCGAAGATGCGAGCGCGCGCGTTCGGCGCGATGCCCGGGCCGTCGTCGGACACGCTGATCGTGACCGCATCGCCGTCCCGCTGGGCAGCGATCCAGATCGTCGATCCGCCGGGCGTGTGTCGCGCAGCGTTCTCGATCACGTTCGTGAGCACTTGATCGATCTCGACGTAATCGAGCGGCACCGGCGGCAGGTCGTCGGGTATGGACACGCGGACGGCGTGGCCGCCGGTGAGCGCGCGAAGGCGCCCGACCACGTCGTCCACGAGCGCGGCGACGTCGTACCAGCCGCGCTCCGGGCGCAGCGTGCCGGACTCCATGCGCGAGAGGTCGAGCAGGTTCGCGACGATCCGCCCCAGCCGGCGCGCCTCGTTCTCGATATCCGCGAGGAAGCCGTCGCGCTCGGAATCGCTCCACTGCACATCGCGCTGGCGCAGGCTCCCGGCGCTCGCGATGATCGAGGCGAGCGGCGTCCGCAGATCATGCGAGACCGCACCGAGAAGGGCGGTCTTCAGATCGTCGGCGCGGCGGAGGACCTCGGCCTCGGTCGCGGCCTCGCGCAGCCGGTCTCGTTCTTCATAGAGGTGGATCGTCTCGCGCTCGCGCTCGGCCGCCTCGCGCGCCCGCTCACGGAGCTGCGCGGCGAGCTCGCCGGTGATCACCGCCGTAACGAGGAAGAGGACGAGCGCGAACCACTCGTCGGGATCGCCGACCTGGAAGGTGTGCACGGGTTCGACGAAGAACCAGTTGTACGCGAGGAATGAGGCGACGGCGGCCACGACCGCGGCGCGGCGGCCCGCGAACGTCGCCGTCCCGAGCACCGCGATGAGATACAGCATCGCGATGCTCGCGATGTGGACGCGCGTGAGGGCCGCGCCGATGAGGACAGTGACCAGCGCGACGCTGCCGAGCGCGATCGCGTAAAGCCGCAACGCAGCGACGCTGCGCATCTGTCCGAGGATACGCGCGCGGAGTGCCGCCTCAACGCGCCGCGGCCGCGGCCTCCTCGACACCGGGCATCGCGAGCCCGGCGGCCACGCTCGTGAACGCCGCGGCGTCGCGCACCCGCGAGCGCGGGAATTTCCTCCCGAGTAGCGCGCGGAACGTCGGGATGGCGCTCGACCCTCCGGTGGTCACGACCTCGCCGACCTCCTCGGCGACGACGCCGGCCTTCGCGAGCACGGCGTCGAGGAGCGTGTCGGTGTCGCGCAGCAGAGGCGCGAGGAGCGTCTCGAACCGACCGCGAGTCAGGCGCGCGTCCACGTCGATCGCGGCACGGTGGTACGAGAGGATCGCGGCGAGAACGCTCGAGAGATCGATCTTCGTCGTGTCCGCCGTCAGGAAGATCTCGTAGCCGAGCTGCAGCGAGATCGCGTCGCGCAGCGCCTCGAGCTCGCGACGCGGCGCGCCCTGCTTCACCAGTTCGTCGAGCGCCTCGAGCAGCGGCTTCTCGTTGAGCGCCGAGAGCGCGTGCCAGTCGTGGAGCGCGTTCACGATGAACGCTGGAAGGTGCAGGCGCTTGGGACCCCATTCGGCGCGCGAACCGAGCCGCGGCGCCACGGCGTCGTCGATGAGACGCTCGGTGCAGCGGTCGCCGCCGATCCCTGCACCCGCGGTCGCGAGGACGCGCAGCTGTGTCTCCTCGCGCTCGACGACCGCGAGGTCGAGCGTGCCGCCGCCGAAGTCGAACACCAGACTGGTGCCGCGCACGATGTCGGCGGAGTGCGCGGCGCCGACGGGTTCGTAGACGAAGCGCACCTCTTTGAATCCCGCGAGCTCGGCGGCGGCGCGCATGCGCGTCAGCGCGCGGCCCTCGGCCGCGGCGCCACCGATGTACTCGACGGGCCGGCCGATGGTGATCTCTTCCGGCGCGGTGCCGACGAGCGCGTTCACGCGATCGCGGACGTGAGCGAGCACGATCGCGATGAGCTCCTCGAGGCCGCGCTCGGCGCCGAACACGTTCGTCCGGACGTCGAGCTCGTCGCCGAGGAACGTTTTGAGCGCCTGGAACAGGCGGCCCGGGGAGTTGACGTCGGTGAGGATCACGGCGTCGACCGGCTTCTGGAACGGGTTGGACGAGACCATCTTGAAGCCGAGTGGCAGGTACTCGCGCTTGATCGGTCCGCGCGTGCGGTTGTCCTCGAGGTACGTCTCGATCGCGGGACGCCCGACGCTCGACGACCCGTCGCGGCGCACATAGAGGACGGTCGGCATCGCGGCGCCGGCGATCGGATCGAGCGGCAGCACGTCGCTCCGCTCACCGTCCCAGACGGCGAGCGACGTGTTGGACGTGCCGAAGTCAAGGCCGAAGCGCACGGGGACGGGCAGCATAACCGCGCGGCTCCCGCCGCATTAATCCCTGTGTGAGGAAGGTCGCTCTCGGCGGCTTCGTGTGCGCGCTCCTGTTGTCCTTCACCACGCCCGCCGCGGCGGCGCGGCCGAGCGTGGAGGACACGTTGCCGGCGCCCGGTCTCTACTGCGTCGAGCGGGTCGCGATGCCCGACCTCGTGAACGTCATCGATGCGAAGTGGTCGCCCGATGCGCAGATGCTCGCCGTCGTGCGGTTCGAGCGGCGGCCGTCGGGCGGCCCGGCTGGTTACATCGAGGACGAAGTGCTCGAACTGCTCGACATGAAGACGAAGCAGCTGCGCTCGCTCGGGTCGATCGAATATGGGCGGCCCGCATGGTCTCCGAGCGGGCACTACCTCGCTTACTGGGGCAATAAGGCCGACTTCCTTGAGGTCATGGAGAGACAGACCGGAGAGGTGATCGCGAAGCTGACGCCCACGAACCCCGAGTTCCGCTGGCAGGGCGACACCCTGCTGTACCTCGAAAAGTCGACGATTCGCGCATGGAAGGGCGGACGCACCGCCGAGACGCTCGGCCGGCTAGGAGACACGAAGGTCCCGCATTACCCCGAGGACAACTGGGAGTGGAGCGGTGACGGGTCGCGCTTCACGCTGACGCGCTACGACCAAAAGGACGTCACGCCCGAGCGATTCATCGGCGCGACCGTCGCCTTGGACGCCGAGCCGATCGACCTGCCGGGCGCGCTCTACACGGAGTGGGCGCCGACAGGCACAGTTCTTCTCGTTCGCTACGACGCCCGGCTCGAGATCCGCGATCTCGCCGCGGACACGGTGACGAAGATCGCCATCCCACACAACGCCGTGCACGCGTGGGCCGCGGACGGTCGGACGCTGCTCGTCAGGACGCCGCGACCCAGCGTCGCCGCCGGCGACCTATACGAGGAGTCGGCGGTCGTGTGGCCGGTCCCATCACTCGGACGCGCCATCCTTCCCGACGTCTTTGGCGTGCGCGGCTTCAGTCCCGACGGCCGTTTCTTCGGCGGCACCGTCCGTACGGATCGTCAGGACAACATCTTCGCGGTCTTCCGCTGCTACGAGATCGTGCGCGGCGATCCGGCCGGCGTGCCCGTGCCGTTCGCGGAGCGTTTCGCGAAGATCGATGGCGGTACGGGTCACTTGCTCCGGCCGGTGGCCGGGCCGATCGCGCAGTTCTTCCATCTTGCGCACAGCGGCGTCGACGTCGCGGCGCCATTCGGATCGCCCATCGTCGCGGCGGACGCCGGCATCGTGACCAAGACGGGATGGCAGCTCGACGGTGAAGGCGGCATCCGGGTCTGCGTCCAGCACAGCGGTGGGCTCGAGACGTGCTACTACCACGCGAGTGCGGTGCTGGCGTCGGTCGGCGACCGCGTGGCGCGCGGTCAAGCGATCGCGCTCGTCGGCATGTCCGGGCTGACACGCGGCCCGCACGTGCACTGGGAAGCGAAGTTGAACGGAAGGCTCATCGACCCACTGCTGCGCTGATTCGCGCGGGCGTCGCGCTCCGCGCTTCGCGCGTCAGCGCGCGACGGTCTTCAGGCGATCGGCGAAGTACTTCCGCAGCTTCGCGACCTTCGGCGCCGCGACCGCGCGGATGTACGGCTGGTCGGGATGCTTCGCCGCGTAGTCCTGGTGGTAGTCCTCGGCCGGGTAGAACCGATCCAGGCGGCTCACCTTGGTCACGATCGGATGGTCGAAGACATGCGCCGCGTCGAGCTGCGCGATGTAGCGCTTTGCGACCTCGGCCTCGGGGTCATCGCCGGCGAAGATCTCCGAGCGGTATTGCGGCCCGATGTCGTGTCCCTGCCCATCCGCCTGCGTCGGGTCGTGCGCGATGGAGAAGAAGACGCGCAAGAGGTCCCCGTACGACACGCGCGACGCGTCGTACTTGACCTCGACCGCTTCCGCGTGTCCGGTCATGCCGGTCGACACGGTGCCGTAGTCGGCCTCGCGCGCCGTGCCGCCCGCGTATCCGTTGACGACCTCGCCCACGCCGTCGAGCTGTCGATAGACCGCCTCGACGCACCAAAAGCACCCCCCGGCGAGCACGGCCTTCTTTTCGCCGGATGTCTGGGGAGCGGGATCGAATGACGGACGCGGGAAGTTCTCGGGTGAAGTTGCCATGTGGGTTCCCTCCATCTGGCCGAACCAGGACGCGACAACGAGTGTTCCACCGATGAGCGGTGGACGCGCAGGTCGTCCGGCGAGCGCGAGGGCCCTCCCCTCGACGAGCATTTGCGCCCAGGCGGCCCGTGCTCTGCTCGCCCAGGCTGCGCCCTCGAGGCCGCCGTAGCCAACAGCGAGGAGAGGGGAGTGGCCCGAGAAGCTCGCTGGGCGACCTAGCGAGGCCGCGAGCGCAGTGGGAAGAGTCTTGACAATGGCGTTGTTAGGCCATATGGATATGCACGTGGCAACCCGCAATCGACCCGTGTACGTCATCTCGATCGCCGCGAACCTCGCCGGGTGCCATCCGCGGACCCTGCGGATCTACGAGGAGGAGGGCTTGCTCGAACCGGTCCGCACCGAGACGAACATCCGCCTCTACTCCGACGACGATCTGCGGCGCGTGCGCGTGATCAGGTATCTCACGCAGGTCCGGGGTGTGAACCTGGCGGGGGTGAAGATGCTCCTCCAGCTTCGCAACATCGCGGACCTGCTCGACGAGCTCGCGGCGCGGTCAGACGACGAGACCGAGTCGGCCGACGACGCCACGCCATTTTGAACGTTTCAGAGAAGACCGACCCACGCGACGAAAGGACTAACGAAGTGACCGAAGACATCAAGAACCCGAAGACGACCCCGGAGCGCGAGTACCCGAACGACCTCGCCCTCGTCCCGCTGCGCGAGATGGTCGTCTTCCCCAAGCTGGTCGTTCCGCTCGGCGTGGGTCGTGAGAAGTCCGTCGCCGCGATCACCGCGGCGATGAGCGAGGAGCGTCATCTCGTCGTGCTCGCGGCGCAGCGCGACGCGGAGATCGACGACGTCCAGCCCGAGCAGATCCACACCATCGGAACCATCGCCGAGATCGTGCGTGTTCTCCGGATCCCGGACGGCAGCGCGCAGATCATCGTGCAGGGCCTGCAGCGCGTGAAGATCAGCGGCTACACGCCGGAGGATCGCTACTTCCGCGTCAGGTTCGATCCGATCGCCGAGGAGCTCGGCGACGCGGTCGAGCGTGAGGCGCAGCTGCGGAACGTGAAGGCGCTCTTCGATCGCTACGTCGATAACGGCGGGGCGATCCTCCCCGAGCTCGCGATGACCGCGAAGAACACCGATGACCCGGCGCACTTCGCGGATCTCGTCGCGTCGAGCCCCGACCTCACACTCGAACAGCGACAGCAGCTCCTCGAGCAGCGCTCGGTCATCGAGCGCCTCAAGGTGCTGTCCGTCTTCCTCGCGAAGCAGAACGAGATCCTCGAGCTGAAGCAGAAGATCCAGTCCGAGGTCCAGCAGACGCTCGACAAGACGCAGCGCGAGTACATCCTCCGCGAGCAGATGAAGGCGATCCAGAAGGAGCTCGGCGACGACGATCAGACGTCCGAGCTGAAGGAGCTCCGCGAGAAGATCGAGCAGGCCGGCATGCCCGACAACGTGAAGGAAAAGGCGCTCAAGGAGGTCGGGCGGCTCGAAAAGATCCCGCAGGCATCGCCCGAGACGGGGGTCATCCGCACGTACGTCGACTGGCTCATCAGCCTGCCGTGGGGTACGGCGAAGGCCGCGTCCGACGACTGGGATATCGCCGCCGCCGCCAAGATCCTCGATGAGGACCACTACGGCCTTCCGAAGGTGAAGGACCGCATCCTCGAGTACATGGCCGTGCGCAAGCTCAGCCGCAACCTGCGCGCGCCCATCCTCTGCTTCGTCGGACCGCCCGGCGTCGGCAAGACGTCGCTCGGCAAATCCATCGCACGCGCGATGGGCCGCAAGTTCGTCCGCATGTCGCTCGGCGGCATCCGCGACGAGGCCGAGATCCGCGGCCACCGGCGCACCTACGTCGGCGCGCTGCCCGGCCGCATCCTGCAGAACATGAAGACCGCGGCTCAGGTGAACCCGGTGTTCATGCTCGACGAGATCGACAAGGTCGGCGCGGACTTCCGGGGCGACCCGAGCTCGGCGCTCCTCGAGGTCCTCGACCCCGAGCAGAACAACTCGTTCTCCGATCACTACCTCGAGGTGCCGTACGACCTCTCGAAGGTCATCTTCATTACCACGGCGAACGTCGAGGACACGATCATCCCGCCACTGCGGGACCGCATGGAGATCATCCGTCTCCCTGGCTACACCGAGGACGAGAAGATGCACATCGCGCGCGGCTACCTCGTGCCGCGACAGTTGAAGCAGCACGGCCTCATGCCGGCTGACGACGAGACGAAGGCGGCCGAGACCGACAAGAAGACCGACACCGGCGTGGCCACCGAGCCGGTGAAGAACCTCGAGACGGTCACCGGCGAATCGAAGCTCGTCATCAGCGACGATGTCGTGCGCGAGCTCATCCGCCGCTACACGCGCGAGGCGGGCGTCCGCAACCTCGAGCGGGAGATCGGGACGATCTGCCGCAAGGTCGCGCGCACCATCGCCGAGGGCAAGGCGGAGAAGGTCGAGGTCACGGTCGACACGCTCTCCGAATACCTCGGGCCGCAGCGGTTCGATTACGGACTTGCTGAGGAAGAGGACCAGGTCGGCGCCGTCACCGGTGTCTCGGTGAGCGAGCACGGCGGTGACGTCCTGACCGTCGAGGCCACGGTCATCGATGGCAAGGACGAGGACTTCATGCTCACCGGCCAGATCGGGAAGGTCATGGAGGAGTCGGCGCGGGCCGCGCTCAGCTACGTGCGCGCGCACCATGCCGAGTTCGGCATCCCGACGGGGTTCTTCGAGGACCACGCAATGCACATTCACGTCCCCGCGGGAGCGATCCCCAAGGACGGTCCGTCGGCCGGCGTCACCATGGCGACCGCGATCGTGTCGGCCCTTTCCGGCCGTCGCGTACGTCGCGACGTCGCGATGACCGGAGAGATCACCCTGCGCGGCCGCGTCCTTCCCATCGGCGGCGTGAAGGAGAAGCTGCTCGCCGCTCACCGCGCGGGCATCAAGACCTTCATCCTCCCGGAGAAGAACAAGAGGGATCTCGTCGACATCCCGAAGGAAGTCCTCGATACCGTCGAGATCAAGCCGGTCGGACAGATCGACGAGGTACTCAAGGTCGCTCTTCAGCCTGGGCAGCCGAAGGTCACTCCGGCGCAGCTCGAAGCATCGCGCCCGGCGGTGACCCCACCGGCGCACTAACAGAGGTAGAGCCGTATGCCGGTCGAGTACAAGGACTACTACAAGGTCCTCGGCGTTCCGAAGAACGCGACCGCTGAGGACGTCAAGAAGGCGTACCGAAAGCTCGCCCGGCAGTATCACCCTGACGTGAACAAGTCCGCGGGAGCGGAGAAGCGCTTCAAGGAGATCAACGAAGCGAACGAAGTGCTCGCCGATCCCGCGAAGCGCAAGCGCTACGACGACATCGGACCCGACTTCGCTCGCTACGCGAACGCCGGGAATGGAGCGCCGGGCGGCTTCCAATGGTCGTACACCACGAATCGCCCCGGCGACTTCGGTGCTGGTGACTTCTCCGATTTCTTCCGCACCCTCTTCGGCGATGCGGAAGGCACGTCGGGGACGTTCACCGCCGAAGACCTCTTCGGCCGCGCGGCGAACGCCGGCCGCCGACGTCGCGCGGTGGCTGGGCAGGACATCGAGACGGAGACCCTGCTCACGTTGCCCGAGGCGTTCCGTGGATCAGAGCAACAGCTCGAGCTCCGTGAGCCGAGCGGTAAGACGCGCCGCCTCAGCGTGAAGGTCCCCGCAGGAGTGCGCGACGGGCAGCGCATCCGGCTCGCGGGCCAGGGCTCGCCGGGCTCGAATGGCGCGCCGGCGGGCGACCTTTATCTGCGCGTGCGCGTGAACCCCCACCCGCTCTACACGCGGGACGCCGACGACCTGCGGATGGAGCTTCCGGTCGCGCTGGCCGAAGCGACGCTGGGGGCGGAAGTCACCGTGCCGACGCTCAAGGGCCGCGTCTCGCTGCGCATCCCGCCCGAGACGCAGAACGGCCGAACGATCCGGCTCGCGGGGCAGGGGATGCCGCGCGCCGGAGGCGGCGCCGGCGACCTGTACGTCACGGTGAAGGTCGTGCTGCCGACGAAGCTGAATGACGAAGAGAGGGAATGCCTGCGCAAGATCGGCGAACGCCACGCCGATGATGTGCGTCGGCATCTGTTGTAGCGATGGAATGTGTAGCGATGGAAATGCAGACCGTAGCGCGAGTCGAGCGACGAGCGGTTTACCCGCGAGGAGCGAGTCCACCAGCCCTGAGCGGTCTCGCGGCCCAGCCGCGAGATTGAGCAAGTAACGGAGCGTTAGCGGAGTGATCGATCCAAACAAGCTCACCGAGAAATCACAGGAGGCGCTCGTCACTGCGCAGAACTACGCGCGCGAGAACGGGCACAGCCAGGTCGACGTCGAGCACATCGCGCTCGCGCTCGTGCAGCAGCAGGGCGGCACCGTGCCGAGCATCCTCACCGCGCTGAACGTCCAGCCCGCGCAGCTCGCGTCGGCGCTCGACGGCGAGCTGCAGCGTCAGGCGAAGGTGCAGGGCAACGTGTCGATCACGGCGTCGGCGCGCCTCGGCCGCGTCCTGCAGCAGGCGCAGAAGGAGATGACCGACCTCAAGGACGACTACGTCTCCACCGAACATCTCCTCCTCGCGATGACCGCCGACTCGGGGTACACGGGCCAGGCGCTGAAGCGTCTTGGCGTGACCCGCGAGCGTGTGCTCAAGGCGCTCGTCGACGTGCGCGGCAGCCAGCGCGTCACCGACGCGAACCCCGAGGGCAAGTACCAGGCGCTCGAGAAGTACGGACGCGACATCACCGACCTCGCGCGCAAGAACAAGATCGATCCGGTCATCGGGCGTGACGAGGAGATCCGCCGCGTCATCCAGGTCCTCTCGCGCCGGACGAAGAACAACCCCGTGCTCATCGGCGAGCCCGGCGTCGGCAAGACCGCGATCGTCGAGGGTCTCGCGCAGCGGATCGTCCGCGGTGACGTCCCCGAGGGCCTGAAGGACAAGACGATCTTCGAGCTCAACATCGGGTCGCTGCTCGCCGGCGCGAAGTACCGCGGCGAGTTCGAGGAGCGTCTCAAGGCGGTGCTGAAGGAGATCGCGGCCAGCGAGGGCCAGATCATCCTCTTCATCGACGAGCTGCACACGGTCGTCGGTGCGGGCGCGGCCGAGGGCGCGGTCGATGCGGCGAACATGCTGAAGCCGATGCTCGCGCGCGGCGAGCTGCACACGATCGGTGCGACGACGCTCGACGAGTACCGGAGGCACATCGAGAAGGACGCCGCGCTCGAGCGTCGCTTCCAGCCGGTCTACGTCGGCGAGCCTTCGGTCGACGACACGGTCTCGATCCTGCGCGGCCTGCGCGAGCGGTACGAGATCCACCACGGTGTGCGCATCCAGGACTCCGCGCTCGTCGCGGCGGCCGTGCTCTCGTCGCGCTACATCAGCGACCGCTTCCTGCCGGACAAGGCGATCGACCTCGTCGACGAGGCCGGCTCGAAGCTGCGCATGGAGATCGACTCGATGCCCGCCGAGCTCGAGGACGTCACGCGCGCGATCCGCCGCCTCGAGATCGAGCGCGAGGCGTTGAAGAAGGAGACCGACGCCGCGTCCAAGGAGCGCCTGCAGAAGCTCGAGCGCGAGCTCGCGGACCTGAAGGAGTCATCGCAGGGTCTGCGCGCGCACTGGGAGCAAGAGAAGGCCGCGATCGGCGAGATCCGCGAGAAGCGCAAGCGGCTCGACGACCTGCGGGCTGAGATCGAGCGCGCCGAGCGCGCGGCCGACTACGCGAAGGCCGCGGAGCTCAAGTACGGCACTGCCGCGCAGATCGAGCGCGATGTCGCCGCCGCGGAGAAGAAGCTCGCCCAGCTGCAGCAGAGCCGGAAGATGCTCACCGAGGAGGTGACGCCCGAGGACATCGCCGACGTCGTCGCCAAGTGGACGGGCATCCCGGTGACAAAGCTGCTCGAGGGCGAGGTCACAAAGCTGCTGAAGATGGAGGAGAACCTCCACCAGCGCATCGTCGGTCAGGAGGAGGCGGTCACGGCGGTCGCGAATGCGGTCCGGCGCGCGCGCGCGGGAATGCAGGATCCGAACCGGCCACTCGGCTCGTTCCTCTTCCTCGGACCGACCGGCGTCGGCAAGACCCTGCTCGCGAAGGCGCTCGCCGAGTTCCTCTTCGACGACGAGAAGGCCCTCGTGCGCATCGACATGACCGAGTACATGGAGAAGCACACCGTCGCGCGCCTGATCGGCGCGCCGCCCGGCTACATCGGGTTCGAGGAGGGCGGACAGCTCACCGAGGCGATCCGCCGCCGTCCGTACGCGGTGCTCCTGCTCGACGAGATCGAGAAGGCGCATCCCGACGTGTTCAACATCCTCCTGCAGATCCTGGACGACGGTCGGCTCACCGACGGTCACGGCCGCACGGTGTCCTTCCGGAACGTCGTCGTGATCATGACGAGCAACGTCGGCTCGACGTTCATCGCGGAGCTCGTCGATCAGCCCGACCTCATGCGCAAGCGCGTGATGGATGCGCTGCGCGGTCAGTTCCGTCCCGAGCTGCTCAACCGCATCGACGAGATCGTCATCTTCCACAACCTCGCGACGCAGCAGCTCAAGGAGATCGTCGAGAAGGAGACGCAGATCCTCGCGAAGCGTCTCTCAGACCGCAAGATCTCGCTCGAGCTCACGGAGAACGCTAAGGCGCTCATCGCGACAGAGGGCTTCGACCCCGCCTACGGCGCGCGTCCGATCAAGCGAACGATCCAGAAGCTCATCCTCGATCCGCTCGCGCAGAAGGTCCTCACCGGCGAGTTCAAGGAAGGCGACACCGTCCTCGTCGATGCGCAGGATGGAAAGGTCGTTTTCTGGTCCGAGCAATACGCCGTGGAGAAGGCGAAAGAGGACGGAAAGCGTCCGGTCGGGGCAGGCAACCGGCGGAACTAGCTGCCGCTCGTACCGGTCGGTAGTACCTGAACTCCTATCCGGGCGGGTGAGCGAACGTACTAACCGCGAGCAGTCGACTCACCCCTAGCCTCTCGAGCATGTTCGATCGCTCACGCATCATCGCTGTCTGCGTTCTCATCCTTTCCTTCCTCGCGCTGTCTGGTGTGGCGTATGGGTGGCGCCCCTTCGTAGCGCAAACGGACACGACACTCAGCGTCTGCATCAACTCCAGCGGCGGCCTGCGTGCGGTCCCGTCCGGCGAGACCTGCAAGAGCCAGGAGGAGCTCGTGGTCTTGTCGACCGGCACCGGCGCAATGGGTCCGACTGGTCCGACTGGCGACACTGGACCGACCGGCCCGCAGGGCCCGGCTGGTTCGCAAGGGCCGACCGGCCCGATGGGTCCAACTGGTCCGCAAGGCGCGACCGGCGCAGAGGGTCCTCAAGGCGCGACCGGCGCAGAGGGTCCGCAAGGCGCGACCGGCGCACAGGGTCCGCAAGGCGCGACCGGCGCACAAGGCGACACCGGCCCCGCTGGCCCGAAGGGTGACACTGGCGCGCAGGGTCCGACCGGCGCTAATGGCGCGGCCGGCCCCGCGGGTGCAACGGGTGCTGCTGGCACGACGGGTCAGACCGGCGTGACCGTCCACAGCACAAGCACTGTCACCGTCAGCAACGTGAACCCGACGCTCGTGCCGGGCCTGGGCACGACCGTGACGACCGCCAACAGCGTCCTCTTCGTGTCGACGAGTGGCGGCATCGTCAACAACGGCTCGGCCGCCGGCAACTACGTCCAGGTCGAGGTCCGTGTCCTCGTCGACGGTGCTGTCGCCGAATACCGTGTCTACGACGTCGAGATCTCAGCTGCGACGAACGCGTTCAAGACGAACTGGAGCTTCGCGACATCCGTGGACGTCGGTCCCGGATCGCACACCGTGACCGTCGATGCGTTCCGCCTCGGCGCGAGTCCGACGACCGTGACGGCGGTGCTCGCCGGCTCTGAGACCTCCAACCTCCGCGGCACGCTCACCGTTCTCGTTCTGAACAAGTAGTCCAGCGTGGCCGAGCCGGTCATCCCGGCTCGGCCACTCTCGCTCGGGCTCTCTCTGTACCCTTAGCCCCCTTGATCGAATTCCGCGACGTGCACAAGCACTTCGGGCAGCTGCACGTTCTGCGCGGTATCGATCTCTCACTGAGCGAACGCGAGGTCGTCGTCGTCATCGGCCCTTCGGGATCCGGCAAGAGCACGATGATCCGCACGATCAATCGGCTCGAACCGATCGACAGCGGCTCGCTCGTTGTTGACGGCCTGCGCGTCCACGAGAAGAACGTCGACGTGAACCGCCTGCGCCGCGATGTCGGGATGGTGTTCCAGTCGTTCAATCTTTTCCCGCACCTCACCGCGGCCGAGAACATCATGCTCGCGCCGATGCGCGCTCGCGGCCTCTCACGTCGCGAATCGCGCGAGCGCGCCGAGCGTCTCCTCGCGAAGGTCGGCATCCCCGAGAAGGCCGACGTGCACCCGGCGCGCCTCTCCGGCGGCCAGCAGCAGCGCGTCGCGATCGCACGCGCGCTCGCGATGGAGCCGAAGATCATGCTCTTCGACGAGCCGACGAGCGCGCTCGACGCGGAGATGATCCGCGAGGTGCTGGATGTCATGCGCCAGCTCGCGAGCGAGGGCATGACCATGGTCGTCATCACGCACGAGGTCGGATTTGCTCGGGAAGCGTCGAACCGCGTCGTCTTCATGGACGAAGGCCGCATCATTGAGGACTCGCCGACCGCGACGTTCTTCGAGCGGCCACGCGAGGAGCGTGCCCGGCAGTTCTTGAGCAAGGTCATCAAGCACTAGCGGAGGGGTAGGAGGAGACATGAGAGGCATCGCACGCAAGCTGAGCATCGTTCTCGCGGTGGTCTTCGTGGCGGCTGCGTGCGGCGGCGCGACGACGACCTCAACGCCCGCGGCGACGGCGTCGGCCTTGGCAACGACGCCGACGTTCGACCCGATGAGCTACATGTCCAAGCTACAAACGAACGGCAAGATCCGCGTCGGCACGCAGGAGGACAACACGCCGTTCAGCGTGAAGATTCCGACCACGAGCAAGTGGGAGGGCTTCGATGTCGACGTCGCCCGCGAGCTCGCGAAGGCCATCTTTGGATCGGCCGCCGATCCCGATGCGTTCATCGAGTACGTGCCCGTGGTGTCGGCGACGCGGATCCCGTCGCTCACCGACGGCAAGGCCGATGTGATCATCAAGACGTTCACCATCACCGAGGAGCGCAAGCAGCAGATCGACTTCAGTGATGTCTACTTCATCACCGGGCAGCGGATCCTCGTGAAGAAGGACAACACCACCATCAAGGAAGCGGCGGATCTCGCGGGCAAGACCGTTTGCGCGCAGAAGGGCTCGACGAGCGAGCAGAACATGACCAAGGCGACCGACGGCAAGGCGAAGCCGCTGCTCCTCGACTCGTACCCGGCATGCCTGCTCGCGCTGCAGCAGGGGCAGGTCGATGCGGTCTCGACCGACGAGACGATCCTCTTCGGTCTGGTCAAGCAGGACCCGAACACCAAGATCGTGGGCAAACCGTTCTCGGACGAGCCGTACGGCATCGGCATGAAGAAGGACAGCGGCGGCGACCGCAAGGGCTTCGTCGCGTTCATGAACACCTGGGTCGGCCAGCTGATCTCGAGCGGCACGTGGGCGAAGCTCTACGAGAAGCACATCACGCCCGTGTCGAACGACAAGAAACAGACGCCTAAGGGTTAGCGGCCACTCCGTGCTGGGAGGTCGGTGATCCCCGGCGCGATCGTCTTCGAGTTCCCGAAGGACTTCTTCGGCGGACTGTGGGTCACCGTGCAGATCAGCGCGCTCGGCCTCGCCGGCGCGCTGATCATCGGCACGGGCATCGCCCTGCTGCGCGTCTCACCGTTGCGGCCGCTGCGCTGGATCGGCGCGGCGTACGTCGAGTTCTTCCGCAACACACCGCTCGTCGTGCAGCTCTTCTTCCTGTTCCTCGGCCTGCCACTCATCGGCTTCCGCTTCGCGAGCGACACCTTCGACAACATCTTCCGCGCGGCTTGCGTCGGTATGGCGCTGTATCACGGGGCATATGTCGCCGAGATCGTTCGTGGGGGTCTGCTGGGCGTGGACAAGGGGCAGATCGAGGCCGCACGCTCGCTCGGCCTGTCGTACGTGCAGATGCTGCGCTTCGTCCAACTGCCGCAGACGTTCCGGAGCATCGTGCCCCCGCTCGGGAACATCGCGATCGCGCTCGTGAAGAACACGTCGCTCGCGTCGACGATCGGCGTCGCCGATCTGCTGTTCGGCGCGGAGGTCGTCGAGTCGCGAACGTTCCGCGCCGAGGAGGGGTTCGGCGCCGCGACCGTGCTCTACCTGTTCCTCACCGGGCCGCTCGGCTTCGCGGTGAACGCGCTCGAGCGGCGGATGCTCATCGCACGCTGATGGACATCACTGAGTTCCTTCAGGCGCATGGCCTACGTCCGAGCACGTGGCCGATGTTCGCCGACCCCGCGATCTGGCGCTTCTTCGGCGAGGGCATTCGCGAGACGCTGCTCATCTCAGTCGTGGCCGTCGCGGTCTCGTTCGTCGCCGGGCTCCTCCTCGCGCTGGGACGCCTGTCCACACGACGGTGGATCCGCTGGCCGTCGATCGCGTGGATCGAATCGATCCGCGCGCTTCCGGTCCTGCTGCTCATCGTGTACTTCGGGATCAAGGGATCGAGCCTCTTCCGTCCGATCTTCGGTCCTGACTTCGACCTGCCGCGGTTCTGGGCTGGCGTGCTCGGCCTTTCGATGTACACGAGCGCGGTGCTGGCCGAGATCATCCGTGCCGGGATCCTGAGCCTGCCGCGTGGACAGACCGAAGCCGCCCGCGCGCTCGGCCTCTCGCATCCGCAGACGCTGCGACACGTGATCCTGCCGCAGGCGCTCCGTCTCATGGTCCCGGCGATGATGGCGCAGCTCACCACGGTCATTAAGGACACGTCGCTCGTCGGAACGATCGGTGTCTTCGAGCTGCTGCGCCAGGGACGCACGATCTACACGCAGTTCTTCAACCCCATCGAGGTCCTGCTCATCGTCGCGTTCATCTATTTCGTCATCTGCTTTGTGCTCTCACAGCTCTCGCGCCGGCTCGAGCTCGGTCGAGCGCCGCGCCTCGCGCGTATCAAGATCCAGGAGGTCCAGCTGCGCGACCAGGCGGCCTAAGCACCGTTCCGGGCGCTCGGTCGTTCCCTACGCTGTACATATGTACATGACCATCGTCGCCGTGCTGCAGGTCTGCGGACCTGCGCACGTCTCCTAGGTCCTGTGGAGATGAGGCTGCTCTTCGCGCTTGCGCTGTCGGCCACGGTCGCGGCGTGCGGCGGCGCCCCCGTCCGGACCGCGCCGAGCGCAACCCC
>Ga0209057_1001756_pt1 | contig 17179 bp, 13 predicted proteins | sample GraSoiAngelo_146_FD_185903 | JGI IMG/M metagenome (GOLD analysis project Ga0209057, IMG submission 185903) | Grasslands soil microbial communities from the Angelo Coastal Reserve, California, USA - 14_1009_05_30cm (SPAdes) (version 2) | ecosystem: Environmental > Terrestrial > Soil > Grasslands ... | reverse complement strand
CGCTGGGTGCGCGCCGAGGGTGGGACCGTGCTGCGCGGCCGCGGCTACGATCCAACGACCGGAATCCCGTATGGGCCTGTCGTGGAGGCGCTGCGCGGCGCGCTCGAGGCCCCCGGGCTCGGTGGGGCCGCGCCCGAGTGGCTTACCGAAGCGTCGCGCCTCGTCCCCGAGCTGCGGCAGCGCTTCCCCACCCTCGCCGCGCCCGCCGCGCCGGCCGACGTGAGCGGACGGGCGCGCCTGTTCGAGGCGGTAGCACAGGTAGTGCTCGCCGTCGCCGCCGAGCGGCCCAGCGTGCTGTTCATCGACGACCTGCACTGGTGCGACGGCGAGACGTGCGCGCTGCTCCACTTCCTCACGCAGCGGTTTCAGGAGTCGGCGGTCTGCTGCGTCGCCACACTCACCCTGGGTGAGTTGGAGCGGGACGCGCCGGCGGCGCGGCTGCGCCGGGCGCTCCGCACCCGGCCCACGACCATCGTCGTGCCGGTAGCGGCGCTCACCGAGGACGACGTATGGCGGTTGATCCGCGAGCTGGCGCGGATCGAGTCGCCGACCGGGGGACTGCGGTTCGCCCGCCGGGTGCATGAGGTGACTGACGGCAATCCGTTCCACGTCATCGAAATGCTGAAGACGCTGTTCGTCCAGGGTATGCTCACGATCGAGGCGACCACGGGGGCCTGGGTCGTCGCGCCGGCCGCGAGCGCGGCCGGCTACCGGCAGCTGCCGATGGCCGAGACCGTGCGCGACGCGATCGCCGCGCGGGTCGCACGACTGCCCTACGAGCTGCGCGATCTCCTTGCCACGGTAGCGGTGTCAGGGCGCGGCGCGGGAACCGACCTGTTGTCGCACGTGCACGGGATGTCCCGGCTGCGTGCCGCGGCGCTCGCGGATGCGCTGGTCGAGCGCCGGCTGCTGCTGGAGGAGCAGGGGGTGTATCGCTGCGCGCATCCCGTGATCGCGGAGGTAGTGCGCGACCTGCTCACACCGGCGCGGCGCCGCGAGCTGCACCGCGCGATGGCTTTGTCGCTCGTCACGATCACGGCATCCGGAGAGTCCGCCGAGGTGGCGGGCGACATCGCGCGTCACGCCGAACGGAGCGGCGAGCAGGCGTTGGCCTACCAGTATGCGCTGCGCGCGTGCGAGGCGGCCACCGCGCGGTACGCGTTCGAGGAGGCGCTGTCCTGGCTCGACTTGGCGTCGGGGATCGCAGGGGAAGGGCCGGAGGCCGACCAAGTCAACCGCCGCACGGTCGAGGTGCTGCGGCTGGCGGGCTGGAGCGAGCCGCCGCCGCTTGAGGCGCGACGCTCGGGGGCGGGCGGCGCGATCGAACGGCGGGACTTGGACCTCGGCCCGGTCAACGAGCGGGGCTAGAGGCAGCGATCCACAAACGAGAAGGGCGACCCGTCAAGGGTCGCCCCATGCCCGTCACGTTCGGTAGCGTTTCCGCGCCGCCGACTACAATTCCCCTCCGCTCGTTGTGGTCACAAAGAACGTCACAGGACTACCAGAAACGCCGGCCGTTGCGCTCACCGTATTGACGCCGGGCGTGGTCCCCAGCGTCCAGGAGTCGAGTGACGCGATGCCACCTTCGTCCGTGTTCACGGTAATCGACGTGCCGCTCCTGCCCCCACCGCTGATCGTGCCGCCGCCCGCGGTCACCCTGAAGGTGACTGGCACACCCGCTGCTGCAACGCCGCCGAAGTCTCGGATGATCACAGACGGTGGCTTGCAGAAGGTTTCCGCATTGCAGCTGCTCCCGGCCAGAGCGTTCTGGGACCCCGCCGAGTTGTTCCTCATCTCGACCAGCACGGCGTTGACGGGGCTCGACAAGGGACCCAGCAGACTGCCGCCCAGTCCCCCGTGACCTACGAGCGAGGCTGCATGCAGCTGCTGCGGCAGGAACAGCCGCTCGAGCAACCAAGGCAGCCCGCCACGCGCAATCCAGGGACGGGCGCCCTTGATGCCGCCGATGCCCCCCGTTCCCGTTCCAGGACAGCCCTCGACGATGAACGGAGCCTCTTCACGTGGCAGGAACTCGACGGTGCCCGGACCCACGTGCGTCGGATGTCCTAGGACCAGCTGGTCGTGCGGCACGTTCGGAAAATACGGATCCTCGGGGTTCTCGAGTTCGCACACCCCGAGCAGGACTGGCTTGACGAACATCACATTCGGGTCCGAGCTGAAATCGAAAAAGAATGGGAACTGATGCAGTGCTGTTGGCAGCGGCCCTGTTGTCGGGGCGAACGCCGTGTGGGGAATCCGCTCGATCGTCAGCTGTACCGAGTTCACGCCAGGCGGGAGCGCGCCCGCAGGAAACATTGCGCCCGCGTCGAGATCCGTCGTGACGAACGTTCCACCGGCCTGCGTGACGGTGAACCGCGCGCACCCAAACCCAGCCTCGCACAGGGCCCCGCGCTCGATCCGGAACCTGATCGAGAGGGTACGGCCATTGGGTTGCGCGTCTGTATATCCCAGCCGATGCTCCAGCCCCAGTTCATCCTGCTTCACCTGCACCGTGATCCGGTACGTCTTTCCCACCGTGCTGCGATCGCTATTCCAGTCCACATGATATTCCTCGCCGTTGCCCTTCGGCATCGCTGCCGTCAGCGTGATCGTCGGGGCGGTGGGATCGCAGATCGTGTTGATCGGAGGAAGCAGCGGACAGATCTGCACGTCGGGTGCGAGGAATGGATTGGATACTCCCGAGAAGCTCGGCTGGGCCACGAGCGGCGGCAGGAAGAAAAAGTGTGTGTTGCCGCCGTGCGCGCCGTCCGAGGTTTCGGCGCTGAGCTTTGGGCGCGCGGGACGCGTGGGGCTCGTGTCGGTACACGCGATCAACGCGATGGTCGCGAGAACCGGCAGTGCAGTGCGCTTCATAGGAGTCCTTCCGCAAAAAGGTGGACGTACGGTAACGGCTTTGAACCAGAGAGCCATGCCTAGCGCGGCGTTCCGATCAGCGCCTTGAACCGCGGGTCATCGCGCAAGTCCCGCCACCACCAATGGGAAAAGCGCGCCAGCCCGACTCGGTGCTGAGGGTTGGCGGCGATCTGTTCCGTGAGCAGGCGCAGGGCTCCTTCGCGATCGCCGAGCAGCGTCTGCGCGAATGCCTCGAAGGACAAGAGTTCCCGCTCCGGATCGAGTTCAGCGCCGGCCTGCGATCGCGCGAGCACACGCCGGGCACTGTCGGCGAGCCCGGCGCGCGCGAGCACGGCTGCGACGGCGATTTGCGCGCGCAGTCGCTCCAGGCGCCATTGCCGCGCCGGCGTCAGCTTGCCCATCGAGTCGACCAGCTGCCAGGCCTTCGCCCCATCGGGCTCTACCGCCGTCGCAGTCATCAGCCAGAGCTGGCAGTCCAAGAATTGGGGCTTCTCCGGAAAGCGCCGCCCGCCCTCCGCGCACCAGTGGATCGCGTCGGCTGTTTGCTCCAGATCGTACGATGTCGCGTAGAGACGCCAGAGAATTTGGTCGGCTACGCTCAGATAGGCGTCAGCCTCGTAGGCGCGCTGCGCGTCGATCTTCGCTTCCACGTAGTCGGGTTTCTGATCATTGAGGTGGCTCAGGATGCTCCAGGCGCTCGCCTGGCTCGGGGCGAGCGTGACCGCCGCCCGCAGGTCCGCCTCGGCTTGCCTGAGCGTCTCCGCCGCGGCCGCCGGCGTCGGTACGAGGTGCAGCAGGTATCGCCAATATCGCAGCGTCCCTCGCAGTTCGAGCGCGGGCGGGTTTTTCGGGTCTAGCTTCAACGCTTGATCGGCAAGACCCAACCCCCGGTCGATCCAGGGACCGGCGTGCAGCGGATCGATGTCGAGCCGTGACTGCCGGTAGGCCAGCGCGGCGCGCAGGACCAGCGGCTCCGGCCAGGCGGGATCCAGGGCCTGCGCCTGCGCAGCGAGCGAATCCGCTCGTCGAAATGCCTGCGTGGCCGCCGGCACGCTATCCGCTCGGAGCAGCATTTCAGCATCTTTGCGCGTCCTCTCGCCGCGCTCCAACAGCGCCCAGGCGTCCGCATTAGCGGTCCCGTGCCGGCGCTCACGGAGCGTCACCTCCTCGCCGAGGCGCTCGCGTAGAAAGTCCGCCACACGCCCGGCAAAGCTGTCCCTCACTACGAGGAGTTCTCCCGCCGATTGCTCGAAGCTCGCACGCTTGAAGTCCACACCGCTGGCACCGTCGATCAACCGGACCGTTACGCGATACCGAGTCCCAGCGTCCTCGACGCTCCCCTGCACCACGGTTCCGGCGCTCAACGCTCGAGCGACACTGTCCGGCGCGACTGCCGCACCGCGGTAGGGCGCGACCCCGTTCTTCGAAATCACGGAGAGCGACGGCACCTGAGTCAGCGCGGCGATCAACTCCTCGGTCAACCCGTCGGCGAGATACGCCAGCTCCTTCTTGGGGCTCAAGTCCTCGAGGTACAGCACCGCGATGTGGCGCGGATCGAGCCCGCCTGCCGGGACGCCGCCGGGCCGCGCGGGCCCGCGGCCAAACACTCGCCATCCCGTGACCGCTACCACGACGCCAACACCCAGCAGCACCATGCCACGCGGCAACCCGGCCCAGCGCGCCGTCGGCGTGGGACGCGTCACCCGCCGCGTCGGTCCCGTCGCCAGCGACGGCTGCTGCAGCGCCTCGGCGTAGAGCGCGGCCGTGGCAAACCGGTCCGCCGGCACCTTGGAGAGCGCCCGCAGGATCGCGTCCTCGGTGGCGTCGGGGATCGTCGCCCGCACGATCGACGGCGGCGACACCGCGTCGAGCGAGTGCCGCGCCATCACGGCTTGCGGGGTCGGACCGGTGAAGGGCGGTTCCCCGACGAGCATCTCGTACGTCACGCACGCCAGGCTGTACTGGTCGCTCCGCCCGTCGATCTCGTCGCTCCCCGTTGCTTGCTCGGGGCTCATGTACGCCGGGGTGCCGATGACGGTACCGGTCTGCGTGAGGTGCTGTCCTTCGCCCGCAGCGCTGATCGCGCGCGCGATGCCGAAGTCGGCGACGACCGCGCTGCCGCCCGACAGCATGATGTTCTCCGGCTTGATATCGCGGTGCACCACGCCATGGCTGTGCGCGTACGCGAGCGCGCTCGCCACCTCGGCCGTGACCTTCAGCGCATCCTCGAGCGACAGCTGCTTCTCGCGCTGTAGGCGGTCGCGCAGCGACTCGCCCTCGACGTAGGGCATGACATAATAGAGGAAGCCGCCCGCTCGGCCGGAGTCGTACAAAGGAAGGATGTGCGGGTGCTGCAGGCGGGCTGCGATCTCGATCTCGCGCAAGAAGCGGTCGGCGCCGAGCGCGGCCGCCAGCTCCTGGTGCAGCAGCTTGATCGCGACGGGCCGGTGATGCTTCAGGTCCTCGGCGAGGAAGACCGTGGCCATGCCGCCCCGGCCGAGCTCTCGCTCGACCGCGTAATGCTCGACGAGCGCATCACGCAGTGTTTCCAGGAGATCAGCCACTGGGCCGCCGCACGTTGGCGAAGTCGCAGCCTAGCATACCGTGCGGTGCACCCCCCCGCTAGATGGCCCAGCTCCCTGCGCTCTTGTCCCGCGCGTCCAAACCCCTACTAATAGAAGCTCGTATGAGTCAGCCAGCCTCGGCTCCGCCCGAGCACCCGCGGCGCGCGCCCAGCCTCACTCGGGTCTTCACGGCGGCGTTTCTCGCGATCGCGGTGGCCGTGCTCGCCGACCGCTACGTCACGTGGCAGAGCGCACGCCGCACCCAGGCCGACATGGTCGAGCTGACCCATCGCCTGGAACAGCTCGAGCGGCTGCATCCGTCGCTCGGCCTCGAAACGCAGCTCCAGCAGTTGCGCGAGGTCGCGGCCGACGTCGGTGACAACGCCATCCAATCAGCGGTGCAGACGACGTTGATCATGGCGATCGTGCTCTTCGCCCTCGCGGTCGGGCTGTCGTACAACCGCCGCCGCCTCGCGGCGCCGTTCGCGCGAATCGTGGCGGCGCTGGAGCGCGTGGCGACGCGCAGCTCCGCGGCGCGGCTGGACGAGAGTCAGCCCGAAGAGTTCGGGATGATCGCGCGCAGTGTGAACCAGATGGCGGCCTCGCTCGCCTGGCGCGAGCAGATGCAGGAGCATATCGCGCGCCTGCTCACCGCCCTGAACGCGCCGCCGGGCAGCGCCGGCGGTGGTGCTGCCGGGGGAGGCGGGGCCGCCGGGGGTGGCGGGGGAGGGTTCGGCCCGACCCTGGAAGTGCTCGCGGCGGCCACCGGCGCGGCGGCACTCGCGCTGTACCAGCCGAGCTACGACACCAACGAATGGGCCGCGACCGCCGTGCGACGCACGACGGCGCACACGCTGTCGCGCGACGTCGTGCGGCAGCTCGTCGGCGACACCGCGCAGGTGGCTCACTACACCGGCGCCGCCGCCGAGCCGGTGCGCACCCAGCTCCGCCTGGCCGCCGCCAGCGCCGCGCACGACGGGACCGGGGTCGCCCTCGTGCCGCTGCGCTCCCGCGACCGCCTGGTCGGGCTGCTCGTCGTGCTGCTCGCGGGCGAGCTCGACGCGCACGCGCGTACGGTGCTCGAACACGCCGCGCCCAACCTGGCGATCGCCTGTGAGCGCGAATCGGCGCACCAGCATACTCGGCGGCTGGCGGTCGAAGTGCGGCACGCGGCGCAGCGCCTCGAGTCACAGAACGCGGTGCTCGAGGAGCAGCATCGCGAGCTCTCCCGGCTCAACGCGGAGCTGGATCAGGCGGGCAAGCTCAAGGACCAGTTCCTCGCCAACGTGTCGCACGAGCTGCGCACCCCGTTGAACAGCGTGATCGGATTCAGCGAGCTGCTCTTGACCGGTGAGGTCGAGGGCGCCCCGCTGAGCGGTACGCAGCGCGACTACCTCGAAACCATCTCGCGCAACGGCCGGCACCTGCTGCAGCTCATCAACGAGCTGCTCGATCTGTCGAAGATCGCCGCCGGCCGCATGGATCTCCGGCTCGAGCCGGTGCCGCTCGACGCGCTGTTGCGCGAGGCGGCGGACAGCGTGCACGCGCAGCTCGAGGCGCGGCGCCACCGACTCGCCCTCGAGCCGGCGCCCGACGCCGTGACCGTCACGGCGGACCGCGGGCGCGTGCTCCAGATCCTCCTCAACCTGCTCTCGAACGCGATCAAGTTTACGCCCGAAGGTGGCCAGGTGACGCTGGCCGCCCGGCTCGAGGGCGGCGAGGGCGGCGGGCGCCACGTCCGCGTGGCCGTGAGCGACACCGGGATCGGTATCGCGCCCGAGGACCAGGCGAGGTTGTTTCAGGAATTCGTGCAGCTCGACGCGGCGCCGAGCCGTCGCTACGAAGGGACGGGGCTCGGGCTCGCGCTCTCGAAGCGGCTCGTCGAGCTGCACGGCGGCGCCATCGGTGTGGAGAGCGCGCTCGGCAAGGGTAGTACGTTCTGGTTCACTCTGCCCCGGGCCGATCCCGGAGGAGTCTGATGGCGACCATCGTCGTGGTGGAGGACCAGCCCGACAATCTGAAGCTGATCTCGGCGCTGCTGACGCTCAAGGGGCACCGTGTGGTCGGTTTGCATACGGGAGAGCAGCTCGTCGCGACGCTGCTGGCGGAGCGCCCCGCCCCCGCGCTCGTGCTGCTCGACATCCAGCTCCCCGGCCGGGACGGGTTCGGCGTGCTCGCCGACGTGAAAAAAATCGAGGGCGACCACCCTTGGAAGGTGGTCGCCCTCACCGCGCATGCCATGCCGGGCGACCGCGAGCGGGCGCTCGGCGCGGGGTTCGACGGCTACATCACCAAACCGATCAACGTTCGCACCTTCACCGAGGAAATCGGCCGCTACCTCAGCTCGGATGCGTCGCCTTCCGCAGGTTGATGCTGCCGTTCACGGTGGTGATGCGCACTTTTCGCCCGCCGGCGCCGAGTTTGCCCTGCAGATGCTTCCCGAGCTTCCCGGTCACGACGAGCGGATAGTCGGTCTCGATCGCCCCGTTCACCGTGCTCGCTTCCACGTCCGCGTCCAGCTGCCCGGGAAGCTCGACCGTGGCCGCGCCGTTCACGGTAAACAGGGCCACCTCACCCGTGTCACCGAAGGCACGCATGCGCGCGCGCACGCTGCCGTTCACGGATGTGGCGCGTACGGGCCCGGCCGATGTTTCGGCGTCGACCTCGCCGTTGACGCTTGCGAGCACCAGTGGCGCCGTTGCGTTCGCGACGTGCACCGCGCCGTTCACCGTGCTCGCCCCCAGGCGCACGCGCCTGGGCAGGCGAACGGTGAAATCGACGGCGACATCACTGCGGTGCGGCGACGACGGCTTGTAGTCCTCCCCGGGGACGCAGCGGCCGCCCCCGTGGGCCCAGACGGCGCAAATCGCGATGCCGTCGGCGACCTTGACGGTCTCGATGTGCACGCTGCCGGGGTCGGAGCGGCGGTGCGTCTTCACTGCGACGACCTCGAGTGAATCGCCCTTCGCCGCTTCGACCCTCACCGAGCCGACGGTGTTCCGGATCCACACCCAGTGTTGGGGAACGACCTTCGCTTGATACGTCCACGTGTCCGCGGTGTCGCGGGGTCCCCCGTAGGCGTCCGGGTCGAAGTCAAAGTTGTTCGGCAGGTTCTTCAGATCCCTCAGGCCTCTCAAACCGCGCAGGGCAACCGGAAGGTTATCCATGACGCCCTGGCGCGCCCGCACGACCACGTAGCGGATGCACAAGCCGATGGCGATCACGCCGCAAAACAGCACCAGCCCGCGGATGATTTCCTTGCGCCACGTCTGCCAGAACGAGTTCATGCGAGATACCCTCCCCGGGCAGGGCCCGCCACCATACTGGCACGTGGTACGGGAATTTGCGAGGTAGGGTTTCGGGGGTCGGAGCTCGAGGGTCGGGGGGGGAGGCAAAAGAACCCCGGGGAGCGCCGGCCCCCCGGGTGAGATCGTACCAGTGCGGTGGTTAGACGCGGCTGGCCCGCAAACAGCGCACGGCCGGGCGGTCGAGCAGCAGCCGCCGCGCGGTCGCGGTGCTCGCCGGAGCGTCGCCCCGTGCCTCCACGGTGATCGGGTCGAGCACGCCGCCGTACCATACCGTGTCGGGCCCGTGGCTACGGGGCGCCGGTGTCGGCCTCACCTCTGCGTCCCGTGCCGTCCCGACCGAAGAGACGGCGACTTGGGCGGCGTACCCCGAGCCGAGGGTGAGCATCATGCCCAGCAACAGCGCGTATGCCTTCATGGTCGAACCTCCCGACGGCCGCTTGCACGGTGAGTGCGGAACGCCTGCCTCGCTCCGATGCGTCCCCGCTACGCCTTCTGCCTGTGTAAGACGTCGGAACCCCCCGAATGGTTGCACCGGCGCGGTCCGCGATGCGTCCGAGCGGTGTCAGGGTCTAGTTGCGACGACCAACCTTAGGAGGTGTGACCGATGACCAGGGAGGAGGTTTGCTACAGCCCCAAGTCGTAGGACTCGCGCCAGTCGATATCGAAACTTTCGCGGCAGCGGTTGCACCGCATCGTGCCGGGGCGTCCGTCAAATGGCTGGCGCTCGCGGCAACTGGGACACACGGCGTAGCGGTCGCCCCAGCTCGACGGCAGCCGCACGGCATCGTCCGGGCGCGCCACGACGGTCCAGCGGCGTGGTGGGGTTTCGATGATCTGGAGAAAGGCGGCGGGGACCTGCACCGGTTGTCCGCGCACCTCGAGCACGACCTGCAACGGGCCGGCCTGCCTGATCCGATACCAGGCGCCCCGGCGCAGCCGGATATTCAAGTTCGCCTGCAGTCGAGCCCATTGCATGCCGGGCATAACCGCGACCTCGCTCAGTCGAACGACGGGCTCCGGTCAATCCAAACCGCCGGGGAGTGCATCCGAATGGTACCCTACCTGACCGGACCTGCCGTGCGCTGCGTCACCCCGTATCATTATTCTCTACTACGGGGAGCGTAAGCAAGAGGGTGCGCACCTGCTCGGACCCGAGACGCAGCGACACTATCGCCGGCTCGGCCTCGTCCAGCCCGCTCACCGCCGTCAGTGTGTCCCCTCCGCTCCCATGCTCCGCCCCGAGGATCTCCACTGGGTTGAACGAACGCACCAAATACTCCAAATCGCCGAGGGTTGCAGTGGGCCCCGGCTCGGTGGGCCCCGGCTCGGTGATTGTCAGCTGGAGCAGCGGGCGCCCGCGGGACGAGCCGCCCCCGCCGAGCACCTCGCCCGCGACCCGCACGGTTCCGTTCACAGGCGTGTTCCGGATAGCGACGGTGAACAGCTTGTACAACAGCCGTCTCAGCTTCTGCTCGTCCACACTGGCGTGTGGCAGGGCGTCGCAGCCGTCGAACGCCAAGGTGACGTCGCGCCGCCGGGTGAGCGGTGCCACAAGCACGCGAACGTCGCGGAGCGCCTTGACGACATCGACGCCATCGCTCATGTCCGCCTTCCGGAGGTGGTCCGCTCAAAGGTGGGCCAATAATGCCAGGGTGGCGGAGGGGGTCAAGATGTTGCGGCCACGCCAGCTACGGAATTCGCTGCGAGACCGGGTACGGGTTCGCTACGACTTGCTCGGCGGCGAGGGAATCGATCCGCATCGCGTGCAGTTCACACCAGAAACGTGGCCCTCATTGTAAAATGCGACGTGGCCGAGACGTGTGGGCGCGGGACTCGTGCTCAGCGTCACCGCCCGCCCGCGGCAGGCGGGGACACTGTACGTGCGGACTCTCTGACAAGGGCAAACCGTCGGTGACGGCGGGGCGCAAAGCCAAGGGGTCTCGGGCGTGAGAAGCCGAGACAGCCCAGCTGCCGGAGTGGCTCCCACGCGTTTTCAGGAGCCGACCACCGGGTTTGCCCGCTCACGTGCACGGAGGGATGCGGGCATGGTGCGTCACGCCGGGTCTCGCGGTTTCACGCTGCTCGAGATGCTGTTGGTCATTGTGATCTTCGGCTTCCTGCTCACGCTGGTGGCGCCGAAGATCGATCTCCAGAAGTTCACCGTGGACTCGGCGATGCAAAGTGCGGGCACGACGCTGCTCGTCGCGCAACGCCTCGCGGTCACCCGCCAGCACAACATCATCGTGGCATTCGACGTCCCCGCCGAAGCGATGCGCATCCTCGACGACGCGAACAACAACGGCCAGGCGGACCCCGGCGAGCATCTCCGCGTGGTGCCGTTGGGCGAGCACATCGTGTACGGACAGGGCGGCGCACCGCCGCTCGGCACCTGGGCGGGACCCATCTCCTTTACGAAGACCTTCGGCACCCTGCCGGCCGTGACGTTCCACCGCGACGGCAGCGCCAGCGAGGCGGGCGCCGTGTACCTCACCACGGCGCGCGCCGCCGCCGGGCCGGGACACGCCGGGGACTCCCGCGTGATCGAAACCGACCGGGCCACGGCGCGCGTGTCGTGGTACCGGGCCGCGCCCCCGGCCTGGAAACGGGGCTTCTGATGCAGACCCAACGCGGCTTCACGCTCATCGAGGTGATGGTGGCGGTGGTGATTCTCTCCGTGGTGCTGCTGGGCACCGCGCAGTTGACCACGGGCATGGTCCATACGGCGGCGACGAGCGGCCGCCAGGACGCCGCCATCGAGCTCGCTCAAAGCCGGATCGCGCGAATCCAGGCCGATCCCAACTATGCAACCCTGGAAAAGATGTACGTGGCGACCGAGATCGGATTCCCGGCCCTGCCGGGGTTCAGCCGCCACACCGACGTGCTGCGCTACGGCGGCGTGGGGCAGCCGAACGACTACAAGAAGATCACCGTGACGGTGAGCGGCCCCGGGCTGCTCGCCCCGGTCTCCCGCACGGTGACGGTGGCGGCCCCATGATGCGAGCCGCTCCGCGCCCTGCGGCGGGCTTCACGCTCGTCGAGCTGCTCGTGGCCCTCGTCGTGTTCAGTGCCGTGATGGCCGGGACGCTCGGTTTCCTGCGCTCCCAAGGTCGGGCGATGTCGCTGGGAAGCGATCGCATGAACGCGGTGCAGAACCTGCAATTCGCGCTCAGCACCATCGAGCAGCGGCTGCGCGCCGCGGGCGCCAACCTGCCGGGCGCTCAGCCCGCCATCATTTACGCCGGGCGGAACGTGGTCGCCTTCAACGCCGACTACGCGACGAACGTGCCGAACGATCCATTCGCCATCTACTACGACCCGGACGTTCCCGCGGGCGCCGTAACCGCCCTGACGAAGGCACAGCGCATCACGCTCCCGCTCACCACCGTCGGCTATCCAGACACGAGCTACACGACCGGGGGAATCAACAGTCCGGCCGAGACGATGATTTTCTTCGTCGCGCCCGATTCGACCACGGCCCGCGGGGACGATTACATCCTGTTCGAGCAGGTCAACGGCGGACCGCCCGACATGGTGTCGCGCAATATCATCGGATCCCCCACGACCGTGTACTTCGACTACTATCGGCTGGCGAGCGTGGCGGGCACGCTATCGATCGACTCGCTCCCGGCCGCCAGGCTCCCGCTCGTGCACACCGTCCCGATCCATCTCGCGCCGGCCGACACCGGCGCCGCGGCCGTGATCGACTCGATCCGGGGCATCCGCGTCACATTCACGGTCACGAACGGGCTGTCCGGCGCGGCGGAGCGGCGGTACACCCTGGTGCGGTTCATGGAGCTGCCGAACATCGGCATCGCGTCGCGGCGGACGTGCGGCGATGCGCCCATCCTCGGGACCGCGCTCACGGCCAGCAGCATCACGCAGACCGACGGCACGCCGGCCGTCCGGCTGGCCTGGAATGCCGCCACCGACGAGTACGCCGGCGAGAAAGACGTCGTGCAGTACGTGATCTGGCGCAAGCGGATCACGGACCTGACGTGGGGCACGCCGTACTTGAGCCTCCCGGCCGGGAGCCCGACGTACCTCTACGACGACGCCGCGGTCACATCCGGCGCGACGTATCAGTACCAGCTCGCGGCTGCCGACTGCACGCCGTCGTCGTCCCCGACGACGACGTCCGCAGCCGTCACTATTCCCTGATCGGGGGAGCACATGCATATCCACAATGAGCGCGGGATCGCCCTCGTGACCGTCCTCCTGGTCACGCTCGTCGTGCTCACGCTGATGAGCACGGCAGCCGTGCTGGGCGGCAACACCGCGCTCGTGACCAGGTACCGGCAGCGCGAGACGCTGCTCACGAGCGTCGCCGACGCCGGGATCGAAGAGGCGCGGTCCGCCGTGAACGGCACCAGAACCTTGATGCCCGACACCGGTTATAAGGCGTTCGAAACGAGGGCAGTGGTGTACGACGCGCTCGGCAACCCGATCCCCAACGTCACCCGGACCACGTACATCGGGCCTACCGGAATCACGTCGGGCCAGTACGGCGTGTTCGCGAGCGTCGTGACGGTGGCCAAAGACATCTTCGGCAACACAGTGGTCCGTCGGGGTGAGATCGACCAGGAGAGCTTCGCCAAGTACGCCTACTTCACGAACACCGAAGGGCTCATCTATTTCGCGAACAACGACCAGATCTACGGACCGGTCCACAGCAACGACGTGATCAACATCGTCGCCTCAGGTGCGACCTTCTTCGGGCCGGTGAGTACCGCGAAGACGATCTCGGGCAGGCAGTACGGCACCTACAAGCAGGGGTTTGAGGAGAACGGGGCGAACATCCCGTTTCCCACCACGGCCGACCTGAACAAGCTCAGGACCCAGGCGACGACGGGAAACATGCTCATCACGAGCACCAGCACCGGTGTGCTCGGCCAGGCCACCATGCGGATCGAGTTCGTGGCGCTCGACTTGAACGGGGACGGGAACGCGACCGATGACAACGAGGGGTTCATCCGGGTCTACCAGTCCGACAGCGCCGGCTGGGTCGTCGCCGACGCGCCCGGCAACTACGGGCAGTTCGGTCTGCGGAACTCGCAGAACTGCGGCGACTTCCACCTCGGCGTATTCAAGAGCGCGCAGTCCCATTATGACGGCACGTCCGGCACGGCCGACACCTGGAGCGGCGCGCTCAACAACGTCACCAAGCGCTGCTACCTGGGCGGTTCGGACTCTCTGTGGGGGAGCTTCAAGGCGACCGACGCCCACGGGCAGTGGCTCAAGTGGCCGGGGCCGGTCAGCCCGCTCGTCGCGTTCCGCCCCGACGGCCAATACCTGTGGCCGATCAGCCGGGCGCTGAACCCGAACTTCAAGGGCGTCATTTTCGTGAACGGGGACGTCGCCATGTCCGGCAAGCTGCGGGGCCGCGTGACGGTGGCGGCCACCGGGAATGTCGTCATTGCGGACAACCTCACGTACGTCACCGACCCGTCGCTCGGCAGCTGCGCGGACATCCTCGGGCTGTTTGTCGGCAACGACGTGGTGATGGCGAACAACACCCTGAATGCGCCACAGCAGCCGCTGGGGCCGGCCGGCGGCGGCGGCGGCGGCAACAACTATAACACGTACAAGGCGACGAAGGATGAATTCGTGCACGCGGTCGTGCTCGCCCTGAACCAGTTCACGGTGGAGAACTACAACGCCGGCCCGACGAACGCGGAAGGGTGCCAGACGCAGAAGGACGGTCGCGGGTGCCTGTACGTGACCGGCGGGATCATCCAGCAGAGTCGCGGTCCGACCGGGCTGAGCGACGGCCACGGCTACATCAAGCGATACGCCTACGATGTCTGCGGCCAGAACAACCCGCCGCCGTACTTCCCGACGACGGGGCACTACACCAGGGGTCACTATTTCGAGGTAGACCCGACCAACTTCGACGTGGCGGCGTACTTCAAGCTCCTGACACCGCCCTGACGGGTGAGGGGCGCGCGTCGCGGCACGGGCATGCCGAGGGCAGGACTCGAACCTGCACGGGGGTTGCCCCCCAAGGGATTTTAAGTCCCTTGCGTCTACCGATTTCGCCACCCCGGCCAGACGTAACATAGCGTTGCAGGACGCACCCTGGGACAGCGCTCACCGGGCGGATTCCCGCCGCACGCCGCCCGCCGCCCGCACGACGGTGATGGGTGGCTCGCGTCCGTACGCCCGAGCGAACGCGCCGCGGATGAGGGCGGTGATGCGCGCCTCGCGCTTGCGTTCGACGAGCACGAGCACCGCGCCACCCCATCCCGCGCCGGTAAGGCGTGCGCCCAGCGCGCCGGCCCGCTTCGCCGCGGCGACGACGAGGTCGAGCTCCGGCGCGCTGCACTCGTACAGGCGGCGGCAGGACTCGTGCGACTCGTACAGCAGCCGGCCGAATTGCTTCAGCCGGCCGCGCGCGAGCAGCTGGGCGCCGAAGCGCGTGCGCGCGGTCTCGCCCACCACGTGGACGGCGCGCGCACGCAGCGGCTCGGGGAGCGCGCGCTTGAGCCGGGCGAGCCAGGCCGCCGGCCAGGCCGCGAGCCACGTCAGCTCGGGGAGCTCGAGCTGCAACCGCGCGACGGCCGCCTCGCACTCGCCGCGACGCCGGTTCAAGGCCCCCGCCGCGAGCTCGTGACGCCCACCCGTATCGACGAGCAGCAGGCGCCCCCGGAACGGAATCTGACGCGCTTCCGCCGAGGCGCACTCGATGAGCAGGGCGTGGCTCGGTTGCGCCAGCGCGGCGATCGTCTGATCCATGATGCCGCACCGCACGCCGACATGATCGTGCTCGGCGCGGAACGCGATGCCGGCGAGCTGGCGCGGGGTGAGCGGCGTGCGCGCGAGCAACGCGAGTGCCTTGGCGGTCGCCACGGTCAGCGCGGCCGACGAGGCGAGGCCCGCCCCCACCGGCACGTCGCCCGCCACGGCGACGCGCGCGCCGGTGAGGCTTCCCCTCCTCGCGCCTGCGGCCGCGACCTCGTGCCACACGCCGGCGACGTACGCCGCCCACCCCGCGGCCCGGTGGTCCCGCGGGTCGAGTCGCGTCAGTCGACCATCCAAAGTCGACACGAGCTCCAGCACGCCGGCGTCGGCGGGACCCGCCACGACCGTGGTGCGCACGCCGAGCGCCACCGGGAGCACCGGACCGCCGTTGTAATCGGTGTGCTCGCCGATCAGGTTCACGCGCCCCGGGGCCGACGCCGCGGCGCGGGGTGCCACGCCGAACGTCGCTCGGAACAGTGTTGCGGCTTTCATGCGCCCGGGTTTGACAAGGGTTGGGGCCAATGCTACCCTGTACGGGCCTCATCCACCACGTCCCTCATTCGGCTTCCGGAGACAACTGTATGCGGCGGTACGCCTTATCGGCACTATGGCTGTCGTTTGCCGGGGTCCCGGGCCTGCTGGCCGCGCAAGGGTTTGGCATCTATGAGCAGGGTACCTGCGCCATGGGACGCGCCGGCACGGGCGTCGCTGCTCCGTGTCCCGACGGGTCGGCCCTGTTCTTCAACCCCGCCGGCCTCGCCGGGTTGAAGGGCGGGCACGCCACGATCGGCGTGACGCTGATCAACGTCGACGGCGGCTTCACGGATGATATCCTGCAGCGGACGAGCGACCTGAACGATCCGTTAATTGCCCTCCCCCAGGTCTACGTCAGCTACGCCGCCACGCCCAAGCTGGGGATCGGGGTCGGGTTGTTCGCGCCGTACGGGCTGCAGACCGAATGGCCCCTGTCGTTCGACGGGCGTTTCGCAGGCTACAAGAACATCATCCGCTCGGTGTACATCCAGCCCACCGTGGCTTATCAGGTCACGCCATGGCTTTCGCTGGGTGGCGGACTCGACATCGTGAGGGGCAGCGTCGAGCTGAACCAGCACCTCGACCTCGCCGAAGCCCCGGTGCCGGCCACGATTCTGCCGCCGCCCCCGGGCGCGCCGCCGTACCTTTTCGGGCAGTTCGGGATCGCCCCCGGCACCGACTTCGCGAACGCCCACCTCGAGGCCAGCAAGACCACCGTCACGGCGCACTGGGGCGGGATCATCAAGATCAACGACAACCTGTCGATCGGCGGTCGCTACTTGATGCACGCCAAGTTTGATTACTCGGGGACCGCCACGTTCGCGCAAGTCCTGACGAACCTGACCGTTCCGGCGGCGCTCATGGTGGGTCCCTTGCCGATCCCGGCCGGAACGCCGATCGATGCCCTGCTGGCGTCACCTCCGCTCAATCTCTTCAACACGGTGCTGATTCCCCAGACGGTGACCACCACGATCACCAATCCGGAGCAAGTAGTCTTCGGATTGGCTTACAAGGTCAATCCGGCCTGGACGGTATTCGGCGACTACCAGTTCACGCGCTGGGGCAAGCGGTTCTCCGTGGTGAACATCAATTTCGCCAACCCACTCCTCAACCGCGTGTTGTACGAGAGCTACCGCAACACTAACGGCTTCCGCGTGGCGG
>Ga0209057_1001755_pt1 | contig 17184 bp, 6 predicted proteins | sample GraSoiAngelo_146_FD_185903 | JGI IMG/M metagenome (GOLD analysis project Ga0209057, IMG submission 185903) | Grasslands soil microbial communities from the Angelo Coastal Reserve, California, USA - 14_1009_05_30cm (SPAdes) (version 2) | ecosystem: Environmental > Terrestrial > Soil > Grasslands ... | reverse complement strand
CTATCCAATAACTGAGCCCTCGTTTGGCTCATTTGCAGGGTTCCTTAGTGCCAACTTTGCATCTGCGAGTAGCAGTAGCGCGAACACGATCTGCCTAATTTGGACCACTGGGGGAGATTCTGGCCCCTACAGCGTCATGTTCGCGTCTATTCCAATACAAACTGTCTGGTCTCCATACGCCTTCCCCCCAGATCCTTGGGACGGAAACGGCCTCTCACCCTACGGTCAGTATTTTGCAAACTTGGGTGAATACGTCTCACCCAGTACAGGGATGCTTACCATCAAACAGACAGATCTGAATGTCCCGGGAAGAGGGCTAAACCTTGAGATTACACGAGTCTACGTTGAACCATACGGCTTCTTGAACGGAGCCCCCTATAACTACGAGAAGTATCCCTGGGCCCCGATGGGAAATGGGTGGCAACTTGACTTTCCTTGGATGAACAACACGCAGAAACCAAACTACCTTCACCTTGGAGACGGTCAGGGTTACAGAATACCCTTGGTTTTTTGGGCCGGAATAACTGCGACCTACGAAAACCATCAAGGCGAGAACTTCCGCCTAGTTCGATACGTCAACGGAACCGTATATCTCTACGACAAATCCGGGGTCGCCTACAATTTCGACCCGACTCATCGGCTCACATCGATCACAGACTCGACCGGATCCAACACGTTGACGTTTAGCTACTCAAACAATATGATCTCGTGCGTAGTAGACACGATTGGGCGATCCTTCACGTTCACATATTCCAACGGGCTACTTCAGACCCTAAGGCAGGTGAGCGGGACATGCAACAATCCGGGAGCAATTGTCAAAACCATAGTTTACGGGAACAATGGTCAGAGCCTGACTTCATCGCTGGACCCTGCTGGTCGAATGACTTACTATTCCTACAACGGTACCGCCAGCTCTACGATCTCTGCTTGGCTCGTCTCTAGAGTGAGGTATCCAAGTTCCTGGCTATCTAATTACACCTACACCTCTGCGCTACCGGGAACCGAGGCATATTCCTACCGCATAGCTCGACAACTCGTGTCAACCGCCTCGGGCACCCCGGTACGCCAGTTCAACTACATCTACAGCCAGACCTCAGGGGGCGACCAGATCACCGGGTCAACCATTACAGCATACAACGCAACCTTCATCGGAGGCTTATGGCAGCTCCAAACCGCCAGCTACACAGACTACGCATTCTCTTTTGCAGGAGTCACATGGAACGTCTCGGACGCGAATCACAATCTTGTCCGGGGCGTTCAGCAGCGCTTCGGGATCCATGGCGAGATTCCACGAGAGGTCCTAATTGTGACCGACACCTCGGGGACAGGGTGGCCTCCTGGGAGCTATACAAACTATTACCGTTACGATCTTTGGGGGAATCCAATCTACAGTCGCAAAGTGATTAATCCCTCTACAAACTCGTACCATGAAAGTTTTAGCACGTACTACAACGGCGGCCTCTCGCCTGGCTTCAATGCCTTCCAAGAGACCTTCAGCCAGAACCAAGGCACTGATCCTGACAATACATGGGCCAATCAAAACGGATACTGGATGGTCCAGAACGGCTCGTACAACGGGACAGATACCAGCAGCCAACCAGAGAGCATATTCGCCTGGTCAGATGTTGGGAAAGCAGACATTTCAATTCAAGCACGGGTCTACGTCACGTACCGGATCAATTCTCCCGATCAGAGAATCGGGCTTCTAGCCCACTATCCTGGGACAGGGACAAACATGTGGGCCCTAGTCTTTCATACCACGACAGTAGGAGCCAAACTCTCCCTACTTGAGGAAGCGGTTGGCTGGAGAGCCGAGAATTCATGCACGATCTGGTTCAATTCATGGTACACACTCAACTTTACGATGAGGGGCAACCAAGCCTGGGGATGGACCAACGGTCTCGGGGGGTCGTGCAGTGTTTCAGCTACATTCACGGGAGCCCTAGTCTCAGAAACAGGTTTCGGACTGTATGCGGGGGGTTCCAGCGCACTCTTCGACAATGTGACTGTTGCGACGGTCTCACCCTCGATTACGGGTAGTGGGTTCTCCAATTCCTTCAATCTCGCCGGTGCGCCGGGGGCCAATATCCACAACGGCCTAGCCGGAACAGCCGAACTGCAAAACGGAACAGGAACCCTGCCCATCGAAACCTACTACAGCTATTATCCATGGGGCGGACTAAGCCAGGAGAAGCATCGATACGACTCTTCGGGTATTGTGGAATGGCTTACAATGTCTAGCACCTATGACAGTTATGGGAACCTCCTTACTCTTGTGGACGCTCGGGGAAACACCACTAGCTACGGCCATTCTTCCAAGTATGCGTATGCATATTTGACAAGTCTGAACCGGACCGTGGCCGGCACGCTCATCTCAACTCGCTACGGGTACGACTACGCATCCGGCATGAAGCTCTGGGTCTACGATCCTAACGGTTTCAACACAACCTACCAATACGATATTGTCGGACGCGTAACCAGGATAACATATCCTACTCTGAACTTTACGACCTACCGCTACAACGACCAGGCCAACTATGCGAACATCACCAGCGAGAATGGCTGGAGAACCCGTCAGATCTATGATGGTCTGGGCCGCCTCTCCATAACCCAACGGTTTCTGGCTGGGGTTCCATACTCCAACGAGACCACCACCTACAACTGGATGGACAAGACTACCAGCAGGGTCGATTCGATGGGGAACGTTTACAGCTACCAGTACGATGTCCTAGGAAGACAGGTCAAGACCGTAGGGCCTGATGGCAACTTTACCCGGGTATTGTATAATGATGTCGCGTCCTGGTTGGAGTTGATCGACGAGAGCGGCTTCATCAAGTTCCTTGCCTACGACCGTTTGGGCAGGCTCATTGAAGCTGATGAACAGACTTCCCCTTCCGCACTACGGGCTACCTCATACACCTACGATGAGTCTGGAAATCTTGGGGCGATCGTTACCTATGACAATCCACTCAGGAACCCAGAGACAAGGGTCCAGTACGTTTATGATAATCTGAACCGGATGGTGAGTGCCCGCTACCAAGATGGTACCTCCGAGTCCTATACTTACGATAGCAACAGCAATCTCGTAGGAAAGGTCGACCGGAAGAATGTTCAGACCGGCTACTCCTACGACTCCCTCAGTCGGATCGCGACAATCACCTATTATGGTTCCACGGTCACCAGCGACAGCTACACCTATGACAGGAACAGCAACCTTCTACAACTGCAAAGCCAGAACGCCACCATAAGATACACTTACGATCCTCGCAGCCGAGTGCTCAACGAGAACTACACTATCAACACTGGTGGATCCGTACGAACCTATGCCGTCAGATACACCTACAACGGGGGACTCCTGGCTACTATAACCTATCCCGACAATCTCGTCGTGAAGTATAACTACGATAGTCTGGGCAGGATCCTAGCGGTTTCCAAGTCCGGAGGCACTACTTACGCCACCTTCAGCTATTACCGTAACGACAAGGTTAGAGGCATCGGCTTTGGCAGTGGTTTGGTGGCTAACTACACCTATGACAGGCTCGCCCGACCTCTGACCATTACCCTGAAAAACGGCGCCGTCACACTCTACTCCCTGACCTACGGATACAATAGGACAGGAACAGTCGCCAGCGTTATCGGCCAGGTCAACCAGATCAGCGATAACGAACAGTACCGCTATGATCCTCTAGCACGATTGACCAATGCCACTATTACGAGTGGCGGGACCACTAACAGACTCTGGTATGAGTATGATGGCCCCGGGAATCGTCTGAGACAGAACCTCAACGGCGTGCTGACAAGTTATACTTACACTCCTTCGAACAATCAGCTCGTCGGATCATCAACGCCGGGAACGGCTGCCGCCTACTCTTACGATGCTAATGGTAATCAGGCGATCCGGAACGTGACGACTACAGGGACGGCCCACTGGACATACAGCTGGGACGTAGCCAACCGCCTCGTGAAGGTTCGCAACGACGCTGGTGTCCAAGGCGCCTACGCCTATGATGGCGAGGGGCGACGCGTAGAATCCATCGAGGCCTCAACCACATTCTACGCCTACCTTGGGACCGAGACGCTATACGAGACCGTCACTGGAGGAGCCGGCACCGACTATATCCACGCGGGCGGATTTCGCATCGGGAAGGTCTCAGGCACAACTATCAACTACTATCATACCGATTCGCTTGGAAGCACACGTCTGGTTACGAATACTTCCAAAGGCGTCGTCTTCTCCGACAACTACCAGCCTTTCGGCCAGGACAATGGAACCCATACGGGTTCGGAGACTTACAAGTTTACCGGCAAACCTGTTAGCGCAGCGACAGGGTTGTACTATGAGTATTCACGCTGGTACGATCCGGGCATTGGACGTTTCATCAGCCAGGATCCATCGGCGGGACATGTATCCGATCCTCAAAGCCTGAACCCCTACATCTATGTCGAGAACCTTCCAACCGTTCTGACCGACCCTACCGGGGCCGTTTTGTGTGATGGTAACCAGGACTGCGAGGGAGGTGGTCTTCTCCCCGTTCAGCCTCTCACTCAGGAGCAACTCAACAGCATCGAAGATCCCCAGATCCGTGAGATTTGCGGTGACAACCCGCTCATCTGCCGTGCGATGGGATACATACAAGACGATCAGGTCGGAGGCTCAATCTCTACTTCGGGAGGACTAAAAGCAGGCGGGCCCCCCGGGTCAGGGGAACTGGGCCCTCCCACCGCGACAGTTGTAGGCGACACCCCAAACATCCAAGTCGATACTAACGTAGGCCGGGGTGGAGTCAGACCAGTTGAACTAGGGAATCAGGCCGAGGGTGCTGGTCTAAACCATTTAGTTGGTGAAGGAAACTCCTTCGAGAACATCGCGTCCCGAGAAAGATTCGAGCTACAGAACGGCCGAGGAACTATTAAGCCCGACCTAACCGTGTACGAGCGCGGACAGCTCACAGACATTGTGGAGGTCAAAGGTGGATCTGCCTCTGGAACAATCGCAGAGACCCAGCTAACGAACTACAACAATTACGCGGCGACCCGAGGAGTGCGTTTGACATACATCTTTCTAAGAGAACCATCCCGTCCATTTCTTGATCTTCTGAGGAGATATGAAGTCCGAATTATTCCTCTTTACTAGTGATGACTTTCTATGAAAGACAAGAATACGATAGAAGCATCGCTTTTTACGGCATTTCCACGTTTCAGAGATGCTCTCCCGGCAATCTTGGACATTCTGACTTCCAAAGGAGGAACCTACTCTCCACAGTTCGTCGAATTCGACACCGCGGGCAAGCTTCAACGAATGCAGCTTCTTCCCGAGAGAACAGCGCAACTAGCAAAGTTATGGAAGGATATGCCATTCAGCTCAATGCTAGCCTTCCGAAAGCGTCGCCCGGTTTGGGTGCGCATGCATGTAGGCAACACATTGAATAATTTCAATGTCGTGGGAATGAGTATTGAACGAGACTACTTCAGTGAAAAAGGTAGGGCCGAGGAACTCTTGAATGTACTAAAGGAACTCTATGATGTTGTACATCCTACGTATGGTAGGGTTTCCTCTAATGAGACCGTGAGGTGGGTCGAATCACCATTCGGCAAAATGGGTCTGGGCACCTCTTTGAGAAGGGCTCTTCCTGACATTTACTGGGCTAACTTTCTAGGACCCGAGTATGTGGAGATGTTTGGTTCGGACCGAGTGCACTCCGCCCCGGTTCATTCTGTCGAGATGCTTTCCGATGGAGGCGCTCTTCTGGTTCTGTCGCCGTCTCCATTAGATTTCTTGAGGAATCGTAACGAGTTTGAGCAACTTCGTCTCAACTTGAAACGACACCTAGGTGAGGAAGCGTTTGACAAAGGATGGCCTGAAACGCAGGGGAAGGTTCCTAAGTTCCGTTATGATGAACAGTGGAAGGCCGACTTTGAAAAATGGAAAACCGAGTATCTAAAACAGATTACTGGTTCCAAAGGGCCAGATTATTTGTCGAGTGTTCCTCGTAACGAATGGGAAGATTGGATCAAGAACAACTCCTCGATCGCGACTGCGTTTGTTCTTGAGATGAAAGGCCGAGGCCTGTCCTTGGACTTCTCCGAGCAGAGTCTCTACAAGCTAGACAAGCATATTGGCAAAGCTGGCTGGATAAAGAATGGATTGTCAATCGAGCTAGTGAAGAAGCTAGGAGCCTATGTAACGCAGACGATCATGAGCCGGAATGATAGTAAGTGGTTCTTCGACCACCTTGATGAACTACCATCACTCGTGATAGGAGATATCCATGTTAGTCCACTCGCGAGAGTTCTGAAGGTTCTTGAACAAGGCGAGAAGTTTGGACCATGGTACAGTACAATCGAGAAGATGGTTCTGGGCCTCACGACTGGCAAGCCGAGCCGAGAGACTGGTCGTATGGTGAAGTAAGGGTGGTCCTATAACAGTCCTATCTTGGACTGGCCGACTCGGTAGTAGGATTTCCCAGTTGGTTCCAATATGCGCTACGATGTGACCAACTTTGCAAGATAATAGTAGAATCTGTCCTGTTCTATGGTTACCGGCGATACGGTCTAGACAATGAAGGGTCAGGATCAGAGACCTACAAGTTTACCGGCAAACCTGTTAGCGCAGCGACAGGGTTGTACTATGAGTATTCACGCTGGTACGATCCGGGCATTGGACGTTTCATCAGCCAGGATCCATCGGCGGGACATGTATCCGATCCTCAAAGCCTGAACCCCTACATCTATGTCGAGAACCTTCCAACCGTTCTGACCGACCCTACCGGGGCCGTTTTGTGTGATGGTAACCAGGACTGCGAGGGAGGTGGTCTTCTCCCCGTTCAGCCTCTCACTCAGGAGCAACTCAACAGCATCGAAGATCCCCAGATCCGTGAGATTTGCGGTGACAACCCGCTCATCTGCCGTGCGATGGGATACATACAAGACGATCAGGTCGGAGGCTCAATCTCTACTTCGGGAGGACTAAAAGCAGGTGGGCCCCTCGATCCTACGCCGACGATAACTACAACCGGCTCCCAAGACACGTCCGTTTTCTACCGCTACATCACAACCTCCGAACTTCAAGATCTCCAAGAAAACCCTGTGCTCTCTCCGGGCGAGTCAGGAAGGGCATACTTTACGACTGATGTCTATGATAGTCAATCCGTGTCTTACAACAGGTTGAGTCTTTACGAACAGAAAGACTACAGAATTGCCTTCAGATTCACTGATAATCCAGATATCACAGGCCCAAGGCGAGTCGGCCCTACGTACTTTACGGGAACCGATATAATCAGAACTAATGGGGGCGGAAGGGAGTATTTCATAAAGGAGATTGCAAGAATCACATTGATCGGAGATCCTGTCCCACTTGGACCATAACTGGAGTGAATGTCAATGACAGACGAAACTCTGAATGTCATCCTATATGTCGATGAGGCGCAGGCACCATTGGCTCGAGGACAACAAATCTCTGGAAAAATAATAGCGATGGTTCCCGATTCAAGGCCGCCGGGGAAAAAGGATGCATTGATTCAACCTGAAAGAAACGCTCCTGCGGTTCTTCAAGGAGGCAGTCTCTACGTATCTCCACGGTATCGAGACGAGAGCTGGGACGATTTTAGAGCAGGAAAGGAGATTACGGTCAACGTAAGCTTTCTCGACTCGCAGAAGAAGGAAGTTGCCCGAGGTATTGGGCACGCGCATTTGGGTAACACCTATCGGACGAAATAACAAGATATGGTCTGAAAAGAATCGGCTGAGTTTCGACCTGTGCTAGTTCGCCGAGCTCCAAAAACTTGCAATACTTTGAGAATGCGCCCACGGCCTTTGTCGATCCTTCGGGTTAAATCCCATCGTACATCAGATTTTTGGAATCACTCGGATCCGAAAATGGGCTCATCAACATCGCCGAACTTGAAGCGATTTCCGAGAATGGAAACCCATCATGGTCTTTGTGAGACTTCTCGACTCCGAACCTGATGAAGTTGCTGCTAGGATCGGAAGTCTCAAACGGGCGAAGGACAAATCTGGTAGATCTAATGTCGAGATCGGAGCCGGAATCGTCCCACAGTCGAGATCCTCCATGACGTGGCGGTATCGTAGCTCCATCAGTACGTGAGAGCGAAGCCCCGATTCCGCATCCATCACGACGAACAACTTGTGGACCTTCTGCTTCAAATGATCGAGGAGCGTTTGTATCTCGGAACGCTTGTAGCTTCGATGCCATACATGAGATACGTACTGGAGATTTGTTTTGGGCAGGCTGTTGTATCCATTGTGGCGTAGGAAGCTGCGGAGGGCGACTCGATAACAAAACTGAATAGCAGGCTTGAACCCAGCGGAGGTCTTGTCGATAAGGTCTTGAACCTCCACCCCTCGACGGTCTTACACCATTGGAGGAATCGTTCCGGTGATTGGCCCGTTAGAATCTGGAATCGGCCTAAATAGCCCAAATATTTCTTGCGAGTTAGAGCAGCCCTGTTTCGAAGCCAGCGCTCTATACATGGAGGTCTCTGGAAATATTCCTTGTCAACTTCGCCTGGAATATTCTGCGTCCGGTCCCCTAGTCCAACAAGATTCTCCGGCAAAACCAGTTCTTGATGTCACACAGTCGCTCGATGTTGTATTTAGCTCAGACAGATCCGTGTACGAATTTCCGGCAGATCGAGATTCTTCAGAGGTAGTAAGATCGTGCACCATTGGATATGATTGGAATGACAGGTTTGTGGCTTCGTGCGATTCAACTGACAGGTTTACGGGCAAACTTAGAAGCCGGATTCTTTCCTGAGACATCGACGAATTTTCGATAGTTCTAATTCCGATTCTCGATTTCAGTGTTCAGAGCCGCCTGGACCTCCACCGACTTTCTTAGCCCGTGAAGATGTTCGATCACCACATCGTGGTCTCTTATGATGCCAAGCAGGTCTTGGGAATGGCAAGTTGAGGTGAGTCAGATAAAGTTCAGTAACCACGCCCTATCCTTCAAAACCATAAGTGGACTAGGATGGTCAACCTACCTCGGGCTCTCGGTTTCGGCCGCGAGATCGAATCGATCCTCCTCATACTGTCAGACCGTCCTGAGGAAATTGTCAGAAAGATTGCTGATAAGAAAAGCGTTGGAGATTATCGATTGGTTGGTGAGAAGACGAAGTTCCTTGCCGACACATACTTCGACACCCCCAACCACTTTCTTTCGGATCGCAAGTTGAATTTGAGAATACGGACAGATAGCCGGGACCGTTGGATCACTATGAAGACGCATCCTAGACGAACTCTCTGGGGTGGAATGGTCCGGGCCGAGATGGAAGTTCCCTGGTCACCTGAGACTGTTGAAAGAGTGGTTTCCGAGCTGAAAATTCCCCATCAATCTTCTAGCTCCGTCGGCCAGACAACTACTTCCGACCCGATTGAACTATTGAAGGGCAAAGGCCTAGTTCCTATCCAGCATCGAGAGACACACCGGCAGGTACGAGATGTTATGTCCGGCCCGGAAGGTTCCCCAATTCTAGCAGAACTCGACATTGATTCGGTGCTCTATGACTTTGACGACCAGAAGGTACGCCTCTTCGAGGTCGAAGTGGAGAGCAAGTCCGAGAAAGGACAGAACGTGGTCAAGAGCGTCATAAAGAGTCTGAAGGGAGAATATGGCCCTATCCTGAGGAGCTGGCGTCACGGAAAACTCGCTACGGGAAAAGGGATCGCGAGGTTGTTGAAATCGGGAGAACTGCCACCGCTGATCGATGCTGAAAACCGTCTTCTCCCAGCAGCGTACGATAGGCTCAACAGAATCCTCTGAGCACCCATCGCAAGCCCTCAGAACAAGAGTTGGACAGATCGAGTGTAAATATCCCTATTAGGCAATAGACCCTATAGAGATATGATCGAGTCCTTGAGTGAACTCTCCGTGGGCCGAGTAATGGATGTTCTCCGGAACTGCTACGATCCAGAGATACCTGTCAATATTGTCGATCTCGGTTTGGTCTACGGTGTCACCATAGACAGTGATACAGTGAAGGTTCGAATGACCCTTACAGCCATGGGGTGCCCTGCCAGCGCCTACCTGAGTCATCAGGTCAAGGAACTGATCGAGAAGATACCCGGTGTCAGGCACGCTGATGTCGACATCGTCTGGGATCCACCTTGGACCCCTGACAAGATGAGTTCTGCCGCGCGAGAACGTCTGCAGGCAAACCAGGAGCCAGTGTCGATCGAATTCGACCCCGCCAGTTTCAAGCCCAAGAAGAAAGGACACATCGCAAAGAACCCTGATGGGACAGTTGTCCTGATTAACGAGGCAAATTCCCGCTACCTCGGGAACGATGACATTGCCAGCCTCTGGGAAAAGAGCGATGGAAGCAAAACCATTGATGAGCTGACGTCGGAACTCGCCATCGAAAAGAAGGTCTCGCCCGCTGAGATTCGGATGCAGATACTAGAAGTCGTTACTCAGCTGGTCGCTATCGGATTGATCGCTCCTGAGGACGCTATGGTTCTGCCCCTGCACCCCTAGCCCTGGACTTGGGGAAGGCTCGGATACAGTCACAGTTACATTTCAGCGGAAACGCCTTGGACTCCGCTGTCTATTGCGCCGGAAGGTATGTCCATTTGCTGAATCGTATGTTTCAAGAATACTTGGGAAATCTTCCTCAATCTCAAGCGTATTTGGGCTATAAACGATGATAACCCATTGAGAACTCTTATATTGAATAGACAGCGATAACGCAACTCAACTTCGAGGCTACTGTATGAACAGACGGTTGTTATTGTTGACCTTGCCACTGCTGCTTCTTGCCGCAGTTGTCGCGATCCCCTGGAGTGTTATGCCGGTACATGCCGCAATAGGAACCGTGTGCCTTCTAGATCCTTCATCTGTATCCAACCCGGCTACTCCCTGCCCTGCTAGCCCTCCGGCGTTTGACGGGCCGTTGACCACCTCGACAGGCCCTGCGACTCAGCTTCGTGTAGGGGTCTATATTCAGGGTTCGGATGCTATGAACGGTTTCGGTGTCACCCTTCTCTCGGACCATACTATTCTCACCCCTGCTGATGCCGATCTTACCGGTACGGTTCTCCTTACCGCGACTCCCCCGGGCACCCCCAGTATTATCGTAAAGTGTATTGGTGGTATTCTCAAGGCCGGTTCGACGTGTGATTCTACCACGGATAGCGTGGATACGATTCATTTTGCGGCTGTTGCCGCGTTAGGCTCGATTACTCCCTCGGGTGTGACTGGGCTCTTGTTCACCGCCGTCTACAACATCACCGGGACAGCACCCGCGGGTGGTATCACGATCGACTACCAGACGGGCTGTATCAATACGAGCGTGGCGGGTTTCTGTGTTACAATCACGAACGGTACTCAGACCCCTGACCCGGAAACCACTAACAACGGTACTTTTGACAATAGTGCTTTTGCAACTTCGATCTCGTGGATAACGATCGCCGTCAGCCCAACGACTATTGGTCCTGTTACTCCGACGCTTTCCCAAACATTCACTGTTACCGCTTCCGCTCAGAATGGTTGGCCGACAGGCCAGACCGATGGTGTTAGTTTTAGTTTCGCGTCGACTCAGGGGCTTAGCGCCTCGTTCAGCGCGCCTAGTTGTCTTACTGGAGCTGCTTCGTGTAGTGTTTCCTTGATTGTGGCTGCGAATAATGCGCCTGGAGACTATACGATAACTGCGTTCGGTAATTTCAAGGCGGTTGATTCGGTGACCACTCTAACGAGCACGTTAGCGTCCCCGTTCACTGTGTCGATTCGTATCTGGGACTTTGGCGCCGCCGTGAATCCGAACTTACTTGTTGTTACGCCTGGTGCTACCGCGACTGCGGTTGCTAACGTGACAAGTCTGAACCGTTTTCCGGGCTCGTCTGCGCCGGTTACAATTAGCGCGGTGTCAAGTCCTACTGGTCTCTTGTTCACGTCTACTGCTGCTCCTAATTTGACTCCGAACGGGTTTGTTCTTTCGACTCTGACTTTCAAGCAGCCTGGTGCTGCGCCGTTTCCGTTCGCCAGTTACTCCGCGACTGTCAGCGTTGTGGTGTCTGGTACTACGCATACCGTTGTTGTTCCTGTCAAGTTTGGTAATTTCACTATCTCTGCTAGCCCGTCCCCTGTTTCTTTTGCGCCTGGCTCGACGGGTTCGAGTACTCTGAGGGTGCAGAGTAATCCTGCTGGTGATTTTCTGATTGCTGCTCGTCCTACGAACGTGGCTTTTCCCACGACCGGTTCGGCCACTTCAACGGTCACCGTGACCGCGCTCAACTTTAGCGCCCCTGTCGCTTTGACTGTTACTGTCTCCAATCCGTCTGTTACCGCTACGCTTAGCGCGACTAGTTTTGCGACGGGCAGTGGCAGTACGACTCTGACGTTGCACGGTACGACCGCAGGCAGCTTCTCGGCCACGGTGACGGCTACTAGTGGTGCGACGAGTCATTCGGCTGTTGTTACTCTTACCGTTACGAATCCTGACTTTACTATTACCGCTCTTTCGACCGCGGTCTCGGTTCCTCTCAATACTGCGGGTATGACGACGCTTACTATTGCGGCTGGGAACAGTTTCACCGGCACGGTCACGCTTACGAATCCTCCGGCGTCTACTCCTGCTGGTTTGACGTGCTCGCTGACCGTGACCAGCATCCTGCTTGGAACCTCGGGAACCTCAGTGCTGTCCTGCACTGCGACGGTTGCTCATGTCTACACTGTTACTGTTACGGCTACGAGCGGAGCTATCACTCACACTATCATCATCAACTATATCGCTCCGGCGATCGTTGCCGCGAACAACTCGTTAGGGTTCTCTGGTGTTGTGAAGCTGAGCAATTCCACCAGTCCAGCGACAGGTCTCACAGTGACCTGTGCGACCACGGCTGTCACGATTGGCTCGGGTGGGTCGGCCCTGGACAATTGCACGTTCAGCTCTTCGACTCCCAACACCTACCTTGTCACTTTTACGGGCGTCAATAGTACAAGGGGCGGTGCAGTCACGACCACATTCGTCCTTACTGTGACTGTTCAGCCTACTGGTGGTTTCACACTCGCGGCAAGTCCTACCAGTGTAACAGTTAACGCGGGTGCTCCAGGCACTTCGGTGATCACTGGCACAGGAACAGGCTCGTTCACAGGAACCATAGCCCTCACCACGTCAGTAAGTCCCAATACCGGCCTGAGTTGTCTTGCATTGTCCAGCATTACCATCTCCGCACCTCTCGGCAGCGGGACCTCCACCCTCAGCTGCAACGGCGCATCTGGAAACTACATGGTTACAGTGACTGGCACTTCGACGGGATTCCCAACTCAGACGGCGACGGTGAACTATGCCGTCCAGGACTTTTCCTTGTCAGCTCCAGCGATTACAACCCTAGCTACTGTCGCAGGCACGTCTACCGTCACCGTAACCCCGATCAACGGGTTCTCTGGAACCGTCACCTTCAGCGCGGGTACTGTTCCTGCGGGTTGTAATGCCAGCTTCACTGGGGCCGTCTTGTCAGTGACGTGCTCTACGGGCGTAGCCCCATTTTCAGTGACAGTCACCGGTACCACCGGTACCGGGTCGTCAACCTTGTCTAGAACCACGACCGTTCCTGTCACTGTCCAGGACTTCTCCCTATCGGCTCCAGCAATTACAACCTTGGCCACCGTCACCGGTACGTCGACTGTGACGGTTGCTCCAATCAACGGCTTCACCGGAACCATTACCTTCTCTGCGGGCACCGTTCCCGCTGGCTGCACTGCTAGCTTTGCCAGTGCTGTCTTGTCGGTCACATGCAGTACCGGCGTTGCTCCGTTCAGCGTAACGGTTATCGGCGCTAGCAGCGGATTATCTAGGACTACAACTGTTTCTGTTACCGTTCAAGACTTCTCATTATCTGCTCCGGCAATCACGACTGTGGCCACCATCGCAGGGACCTCTACCGTCACTATTACTCCAATTAACGGTTTCACTGGAACGGTCAGCTTCTCCGCCGGCACCGTCCCCGCGGGCTGCAGCGCTAGCTTCACTGGCGCCGTTCTCTCCGTGACGTGTGCTACTGGCGTAGCTCCGTTCTCCGTAACAGTCACTGGCACTAGTGGTGCATTATCCAGAACTACAACTGTCCTTGTTACGGTCCAGGACTTCTCCTTGTCTGCTCCTGCGATCACAACTCTCGCTACTGTCGCCGGCACTTCTACGGTAACCGTGACTCCAATCAACGGATTCACTGGAACCGTGACTTTCGTGGCTGGCACCGTTCCGGCCGCCTGCACTGCGAGCTTTACTGGCGCCGTCCTATCGGTTACCTGCGCTACTGGTGTTTCGCCGTTCTCCGTAACGGTCACAGGTACTAGTGGTGGCGTATCCAGGACCACGACTGTCCCTGTTACCGTCCAGGATTTCTCTTTGACGGCTAATCCGGCTTCATTGAGTATTGTTGCGGGTGTGACGAGTACGTCCACTATCACTGTGAACAACATTAACGGTTTCTCGGGCACCGTTGCGTTGGCTTTGACTTCTACTGCGCCTACTGGGTGCACTGTTACTCTGTCAGGAAGCGTCGTGTCTGTGAATTGTTCTCCTGTCGCCACTTTCACCGTGACGGTTACCGGTACTAGTGGATCCTTGTCGAGGACCGTGAACATCCAGGTTTCAGGTGGACCTGATTTCACTCTGACGGCTACTCCGACTTCGATCACTACTCTTGCTACCGTCGCGGGAACTTCCACGATCAACGTAGTCCCATCGGGCGGGTTCACGGGAACCGTCACCTTCTCCGCTGGTGTTGTTCCTGCGGGTTGTACTGATAGCATGACTGGGGCTGTTCTGTCGGTGACCTGTACTACTGGGGTTGCTCCCTTCAGCGTGACTGTTACAGGCACCAGCGTTACGCCAGCCCTGGTTAGGACCGTAAATGTCCCAGTTACCGTCCAGGACTTCGCACTTTCCGCTCCAGCAATTACGACGCTGGCAACTGTTGCGGGAACTTCGACCGTTACTGTTACTCCGATTAACGGATTCTCTGGAACTGTCACTTTCTCTGCAGGCACTGTCCCGGTTGGCTGCACCGCTAGCTTCACGGGTGCCGTACTTTCTGTGACATGTGCTACCGGTGTTGCCCCATTCAGCGTATCGGTCACCGGCACTAGTGGTGGACTATCTAGGACTACAACCGTCCCTGTTACCATTCAAGACTTCTCACTTTCCGCGCCTGCCATTGCGACCCTAGCGACGGTTGCGGGCACCTCCACTGTAACTGTTACCCCAATCAACGGATTCGCGGGCACTGTAACGTTCTCCGCTGGTACCATGCCTGCTGGCTGCACTGCGAGCTTCTCTGGCGCTGTGTTGTCGGTCACCTGTGCTACTGGCGTTGCTCCGTTCAGCGTAACAGTTACCGGTTCTAGTGGTGGACTGTCTAGGACTACGACTGTCCCTGTTACTATTCAGGACTTCTCTTTGACAGCTAATCCGACCACAATAACCTACACTGCTCCCAACACTTCGACGTCCACCATAACCGCGAACGCTGTCAACGGATTCACCGGTTCAATAGCTCTGACGGTCACTTCCACAATTCCGAGCGGCTGCTCTGCCACGGTCGCTCCTGCCTCCGTTACTCTTCCAACGCCTAACACTTCGACATTGACCGCGGGCTGCTCTACAGCCATCAACTTCGGCGTGACCATAACGGGTGCCAGCGGCACCTTGACCCACACCGTCACCATTCAAGTAAATGGTGCTGCCCAACTCGACTTCAGCATCACGGCAGGCCCTGTTTCTCCAGCCCAGATCTTTGCAGGTTCCTCAGGCACCTCTACGATAACCGTAGCCGCTTTGAACGGATTCACTGGAACGGTGAACCTGGCTGTCTCCGCTTCATCTCCTTCGGGTCTAACCTGCACCCTGGTAGGCAGCGTTACGATACCTCCTACTGCTACCCCGGCATTGTCATGCACTGCTATCGCTGCTGGTGACTATACTGTCACCGTCACGGGTACGAGTACGACTCCTGCTTTAACCCACACAACCTCTGCAATACTGTTCCATGTGACCGACTTTGCTCTGAGCGCGAGTCCAACCACCATCACCTACACTCCACCTAACACGGGTACTTCCACCATTTCCGCGAATGCGGTTAACGGGTTCACCGGTATTATCGCGCTGACTATCACCTCGACTACTCCTGCCGGTTGCGCAGCTACTTTATCGCCGGCCAGTGTTACTCTCCCAACACCCAACACCTCAACCCTCACTGCAGGTGGATGCCCCGCTCCTGGCGCTACCTTCACAGTAACCGTGACTGGTACGAGCGGATCACTGACTCACACTGTCGACGTCCAGGTCACGCCAAATGCGCCAGCGTTCGACTTTTCTCTCTCCACACCTTCACCGAGTAGCTTGACTGTTTTTCAGGGCTCGTCGAGTGCTTCGTCCTCGATCGTTGCGACCCTAGTTAGCGGTACGGCTACAGCTGTCACCTTCTCTGCCACAGGTTTGCCCTCGGGAGTGACTGCGACTTTCACGAATAATCCGTGCAACCCAACATGCACTGTGACCGTATCCTTCTCTGCAACAGCAACTGCGACCATCGGTACTGCCACGGTCATTATCAGCGCAAGTGGTGGAGGAGCAAGTCATTCAACCAGCATAGCGTTGACGGTTGCGACGGTAGCTCTTCGCACGACTACAACAACAATCACATGCATTCCCGCCTCGATCAACTTCGGCTCAGTGACAACGTGCACTGCCCTCGTCAACGACACCGACACTGGAACAGGCATAATCCCCACAGGCACAGTAATGTTCAGCAGCAGCGGCGCCGGAACATTCACCGGCTCTCCTTGTACGATCAGCCGCCCAGCTGGCGTCGTCGTTCCAATTGCAACCTGCCAAGTAACCTACAGTCCGACTGGAGCTACGGCAAGAACCGATCTGATCACTGGCAATTACAGCGGTGATGCGAGCCACGTCGCCAGCAGTGGTACATTCTCTGTTAACGTTGCAGTTGTTCCGCCTGATACAACTACAACGACTGTATCATGTTCTCCGAATTCGGTTACGATAGGACAGCTCAGCTTATGCACCGCCAATGTGGCTGACACTTCAACCACTCCCACCACACCTACGGGTACCGTCAGTTTCGTGAGTGATAGCGGTGGAAGTTTCAGCAGCTCAGGATCCTGCGCGTTATCTGCTACTGCGACAGGCGCTGCAAGTTGCA
>Ga0209057_1001747_pt1 | contig 17218 bp, 12 predicted proteins | sample GraSoiAngelo_146_FD_185903 | JGI IMG/M metagenome (GOLD analysis project Ga0209057, IMG submission 185903) | Grasslands soil microbial communities from the Angelo Coastal Reserve, California, USA - 14_1009_05_30cm (SPAdes) (version 2) | ecosystem: Environmental > Terrestrial > Soil > Grasslands ... | reverse complement strand
ATCACCGTCTGGCAATCCGCCTGCGTTTTGCTGGTCGCTAAGTCCGGGAACTGTGTCCGGATAAATAATACCCGCTTTAAACCCAAGCTGTAATCGCTCGTAGGGTGGGATTGCTGGCGTAGGGGCCAGTTTTAATCGGCGGAAGCGCTATCGCGAGCGGCGAAGAAATCGCTCGATGACGAGGGAGCCGTAATCACAGTAGCGTCGCTTCCAACTCCAAAAACGCGCTTAGCACTTCGTCTGATTCGACAATGTAACGTCGGCAGTCTTTCCGGTAAGCATTGACTTCGTCGCGCGCGTCCAACATTTTGGCTAGACTGGTCTTGCCTTTAGTGGCGTCGGTGCGCTCGAGACCGTTGCGGAAATCCGCCAGTTTGCGGCGCGCCAGCTTGTAGTCGCTCGTGCCGAGCGCGTGCCGATAGAGCTTGCCGCCGAAGCGCACTCGTGCAAAGTAAGGCCCCGGTTGGTTGGTAATAGTAGAAGAGCTACTCCAAACCGCTTCCAGATAGTGTTTTTCATGTGTCAGGTAGTCTTGGAGTATTACAAAACGGTGACAATCACGAATTTGGGGGTGACGAAAATAGGTTGTAACACTCTGATTCACAACAGTTATTCCAGCGTAGCTCAGTGGTAGAGCGGTCGGCTGTTAACCGATTGGTCGTAGGTTCGAATCCTACCGCTGGAGCCAAGAGGATCCGCTCGCAGTTTCCCTCTTACTTTTGTCTTATGGCTGCGCAGCCTGAGGAAACACTCGAGCGAATGTCTTCGACCGAGCTGAGACACCTGTAGCCTTTCCCCGCGACAGCCATAGGAGCGGCGATGTTTCGAGATAACCGTATTTTAGGTCGCTTTCGATAAATCCGCCGGCGAGGTCCGGTGACCCACTGGCTGGTGGAATGCTTTAATTACCTCCTTTTCAATGCTTTAACTTGTGTAACCGACTGTAGCAAAACCTAAAAAAACCCTATCTGGGATGGCAGCCGCGGCATCAGTTATGCTTTTATAGGTATCATGTTTTTCATTATCGTCAGCGGTGCCTTCACCCTCAGCTCTGCTGTGACATTGGCATTCATGGCCCTCAGAGCGCCGGAGGCTTACGAAACCAAGCACGGCTTGCAAGTGATTCGCCGAATTTCAAAGAAGCGTTCGAGCGACAGGTTAGCCGGTACCTTGGCGCAAGCACGCTAAGCCGCCAGGTTCCAAGGCAGCTCGGGAAACCGCCTATTTCCTAATGTAACGAGGAAACCGCCGATGCCCGCGGTTGAATCAAAGTTTCCTTGGACACTTCCATCTGCAGAGAACGCCCCAGAAATTCCAATAGCACGCGGACACGTTCCGAAGCGGGCAGCAACTGAGTGACGAGAACTTCCAGCCCTTGCAAGGGCCCATGCGCAATTTGCACCTCTTGGCCGACCTTGATCTCTGGATCGAGCGTGACCAATTCGTCCGCTTCCATCCTTTGCCGCAAAGCGTCAATGGTCGCTGAATCAATTGTCGCCAGTCGATCTCCGAACTGAAGAAGACCGCGGACGCCGGGGGCATGCTCAACTCGACGCCGTTCAGTTACATAATCGAATTGCGCAAAAAAATAGCCCGGAAACATAGCCTCCACGAACCAAACCGCGCCTCGCCTAGTCAATTTGCGCATGCGCAGCCGTGGAGCGAAACAGGTAATCTGGTATTGTTTCCGCAGGCCGATAGCAGCGAGGTGCTCGCGCTTGGTCTGGGCGCGCAGGCAAAACCAAAATGACCGATCGGTTGGCAGAATTTGCGGTTGAGATTTCGACATTCGCGCGCCTGGTTTCTTTCAATCCCTACCAAGGAGCGCGATTTTTTCAACTCCAGCTTTGTACGCTGGCATCCAGCCGAGCCGGATTCGGCCGGAGTGCCAAGAGGCTATCTCAGCTTGTAAACTTCAACCAGACCAATCCCCGTCCCACGACCGTTGCCCTCAAGAATAGCGGTATAGTGTCCGGCCCGGCAGCGTTATTATAATGGCCGATTCCAAGTCGTTCGACGGCGCCAGACCAGACAACTGAATGGCCGCCGGCTGTGTATCTTTCCAATTATTGTTCGAATAGACGACATTGCCGTTGACATCGCGCAAGCTAACGAATGGGTCGGCCAGCGCTCCTGAGACGCCATGTTGCGTGAGGGTTGGCCCGAGTCCGCGGATCACTACCTTAGTACTGCCGTTGCCTCCGCTGGTAATAAAGCCGCCAATCAGCACCGCCTGGCCCGTGCCCACAAAACCTCGGGTCGAAACGTTCGTCAGATCGGCAAAGACATTGGTGGCAAGGTCGTACACTTCCACCACACCAATACCGGTACCGCCGTCCTTGCCTGCCAGGATGGCGGTGTAATTGCCCGGCTGCAAGGTAATGAGAATGGCGGCCTCGCGTGAATCAGCCGGGCGAAGATTAGATGGGATTTGATTGGAGTTGGCCGCGGTTTGCTAAGGTCCGCTGCGTCGGGTCCATCACCATTTCCTGTCTTTCCGTGACAGGTGACGCAACGCTTCAGATAAATTTTTTGTCCCGCTGTGAGTGAAGATTCGGTAACGGCAACGGGATTTTTCTTTCGCGCTTCTGCTGCCGGAGCGGTCCATTTTTCTGTTGAGCCCACTTGTTCTCCGCTCACCATGATGAGCGCTGAACCACGCATGGCCGTGAGAAACGCTACAATCTTCGTCAGACGACGATGCAACTGGGGAGTCATACCACGTTTGGCAGAGAAAATTCGGAAGCTAGAAGGAATAGCGGTAGCTCAAAACCCGATACTGTTGGGTGGTTGATTCGGCATCGAGGACGAAAAGATGAGCCTCACTGTTCGTCTCTAAAAGGGTGGAAGATCGTACACTTCTACCAGGGCAACTCCAACGGTGTTGTTCACACCACGCACGATCGCGGTGTAGTTACCCGGTGGCAGCGTTGCAATGATCGCAGACTCGCTTGGCTGAGTCGGAGCATGCCCGCTGTTTTGGATCGCGCTGACCTGATTACTGGTGATGATCCCGCCGATCACCGTAGTCTGCCAGTTATTATTAGAAGCAATCAAAGCCCCTGTGCCGTTGTGCAGTTCCAATGTCGGATCAGCCAATGCATTGGGAATATTATATGGAGGGGGCATGAGCTCGGGACCAATGGCACGAATAATCACCTTCTTTGGTCCGGTCCCTTGCACAATGAAACCGCCAATCATCACGTCGTTGCCTGTTTGAACCAAGCCGCGAGTACTTATGTTGGTTAATTGCGCCGTCGGGGGCTCGAAGGCAAGTCCACCGATGAAGGTGTCGTCGTGACTGAAAGCAGTTTTCACCCCGCCAGGGAACTTTACGATGTCATGGCTGCCGAATTCGCCGGCGTAAAGAACGCCATTAGTATCGAAAGCGAGGGAGCGTGGCCCATTCAGGCCGGAGGTAAAAGTTGTTTTCGTTCCAGTGGGTGTGAATCGGAATATCGAGCCGCTACCCAAGTCCGCCTCGTAAAGATTACCCAGGTCATCGAAAGCTAGGCCTTGCGGTAGCCACAGTCCGCCCGGCTGGACAGGATAAAACGTGCTCGGCACGCAATTCGACGTGCAACTCGACGCAAACTTCACGATCGAGCCACCGCCCGCCTGGCCATTGCCCGTTATAGTAACAAAAAGATTGCCCGCTCGATCGAACGCGAGCCAATTCATACCAGCTATACCGGGCCCAGCAAACGTGGTTCTAGTCGTCCCGGACGGCGTGTACTTGAAGATCGAGTCCGTAGCGGTGTCAATGGCAAACAGATTTCCAGCAGCATCAAAGGCGATACCAGCCGGAGTAATGTTCATGGCAAAGGTTGTTGTAGTGCCATTGGGCGTGATTTTGAGGATAAGGTTATCGGGTGGATCAGCGGCGAACAGATTTCCTTTGCTATCAAACGCTAAAGCATCTGTGTAATTACCCGAAACGAACACGGTCCGGTTTCCAGCGCCGTCAAACTTGTATATTGGATTGTTAGCAGCGTTCAAACCGCCATCGTAGAGATCACCCGCGGCGGCCTGAACAGTTTGGGAAAAGAGTGTAGCCGCGATGCAGGCAATGAAAGTGACAAATGCGTTACGCAGCGTTTGTTTCATAAAGAAGCAGAAGCGACAAGTTCCCAGGATCATAGCGCGGCGTCATTTGGAAATCGAGACGTATTTTACTGACAAGTAGAAAAAAGAGAGCGTCGCGTGGCGGGTACCCTTAACAGATTGGTAGGGCCCCGGCGAGTGGAGGAGACAAGAACGAACAAAAAGTTCGCGAAGTTAAGTTAATAAGATGCAGCCGCGCCTGCATTGTTCCCAAAAAAAGCAAACCTGGCAGGGAATTCTACCCTGCCAGGACTTGTTTATTTTAGCAAAGCTAGTCTTTAAGCTTTAACCGGCTTTGCAAATTTGGCACGATATGCTGCGAGCCCAATTAGAGCGGCACCGAGCAACGTTACAGTCATCCCACCATCCGGCACTCCTGCTCCCGCGGTCGCAGCTGAGAAGCTGAACTTGCCATCTGCCTTAGGGTCCTGCGTGCTGAACCTCCAGATCCCGGTTGTAGCATCAAAGCCGGCCGGACCAAATATTGTTCCGGTGCCGGTAATAATGAGAAAGCCACTAGGCCGAAGAACCGACGTAGTCGTTCCGAGATCGAATATAAATCCACCGACGCTCCAAAGGGCGCTCACTGGCGTGCTAGGAACAAAAACCCAGGGCGAGGTCATCGTGACCGGCCCCGTTACGCCGGTGAAGCTCCCATCCGCGGACATTACAGACACATCGCTAAAGGTTTTTACCTCGAAGGCGCCTGCCAGGTTGTTCGGCATAAAGACTGCTGAACCTGCAAAGTCAATACTCCCCGTAATTGGAACGGCTTGCGCCTGGTGGCAGGCGAGGCCCGTGGCAACTGCAGCCACGATTGCTAAGATTGTTTTAGATAGTTTCATTGTTTTCCCTTGTTTCCTTTTGTGGGTTCGGTTAATCAATAGCATTGCCTGTGCCAACATTCGGTGAGTAGTCCTAAGCTGATGATTACCAATTGCTTGCGATTAACACTTAATTTTGACCTTTTCGCATATAAACACTAGAATGTAAGTAACTCCGACACTCTGCAATTTGACTCGTATTTAAGTGACTGAAATTGAGCAATCTATCTGTTTATTTACCTGCATTAAACAATCCGACGTTTGCTGGCATGCCTAGCGCCTCTAATCCCCCGCTTTATCTAGCTCAACCATAGCATCTTTCGCCTGCTTCGCGAGGTCGTCCGGAATGCCCGCCGCAACAGCTCGATCGAGGACCTTTCGGGCGTCTGCCTTATGCCCTAATTTAAGATGCGCCATTCCCAACATAAAAAGCGATTCTCCCTCCAGCGGCTTCTTCGCGTCACTCTCCTGGAGGGATTGCACCGCGCGCGCGTATTCTTTCCGCTGAAAGCTTAGAGTGCCCAATGTCTTCGCCAAGTCCGGATCGTTGACCAAGGTGCGCCGCGCTTTGCTCGCTAGCTCGTAAGCTTTGCCCGCGTTAGCAGGTTCGTTTACATAAATCGACGCGAGCCGTTTTTGCGCTGGAGCAAAATCAGGCCATTTCTGAAGGATGCTGTTATAGATCTCGCTGGCTTCTGCGGTATCGCCCTTTTGCAATCGAATGGCCGCTTTTGCCATTAACGCTGGTACGTAATCCGGCTGCGCAGCTAACGCTTTCATCATCTCATTCTCAGCCTTACCGGGAATCGCATCTTCCGAATCCAGAGCGGTCATTGATAGGAACAGTGCTGCTTCCCCTCGTTCGGGAGAGGCGGCCGGTCCATTCACGACCCGTCGCATCGCTTCCTGCGCCTCGTTGGTTTTACCAGTGCTGTAAGCGGCCCAGGCGAAATCGCGCGCCACTCCCACATCATCGGGCAAACCGCGGCTGCTTTCCTGCAAGAGGCTATACGCCCACGGGAAATTGCCAGTCTGATACGCAATATGACCTGCGGTCGCAGTGACGTGCGCGTCCGCCGGAGCCAGTTCGCGCGCCCTCTTGGCATACTCCAGCGCCTTGGCGTTATTTTTTAGAGGCCCTGCATTCAATTGCGCCAACGACAGCGCCGCTTCTAATAATTTCGGATTGGCTTGGAGAGCCTGTTCGTACGCTTGAGCTGCCTTATCCGCCGTGCCTGCCTTCGCGTAAGCCGCGCCCAGTCGCATCAAGGTAATGGGATCGCTCGACTTCTCCTTCGCAAATTTTTCCAGATCGGGGATCGACAAATTACCGGTTTGCGAAAGGAGCGCCAGCCGGCTTTTTGCTTCGTCCTTGCCAGGAAAATCGCCCGGAACTGAAACGGCCTTTTGGAGAGCGGCGCGGGCCTCATCCAATCGGCCCATCATGTAGTTTGCCATCCCGAGGTGAAATTGAATCTCGCCTTTGTCGGGCGACTTGGAGGCACTTTGCTCTAACAGCTCTGCCGCTTCCTGGTATTTACCTTGACGATACAACACCCAACCAAATGTATCCTGGACGCTCGGTTCGGCCGGAGCCAACTCGTGCGCTTTACGCGCGAGATCACCGGCTCGATTGAGATTATTGAGCTTTTCGCTGTAGATGTAGGCCAGGTTATTCAATGCTGGAACAAAGTTCGGATTCAAAGCCAGCACCTTCTCGTAACTATCGCGTGCTTTGGCGAAATCCCCCATTCGCTCGTAGATTATTCCAGAGGTTAGGAGTGCCGGGGAGTACTGCGGGTTCTTTGCCAGAACGGTTTCCAGTTCCTTCAACGCCTCCGGCAGCTTGTTAGTCTGAACATAGATAGCCACCAGAAGATTGTAAGCGGCCGCCAGGTTTGGATCGAGCTCGATTGCCTTCTTGAGCGCAGTCTCGGCGGCGGCAAAATTCTTCTCCATCACATAGCTTCTTCCATGAATGTAATAAGCCGGGGCCGACTGTGGCTCCTTTTGCAGGTGTGCATTCGCCCGTTGATGGATTGCGGAAAACGCCTTGGCCGCAAGGTCGAGGTCCGTCAATTGATCAATCGCGACCACATTTTGTGGATTAAGCTCGAGTGACTTTTCGAATGCTTTGCGCGCTTCATCATCCTTTTTTTGTTGCTTTAGAATCACTCCCAGAACCAGGTAGGATTGCGAATCTTCCGGTGTCTTCTTTATTTGCTCGCGAATTAGAGAAGCCGCATCATCCGAACGGCCGACTGCCTGGTAAGCATCTGCCAGAAGCGTTCTTATTTGAGTGACATCTGGCCTAAGCTGTAAAGCTGATTCCAGTGGTGTGATGATAGACTGCGGATCGCCAGCCCGGAGGCGCAGTTGGGCCAGAAGGACAATAGCGTCGACGTATTTGGGCGCGATCTTAACCGCTTGCTCCAGTTCGTTCATCGCCTGAGTTGTATTCCGACCCTGAACGTAGGCGAGTGCAAGCTGATACTTAATTAACGGATTATTCGCGAATGATTTGTCAGCGCGCTCAAGTATGTCGGTTCCCTGTTTGAGATCGCCTTTGCCTATCAGGGCTTGCGCCTGGACCACTCGCCCTTCGATGTTGTCTGGATCGCGATTAAAAACATTTTGGAGCAGTGCTCCTACTTCATCGTACTTCTTGTCCGATTGCGCGAGCTTCGCCTGAAGAACCCATGCTCCAATGAAATCGCGCGCCTGCTTGGTGAGATCTTGAAGGTAACTTCTCGCTTCTTCTTTGTCACCTGTCTGCAACTTGAATTCGGCATAAGTCAATCGCTCCCACGATCGAACGGGACTGAGGTCTGCCGCGGCTTTAAGTTCTTGCCCTGCTCGGGCGTTATCCTTCTTGTTTAGTGATAGCTGGGCCAGTCCGATATGCGCTTGCACGCATTTCGGATCAAGTGACAGCGCGTGATTCAGTGCCGCTTCGGCTTTGGACAAGTCTCCTTTACGAATCGCCACCACCGCGTTCGTCACTTCAATGTAAGGGTTGTCCTGTTGGGGGAATTTCTGCAGCTCCTGTTCTGCCGTCTGGGTTTGCTCCGGGGTAAGGGCTGTCTCCGCCAGAAGGGCAAGAGCCGGTCCGTTGTCGGGTGCTTGCTTCAAAATCTCGGTCGCTTCCTTGAATGCCTCATTCGGCTGGCCTACTCGGAGATAGACCAGGGCAAGCTTGTAGCGATTGTCCAAATCCTTGGAAGCGAGCTCGCGCGCCTTCAACAAGTACGCCCCCGCTCGCAAGGGTACACCTTCGTCCGCCCACATTGCCCCGCAACGAGCGTAGGCAACGGCATTATTTGGATCAACCTTCAGGACTTTTAGATATTCAATCTTGGCTTGGTCATACCCCCCGGCTTTGAAGTACTTCTCTGCCTGCGCCAAGTAACGGGACTTCTTCATCTCCGAGGTGCAACTGCAATTAGCGAGCACCAGTGCCAGGATTGCAATTAAACGGATGATTTGAATTGATGATTTATACATTTCTTGTTAACTATCTGAGATTACCGCCCATCGTTTACTCACGCGAGATCCCGAGCCTTTCCATCAACTCATATAAGGTCGGCCTGCTAATTCCCAGCTCCGCCGCCGCCGAACTAATCCGGCCAAGGTTGCGCTTCAACGCACGCTGGACCATTTCCCGCTCCACGTTTTCGCGCGCTTCTTTCAACGTGGTCGAAGATGAAAAACCTATCCCGGTGGAGAGCTCGAGGTCTTTCTCGGTAATTCGTTTGCTATCTGCCATGATCACCGCGCGCTTGATCCGGTTTTGCAATTCCCGGACATTTCCGGGCCAGGGGTGGCGATTAATTGCCCGCAAAGCCTCCGGCACAAAAGCGATGTTGGCCTTGCCGTTTTGAGCGGCGTACTTTTGCAAAAACTCCTGCGCCAGTAGCACGGCATCGTCTCCGCGCTCCCGCAAAGGCGGCAGACTGATTACCAGCACCGCTAGCCGGAAGTACAGATCTTCACGAAACGATCCCTGGTTAATCCCCGCTTTCAGATCGACGTTGGTCGCGGCGATGATCCGTGCATCGCTGGTCAATTCCTGTCGCCCACCTACTCGCTGAAAACGCTGTTCTTGCAGATAGCGAAGCAGTTTTACCTGAATACTGGATGGTAATTCTCCAATTTCATCCAGGAACAAGGTACCACCCTTGGCTGTTTCCACCAGCCCAACTCGCTGCATGGTTGCGCCAGTAAATGAACCTTTCTCGTGACCGAACAGCTCGCTTTCAAGCAGGTTCTCCGGAATGGCATTGCAATTAATCGGGACAAATGGTCCATCCTTGCGCGGGCCGCGTCGGTGAATCGCCAGTGCCGCCATTTCTTTGCCCGTCCCGCTTTCACCCAGTAAAAGCACCGGCGCGGTCGTTGTCGCGACTTTGCGAATAAAGGAAAACACGCCCTGCATTTGGGGGCTTGTTCCCATCATATCTTCAAAAACAGTGACGCGCTGATTTTCTTTCGCTTTGCGATACTCTCGCTCCAGATCAGCCAGATAGATGCAACGCTTCAACAGCAGCTTTAGCTCATCCGGATCTACGGGTTTGCATAAAAAATCGTAGGCGCCGGCCGCAACCGCTTCCAGGGCGTTCTTCTTTTCTCCCTGCCCGGAGATAACGATAACCTTCGTCATCTCATCGAGGGCTTTTAGGTCGGCCAGCGTCGCGAGACCTTCATCCGGATCAGTCGGTCGCGGCGGTAATCCCAGGTCGAGCAATGTAACCGCCGGCTTTTTCTTCTTGAAGTTCTCGACCGCTCCGGCGCGGTCCTCCGCAAAGACAATCTCGTAGTCAGCGGTCAGCGCCCATTTCATCTGGGTGCGAATCGCTTCGTCGTCGTCAACAAGAAGCAGAACCGGATTCATTATTTGCCAGAGGTAAGAGGCAGGAGCACCTGAAAGGTTGTCCCCTTCCCCACGTCGCTCTTTACTCGAATACTGCCGTGATGCGCTTCAATAATCATCTTACTTTGAAACATCCCGATTCCCAATCCTTTCTTTTTTGTCGTCTTAAACGGCCGGAACAAGGAATCGCGCAGGAACGATGGTGTCATTCCGCAACCATCGTCGGAAACGGAAAGTGCCGCCCAACCATCCTGGGCGCCGATTCTAATTTGAATTCGTCCGCGCTCGCCCACCGCGTCGCGCGCATTCAAAAGCAGGTTGGTGACAACGCTACGAAGTTGTTCGCTGTCCGCCATGAGTTTGGGCAAGGGCTGAAATTCTTTGGCAAACTCGATCCCAGGCATTCCATTCACATTCTCAATCGCCTGCTCGACCAGTAGGTTTAAATCCACTGGGGACGGCCGAAGTTCGAGCTTGCTTCCCAGCGTCCCCAACCGCTCGATAATCTGGTTGATGCGATTAGTAGTCGCGCCGATCGAACGGAGTGTGTCCTGACGAAAGTCTGGATCATCGAAGTGCACCGGTAAGTTCTGCAGTGTCAGTTTAAGCGTGGAAACGGCGTTCTTTAAGTCGTGCACGAAAAAAGCCGAGATGGTTTGAAATGCTTCCAGCTCTTTGCCGAGCATGATTTCTTTAGCGAGGCGAAGATTGAGTAGGCTGGAAGCCACTTGATCGCCAATGCACTCGAGCAACTCGAGCTCCTCCACGGTATAGGGAACGCCATTGACCCGATCAGCTAGAATAATCAGGCCAAGATAGCGATCACCGGCCAGCAAAGGAACCCCCACGCGATTTCCCCCTTCCCTAAATTGTGTTTCACTAATCTGCCGTAACGTCTCGCCCCAGTCGTCCCTGATTTTCTCCAAGTCGAAAGCTTTACGGATCTTGGCTACGCCTGGATCGATGGCCGGAAACTCGATCGCGTCGTCGCTCATCGCGTTGCGTGCACGCGAAGTTGACGCTTCCAGCCTGAGCGTGCTTTTTTCGTCATCGAAAAGCCAAATCTCGACCGAGAGAACGTTAAAGGTCTCGGAGATTAGCTCGGCGGATGCTGCGCACAGCGTCGGATCATTAACCGCACTCGAAGTTGATTGAGTGAACTGGGTCCAGACACGCCGAAAATCATACTGGGGCCGACTGAAATGGCGACTGACGAAACGTCTTATTCTCTGCCGGATTTTTTGCGAGAGCAACAGGACTGCGAGCAAGGCGATGGCGACCAGAACCAGAAATGCCTGGAGCTGGAAAGAAGTTGCGCCGCCGTAGCGCGCGACGATTTGCGCGAGAACGCCAATGACAAACAGATAACCGCCAACTAGCGATACCGTGATTGAAGTCTGCAGAATCGCGCGGGAAGGATAAACGTCGATCTCGCGAAATCCGCTGCGGAAGTAACCCACGCCTAAAAGCAGACAACCGACAAGCAACCCAATCGTCTCAACTTCCGTTAGCGAATTATTGTGACCAGAAAAGACCAACGCCTGGCTGCGCGTATAAATCCTCGCTCCGAAAATCACGGCCAATCCGAGGACAAGAAACTTGATACGCCATTGCATTGTCCCGACCGCGGAACGAAACGTGCGCTCGAGATTCATTAAGACCAGAACTGTCCCGACGAGAATAATGACGTTAACTGCTTTGCCGGCAGGTAAAAAGCTGATCCAAAGATCGATGAGATTTGGACGCAACGAAACTTCGATAAGACGGCCTCGAAATCCGAGGAGGGCTGCTACCGGCGCGAGACACACGACCGCAATTAGAATGCGCCAGCGCCGGAAGGATTCGCCGGCATCGCCGCGCGAATAGGTAACGGCAAAAGCGAGCCAGATCGCGATCAGAAACGCTTTCAAGATCAGCGCCCACTCTTGCCAATTCGTCAATTTCTCCAGGTCGGCCAATGGGAGACAAATTCCGGTTAGCACGCTGTCGAGCGACAAACCGAGCATCCCGAAGGCAAACCACCAGGCGGCGCGACTGCGGCGATTCCGCAACACTGCCGCCACGGCCAGAGCAGCGCTCAACACCGCAGCGATAAAAGCCAACGTCGATTCCGATGTCACAGCGGATGATTTGCGAGATTGCGCAATGAAGTCATTTCCAACGCATCCGATCAGGGAAGGCCGGCAATTTTACCCTAAAATATGCGAGTGGTCGAGGATGATGAGTGGCGTCACCCGCCGAGTGGCCAACCTGGCAGGAGCCTCGTTATCTGAAATCAAACACTATTCAAAGGCTTTCCACGCATGAGAGCATGCAAGCACCACTTCGATTTTTGCTGTGCTTTGCGCTGCAACTACGGCGCTCTGTCGCCGTGTTGCAACAGCGGCCGAGCCAAGGCTACGACCCGCCTCCGTCAAGCTTCGGCGCGGCTACATCACTAAACGCACAACAAAAAAGGCGCAGAGCATCATGCTCTGCGCCTTTAGTGAGAACTAACCTAACTTAACGCAATCAATTCCGTCCGAATTTGGCGCGAAGACCAGCCAAACCAGTCAGGGCCAAGCCGAGCAGGGCGGCGGTTGTTCCGCTATCCGGGGTGGTTACCGGTGTACCATTGAAGACGAAAACATGGCTGAGGCCAAACTGAGTACCGTTGCCGAACTCTGGCAACGTGATAACGCCACTCAGACCGGCACCGTACCAGACTTCGCTGCCGTAATTCGGGCCGTCGTACTTGCCCAGAATGTACAAATAACTATTCGAGCCGAGGTCAATTGTTGCCGAGTTACCACCCCCCGCATCCGGAGTGAATTTGAGTTCAGCCGCGAAACTGGCGGCAGGATAGACGCCGCCGAGAGGATCATTCGCCGTCCGGGTGTAGATGTTCGCTCCGATAACAGTCGGTCCGCTCGGGGACGGCTGGGCCAGGAGAATATCAATAAAGCCCTCCGAATCGGTTGGGTCCGCGGGATGATTTGGGCTGATGAGCCCGAGGTCACGCGAGTCGCCAATGGTGAGGGTTGTAGCGTAAGCAGTGCTGCCGAGGGCTAGTGCAATGGCGCACAGAACACCGGACAGAATGGTTCGTTTATTTTTCATTTGGATTATAGTTTTTATTAGTGGTGCAGATGCCGCCATATTAGCAAAGCGAATGCCAATTTTGATCGATTTATTATAACACCCTTATCATGAAATAGTTAAATTTATGCGCGTTGTTCTCAAAAAGATGGCAGTTATGAAAACTCTGTAACAATTCCCGACATTGTGAGGAATCGCCGGGCATTCAATCCATCGTTACTACCTTGTATAGCAAGAGATACCCAAGTATTATAATTTCTGTAAGACAATTCGACTAATATGCGACACCGCCAAAAACTATGGTAATTATTAGCCGAGCTAGGCGTTTATGTCTGCCGATCGAACCCGTCCACTTTCTTGGCACAATCCTGTCGACAGGTTATTGCGTCACACAAAAGATGCATTATCCCCGCGCTGCATCTCACCCGCTGAAGCGGGGCTAACGTCTTTGGAATCGGCTAAAACGTCGACTGAGGAACGTAGATTACATCGCCATCGCGGACGTAAAAGGGCTTGGTATCTTCGCCCTTTAACATGCCGTGGAGATCGAATACCTGACTTCTTTGCACGCCATTGACGATGCGATGGAGGCGGACGTGCCGGAGATTTCCATACTCGCTTGGCCCGCCTGCTTGCATGATCGCTTGGAACACTGTCGTCGGCCTTTCGAACGTAATCCTAGCTGGTTTCGCTACTGCTCCTGAGACCGTGACGGTCGTGACGCTGCCTTCCAAACTTACGGTCACTTCCGGAGTCTTGAGCTGCGGTTTATAAAGCTGAATTAGGTCGCTTTGTAATTGCCCAACCGTCTTGCCGGCAGCATCCACTTCGCCAATAAGTGGCAAACTTAGTTTGCCATCCACGCGGACTTTTTGGGACTGATTGAGCTCTGGCGCAGAAGAGAAGGTCAGTTTTACAACGTCGCCCGACGCCAGAATAACGTGCTTCGGAACCTCAGCCTGGCCGGATAACGTTGTGCTGTTCACTTCCGTCTGACAGCCGACCCCGGCAACGGCGAGAAAAGTTAAAATGCTAATGAGACCGACCGGATTACTCAGGCTCCTGAGCTTGAGAAAAAATGATCGTGGTGCATTGATCTTTGTCGAGCAACTCCATCCATTCATAAGCAATTAAGTACCCGAGGGAGGAGCTACTGGCAAGCGAACTTACAAGGTCTTTTCCAGCGCTTAGCTGCCGCCAATATCCGCCAGTGTCCGTTTTGCCTCGCTTGCTTCGGCGTCGCCCAACCCGGCCTGTAACGCCCGATTGAGCGTTTCTTTAGCTTCCGCCTTATGCTTGGCTTGCGCTTGCGCCATGCCAAGATAGTACAGGGATCTGGCGTCGAGAGGCTTTTCGCGAGCGCTTTCCTGGAATAGCTGGATCGCGCGATTGAAGTCCTTTCGCTCATAGGAAACGCGCCCAAGCACGATCGATATCAACGGGTCGCCCGAAATTGTCCGCCGCGCCTTTGTAGCGAGATCGTATGCGGCGTCACGCTTTGTCGGGTCGTTAACCAATATTGCAGCCAGATCGCGTTGCGCCGGAGCAAAGTCGGGAAAACGTTGCAGGACCTGCCTGTAAGTTGCTTCTGCTCCCGCAGAATCCCCACGCTCGGCCTGGATGGCAGCCCGCGCAACTAGCGCCGGAACATAATTCGGGTCGGCGGCCAGGGCCGAATTAATCTCACCCTCCGACGCCGATATCTCGTTTTTACTCTCAGTTGACGCCGTCATTGAAAGAAACGTCTTGGCGTCCTTTGTCTGTGGTGAATTGGATTCGTTGCTTAAAACACTCTGCATCGTTTCCCTCGCTTCCGCGACCTTGCCCAAACTGTAGGCCGCCCAGGCAAGATTATGCCGAACGGCGGGATCATTTGGAAGCTGACGAGCGCCTTCTTGTAGGAGACTATAGGCCCAGGTGTAATTACCAAGTTGAAATGCGATGCTGCCGACAGTCGCTGCCGCACGAGGATCGGCCGGCGCCAGCTCGCGGGCTTTCTTCGCGTACTGGAGCGCTTTGTCTGGGTTCTTCAACGGGCCTGCATTCAGCTGCGCGAGTTTCATTGCCGCAGCCAGCAACTTGGGATTAGCTTTGAGAGCCCGTTCGTAGGCATCAACCGCCTTATCAGTGGCCCCGGCCTTCTCGTAGGTTTCGCCAAGCCGCATCAGCGCCACCGGGTCGTTGGGCTGGCGTTGTAAAGCCTGTTCCAGCTGTGCGGACGAAAGCGATTCAGCCTCAGCCGGAGCTTCAGACAACAATGATAATCTGGTACGTGCTTCTTCCTTTCCGGCAAAATCTTGAGGGGAGACGACGACCTTCTGCAAAGCAGCGCGGGCCTCGTCCGTGCGACCCATCATATAATCGGCCATGCCCAAGTGGAACCGGATTTCCACGTTATCGGGAGCTTTCGCCGAACTCTCGGCCAGGAGATCAGCGGCTTCTTGATATTTGCCCTGCTTATAAAGAATCCATCCGAGGGTATCTGTCACCGAAGGATTAGAAGGCACCAATGAACGAGCCTTTTGCGCGAGCTCCGCGGCGCGATTCAAATCGTTAAGCTTCTCAGCGAAAATAAAGGCGAGGTTATTGAGCGCCGGAACAGAATTCGGATCGATGGTGAGAAGCTTTTCGAAGTTCTCGCGCGACTTATTGTAGTCTTTCATTGCGTAGTAAATAAAGCCGGCGAGCAACAACGCGCGAACATCATTTGGTTTTTTTGCCAAGACCGCGTTCATTTCGGTCAGCACTTCGGGCAGTTTATTAGCGCGGCTATAAATGGGGATCAGGAGTTCATACGCTTTGGTAAGGTTGGGATCTAAATCGATCGCTTTGAGTAACGCAGTCTGCGCCAGATCAAAGTTTCCCTCGCCAAGATAGAGTTTGCCACGCATGTAATATCCAGCAGCGGCGTCGGGGTGTTTTTCAATAAATTCATCCACTCGGCGATGGCTCGCGGGATAGTTTTTGCCGGCCATATCCAGTTCAACAAGCTGCTCGAAAACAGCCGGGTTATCGGGTGCCAGCTGCGCCGCTTTCTCGAGGACTTCCCGCGCTTCAGCAAGCTTGTTCTGCTCTCGCAACATCGCCCCCAGCATGAAATAGGCGGCAGCAGCATTTTGCGGCGATCTCTTGATTTGTTCGTGAAGGAGCGCAATTGCGTTGTCTGGCTGCCCAAGCCTGCGATACGCGTCTGCCAGCAACATCTCCGCCGCTATTAAACCGGGCCCTTGCGACGTTTGGACCACCCCTTTCAATGGCGCGATAACGGATTGGGCGTCGCCATTTGCAAGATGGAGTTGAGCGTGGAGTACGACCGCATCGACAAATCCCGGGGTCAGTCGCACCACTTGATCGAGCTGATCCATTGCCTCACTTGAGTTATTGTTCTGCAAGTAGGCACGAGCCAATGCATACTTGAGAATTGGAGCGTTAGGATAAGCCCGATTTAAGCTTTCGAGGAAATCGACCGCTTTCTTCGTCTCGTGCTTCGAAAGCCAGCTTTCAGCTTGCACCAACCGGGCGTCCAGGTTTTCCGGATCACGGCTAAGAACGTTTTGCAGTAGTTGAAGCGCCTCGTCATACTTTTTTTCGCTGTTGGCGATCTTCGCCAGAATCGACCAGGCAGGAAGCAAGTCAGGTGTCTCCTTGGTGGCTTTTTCAAGGAATGCCTTGGCCTCCGCCAAAGCGCCGGTTTGCACTTTGAATTGAGCGAACTTGAGCTTTTCCGCCGACCGAGGTGGCGAGAGGGTTGCCGCCTTTTCAAACTCTGCCCCAGCCTTCTCGACGTCTTTCTTTATGAAATACAACGTACCAAGTGCGGAATGGACTGCTGGCAAATTAGGGTCGGCGGCTGCCGCACGTTGCACTGCAGCTTCGACCCCGGCAATGTCGGATTTCTTTCCCGCGATCCCGGCCGAGGCCAGATAATAATCGGCATTATCATGGTGCGGAAACTCTTGCAGTTTCTGCTCAGCAGCGGCGAGATCCTCCGGTTTTTGAGCTGTGTCGACCAGAACGAAAAGCGCCTCACCAGTATCGGGGGCCTTCTCAAGAACTGTCATCGCCTCTTTGCGTGCGTCTGCTGCGCGGCCCACTGCCAGATAAACGCGAGCCAGCTTCAAATGGTTATCGATGTTGTTCGGTGCCAGCTCAACCGCCTTAAGGAGGAATGCTGCCGCTCGTAACGGCGAACCTTCGTCTAACCACATCGCGCCGATCCGCCCGTAGGCATTCGCATCACGCTGATCCACTTTGAGCACGTTTAGATACTCAATCTTGGCTTTGTCGTACTCGCCCGTTTTAAAATACTCTTCCCCTCGCTTCGCGTATTGCGCCTTTTTCG
>Ga0209057_1001745_pt1 | contig 17226 bp, 10 predicted proteins | sample GraSoiAngelo_146_FD_185903 | JGI IMG/M metagenome (GOLD analysis project Ga0209057, IMG submission 185903) | Grasslands soil microbial communities from the Angelo Coastal Reserve, California, USA - 14_1009_05_30cm (SPAdes) (version 2) | ecosystem: Environmental > Terrestrial > Soil > Grasslands ... | reverse complement strand
GCTCTTTCAGCTTCTCGCCGATCGCGATGAGAAGCACGCGACCGCGATCCGGATGCGCGAGCTCCCGGCCGCGGAAGCGCACGGTGACCTTCAGCTTGTCGCCTTCATCGAGGAATTTCGCGGCGGACCGGATCTTCGTGTCGATGTCATGGTCATCGATCTTCGGAGAGACCCGGATCTCCTTCCACGTCACGGCCTTCTGCTTCTTCTTGGCGTCCTTGGCCTTCTGCTGCAGGTCGTAGCGATATTTCCCGAAGTCGCCCATGCGCGCCACCGGCGGCTGGACATTCGGTGCGATCTCGATGAGGTCGTAGCCGTCCTCCTGCGCCTTCGCGAGCGCGCGCGCCGTCGGGATGATCCCGAGCTGCTCGCCATTGGGACCGAGAAGGCGCACGGTAGGAACACGGATCGCTTCGTTGATCCGCAGTTCGGGCGCGGCTATAGGGAGACCCCGGTTATTAGCGTGAAAATGCCGCTAGCAGCGCGGCCGCTCCCCGTGAGTGAACTTCAACTCCGACGAGCATATCACCGGGCTAGGAATCCAAGCAGGCGTTCGCGCACCTTCGGCCAATCTTCTTTGGTGATCGCGAAGATCACGCTCGTGCGCAGGTGGCCGTCTGCCAGGATGCGCTCGTTGCGAAGCTCACCTTCTCTTATGGCGCCGAGGCGCGCGATCGCGTTTTGTGAGCGTTCGTTCCGTTTGTCGGTTTGCAGCCACACGCGGTTGGCCCCGAGTGTGTCAAAGGCGTGACCGAGGAGTAGCAGCTTGCTCTCCGTGTTGACGGGCGTTCTCCGTGCCCCCTTTCCATAGAGCGTGTAGCCGATCTCAATGGTTCGGTTGGGCGGGTCGATGTGCGCGTAGCGCGTCGTACCGACAAGGACGCCGTCGGACTTTCGGATCACCGCGAACGGGAGCTGCGCTCCGAGGATCTGCTGGTCGAGTGCCCAACGGATGTAGCGCTCGTAGCCTTCGAGCCCTTTCGGCCGGGGGACCATCCAGCGCCAGATCTCGTCCTCGTCGGCGGCCTCGAAGAGCGCCTGGGCGTGCTCCATCCGCAGAGGGGCGAGCCGCACGAAGTCGCCCTCGAGCGTTACCGGCCGGGGGTCGAAGTCCGGACGCGGCCGGCCCTTGACGATTCCCATCTTCACGTCGTCGATGTATCCGTCCTCGGTTCCGACGCCGTCACGCTCGATGCCCTCGACTTCGAACCCGACGGCCTTGTACATCGAGATCGCGCGATCGTTGAAGCCGACGACAGACAGGCCCACGCGATGCAGGCCGAGCTCATCGAAGAGGTAGCGCAGAAGTGCCTCCAGCGCGTCGCGGCCAAGATGCTTGCCCCAGAGATCGGGCTCGCCGATCCCGATGCCGATCTCGGCGCTCCGGCCCTTCGGGTGAAAGTCGCGGTAGTTCGCAAAACCGATCGGCCGGCGTTCGTGCTCGATGATCCAGCAGGCGGAGTCGCCCGGGCGCGACATGCGCTCGATCCACGCGCGCGCGCTGCCCCCCTCGAACTTGCCTGGCTTCTGACCCCATTGGTAACGGCGGAACGCTGGGTCGCTTCCCCACTTCATCAGGAGCGGGAGGTCGTCGAGCGTCATCGGGCGAAGCGTCACCTTCGCGCCGAGCAGAGCCGGCACGCTCATGCCATCGCGTCTCCGGCCGTGGGTTCGTGCTGCGCGAAGTCGGGCGGGAGCGCCTTGCTATCGCGCTCCTTCTTTATGCGATCGACGAAGGCGTCGAGCGTGACGCCGCGCTCCTCGTCCCGCGAGCCGCGGCGGCGCACCGATACCGTCCCCGCGGCGGCCTCCTTATCTCCGACGACGAGCATGTAGTTCGCCTTGCGCTGCTGCGCTTCCTTCACGCGGTTGCGCAAGTCGCCGGCCTGCTCGTCGAGATGGACGCGGAAGTCTTCGGCTCGCAACTTCTTCGCGATATCGCGCGCGTAATCCAGCGCCGATTCGCGTACCGGGATGACCGCGACCTGCTCCCAGTTGAGCCAGAGCGGGAAGTTGCCGGCGTAGTGCTCGATCAGCCCGCCGACGAAACGCTCGAGACTTCCGAAGAGCACACGGTGGATCATCACGGCACGTTCCCGCTCGCCCTTGTCGTTGACGAAGGTGACGTCGAAGCGCTCGGGCAGGTTGAGGTCGATCTGCACCGTCGCGCCCTGCCATTCGCGCCCGATGGCGTCGTGGACCTTGATGTCGATCTTCGGCGCGTAGAACACGCCGCCGCCCTCGTCGATCTTGTACGGCACCTCGCGTATGCCGAGAGCGGTCCGCAGCGCCTCCTCGGCCTTGTCCCAGAGCTCGTCCGAGCCAAGCCGTTTCTGGGGACGCGTCGAGAGGTAGATCGACGGCTCGGTGTATCCGAAGACACCGAGGAACTCGAGCGCGAGATCGAAGACTTTGCCGATCTCCTCCTGCGCCTGTACCCACGAGCAGAAGATGTGTGAGTCGTCCTGGGTGAAGCCGCGGACGCGGAGCATCCCGTGCAGCGTGCCGCCGCGCTCGTACCGGTAGACCGTGCCGAGCTCTCCGATGCGCAGCGGGAGGTCCCGGTAGCTATGGATCTTCGACTGGAAGACCTTGATATGCCCGGGGCAGTTCATCGGCTTTATCCAGAACCTTTGCGTGCCCTCATCCAGAAGGAGCGGGCCGTACATGTTCTCGCCGTACTTCTCGAGATGCCCCGAGCGCTGGTAGATCTTTTCGTGCGCGATGTGCGGCGTGTACACGAGCGTGTACCCGCGCTCGCGATGGATCTTCCGCCACCAGGTCTCGAGCTCCTCGCGCACGATCGATAGGTTCGGCAGCCAGAGCACAAGACCCGAACCGAGCTCCTCGTCAATGCGGAAGAGCTCGAGCTCCTTCCCGAGCACGCGGTGGTCGCGCCGCTCGATCTCCTGGAGTCGCTTGAGGTAATCGTCCAGCTGCTTCTGGTCCGGCCACACCGTGCCGTAGATGCGCTGCAGCTGCGGATTCCGCTCGTTGCCACGCCAGTACGCGCCGGCAATAGATAGGAGCTTGAACGGTCCGATCTTCCCGGTCCTCTCGACATGCGGCCCCTTGCACAGGTCGACGAAGCCGTTGTGCTGGTACAGGCTGACCTTTCCGTTCTCGACTTCGTCGTCGCTGTCTTCGTCCGCGCCCTTCTCGGCGAGCTTTTTGATCTGGTCGACCTTGTAGTCCTGCTTGCGGTTGCCGAAGAACTTGAGCGCTTCCGGGACCGCCATCTCGTGATGCTCGAAGGGCTTGTCTTCTTTCACGACCTCGCGCATCTTCGCTTCGATCTTCCCGAGATCCTCGGGGGTCAGCGGGCGCGGGAGGTCGAAGTCGTAGTAAAAGCCGTCCTGGACGGGCGGCCCGAAGCCGAACTTCGCCTCCGGGAAGAGATCGAGGACCGCACCGGCCATGACGTGCGCGGTCGAATGCCGCAACGCGTAGAGCTTTTCGTCGCCGTGGTCCGGTTTCCGTTCCGCTTTCGCCATCCCGCGACTCCCAAACAAAAATCACCTCCGTCCTGGGACGAGAGGTGATCTCGCGGTTCCACCCAGCTTCGCTGGCCTTTCCGACCGGCGCGCTCTTCACGGCTATACGGGGCCTACCCCATTCGCTCGGCGGTGGTCGGTCGCGGTGCCGCTTGACCGGGCTCGCACCATCCCCGATTCGCTTTGCCGCGTCACCCGCGCTCGGTATCCGCGTCGTCGCGTCAACTGAGCATACCGCGGTGCAGTTGCGAAGCTATCCAGGAACGCTCGCCGGAACCCCGCTGCGGTCCGCGGTGCGCCAGACGAACATGAGCGGGACTGTCGTGACCGCGAAAATCAGCCCCGAGAGGCCGATCGCCGCGGCGGGGCCGAAGCCGTCGGCGAAGGCGAGCAGTGCCGGCATCGCGACCGCAAGCCCGAGCTCGAAGAGCAGGGCGCCCAGCGACAGGATCGTCGCGCGCTGCGCGCTGGGGATCAGATCGTTGAGCCGCGCCGAGAGCAGCGGCGTGAGAAGGGCGGGGACGAGCGCGACGGCGAGCATGAGGGCGAGCGACGGGATCGACGGAACTGCCGCCAGGATGACGGTCGCGGCGATGAGCACGGTGAGCGACACGGCGACCACGTTCGCAAGATCGAAGCGACCGGCCGTTCTGTGCGCGAGCCACGAAGCTACGACCGTGCTCGCCTGCACCCCGATCACGACGACACCAAGCGCCGCCAGCGGCAGCCCGACGCCGAGCGAATACGGCTGCAGCAACACGTAGTAGACGACGAGCGGTATGACGAGAATCGTCGCGTTCAGAAGGACGAGTGCGCGCACAACGGGCCTCCGTGCGGCGATGCGCAGCGCGCGCTTGAGATTCCTCCAGTAGCCGAGGTACTCCGTCCCATCCTCAGCGGTGCGGGGCGGCTCGTGGATCGTGAGCACCAGGCCTGCCGCAGCGAAGCCGAGGAAACCGCAGATCGCGAAACAGAGACTTATGTCGACCGTGGCGAGGGCCGCACCGACCAGCGACGCGACACCCTGGGAGGCCTGATTGATCGCCGCGTAGCGGCCCGCCTGTTTCGACGCCTCGACCGCGCGCCCGTCGGCTTTGAGGCTGTCATAAAGGAGGGCCGAATCCGCGCCGCTCACGAACGCGGTGGATGAGTTCCAGAGCGCGTACCCCAGCAGGAACGCCGGCGAGAGCGCCTCCGTGAGAATGAGGAACATCGCGATCCCGTAGAGCGACGCGCCGACGGCGATCGACGCCTTGCGACCCCAGCGGTCCGCGATCGCGCCGGTCGGCACCTCGAGAAACGCGGTGATGGTCCAAGCGACGCCTTCAAGCAAGCCGACCTGCGTGAGGCTCAGTCCTTTCCGCTGGAGGAAGACCACCCAGATCGGCACCCAAAGGATGAACATGAGCAACGCTTGCACGGCGAAGAGTCGCCAGATGTTTCCGCGATACGCCGGAACACCTCGTACCGCGGTTTGCATCGGCGCGGAGGCTATGTGATGGAGAAGGGCCGGCGGCTTGTCGGGCCTGCGGTCGCAACCGTTGTTTCTCTCATTGTCCTGAAAACGGCTGGCCTTCTCGTCAGCGCAATCGTTCTTGGCCTCGGGCTCGGTGTAACCCTCGGCGGCAAGATCACAGCGCTCGGCAGGCTCGAGTTCAGAGCTCCCGCACTCTTCGCCTTAGGTGTCGTCGCGGCGTTAGTCTCCAGCGCCTCTGTCCCGTTGGACATGCAGCGCGGCGCGTACGCCCTGTCCTTTTGGCTGCTCGCGATCTTTGTCGCCGCGAATCTGCGGACACCCGGTGCCATCGTCATCGCCGCTGGCCTTCTTGCTCAGGCGCTCGTGGTCACGGCCAACGGCGGGGCCATGCCCTACCTGTCGGAGGCGGCCACGATCGCAGGCGCGACCATCAGAGAAGGGAATCCTCTCCAGATCGCGCTAGGGGCAGATAGTCAACTGCCATTCTTAGCCGACGTGATCCCGTTCCCTTTCAATGGGCGCGCTTATAGCGTTGGCGATCTCCTGATAGCCGCTGGGATCGTATGGCTGCTTCTGTCAGTGACGCTGCAGGCTAGGAGTCAAACCCGACGGGCGCGCCTCCCGCCAACGCGAGGAGAAGTAATCCAACAACCACGAGAATGATCCGAAGTGTCGTCATACAGACCTCCCGCCAGGACCGTTTCGGCGCCGAGGTATAGCACAACGGTCGGGGACCTGGTTGAACGGCATCGCCGAGCGCTTGCTCTACTTACGATGCGTGGAACAGATCGCTCCTAGAGAACGGCTTCGAGTGTCTCCCAGACCTTCTTCTGGTTCTCAGGCGTGGCCGGCCAGCGGTCGTCCGCGCGCGGCGTCGCGATGCCGGTCTGGTGGATGAACACGAAGGCCACCTGCTGAAGCATGGCGAGGGCCTCGTTGCGAGATTCGTGGTCGCGCCAGTCGAGGATGAGAGCGCGTGCGCGGGTGGCGCGCTGGTGGATGCGGTCGATGACGACGTAGCTGTCGCCCGCCGGCCAGCGCTGAGCCCTCACGTCGATCCCGTTGACGAAGAGCACCCCCATAAGGTCGGCCTTGGTGAAGTCGTTGCCGCTGAACGCGTTGGCTCCTCGCACCGGGTCGATCCGCTCGGCCGCGTGGCCCCACGGCTTGCCGTGGAACGTGACGTTGCGGATCGGCCCGCTGAATGTGCAGTCCACGAACTCGGCGCATGCGGAAATCCAGCCGTCGATGTTCGTGCGAGCGAAGTTGCACCTTTCGAACCGCGCCTGCCCGGGCCGGACGCCATGGAGGTCCGCGCCGTCGAACCGGCACTCCCGGAAGATGCTTTGCCTTCTACTCGCGAAGAGCGTCTGCAGACGCTCATCGAACAGCTCGCCGCGGAAGTCGCAGCGCTCGAAGACGCAACCGTTCGGCGCGAAACGCTCGAAAGCGGCGCGGCTGAAATCCGCGTCGCGGACGGTGACCCGATCGAGCGCGAGGACGCCTTGCACGGTTTAGGTCTCCGGGTTCTGTTGCTTAGTCGGAATCACTCGCCGCGCGCAGGTTGACGACGTTCGAGGACTCGATGCTCTCCATCTTGGAGCGGCCTTCGAAGACCACACCCTTCTCGATCGAGAGAGAAGGACTCGTGATGTCGCCACGAACCTTCGCTGGTCGGTGAAGCTCGACCGCGCCGGTCGCCTTGATGTTCCCGACGACGTCGCCCTCGACGATGACGGTGCCACAGCTGATCTCCGCCGAGACCTTGGCGCCTTCGCCGATGTGGAGGGTGTCGCTCGTCGAGATCTCGCCGGTGAAGGTGCCGTCGATCCGGACCTTGCCCTCAAACGCGAGCTTGCCCTCGAACTCCGAGCCTTTTCCGAGCGACGCGTTGAGATCGCCGCTGCCTGCGCTCGTGTGTATGTCCCGCTGGTACTGCTGCACTTCCCTTTTCGCCTCCGGTTCTGGAGCCCGCGGTGGTTCCGGCGCGTCTGCCTGCTCGTTACGCGGCTGCGGAGCCGTGAAGAGCGGCTGACGGGCTTCGCCACTGGGGTTACTTCCTCGCTTGAACGTGGAACGGAACACTACGACGTCAACGCGACAAGAACTAGCACGTTGTCGTCGCAAAACGGTCTGTATGCAGCCATCGGCGGGTGATCGTTCGTCTCACTTCTTTCGGGCTCGCACCACCGTCCGGGCAGCGCGTCTGGTAAGGCCCGGCGGTCGTCGAAGACGATCGGAGAGGGCCGCGAATCGACGGAAGAGACGCAACCGGCCCCTCGGCGGAGCCTGATATCCGGACGAGCGCACCCGGCTGCGCCGGACGGCGACTCGCCATTCGAGCTCGTCCAGGGAGCACTCGCCGGCGGCACTGCCCGATGGTCGCGACGCGGTGGGGTTCGCTTCCATGTGCAGGTCGCCATGACATAAGTCGAGCGCATTCCCGCTTCGACCGGACTCGCGTTATGGGTCATGGGTCAAACGCCGCACCGTCCTAGGACCGGCCCCTGGACCTGTTTCTCCCTCGTACTCAGTTTGGCGTAAGGCTATTCATCTTGTCGATGTACGAGCTCTCGCTGGGGCGACTCTTTGGTGCGCTTGTGCGTGTCCTCGCCCTGACGCTGGTTCTCGCTGTGGTGGCCGCCGGGCTCGTCGCCGTCTCCGCGAACGTCTCGACCCCGGCCACGGCGTTTGCGTTCCACAGCGCCTTCGCGGATCAAGGGCCGTCGCCGACCCTCGCACCGGGGACGCTGACGAGCTACTCCGTCCACTACCGCAACACCGGCCTCCTGCCGTGGCAGCGCGGCGGCGCCGCGCAAGTCAACCTCGCGGTCGCCGGCGACTCGGCGGACTTCACCCGCGCGGGCATCGGCGTCAACTGGATCTCCGAGAACCGCATCGTCACGACCGGCGAGCAAATGGTGCTGCCGGGAATGCTCGGCACCTTCACCTTTGCGGTCCGCGCTCCGGCCACACCCGGCGTCTATCGGGTCCCGCTTCGTCTCGTAATCGACGGGCTCACGTGGCTCGAAGACGATCACGTCGTCCTGACGCTCACGAGCGATCTCGGCTTCCACGGCCAGCTCCTCGATCAGTCGCTCCACCCGACGCTCGGCCCGGGCGACACGAGCGTTCCGCTGACGCTCCACTTCCGCAACACCGGCGCGCGTACGTGGACGCGCGGCGTCGCGGGTCAGCAGGTGAACCTCGGGGTTGTGGGCGACGACAAGAGCGTGTTAGCGCTTGCCGCGGGCTGGCCCACCGCCGATCGCGTCGCGATCCAGGCGGAGCCGACGGTCAATCCGGGAGGCATCGCGACGTACACGTTCCGGGTGAAGGCGCCGATGGCCGCGGGTATCTATCCCCTGCGGCTGCGTCTGGTCGCGGACGGTGTGACCTGGCTCGACGATGAGGACGTCGTGACGCTCGTGACCGTTGGTGCCACCGCCGGAGCGCCGACGGACAAGGCCTTCATCACGTCGCCTGCGACATTCACCTTCGTCGTGGGGACCGATCCTTTGACGACCGCCGCGGGTCGATCGGTGAAAGTCACGACGACGGTCGCGAGCGTGGCCGCGAGCACGGCGGTCATCGGCGTCGACGTGTACACCCCCGATGGATCGACCGTCGCATTTGAGAAGTGGTTCCACAACGAAAGCTTCGGGGCCGGGGAGCAGCGCACGTATCCGATCAGCTGGACGATCCCCGCGGGGGCGACCCTCGGGACGTATCGCGTCGACGTGAGCGCATACGCGGTGGGCTGGAAGTCACTTTTCGGTGCGAAGACCGCGGCCGCGACATTCTCCGTCGCCGCGGCGGCCGTGCCCCCTACGGCTCCTCCGCCTTCCGCGACTCCTTCCGGCGCGACACCCGGTCCGACCGGCGCCCCCTCGACAACCGGCGTCCCGACGGCCACGCCGGCCTCGACACCCGCACCCACGCCGACGCCGGGACCGAGCTTCAGCGCATCGTCTTCCGTGACGCCTTCCAGCCTCGCGACCGGCGGATCCGTCGGGGTCACGGCGCTCGTCACAAGCGCCACCGCGAGCAGCGCCCTCGTGGACGTGGAGATATGGGCGCCGGGCGCGCTCGCTCCTACCTATCAGGTGTGGTTTGACAACCAGAGCTTCGCGGCCGGCCAGGAGCGCTCCTATCCCGCGACGTGGCAGGTTCCGGTCACCGCCGGGCTGGGCACCTACACGGTGAAGCTCGCGGTATACGCACCGAGCTGGGCGACGCTCTACACGACCGTCAGCCCGGCGGCGACGTTTGCGGTGACGGCGGCGGCCACGCCATCGCCGACCACGCCACCGCCGACGGCGACGCCGACGCCATCTCCCACCGCGACCGGCACGGCGACGCCGACACCGACCCCCACGCCGACTGTCGCCCCGACCGCGACTCCGACCCCGACGCCCACACCGGCGCCGACGCCACTTCCCTATCCCAACGATCCGACCGGATGGTTCGATGGGCCCGCCGCGAACGCGACGGTGTCGGGCACGGTAACCCTATGGGGCTGGGCCGTCGATCGCAACGCGACTGGAAGCACGTCGGGTGTGGATCGCGTCGTCCTCTACCGCGACGGTCCGCCCGGTGTCGGGACACTCATCGGGACCGCGACGTATGGACTTGCCCGCACTGACGTCGCCAGCTACTTCGGCAACGCACGGTGGACGAATTCGGGTTGGCAATACGACTGGGCCGTCGGCAGCCTGAGCGCGGGCGCGCATACGCTCTATGCCTCGATGCACTCGACCGTCACGGGCGCGACGACGGTCATGACGCAGCCCATCAGCGTGGCGGCGACCGCGACACCGACCCCGACCTTGGCGCCGACCCCGACGCCGGCGCCGACGACCACGCCGACCTCAGGACGCGTGGCCGCGCCGGCGCAGCCGCCGGCCGCGTACACCGTTCCCGCCGGCGCCATCACGGTCACGACCTCCGCGGGTCTCATATCGGCGCTGGCCAACGGCACCCCGCAGAACATCGTTCTCGCGTCAGGCGTGTACGACAACGCTGCTCCGTTCACGAACGCCGCCGGTCATCACCTCTACTCGGCGACGCTCGGAGGCGCGGTCCTAACCGCGGGAATCGTGATGGGCGGTAACTCCGGTCCTGGCGGCGGGAGCGTTCAGGGCCTCGCGTTCAACGTGAGCGACCCTTCGAAGATTCTTCTCAACAGCATCATCCACGTCTGGGGCTCGGGCGGACGCGGCACGCACATCATGGACACGACGTTCAATGGCAACAACAGCGTTGGACAGTCGATCCTCGCGCGGCAGCCCGAGGGACTCGTGGTCCAGCGCGTTCGGGTTCGTAACTTCCGATACAACGGGCTCACCGTGGATGCCAACGTCCAGAACATGGTGATGACCACTCCGGTCCTGCTCGAAGACGTCGATGTCGCGAATGTCTCCTTCGCCGTGCCGAAGTCGTCCAACGGGACCGCGGAGGCGTGCGTGTGGATCGGCAACACCGCGACAGTCCGTCGCTTGCTCCTCCGCAACTGCGCCTGGGAGGGCCTATGGACCGGAACCGCGGATGCGGGGTCGCTGCATGAGGATCTCGACATTGACCAGACGCCGATAGCCGTCTACATCGAGCACTTCACGACCGGCTCGACGTTCCAGCGCATGAGCATCGGCACGAGCGTGTCCACCGGCGTCAACTGCGAGTGGGCCGACCCGACGTGGGGCTCGAAGCCGGCGTGCGTCACCAACGTGATCCAGGACAGCACCATCCGCAGCTCGTACGTCGGCGTGTATATGGACCAGGGCACCACGGGGACGACGGTCCGCCGGGTCACGTTCATCGGGGAGACGCGCGCCGCGATCGTCGATTACCTCGGCGTGAACAACTCCTACTCCGGCAACGACTACAGCGGCCTCGCAGCGGGCGCGGTCCCGGTCTCGACCGCTCACTAGCGGCCCTCCAACATCGGCAACCCGGAGCCGCGAGGCCTCGGGCGACCTCCCTAGGCAATTCACCTCATGCGGCTGCTTCGAGCGGGTCGGAGTGTTAGGCCGCCGCGGACCTGCCCGTGTCGCCGGCCGCGGGGCGGAGGCTTGTGGGTCTGACACTCGTGTTGAGCAGTTGACCGATGCAGGGCGGGACGGCTATCCCGTTGAGTTCTCACGCCGTCGGCGGGACCGCCGACGTCTACGACTCGTCGCGTCTTCCGCCGGCCTACTTGCGCGAGCTGTACGAGCTCGTGCGGTACCGCGACCTCGTCGTCCAGCTCGTGAGCCGAGACATCCGCACGCGGTACAAGCGATCGGTCCTGGGTGTGGCGTGGACGTTTTTAAATCCGCTGCTGATGATGGCTGTCCTCACGCTCGTGTTCTCGCGTGTATTCCGCGGCGATATCCAGCACTACGCGGTCTATCTCTTGTCGGCGCAGCTCGTTTGGATCTTCTTCGCGCAGAGCACGACCCAGGCGATGAACAGCCTGATCTGGGGCGGCGCGCTCATTACGAAGATCTACCTGCCGAGGTCGGTGTTCGCGCTGTCACAGGTGGGCGCAGGCCTCGTGAATCTCACACTCGCGCTCGTACCACTTCTCTTGATCAGCTTCGTCTCGGGCGCCCCGATCACCTGGGCGCTCCTCTGGCTTCCGGTGCCCATGCTGCTCGTCGCTTGCTTCGCTCTCGGCGTCGGACTGGTGTTGTCGACGGTGGCGATCTCATTCCCCGACGTCGTTGAGATGTACCAAGTCGCCCTGACTGCGTGGTACTTCCTCACGCCCATCATCTACCCGGTCGCGGCGCTACCCGACTCGATGCGCTGGCTCATGAACCTGAATCCCGCGTATTACCTGGTCGAAGCGTTCCGGGCGCCGGTATACGCCGGCCTTCCGCCGGAGCCTATGACGCTCATCGCCGGGACAGTCGCCGCAGTGGGAGTCCTTGCCCTGGGCTGGTTCTGGTTCACCTCCGCCGCCGATGACCTCGCGGCACGCGCGTAGCCGGTGCAAGCCCTGCGGCATCCGAGTGAGCCTCCACTGACGGTGCTCGAGCCGGCGGCCTTCCCCGAGGCCGTGCGGATCGACAACGTGTCCTTTCGTTATCGGCATCATCACGAGCGATTCACCTCGCTCAAGGAGTACGCGATCCGGCGCATCCAAGGTCGAGTTCGGAGAAGCGACGTGTGGGCGCTTCGAGATGTGGATGTTGCCGTTCGCCAGGGCGAGGTCTTCGGGATCGTCGGCGCGAATGGCGCCGGCAAGAGCACCCTGCTCCGCCTCATCGCCGGCGTTCTTCGGCCCACGCGCGGCCGGGTCGTCGTACACGGCTGGCCGGTCAGCCCCTTGCTCGAGATCGGCGCCGGCTTTCACCCTGATCTCAGCGGACGCGAAAACGTGTATCTGAACGCGACGCTACTGGGCCACACAAAACGAGACGTAGACGAACGGCTCGATTCCATAGTCGATTTCGCCGAGCTCGGCGACGTCATGGATGAGCCGCTGCGCACGTACTCTTCGGGAATGATCGTGCGACTGGGTTTCTCAGTTGCCACCGAGTGGGAGCCAAAAGTCCTACTCGTGGACGAAGTGCTTGCCGTCGGCGACGAGGCTTTCCAAAAGAAATGTTGGGCGCGCATTCAGGGGTTCAGACAGCAACTCGCGACGGTCGTCCTGGTGTCGCACCAGCTGAGTTACGTTCTTGCGACCTGCTCGCGCGCTGTGTGGCTCGACCGGGGTGTCGTCCGCGCGCTCGGCGAACCGAATGCCGTGGTGAACGCCTACCGGGACGCAGCGGCAGGCTAGTTGAGGCTGCCGGCTCTGTAGAGCGGCGCCGCCGGCGCGTCCGCGGTCGCATCGGCCGCGTCGAGATGCATCCCCGTCGCCGCTCGGAGCCCGGCGAGAAAAGTCTGCCGAGCGCAATCACGTTGCACGGCGTTGAGTGCGCCCGCCCGGATACGTTCCCACAACCCGCGATCTGAATAGAGCGCGACGAGTCCGCGTGCGAACTCTGCCGCATCTCTTCCGACGACGACTTCGCGGCCATCGGACCACCCCACTTGAGAGGCGATCAACGGCGTTACGACGGAAGGGAGCCCGACAGACGCGGCCTCATGGAGCTTCATCGGTAGGCCCGCCGCGTACCGCGTCGGCGCCACGAATACGCGCGCACGCGAGTACCACGGCTCGAGATCGTCGACGCGTCCGACTACGCGAATGTCGTCGGACTTCAGGGCGGCCACTCGTTCGGACCGGTTCGTGCCTACGACGAACAGTGAGCATCGCAGCTGTCGCCGGACAAGGGGAAGGATCTCGCGCGCGAAGTACAAGAGCGCATCTTCGTTCGGAGACGGCGAGTCCAAGATGCCCCCGACGAAAAGAAGACCTGCGCGTTCGTCGTAGCCAGGCGCGGTCGGCCGCAGGTCGAGAGAGTGACCGACCACATAGGTTCGCCGGGCGCCGAACTGCTCGAGGATCTTCGCTTCATGGGCCGAGACCGCTGTGATCGCGTCGGCCTGACCCACGAGGCTGCCTTCGAGCCTGATCCTCGCCTGGGCAAACCTCTCGTTGAATCCGCCGCCCTGCAACCGCAGCAGGCGCAGCTCGCGTTCGGCGAATATGGCCTCGGCGTCGTAGACCACGCGGGCGCGGGGCGCGAACCGACGGACGATCGGAAGAGCTTCCTTCATGTTGTGGGGCCGGCTGATGAGAACAACGTCATAGAGATCGCGCCTCTGTTCGAGGAAACCCTTGAGGTCCAGTCTCCGCCCATCGCCACGTGTTATGACCTCGACTCCGCGCTGCTCAAGGTCCCGTGTCGTGGGGTCCAACCGTTCCGGATGGAGCAGCGGAAAGAGCGTGATCGACCATCCGAGCTCCTGCAGCGACGTCACCATCGAATTGGCTCGCGGATAGCCCGTGCCAAGTCGCGGATCAGGTACGCGGTCGTCGATGAAGAGAAGCCTGCGGCGGTGACTTGCGTCCCGCGCCCTCAATACGGCCAGCGGCGAGGGCGCTGGCTGGCCCCCTAACGCCGAGGCCCACTTTTCGACAAAGTGGCTCCTATTCCGCGTCTGCGCTTCCAATGCCGCTTCGGCGCGTGGGCTGCTTCCGAATTCGCGGTGAATGACGACTGCCGCAGGCTGGTAGATGACTCGCAAACCTATGGCTCGGAGCGTCATGCAGTAGTCGGAGTCCTCGTAGTAGGCCGGTGCGTATCGCTCGTCGAAGCCACCCGCCCTCTGGAAGAGCTCGCGGGGTGTCAAGAGCATCGCTGCCGAGCAGTAATCGACCGCCCGAACATAGGAGTACTGCGGGTCAAACGGATCGTCATTTCGGCCGTAGCCGAGACAGGAGCCGTCGTTCCACACGATGCTCCCGGCCTCTTGCAGCCGTCCGTTGAGGAAGATCATCCTGCCGCCGACGGCGCCGATCGTCGGATCGGAGTCGATCGTCGAAAGCAAAGCTCGGACGGTTCCTGACAAGAGTTGCGTGTCGTTGTTCAGAAACAGAAGGTGGCGTCCACGCGCGGCTGCCGCGCCTTGGTTGCTCGCACGCAGGAAGCCGATGTTCGAGTCATTTCGCACGACGCGCAGGTTGCCAATGCGTGCAAGAAGATGAGGAGTCTCATCGGAGCTCCCGTTGTCGACCACGATCGCCTCGTACGACGTGCCGCGGACGCATCGCGCGATTGCCGCGAGGCACGCGTACGTGTACCGCCAGTGGTTCCACACGGGGATAACGAACGAGATGTCGGGGTGGTCGAATTGCGGGAGTGCAAGCCGATCTAGGCGGTCCACGTCGACCGGGTCGGACGATTGGCTTAGGCGTGCGAGCACCGCGCGAACTTCAAGCTCTAACTCAGTGGGCTGCGCGTGATCATGGCTTCCGACAACACCATCGGGAGTGAGGAACTTTCTAACCAGGGTCTTTGCCGCGTCAGCAGAGGCGGCTCGCGCGAGGGTTCCGGGCTCACGAATCGCCAGCATCAACAGCCCCCAGAGGACGCCGCCGCGTGTTCGTTCGCCGTAGAGCGCGTCGCTGACCCACATTCGAGCCTGCCTGCGCGTTGGATCCTCGGGCTGCGTCGACCACAACATGTCCTTGCTCAACCGGCGGAGACGCTGCAGTCCGGGTGCGCCCCATAGAAGCGGACGGAGCGCACGCCTTTCCCGCTCCGGAACTTTGCTCCAGGCGAACGCAGCAGCGGCCAGGAATGTGCGCACGCTAGATCGGATCACTCGCGCATTGCTCCTCAGACCATCCGCTCGCCGGCGCGACAACAGTCGCCGACGATGACGCGTGGTACATCCGGCGGACACCCTAGGGCGGAGCCCGTACATGCGCTTGAGCAGGCGTATGCACAATCGTCGACACCTCGCGCGTGATTCATCGCGCAACGGCGCGGGAGACGTCGAGGAGGAGCGCCACTTCGCGATGACGCGCATAAGCGACCTCTCCGGCGGCACGATTGAGAGCGATTCGGAAGCACTCGGCGCCGCTCAGCGGGAGCTCGATCAGGTCCGGACCGATGCAGCAGCCCTGGAGCGTCGACTGTCCGCCGAGAACGAGCGGCTCAGGGATGAACTGGCACGCGCGAAAGCACGGCTCTTGCGGCTCCGGCAGATCCGCTCCGGCCTACGACGTGTACGACGAGCGTTCATCGCCATTGCTTTCGCGCCCTTGGACTTGGTTGACGGCATTAAGGCACGGACATACCGGCCACGTCTCATTCCGATCAATGATTTGAGGGCGTTGTCAGGTGGGGACTATGAATGGGAAAGCATCGGCGACGATCCACAGTTCCTGATCACGCCGCCGATCCCTCGGGGATTGGTGAGGCTGCGTCTGAAGGGGAGAGCGAGCCCCGACGCGAGCGTCACGCTCTACACGAGCGCAGGCGATCAGGTCGCGGAGCCTGGCTTGGCGCTCGGCGTTCTGACGGCAGCCGGGTCCACGTTCGAGCACATCGTCGATCTGAGTCACGTCTGGTCGGCGCGGTTGGATCCCGCGCTCGGGCCAGGTCAGATCGCGATCGAGGAGCTCTCTCTCCAACGGCTCAGCGTCTGGCGAGAGGCCGTGGACCTGACATCCGATCAGGTTGTGGGATGGTCACCACTCGTCGTTCGCCTGCTCGCAGGCCTCGCGCGCAGTGTGCGACGCCACGGACTGAACGGCATTAGACGCGCGACTCTTTCTGAGCTACGCGAGCGAAGCCGAAAAATGTCGAAGTACGAGACGTGGATGCGACGGCACACCCTCAACGACGCCGCCAAACAACGATTGCTGGGTGAACTTGCCCGGTGCCGCGATCAGCCGGTCGTCTCACTCTTCATCGACGTCCACGAACCGGTGCCTTCTCTGCTCGCACGCTCCGTCAAATCGGTGCGCGATCAGCTCTATCCACGATGGGAGCTCTACCTGAGAAACTCGTCCACCAAGAAGGAGACCCCATCGCTGCTCGCGGCCTACGCGTGCAACGATCCGCGCATCAAGGTCATTCCCCGGAATGAAGACGATTCCTCAGGGTCCGATGGACTATTCGCGTCGGTTGCCGGAGAGTTCATCGGCCTCGTCGGTCAGCACGACGAGCTCAGCGCGGACGCCGTGTTGCGCGTCGTCCTGTCGCTCGCGAATACACCTCATGCCGACGTCATCTACACGGACCAGGACGAGATCGATGAATCGCAACATCGCGCCAATCCCTTCTTCAAACCTGGGTGGTCACCCGAGACTCTGCTGGCTCACATGTACCTGGGCGGGCTATGCCTCTATCGGAAGTCGGTCGTCGAGCGTGCGGGTGGCCTCCCCCGCTCCGATGATCAGGCAGGAGAGCATGACCTGGCGCTACGAGTGACGGAGACGACCCGGAACGTATGCCGCGTACCGCATGTCCTCTATCACTCGCGTGCCTTGCGAGGCGCGGTGGATCACCGGACGAGGAGGGAGAACCCCGGGATTGACGTCGTCGCTCGTGCCCTGACTCGGCGCGGCATCGCCGGCACCGTCGATGTCGCCGACCGCGCGCCGAACCGCTTCATCGTTCGTCTCTCGCCGAATCGCGAGCGCAAGATCAGCGTCATCATCCCCACGCGAGATCGCGCGGACTTGCTAGACCGATGTCTCGAGTCTCTGTTCGGGATCTCGACCTATCCAAACTTCGATGTCTGCGTCGTGGACAACGACAGCAAGGAACGAGCCACCGCCGACCTCCTTGAGCGATTCGCCGCGCGCTTCCCCAGTCGATTTCACGTGCTCGAGCGCGACGTGCCGTTCAATTTCTCCGCGCT
>Ga0209057_1001742_pt1 | contig 17247 bp, 27 predicted proteins | sample GraSoiAngelo_146_FD_185903 | JGI IMG/M metagenome (GOLD analysis project Ga0209057, IMG submission 185903) | Grasslands soil microbial communities from the Angelo Coastal Reserve, California, USA - 14_1009_05_30cm (SPAdes) (version 2) | ecosystem: Environmental > Terrestrial > Soil > Grasslands ... | reverse complement strand
CCCCAACGAGGGCGAACCGTAAGCCGACGGCTTTTTGGCGATGTAACTGGGCGCTCGGTGTCGGTCGCGCAAACGGATGGCATCGTTGATGCACAGCGGCCGCCGTTCGGATCGAAAGGAGCTCACATGCTTCGAATCACAGCCGCGTTTGCGATCAGTCTGTCGGTCGCGTCATTCGCGTTTGGTCAAGGTACGTGCTCCGATAATCATATTCTCCCATCTCCTCCCGATAGCTCAGGCATTCAGAATATTGTGTTCATAATGATGGAGAATCGTAGCTTCGATCATTTCTTCGGATGGGTTCCGAACGCCGACGGCCAACAAACGGCGACTTACTACGACGACAGTAATGTCGGCCATCCGACGCACTCGCTAAGCGGAAACCCAGCGGCCGGTGGTGGGAACGATCCCGTTCACTTTTATCCGGATATGCACGATACTTATTGGTACTATAACAATGGAGCCCAGATCGGATATCCGCCCACCGGTTATGGCCCGAATCTGGGATGGCTTCGTCAAGGGAAAAACACCAGCCAGGTCGCGATTGGATATTACACTCAGGGAGATCTCGGTTTTCTAGGCCAAATAGCAACCCAATATACCGTGCTCGACAAGTATTTCTCGTCGGTGTTAGCGTCGACATGGCCAAATCGCAAGTTCGCGCACACCGGCCAAACGGACCTGCTGGACAACCACAATCCAAGCAATGTCTCTACGCTGGCGACGATCTGGGATTCGCTGATCAATCTAGCCCCAAGTGTGAGTGCAGCGTACTATTGGGGCGACACGAACAGCGGTGGATCCAGTTATCTCCGTAAATTCTACGGAGATAAGTACCAGACCGGCCTGACGCCGCCGAGTGGCACGAATATCACGAAAACGTATAACCAGTTCTTGGCCGACGCTGCAAACGGCACACTGCCAAATGTTGCTTACGTCGATCCTGGAGCGTGTGATGATCACCCTGGAGATTGTGACATCACTCAAGGCGATGCCTGGATTCAGAGTACCGTGAATGCCGTGATCAACGGGCCGCAGTGGCAACACGCCGTAGTCGTGGTCACATTCGATGAGGCGGGGGGGTTCTTCGATCACGTGAATCCACCACGAGCAGCTGCGCCGACTTCGAATTATCACCCCTGCATGGGAGACCTTCCGGCAACATGTGAGGGCGATGTCGATCCAAGCGGAAAGGTGCCGTTGGGCTTCAGGGTTCCAACGGTCGTAATTTCACCTTATAGCGCCGGGCCATCAGTCAATCACTTGGTGTACGATCACACATCAGTCCTCAAAATGATTGAATGGCGGTGGAACTTAGCCAACCTGACGCTGCGCGACGGATCGACCGACATCGACAATCTCGCGTGTTCGTTGCATTTTGGCGGGGCGGGCACGACCGTTAAAATCAACTTTCAGCCCTCGGGTGCGCCTATACCACTCGGATACCTGCCGGATACCGGGCAGCCGTTCGCCGATCGCGGGAACGGCCAGAGCTATGGATGGAGCGGTGACAACACAACAAATACCCGCGATCGGAACAATCCGAACTCTCCGGATCAGCAGCACGACACCCTGGCGTACATGCAGCGAACGCCGCTTCCCGACGCCGTTTGGGAAATCGGCCTTCCGAACGGCACGTACACCGTACGATTGGTCGCGGGCGACCCAAGCTTTTTTGGCAACCATATGGTGATTGCCGCCGAGGGTGTCGTAATCGTAGACGGGACGACCAGCAACACGAATCCGTGGTTAGACCAGACGCAAACGGTGACCGTGAACGACGGCCGGCTGACCATTAGCAACGTCGCAGGCGCCGACGGCGGCAACAAGATCTGTTTCATTGAGATCTCGCAACCGTAGCGTCAGCGCCCGCTGTGCCGCGACCCATCGCCCGCCGAACAGACTGGGATCTTAAGAGACGTCCTCGAATGGACTGGGGTCGCAGAGATCTTCGAGCGAGGTGATCCTTCAGATCGCCTCGCTCAACGCGGTCTTGAGCAGCAGCGACGGCCTCGAGCCCTTCGCGGTTGCACGCGGCCGCTACCGGGACATGCCCGTCGGCGGCGGCGCTACTCGCCGCTCCGGTATTCCGCTCGCGCGTTTGCGCCTCCGGACGCGGCGCCCAGCTCCGTCCACGAACATTCTGCACGTTAAGGGCGAGTTCTGGTCGCATCAGCGGATCACCTGACGTCGGCGAATGGCGGACAGCCGCGCTATGTCACGAACATTGTGGACTCTCTTGTGGGAGTTGTCGTTTCCGTCACGAACACCAGCAGTCTCCGTCAAGAGTTGAGCGGCGTCAGCGAATGGCCGAAGATCGTGCGCATGACGGCGACGTCTCGCCCGCAGCGACGCTATGATCATCGACTCCGGATCTCGTCCACACGCACCAGGGACGTGACCATCGCGCCGAATCTCGGTGTCCCGTGGTCGACGGCGCGTGGGTGGCTCGCGGCGGAGGCGACGGTCGTGATCAGCCTGGATGTGGCGGAGGTCACAGAGTCGGAGCTACGGCAGGAGATCCTGAAGCTGCGACAACGTGTCGAGAAACTGGCGGCACTGCTCCGGTTGGCGCTCGCCCTGTTAACAAACCTCCGGGTCCCGGCTCTCAAGCGCTCCTCTGCCGGACGGAGAAGCCAAGCTGCGGATCCTGCGCGCCGTGGATCGGGCGGGCACGTGTATCCCGTTACGAGTAGTCCTGCGGTTCCTGCATCTGGCCCCAGACGGTACTCGCCTGTTTTTCAGCCGTTGTCAGGCAACGTCAGGGCGTGCGAAACGCCCTAGAAACGTTGAGGTCTTTCGCGATTCTCGTGTTTCACGCGCGCTCAGCGAACACCAGCCTACGCGACATTTTGTTACCCGGGTGTTACCACGAAAACGCCAGTCAGAGGGTCGCCGGGGCGCACCTGTGCGCCGGTCAAGGAGTTGCTGGCACCCGTCAGAGAGTCGCCGCCGCGAGCCGCGAATCTCGGTCGCAAGCGGATGTCCAAGGGCTGGCTGGGCGGACTCGACCGGTGCGCGAATGCTGATTGCCGGTTTGCCCAGAATCTTTTCGAATCAGCATGTGGCCGCGGAAGAAGCCTACGTCATCACCGCGGCCGGTATCGGGCGGCTCGGTGCTTGGCGCGCGGCCGAAGTCCGCCCTCGGTCTGACATGGCCTCAATCTGAATTTTGATCGAGCTGGAACCTGGCGACCAGCGGGCATCTGAAACTCGTGCATGTGCACTTCACAACGCCGAACTACAACAGGGCTCTAGTCGTCAGCGCCTCGTTCTCGAACGAGTTGAAGAGTAGACGCTCTTAGGGCGACTCTCGTTGGGAATTCGAACCCTGTAGACCGACGCAGCTGCGAGCGCCCGGTTGTGTTCGTCCACTGCGTAATGCTGCTGCGTCGCTACGCCCCAGCAGTTCGCTCAGCTTGCCTGCGCCTTCGCGACCATCCACTCGTTAATCTCTTGCTCAAGCCAGCCGACAGCATTCGGCGAGATTCGGCGGTGCCTTCGGAACTCACCGCGACGCTCGAGCCGCCAAATCGTCGACCGCGAAAGCCCGGTCCGGCCGCGAACAGTGTCCGCACATCGCCCTTTCACACGTCAGCTGCAGCGCTCTCAAATGCCAACGGCGTCATAACTCCGACAAGCCTGACGTGGTCCCAGCTCCTGCCGGAACCTTACTGCGTGTTTTCCGTCTGGCCGCGGACGCAGTGACGAGTCGCCTTTCCCCCCCAACGTCGAGACCGCCGAGCATGCGCAAATCCGACAGCTCGACCGTCGACTCGACAGCGCGACCTGCGTGCGATGAGCGCGGGCGCCCTCAGCTCCAGACTCTCTTGGAATGGACACGGAGGGGCGTCGCCTCTGACCAGACATATCTGTGCTCCGGCGTGCAGATCGGGCTTCGACCGTCCCTATCCGCGAAGAACCCTGGCGAAGAACTCTGTCTCCATCGGAGCTACCGATGTACCTCCGTGACAAAGCGGCGCCTTCCGTCTCGTCGGATATGGCGCGAGTGAAGTTGGTGGGCGACCACAATCAACTCATCGCGACGATCAATCCGTTCGAGTCGACGTTAGTTCAACGGTGGACCTGATCCGATCTCGTGGACAGTTGGTATGAGCTGTCTTTGTTCTTCGTTCTCTTTCTTTTCTAAGAGAGTGATCGATGTGGACGCTGTGGGAATCTCGCGTTCTGTGCGAGATTTCCAAACCCTGTGGGCGCGTTCTGTGCGTCCACAGGGGTGGCGGCGTCCACATCGTCTTCGACGCTGCAAAAGTTTCAAGATCGAGGCACGCGCAACTACTCGCAGAGGCCCGGACGTTGAAAATTAGGGGGACCTGGAGGTCGAGCCCGGTCACGATCGTCGCTCCTGGGGCATCCTGAGCAGTTGTTTTGTCGCGCCGACCTTGGCGATCTGGAAGATCATGCCCATCGCTGCTTTTCCAGGCCCAACCGCGCTCGTTGCTCGAACACGGCCGGACTCACGTAGCCGATGGTCGAATGCCGGCGCCGCTGGTTGTACAACTCGACAACGCAACACCCACAATACTGAGTCTCGAGAAGTCCGGTACCTGTGGCATCCGTGGTTCGGTCGGCTTGTCACAGTGTACGAAACGATAACCAAAGGCGGACATCCGGTCTGTCGGTGCGGCGTTGAGGATCAGCGCAATGACCGATCGGTGGAAGTGCCGGCATGGATGTTTGAACCGGCCGCCTGTGATCACCTGCATCTGACAGCCACGCCATTCGTGGACTGTCAGGCGTTGATCGAATTGAAAGCCGTGTTGCCGACGGCGCCGCGGGCCGACGTGCTACAAGCACCGCACCATTCCTTGATTGCTCCGGGAGGTGCTGATGCCACGCGCCAGACGCCGATTGGGAGTCTCGCAAGCAACCGACGCTGTTTCATCCTCCGCCCCTCGCCCGCACTTTCAGATGCTGCCGCCGGACATTCAGGAACGGACGATTCGACTGCTCGCCCGAGTGCTGCGCCGGCACGCCGATCAGCCGCTCGGCTCCGGTGAAGCGCAGGAGGCGCGTGATGAGTGACAAGATCCGCCCGCAACACGTGGCGCGAAAAGCCATCCTGTATGTGCGCCAATCGTCCGCGTACCAGGTGAATCACAACCTTGAAAGCCAACGATTGCAGTACGCGATGCAAGACCGATTGCATCAATTAGGCTGGCGCGAGGTCGACGTCGTGGATGAAGACCTGAGTCGGTCCGCCGCGGGTACGGTCACGCGTGCGGGCTTCGAACGCATGGTGGCCGAGGTCTGTCTGGGGAACGTCGGCGGGGTGGCCGCTCGTGAGGTGTCGCGATTTGCGCGGAATAGCCGCGAGGGCAGCACCTGGTCGAGGTCTGTCGCGTGGTCGATACGGTCTTGGTCGACTTGGAAGCGGTCTATTGCCCGCGCCTCAGTAACGATCGCCTGCTGCTCGGATTGAAAGGTAGTTTGAATGAATACGAGCTCGATCTCTTGCGGCAGCGGTCGGTGGAAGCGCGTCGCGCGAAAGCCAAGCGCGGCGAGCTCCTCGTGGCGGCGCCGGTGGGGTTTCTGAAAACCGACGCGCCTCATTTCGAGAAAGATCCCGACCGCCGCATTCAGGAGGCCGTCGCGCTCGTGTTCCAGAAATTTGAGGAATTGGGAACGGTGCGCCAGACGTTATCGTGGTTTCTGGAACACGGCCTGCAGCTGCCGGCTCGATCGGTGTCCGGTGAGATCACGTGGCGACGGCCGTCGTTCGGCGTGCGCTATCGGATGCTGAATAATCCGATCTATGGCGGTGCCTACGCGTACGGAAAGACCGAAAGCACGATTCGGTATGAGCAGGGGGAGCCGCGCACGTCGTCTCGCCGGCGCCCGCGCGAGGAGTGGCTTGCCTTTATTTCTCACGCCGACGAGGGGTACGTGAGCTGGGAAGAATTTGAGCGGAACCGACAGACGATGGCCGCCAATACACGGGCGTGGAATCACACCGGGGCGGCGACGAACGGCCCGGCGCTCTTAACGGGAGTACTGCGTTGCCGCCGGTGTGGGCGGAAATTGGTCGTCTGCTACACTGGCAATGCTCACAACGTCCTGCGCTACGTCTGCGTCCGCGGCGCGCGTGATAACGGGGAACCGCGCTGCATCTCGTTCGGAGGACTCGTGGTGGACGACGCGATCGGCAAGGAAATCCTCTGTGTCGTGCAGCCGGCTGCCGTTGCCGCTGCTGTCGTCGCCAGTGAGGCGGCGGCCCACCAGCGAGATGAGGTCCTGAACGCGTGGACGCGCGAGTTGGAAGCGGCACGGTACGCTGCTCGCCGAGCGCAGAAACAATACGATGCGACCGATCCCGAGAATCGCTTAGGCGCCGACGAGTTGGAGCGACGCTGGAATACCGCATTGCAGCGTGTCCGCGAAATCGGGGAGCGCATCGAGCAACACACGCACGGCGGCAGTCAGCCCCCTGGTCCCAACCCGAGACGAATTTGAGAATCTGGCTGCGGACCTTGAGACCGTCTGGAGAAATCCGCACGCGGATGTCCGACTGAAGAAACGCCTCGTTCGAACACTCATTCACGAAATCGTCGTCGATACCGATCCCGAGGCCGGTGAGGTCATCCTGGTCATTCACTGGAAAGGCGGCGTGCATACCGAACTGCGAGTGCCGCGACGACGACGCGGGCAGTGTGCCACGCACACGTCGAAGAACGTCGTCGATGCGGTTCGCGTGTTAGCACGGATTTGTCCTGACGATCTGCTCGCGAATGTCCTGAATCGGAATGGGCTCCGCACCGGCCGTAGCAATCGCTGGACTCGAGAACGCGTGGTCTCACTGCGCACCCACCACGACATCGCTTGTTACGATCGCGATCGACGGGTCTCTGAGGGATGGATGAATCTGAACGAAGCCGCTCGGGTCCTCGGTATCAGCGCGAGAACGCTCCGGCTGGCCGTCGAGCGCGGCGAAATCGAGGCCGCTCATCCTTTGCCTGATGGCCCGTGGGTGTTTCATCGTCAGGCGCTCGAAGCTCCAACGGCGGCCGCGCTCGTCGCTCGCGTGCGGGGCCGAAATCACCGACCCGCAGTACCAAATTCTCAGCAACCAGCTCTCGTGTTTTCAGGCACATAGCCTGGTGGGGCAGTATGAAACACGGTTGTAATGATCAAAGAACATCTGTAGCGTGCGCTCCAAATGACCGGCATTCATGATCAGCAGCCAGTCGAGGCATTCGGAACGCGCGGTCCGAACAAAACGTTCGGCGATCCCATTCGCTTCGGGAACCTGAATCGGCGTACGAACGATTCGAGCGCCTTCCGACTCAAACACCGCATCGAAGCTGTCCGTGAACTTCCGGTCGTGATCGCGAATGACAAAACGAATGGGCTGCGCGCGCTCGCCGAGCGTCCATGCGACTTGCCGCGCCTGCTGCGCGACCCACACTGCGTCTGGATGCGCCGTGCAGCCGGCCAGATGCACGCGGCGACGGCCGATCTCGATGAAGAACAGCACGTACAGTCGCTGGAGCCAGACCGTGTCCACGGTGAAGAAATCGACCGCGACGATGCTCTCCGCTTGGGTCCGCAGAAACTCACGCCATGACGGACCCGGTCGCTGACCGGCTGGGCCGACATTGTTCGCGCGCAGCACCTTTCGCACGGTCGTCGCTGATACACTAACGCCGAGCCCTTTCAGTTCGCCCACGATGCGCTGGTAGCCCCAACGCGGGTTCTCCCGCGCCAGCCGCACGATCAGATCGCGGACCTCACGACTGATCGGTTGTCGGCCAACTCGGCGACGATAGGTCCAGCGCCGCGCTACCAGTCGACGATGCCACTCGAGCAAGGTGGCCGGCTTGACGATAAATGACGCCCAACTCGCGCGCGGCAACAGTCGGCTCGCGGCCGACAAGAACACTCGGTCCGCCGTTCTGAGCCCAGGACCCGACCTGGCGACGCAGAACGGCCAACTCGTGGCGGAGCACCACGATTTCCAATTCCTTGAATTCGTGTGAACGAAAGGCGAGAGCGACGAATTGCAGCACGCGTTGAAGTGCGACGTAACAGACGGAGAGGATCACGACGCCTCCGGAAATGTGCGAAAAGCGCCGTTATTCTATACGGGTAGAATTAACGCACCCCACAGGGTCGCCGATCGCGCGCATGCGGTGCCCGACGTTCGCCAAAACGCGATCGAAGACTGATCATCCGTTTCCGTTCAGTCTGCTCACGCGATCAGCACGCACCGTTGCGGCTCGCAGCGCCACGTCCCCGATTTCAACGACGTCGGATTTCAGGGGCGGCGGGTCGACGCCCGACGTCCCGTTCGAATGTGAACTGCCGCGGCAGGTTGAGCTGGAGCCCGGCATAGGCATAGGTGCGAGGCCCTTCGTCAAGTTGACTGCGTACACTGTGCCCTATGGCCATGAGCAAGATCATCTTCGACGTCAGTTTGAGCCTGCCTCCTCCGACGGTGATCAGCCCCGTCGAATCGGTAACACGCTCGCCGTGGAGCTCCGCGAGCAGCTCGAGCCGCGGCAGGACGTGGCCTTCGGTCGACACGCCGAAGATCCAGGTGTCCGGTCCGTTCTCCACGAGGTTTCGTCCCACCTCGCCATTGATCTCAAGGTGGAACATCTCCACCGTGATTTCAGTGGGCAGCAGGAGCTGGCGTCCTTCTTCCGCGATGCCCCTCGTCACAGAGGAGTGGGCCATGTTGAAGTCGAGCTGAGGATAGATGGACCACGCGATCCTCTCGCCTTCCTGGCCGATGAAGCGCCATTTGACGCCCACCGTGGCTTTGCCTGCGCCCGTTTCGGTTCTCTGTTCCTCGTGCTGCAGCGCGACCCAGGGCATCTCGAACTTCAGCTGAATCCGACGTCCGACCCCGTAATTCAGATCGACGCGCGGCACCTCGACGTGTTTCTGGGCGTGGGTTTTCTCCGTCAGCACGGCGATGTTGATCTCCCAGTAGCCGGGGCCGGGCGTGTCAGGATCGTCCGTGATGAGAGGCGGGCCACCCTGGGCGACAGCGAGTGCCGGTAGACATGCGGTTACCAGTGTAGCAACAAGGAGTCGGAGCAGTCGTCGCGTCACGAGGCAGAGAGTTACCACATTCTCATGTCACGCGGCGCGTCAGATCCCCGGACCCACCATCGCCTCGACCTGCTGGCCGCACGAGCGTCCTTTTGAAGTACAGCGTGGATTTCTGCGGAGTACAGGGATCTGGCCGCTGGCCGACCTCGCGCGGTCGGTCGCCAGCACTGCACCGGCCAAGATCAGGGCCGCGACTTCTTACCTATCTCCACCGTGTGACTCTGCAACACGGCGGTCCGACTCCAGCCGCGTCGCGGATTGCGCGCTGCGTCGAGAGTCGTCGTGACTGCCGTCGCTATGCTGGATCCGCGCGCGTCACAATTTGCGGGTGATTGCGTATCGCGTGTCTCGCACGGCCGCCGTGAGGCGTCCGCAGATCTGTGGTTCCTACGTCCAGGGCGCACGGAGGGTCCTCAGAGGGTGCAGAGTGCTCGCGTTCAAGTCGCGTTGTACAGCGGCCGAAATATGCTCGGAAGCACTTGGGGTCGCGGCCGATCCACAGATGTGCGAAACGACTTTCCGAGCGATCAGCTTCTCGGCCCGGAGGCCGCGATCACGGCCTGAAAACGACCACTTCATGGGTTCATCGCTGCGCTAGGATCAGTCCCTGTGGGAGTCCAAACGCACAACGGGGAGCCTGCCGTGACGAGGTCTCGCGATGAACAAGACAGTTGAAGTCGCGTTCATGGCGTATGCCTTCTGCCTGAAGCGTTTGGTTGCGGACGACGAATCCTTCGTCGTCGAACATAAGCACGAATGCATCATTCCTGAGTTTTTCGTTCGAAGGTTCTGCAGCGGCTGGATTGCGGGCCATATATGGCGCTGGCTCCTGTGAAGTACCCTCTATCGCTGGTGCTCGGATCAGGCGGTGCGCGAGGACTCTGTTTCATTGGCGCGCTGCGGGCACTGGAAGAGGCTGGGCTTGAAGTGGCACACGTAGTGGGCTCGAGCATGGGCGCGCTTGTGGGCGCTGGATACTGTAGCGGCAGGTCACCTATGGATCTTGCGCGTTCCATTCATGACTTCTCGTGGCGTCGAATCTTGCGTCCTGATCCGCTTGGTCCTGGCCTCTTCGAACCATCTGGGCTCATGATTACAGCGTCGGGACTGATCGACGCAAACACTTTGCAGATTTGCGTGTCCCTCTCACGGTCATTTGCACTGATCTCCAAACGGGTTCGGCCGTGCGTTTTTGCGACGGCCTATTGATCCGCCAGTAGTCGGTAGTTGCCTCACTGCCGGCGTGTTCACACCAGTTCACCACGAAGGTAGGTACCTGGTTGATGGCGGCTACACCGATCCAGTGCCTGTCACTGCCGCCACAGATAACTCGATTGTTGTTGCGGTTGACCCCTCGGCCATTGCGGACTGGGCACTCGATCTTGAGCCACGCCATTCGTGGAAGAACATCGCGAAAGTGGGCAAGGTTGCTCGACAGATGAGGAAGACGGCCGACGTGTTGATCTTTGCACTGGGACGCGAACGGCTGCACCTGCGTGAGCACGTTCTCGTCGTGCCGGCGCTTGGCACGATGACGTTCCTCGATTTCAATCGCGCAGAGTGGGCAATCGAGCGCGGTTACGATGCGATGAGGGCCTCTATTCCTAACATCGTCGCCAAGATTGAGAATTCGGTGTGATTCGCTAAGTGTGCCCAGGGCCGATCGGTCCAGGTTCGCGAAAGCTCCGTTCACCTGAAAGAATCGAGTGGACCTGGACGGACGGCGCCGTTGGACAAAGCTGGAACGCGAGGGAGGACCATCGCTGGTTAATCAAATCGGTTTTTAGCACGCCAAAAAACATCTGAACTCGCCATTGCGCACTTGCTAAAACCTCCATCCAATTGTGTATCGCGGTGCTAGCCCGCGACATCGCGCGTTGGCGTCGGCCAACTCCACGAGGGCGACTCGGCCCGCCTCCCTGTCCCCGTAGACGATCTTGAGCTTCAGGAGTTGAACAGCATTGAAGAGGTTCAGGACATGCGTGTCGGCCGCACCGAGACCGATGAGGAAGTCATAGCGGTTCATTATCCAATGTTTCATAGTGGTACACCGATCGAGAATCTGGCCTACCCGCCGCGTGAGGCAGACACCGCCGCGTCGTGGCGCTAAAGCTACGAGTAGACTCGCGAGATCGAAGGCGTGCGCGACGTGCCGTTAATTTGCTCAAGGACCACGTGATTCGGCACGCGATCCTGCGCAATGATGTTGCGAACAGGGATCAAGTGAATAGCTTTCGTCGTGCGTCATCGCGCTCTCGACGCCATCTGATTATGACCCATTCTCCGATCGGGACACCGATGAGCACTGTCAAGTATGCTGCTCTTGTCAGTACCATACTGCCCGTCCGCAAGCCAACGACGGCAAGCACGAAGCCAAGTGCCGATGCAACGATCAGTAAGGAGCACCGCAAGAAAGCCCGTCTTTCGATATAGTACTTATAAAGAATCTGTGCTTCCAGTTGGCCTCCGGCGCCTCTAAAGATGCGGCGCTTGTACATGTCCAAGAAGTTTGCGTTGACGTTGCGGACGCCAATCACGTTGGCCACCTGCAGCAGCGTCAGAAGACCACAATAAATCAAGATGTCAGTCACTTCGGCGATCAAGCACCCAAACGCAAGAGCCAGCCAGACGGCAACGATAAGGACAGGCCCTTCTGCTTCTTTCTTTTTGTCGTCGACAAACGCCTCGTGCATCAAATCCAATTCGTGTCTGACGGTATGCAGGTACAGGACGAAATCAAGCGTCGTGACTGTTAGCAGCGCCGCTGCTAAAATGGCTGTTGTTCGGTCATCGTGGAACATTTGAATCAGTCGATCTCTTGAGAGTAACAGCGCTGCTACAGCCAACGCGAATCCAAAAGACCAGTTGATATATTCCTTGAGTCGATCGTACAGGACCGTTCTGTCCCATCGCTCAGCCGAAGTAATGAGCGGTTGATCACGCTGCGCGCCGGTAGAAGTTGAGCAGTCCACCGAGCCGTGACTGCCGGCGCACTCGGCCGGTACCGGTCACCGGTGCACCGTCAATCAAGGCGTTCTCCAGACCTTGATGATTCCTCTCGCGATGATAATGCGCGACAAATTCCGTCACTGCTCGTCGGAAGTAACCCTCTCCGATCGGAATAATCCTGTCGAGACATTCTTCCTTCATCGATCGCACGAAACGCTCCCGCGTAGGCATTCGCCTTCGGGGCCTCATACGGTGTCTGCACCACGCGAATCCCAGCCTCCTCGAGCCGTTCGCGCACGGCCGCGCTCCACTTCGCATCCCGGTCGCAAATCAACACGCGGCATACATGACCGTCCGCCACCGAAAGCGTTCGCACGACCTGTCGCATGAACGCTTCGTCCGGATGCGGCGTGGTCCCAAGCACCTGAACGCGGCGCGACGCGAGATCAATGACGAACACCGTGTAGAACGTCACGAGGCCTCGCCACGTCCACACCTCCGTCGTCAAGAAATCGGTCCCCGCGATCACTCCCCAATGCGCTCGCAAAAACGTCTGCCATGACGTCGGGCGCTTCGGCGCTGGTAACACACCGTGGGCCTTGAGGATGCGCGCGATCGTCGAGCGCCCGATCTGGTGGCCGACATTCGTGAGGGCACCCTGAATTCGCGTATAGCCCACGTCGGATTTTCCCCGGCCATGCGCAGCACGAGTTGTCGGATCTCGGCAAGAACACCGGAACGGCTGGTGCGCCTCGTCGTATAGGTCCACTTCCGCGCCACCAGCTGCCGGTGCCAGCGCAGCAGCGTATCCGGCGTGACGATCGTCGCGACCTCACGCAAGGCGTTCCGACCCAGCCGGTGGGCGCGTATGGCGAGTCGCCGCCGGTCGTCATCGGTGAACCGCAGACGCCGGCCACCGACCTGCCGCCGGAGGAGGCGATTCTCTTCGATCAGATACGCGAGTGCTCGCGCTCCCGGCGATCGAGCCAACCGATAATTGTCAGGAGCAACAACCGAAGGACGGACAGCTCGATCACGAGTGGGAGCTTATATCACAGACCGACGAAACCGTCCGGCAGATCACGCGATCCTAAGCTGGGACATTACGCCGTGGCATCAGCACCTCCTGCCGTGAGCAAGGAACGATGCTGGGCTTGTAGCACACCGTCAGAATCCGGACGTTGGGCAGGCCGTTGCGCGGCTCGCAGCAACGCCTTCAACTCCAGCAAGGCGTCGCAGCCGACCGTCGGCACGGTCATCACGCGCAGCCGACAACATGCGGCCGGCTCAAACATCCAGGTCGGTATCTCTATGGATCGATGATGTTGCACCTCCTCGAGACCGCACCGACACACGGCGTGCCCTTGCTTGACGAGCTTCTCATACACGACGACAGAACGACCGAACCACGGGTGCCATGGATAACAGACCTGTCGCGCCTCAATATTATGGGTGTTGTGTTGTCGACTTGTATCACAAGAGCCGGACGCATCTCGGACTGGGCAAGGACACGCCGGACGGCAGACCGATCCAGCCGGCAAGCGCCGGAGAGATCGTCGCGAGTCCTGAAGTCGGTGGTCTCCATCATCGATACGAGCGTCGCGCGGCATACGCGTCACGTCCCTTCGCTGCCTGTCGAATCAGGCAACGCTTGCGAGAGTACGCGCGGCTCGTGCTGTACTGAGACGGGCTTTCGCGTTTTTCAAGAGCACCGAGTCAATTCCGTGTACTCAAGGACGTCCGTTCGACAGCTTCGATGCGTTCGAGGGTAAGGCTGCTCGTGGCGCCGGAAGACGTTTTGGCGAATGACACCTTCTCGCGAACGGCCACACCACACAGAATCCGCACCGCATCCCGCTGCGCTGACGTGCGCCGTTGCGCAATCAACTTCCCGGCTTTCTCGGCACTGCTTGCGTGGCGATCGTCGGGCACTGGGCGTTGACAGCGGTCACGCACATGTTGCCGAGGAAGAAGTTCGTGCCGGGCGCTGACTGATCCCAGATGTCCGTGCCCCCGCCGGTCGGCACGCTGTTGGACACCTGGATCGGCGGATTGCCGACAATCACGTTCTGCCGGATCTGGTTGTTCGCCGCGCCAGGGAACACGACGATCCCGTTCGAATTCCCGATCGCGCTGTTGGCCTCAATCAAGTTGTTAAAGGCCGTGGCGAGAAGGCCGATCCCGAAGTTGGTCGCCGGACCAGTCGCATAGCCGTTGCCGCTCGTCTCGTTCCACCGGAGCGAGTTGGTGTTTCCCTGCACTCATATGCCGCCGCAGGTGAACCCAGCGGCCGATGCCCCGTTCCTGACCGACACGTTGCTCTCGACGCTGATCTGCGACGATGTGGGATTGATGCGAATGCCGGACATGCAGTTGGTGGTCGTCGTCACGTTCTGGACCCAACCGCGTGTGGTGCCCATGAACAGGATGCCGTCGGCCATGAATCGCTGCACCACTCCGGGTCCACGAATGCCGACGTTGCTCTGCGCATTCGTGCTGATGCCGATGTCAGTCGACGTCGGCGTCCCCTTGCACGCCGTATCCGGATCGGCTTGTCCGGTCATGGTGAACCCGTTGAGGGCAAGCACGATGTTCGGCGCGCCGAACGCGATGCAGGGCCCACCGGTCACGCGACACGTGACATCGGCGACGAGCCGTGTGTTTTCCGACAGCATGACCGTTCTCATGACGGTCCCGCTGATGTCTTCGGCGCGCCCGTCTCGCGCACCGAGGAGCAGGACTGCGATTGTGAGGGCGGGAACGACAACAGCGCCGGTCCATCCTCTCGCGTTGTGCATGAGTCACCTCGAGTGCTGAAAGTGAACGCCCCTTGCGCGAAGGTTATATCGCGTTCCGCCTCCGCACCGTCACGCGCTTTACGTGGGCATCCCCCTCGACCTGGTACCACCTGGTGCGGAAGTTCGGCTGGCGCCGGCCCCGGCTCCGCATGCACCCGGCCAAGCCGAAGGTCGGCCTTCGAACGACCCGAGCCAACGAGATGTGGCACGTCGACACCACCGTCATCCGCCTGCTCGACGGGACTCGCGCCTACCTGCACGCGGTGATCGACAACTTCTCTCGACGGATCTTGGCGTGGCGGGTCGCTGATACGTTTGCGCCGGCGACCAGTGTCGCTGTGCTGGTCGAAGCCAGTCGGACCGCGACGCCGTCAGAAACGACTCCGGCCGTCTTGGCGGACGCCGGCGTCGAAAAACGTGAATGCTCAGGTCGACGAGCTGATCACCACGGGAGTTCTGCGCCGGGTCTTGGCGTTCACCGAACTGAAGTTCTCGAACTCCATGATCGAAGCGTGGTGGCGCTCCCTCAAGCATCAGTGGCTCTTCCTCCACTCGTGGGACAGCGTCACCACGGTCCGGCGATTAGTCGCGTTCTACGTCCAGGAACACAACACGGTGCTTCCGCATTCGGCGTTTTGCGGACAGACGCCTGACGAGATGTACTTCGGCAGAGGCGACGCGGTTCCAGCAGACCTGACGGCACGCGCCGCCGCACGCCGGGCTCGCATTGAGGCGAACCGATCGGCGGCCTGCGGGAGATGCCCATCCATCCACGCGGCCGCATGATCACCGACAGCCGATGACCGGGACCCTGCGGGTCCGTGCGTCCGGAGGGGAATGCCCGGGACAAGCAGCGCACGCTGTCACCTGAGGAGACAGAGCGGAGCCGTGTCCGGACTCAGCGCCGCTCTCCCAAAGCCGCCCAGTGCCGCCTGAAATGACGGGAACTCGCGCACGAAATTCCAGAATGTCCGTGAAGATAGCTCGGCTTCTCTTGCTTGCTCCCACTATGGGAGCGCTGTATACTGACATCGTTGCGGATAATCGCTCGCCGTTCTCTTCGAGAGTTTTGGGAGCGGCACCCCGACGCCGAGCAGTCGCTGCGAGCGTGGTACCACGACGCCCGGAAAGCTGACTGGCGCTCGCCGGCCGAGGTCAAGCGTGTCTACGCGAACGCGAGCATCGTCGGCGAAAATCGAGTGGTGTTCAACATCAAGGGTAACAAGTACCGCCTGGTCGTCGCGATCAACTATCCGTACCGGACGTGCTACATCCGGTTTGTCGGCTCGCACGCAGCATACGACCGAATCGACGTCGCGAAGGTTTGAGGACACGGCATGCAGATCAAGCCAATCAGGACGAAGGCTGACCACCGGGCCGCGCTGAAGGAAATTGACCGGCTCATGGACGCAAAGGCAGGCACGCCAGCTGGTGATCGTCTCGACATCCTAACAACTCTGGTCGAGCGTTATGAGTCTCAGCATGAGCCGATCGAACCACCGGATCCAATCGATGCGCTGCTTTACCACATGGAGAGTCGTGACCTAAAGCGACGAGACCTAGAGCCATACCTTGGTAGTCGCGCCCGCGTCGCGGAAGTGCTCAATCGTCGTCGCCCGCTCACGATCGACATGATTCGGAAATTACACAGCGGTCTAGGTATATCGGCAGACGTCCTGATACGGCCGTATACAGTTCGAGGCTCAGCCGCGTAATTCTTCTCCAATGTTGGCGTCGCCAGTAGCAGGTTCGTCGCGTACACAGTCGGGCCAAACTCTCGGAGTTGACAGGGTGGCTGACGTTCCAAGAATCGATGCTAATGCCTTCAGGGACGGGGTTCTCCACTTCAACGGTGAGCTAGAGGCGTTGTTGGCTTCATTCGGCTACCCTCCGGCGTTTGGTTCCCCGCCGCCAAGGAGCATCTCGCAGTTCGGGACGTCGATGCTGTTGTTGGCGTGATCGGACAGACCCAGCTCCTGCAGGAATCCGCTGCCGATCATGTCGTCGCGTTGCTGCGGACACTCGACGAGCCAATCCAGCCTATTGCTCCGTTCACGTGTCTAAGAGCCGCGATTCGACTGCACAAATCTCGTGAGGCATGAACAGAAGACCTCGTGCCGCGCGTGACCGATCAGAGGGCAGGTCATCGGCACCAACGGTGTCAGAACGCTGCCGTTGCTGTGTCGCTCAGCTTGCACCGGCCCGTTACAATCCTCAGCTCACCCAGAGCCTGATTTCGTCATTGGCGCCCACGACTGATCGCCCGGCACGTGTACGGTGCACAAATTCGATCTGGCTCACGCCGCGCGCTCATATTCGTGCAACAGTCCGCCGAGACGGTCGCGGCGTTTCACTGCCATCGGTCGCGTGCCCGCCCAGTTCTCAATCGCCGGTCGGCCGTTCGGCGGCGCGAGGTCCAAGC
>Ga0209057_1001739_pt1 | contig 17255 bp, 10 predicted proteins | sample GraSoiAngelo_146_FD_185903 | JGI IMG/M metagenome (GOLD analysis project Ga0209057, IMG submission 185903) | Grasslands soil microbial communities from the Angelo Coastal Reserve, California, USA - 14_1009_05_30cm (SPAdes) (version 2) | ecosystem: Environmental > Terrestrial > Soil > Grasslands ... | reverse complement strand
CAAACCGCTGCCCGACAAGGTCCGGAGCGCTCAATCGCGCCGGGGCGTCGTTCCGCTCTCCCTGTCGCGCAGAAGTGCGACATGATCTCGATCTCCGTGCGCTTCTCGTGGAGCTGTGCATCGCGCTTCTCCAACTCGGACTCGAACTTGCGCAGCTGCTCGAGCAGCCGTTCCCGCTCGACTACCAGGCGAACGTTGACGAGGGCGATCCGGACTGAGCAACGCGCCGAGAAGCGCCACTGGGCGCCGCCGACGGTCCTTTCCAGCTCGTCGCGGTTCAGGGAAAAGGAGAGCCAGCCGAGCACCAGGAGCGGAAGTAGCCCGATGACGGCGAGTACCAGCCGATGCGCGTGCGAAAGCGGAAGCCTCTCTCCAGAATTGCCGTTCGACTATAAAAATCGCGGTCCAGGCGCAGCAACGCAGTCGATGTGGGGATGTGCGCGCGAGAGGCGCAACCCCCCACCCGCCGTCGATCTGGTGCATTTACAGCGGCTCTGTGACCGCCGCATACTGTCCAACCAACGCATGACCGAAGCGCGCGTGTCGGTGACGCTGCCGGAATACGAGACGGAGCTCGCCGCGAACCAGCGGACGGCGATGCGCTCCGCGGCCTTGCTTGCCGCGCCGATCCTCGTCCTCTTCACCCTGCTCGACCGCGCAACGGCCCCGCTGCTGTGGATTCCGCTGCTCGCGGCGCGGACGGCCGCAGCCGCCCTGCTCGGGCTCGTCGCCCGCTTCGCACACAGGCTTCCCTCCTCGTTCCCGCTGGCAGTGGTCTCCGTCGCGGTGATCTGCGCGACCATCGAGGCCGGTGTGTTCGCGACGGGCGGCGCGCAGAGCCCTTACCTGACGTCGAACATCGCCGTGCTCGCCGGCGTGGGCATCCTGATGCCCCTCACCGCGCCGCAGGCGGCGATCGTGCAGCTCGTCGGTCTTGGCATCGCCATCGTGCCGCTGCTCTTCGGCATGCAGCCCGGCGACGCGCTTCCCCTGCTCACGGCCGCTTCCTATCTCGTCACCGTCGCCCTGGTCGCGATCGCCGGCGCGCACCTGCAGGACGCGCTCCGGCGAAGAGAGCACCGGGCCCGTGTCGAAGTTGCGCGCCAGATCGGCCTCATCAACCTGGGAACGCTCGCGGGAGGCCTGGCGCACGAGCTGTCCACGCCGCTGACCTGGGTCAGCGTCGAGCTGGAAAGCCTTGAGATGGACCCGCTGGCCGCATCCGTGCGCGAGAAGGTGCTCGCGGCGCGGGCAGGGACCGCGCGCATGCGGGAAGTGCTCATCGCGATGCGGCAGGGCGCGCGATTCGCAGGCGGCGAGCTGCGCGAGGTGATGCTCTGCCACGAGATCGATCTGGCGCTCACCCTCGTCGCCCAGCGCATGCGCGCCGCCGGCGTGGCGCTCGAGCGCCAGTACGCGCCGGATGTCCCGCTCGTCTCCTGCCAGCCCACGCTCCTCGGGCAGGTGCTGGTCAATCTCTTGATCAACGCGCTCGATGCCATGCACCAGCAGCACGCGCGCCTGATCGTGCGGGTCCGGGCGGACGGCGCTTTCGCGTTCGTCGAGGTCGAGGACTCCGGTCCCGGGATTCCCGCGGAGCTGAGGACGCGGATCTTCGAGCCGTTCTTCAGCACGAAGGGAGAGAGCGGGAACGGGTTGGGGCTCTGGATCTCCTCGGAGATCGCGCGCATGCACGGCGGGGAGCTGGCCGCGCTGCCCGGAGCTCGGGGAGCGCTGTTCCGCCTTTCGTTCCCGCTGCCGCCGAGCGCGGTGACCTCCGCGCCCCGATCGTAGAGCCTACGCCGTGCCGGTCTCGGACTTCGGCGGCGCCGAAGGCTGCTTCTGCGGCGCGTGCGCCCGGTTCACCCGGTCGCGCAGCTCCTTGCCGGTGCGGAAGAGGATGCCCCGCTTCGGCTTGACGGGGATCACTTCTCCCGTCTTGGGGTTACGCCCGTTGTACCCCTGGTAGTTCTTGACGTGGAATGCGCCAAGACCGCGAATTTCGATGTTATCGCCCTTGCAGAGGGCCGCTTTCATCGACTCGAAGATCGTCTCGATGGTGAGCTCAGCCTGCTTTTGCGTGAGCTGGCGCTTTGCCACCAGAATGGCGATCAGATCGCTCTTCAGCATGCATGCACTCCGCGAGGTCCGGCGGTCGAAAACGTTCGACGGATGGGAACGTTACATGAACGGGCCGGGCGCGGGCAAGCGCTGGAACGCAGGAAAATCAGGCAGGCTTGTGCGCACTTTGCCCCACCCCAAGCGGGCGAGGCTCCGGCGTCGAGACGCCCTCGACAGGCGCCGCCTCGAAGAGCCGCACGAGCGATTCGAGCGATTCGCCCAAGGCGGCAGCCGCGGCTCCGTCCGCACGCGTCAAAGATCGTTGGATGGCAAGGCCGACTTCATCCTCGATGTTCTGGGCGGGGAACCGCAAGGAGGCGCGGCCGGCAGCGCGCACTTCGGCGAGCGTGATGCGCGAGGGATCGCGCGACAGCAGCCATCCGCCCTGCTTCGCCTCCACGGCGAGCCCTGCGTCAGCCAGCGCCGCCAGCCCCTCCCGTACGAGGCGCGACGACGCTCCGAGCTCGCGAACGAGCGCCTGCACCCGGACGGGCGCGCCCCGCTCGCGATGGAGCTGCGCGAGCGCGACGATCGAGCGCATGACGAACGCCTCCCGGGCCAGCGCCGCCTGCAGCGCGGGATGTGGCTCCGGCTTGCGCGAGGCATCGAGCGCATAGCAGAGGCGGCACCCGATCAGCGCGATGAACCAGGAGATGTAGATCCAGGTCAGCGTGATGGGAAGGACGGCCACCGAACCGTAGATGCGGTGGACCTGTACCATCCGACCCGACGCCCAGGCGAAGAGGAACTTCGCCACCTCCCAGGCGCTGCCGGCGACGAACGCGGCGAGCAGCGCCGAGCGCAGGCGGACGCGGGCGTTGGGGATCACCTTGTAGAGAAACGCAAGCGCCGCGTACGTGATGGCGATCGAGGAAAGCGCCGCCAGCACGTGCAACACCTCGCTGTGGTTCGGGTGGTTGTGCGCGCCGTGCGTCTCCTGCATCCGGGAGATGGTCCAGGTCACGTAGATGGAGAGCGTGAGGAAGATCGGCCCGAGCGTGAGGAAGGACCAGTACTTGAGCAATCGCTGGACGGGAGAGCGCGGCTTCCTTACCGCGTAGATGTGGTTGAACGCGCTCTCGATGTTCCAGAGCAGCGAGAGGACCGAGACGAGCAGCACCGCAAAGCCGATGGCGCCCAGCGTTTTCACCGTGGCCTTGCTGGTGAAGGTGGTCAGCGCGCCGGCAATGGCGGCGCCGGCACCGATGCCGAGCTGCGAATTGACGTAGCCCTGCACCCGGTCGTGGATCTGCGCCTCGCCCGTGAAGAGGTCGACGACGCTGTAGAGCACGGCGAGGAGCGGCACCAAGGCAAACAGGGTCAGATAGGTGAGCGCCGCCGCGCGCAGCGAGATGACCTCGCCCCGGAACCCGCGGCCGACGAGCACCAGCGCGCGGACGAGCCGCCGCACCGCCGGGAACGAGTGCGCCCGTTCACGAAACGCCAGGAAACGGGCTGTGAGGGGGCGGGTCAGTCGCCCACCTTCACCGCCGGCGGCTCCTGCGAACGGGCTTCTGCCGCCGCCGGTTGATCCGGACGCGTCTGCGAGCCGCGATTACCCTCACGCCGGCCGCCGTCGCGCCGTCCCTGGCCGCGCTGGGCCTGCTGCAGATCGGGGCGGCTCCACTTCGCGTGCAGATCGTACTGCTCGAGGTGGTACTGCGGCTGCGGGCGGACGGTGATGCTCTTGTTGAGCTTCATCATCAACAGGCGCATCGCTTCGCGCTCCGGCCCCTGCAGCAGCTTCGCCACATCGGGGTGGCAGGAGACCACCAACTGGTCCTCGCGGTGCTTGCCGGCGGCGCGCTGGACCTCGCGCATGATGTCGTACGCCATCGTCGTCTTGCTGCGGACGTGGCCGCGGCCGTCGCAGGTGGGGCAGATCTCGGTCGTCAGCCGGGTGATGCTCTCGCGGACGCGCTTGCGCGTCATCTCCACCAGGCCGATGTCGCTGATCTTGAGGACGTTCGTCTTCGCACGGTCGACGGCCAGCGCTTCCTGGAGGGTCTTGAACACCTTCTCCCGGTTGGCGCCTTTGTCCATGTCGATGAAGTCGATGATGATGATGCCGCCGATGTTGCGCAGGCGGAGCTGGTACACGATCTCCTTGGCCGCCTCGCAGTTGATCTTGGTGATGGTGTCCTCGAGCGACGCGCCGGCGCCCTTCTTGCCGACATAGCGTCCCGAGTTCACGTCGATGGCGACCAGCGCCTCCGTCTGGTCGATGATGATGTAGCCTCCGCTCTTCAGCCAGACCTTGCGGTTCTGCGCGCGGACCAGCTCCTGCTCGATGCCGAACTCGTCGAAGATGGGCTCCTCGCCGCCGTACAGCTCGATGCGCTCCTTCAGCTCGGGAGCCGCCTGCTCGACGAAGGCCCGCACCCGCTCGAACTCGGAACGGTCGTCGATCACCAGCTTCTCCACCTCGTCGGAGAAGAGGTCGCGGATGCTGCGCAGGATCAGGTCGAGGTCGGGGTGCACGCAGGCGGGAGCCTTCATCGACTCGCGCTTCTTGCCCACCTCGTTCCAGAGCCCGAGGAGGAACTTGATGTCCGCCGTCAGCTTTTCGCTCGGCTCGTTCTCGGCGACGGTGCGGACGATGAATCCGGTGCCCGGCGGCCGGTAGCGATCGACCAGCTCGCGCAGTCGCCGCCGCTCCTTCTCGTTCTCGATGCGGCGGGAGATGCCGACGTGATCGACTGTCGGCATGAAGACCAGGTGCCGGCCCGGAAGCGAGATGTGGCAGGTGATGCGGGCGCCCTTGGTGCCGATGGGGTCCTTCACCACCTGGACGAGGACCTCGTCGCCTTCCTTGAGCAGGTCCTGGATCTGCGCGCGGTGCTTGCCGTTGCCGTTGCGCTTGTCGCCGTTGCCGCCTCGGCGTTCCTGGCTCTGCCAGGGCTTGCCATTTTCCTGCCGGCGCTCGCCTTTTGGCTGCTCGGGACGCGCGCTCTCGCCCCCTCTGCGCCGACCGCGGCCTCCGCGGCGCCGCCCCCGTCTGCCTTCGCGCGCGGCTGGACGCTGTTCCGCAGGAAGCCCACGGGCTCCCGCTTCCGGTGGCGGAGTCGCCGCCTGTTGCTGCGCGGCCTCCGCAGCAGGCTCGCCGCCAGGCGGCGGTTCGGAGGCCTTGGCCTGCTCCGCCGCCAGCACCTCCTCCGCGGCAGCGTGTGCGGCGTCGGCCTCGTCCAGCTCCTCGTCGTCGTCCTCTTCTTCGTCGTCGAGTGCGTCGTCGGGATGCAGGTCGACGATGTCGGCGGGCTCCGCCGTCTGCGCACCGGCCGCGGCTTCCGCGGGAACAGGCTCCGGCGAGGGCGTGGCGACCTCGGCTGGCTCCTGCGTCGCCGGTGCAGGCGCCTCCTGCGCCGGCTCGGGGACCGCGGCCACTTCGGCGACGGACGGCGGGCTCTCGGCCGCTTGCGGAAGCGGCTCGTCGGACGGCTCGGGCAGGTCGTCGGCCTCGAGGGGATCGCCCTCGACGGCGCCTGCCTTGATGTCCATTTCCTCGGAGAAGCCGGGGAAGGTGGGGTCGGAAACGATGTCGCCGACGTAGAGGAAGGCTGCCTTGTCGAGGCCGATGTCGACGAACGCGGCCTGCATGCCGGGGAGCACCCGGACTACCCTTCCTTTATAGATGTTCCCGACTATTCCTTTCTCGTTCTTCCGCTCCAGGTAGTACTCAGAGATCGTCCCTTGCTCGATCAGCGCCACCCGGGTCTCCTGACCCGAGGCGTTGATCACGAGGATGTTGGACATCGAAAGATCCTTCTGGCGCGGTCGCGCGGATATCGCGCGACGGCGGCGGGGCGCCCGTGGGGCGCCGCTTCGTGAAACCGGAGAGTGAACCTGGCAGGGCCACCCAGCCTCGCTCATGGCGCCGGAAGCGTCGGAGGTGCGCGGCTGCGCGCCGCCCCCGCCGCCGAAGGCGCATTGAGGCTTCGGCGGCTGTAAAAACTACCACCGAAGCAGACAAGGCACAGGGTAGCATCCGGTTTCCCGAGTCGCAAGAACCGAGCGCGTGCAGGGCGGGATTTGCCACGGAAAAACAGCGGGGCGGCGCCCTGTCCTAGCGCGCCGCCCACCCCCCAAAGAAGGGTCGTTACGGGGAGTTGACGTTCCCCAGTGGCGCCACGGTTCAGCGCCTGTACGTCAGGGGATCGAGATCGTAGCGGCGCAGCCAGCGTTGAACCTGGGTGCGCGCCTTGCCCATCGCCTTGGCGACCGAGGTGACGTTGCCGCCGTGCTCACGGAGCAAGGAGACGATCTGCTCGCGACGTGCCCGGTCGTCGGCAGAAAGCTGAGCTTCCGACGGGCGGACAGGCGCGGCGGGCGCCGCGGTCACGGATGGCGGAAGATGTTCGAGCTCGACCACTCCATCCTCCGCGAGGACCGAGGCTCGGGAGAGACACTTCTCCAGCTCGCGGATGTTGCCGGGCCAGGAATGACGCAGCATCGCGCGACCCGCTTCGGGCGTGAACGTGAGCTTGCCGGCATCGATGCGCCGCAGCAGCCGGGAAAGCAGCAGGCCGAAGTCCTCTCGCCGCTCGCGCAGCGGCGAGAGGTTCACGGTGAACCCGCACAACCGCATCAACAGATCGTTGCGGAACTTTTCCTGCGCGACCAGGCCCGGCAGGTCGCGATGCGTCGCGGCGATGACACGCACGTCCACCTTGGTGGGCCGGGTTCCACCGACCGGCATCACCTCTTCCTCCTGCAGTACGCGCAGGAGCGTCGCTTGCGCCGGCAGCGGAAGGTCGCCGATCTCATCGAGCAGCAGCGTCCCGCCCTCCGCGCTGCGGATCAGTCCCGGGCGGTCTTCCATGGCGCCGGAGAAGGCGCCCTTGCGGTAGCCGAACATCTCCGATTCCACGAGCGTCGCTGGCAGGGCGCCGCAGTTCACTGGAAGGAACGGACCGGAGCGGCCGGAGAGTTGGTGGATCGCCGACGCGATGACCTCCTTGCCGGTACCGGTTTCCCCCTGCAGGAGCACCGGGAGGCGAGACTTCGCGACGGTGCGGACGCGCTCGAGCTCGTTGGCGAACGAGGGGACAAGGCTTTCCAGGCCTGGGGTCGGCGTTTCCAGTGCCGTCGCCTCGAGCACGTTTCCGGCCTGCGGCAATGCGGTGCGGAAGATGAAAAAGGTCTGCCCCGCCTCGATCAGTGCGCCATCCGCGATTCCAATCCGATCGACGCGCGAACCATCCAGCAAGGTCCCGTTGCGGGACTTGAGATCTTCGAGCACCCACTCGCCCAGCACGCGCGAGATGCGCAGATGCTGGCCGGAGACGCGTACGTCGGGGACGTCGACCCGGAGGGCGGACTGCTCGGCGCGGACCGCGAGCGCCGACCCACGGCCGACCGTCACTTCGTCGGCGCGGCCGAGGCAGATCCGCGCGGCGCCCTCGAGCGGGCGGTCGCACCGCAGCGCGACGAACAAGTAGGGAGCGTCGCCTCGCCGCGGTTTGGCGACGTGGTTTCCGGTCTGGGTCCCGGGGCGCGTGCGATCCACGGCGCCAGTCTGCCAGAATCAGCGGCGAACAGCTTGCCGCCGGCGGTGCACGCCGTCAGGCAAGCAGCGCCGGCAGAGCGGCCTGGAGCCACACGTCCGCAGCGCCGTGCGCGACCATCGCGCCCTCCAGCCCGCGTCGCTTGAACATCCAGCCGAACACGACGCCGGCGATCCCGTTGCCGAGCAGCACGTGGGCGATCACGGCGCCGGTGATCGGAATCCGCGCGAACGCAACCGAAGGCAGATGGAGCGCGCCAAAGAGCAACGCCGCGGTCACGTTGCTTGGCCAGAAGGGCGCGCGCACGCCGATGCGTCGCGCCAATGCAAAGAGCGCGGTGAGCACGCCCCACCGCAGCAGCGTCTCCTCGACGATTCCGCCGTAGAACGCGCTGCTCGCGCGGGTCCAGAAACCCGCGGGCACGGGGTGCGACAGTCCCTCCGGCACGGAGGAGCGCAGCATCAGCGCAATCGCGGTGACGGCGATCGCGGTGACGCTGCCCACAGCAGCCGCCTCGATGGCCACGCTGCTGAAAGCGGACGGACGCTGGCGGCGCTCGGCGAAGGCGCGCAGCCAGGGAGCATCGAGACCCGCGCGCGGCGCAAAGCGCACGCCCGCGTATGCGGCCAGCGCGCAGAGCACGAGCGCCTGTACACCTTGGAGCGCCAGCAGCGCGGCCGGAGACATGGGCGGGTGTACTGCGCGGATTTCGGCGAGCAAGAACGGCGAGGCCAGAGCGATGCCGGCGGCGCAGAGCGCGACGAGGAGCGCCCAGGTGCGGTTCACGCGGCCGGCGTCCCGAAGATCGCGTTCTCGCGAACGATGCGCGCCACGCCGGGCCGGGTCAGCTCGGCGCCGAAGAGCGCGGAGAGGAGCTCCGAAGGACGCGCCACCGCCTCGTTCTCGCCGGCGCGCAGCGTGAACCGGATCTCGCGCGTACCCGCAGCCACCAGAGAGTCCAGGGACTTCTTCAGATCGACGCGCACCGGCTCCTTGCCCTCGCGTTCGCGAAGCACCAGGGCCTCTCCCGCAACGGCGAACTCCGCCAGCCGCGCCGCCGCGTCCGGCAAGCCTTCGGGAAGCTCGACCCGATACTCGAGCCCGCGGATGGTGCGCGAGAGGGATTCCCCCCCGGGCCGCAGCGCCTCGCATTCGAGGATCCGGAATCCTTCGGGCAGGTTCTGGCGGACGCGCCGGGCGACGTCCGCCGGCTCCTGCATGCCGAACAGCTCCAGATCGAGGTACTCGGCACGGCTTTCCGTCCCCACGGGACACGCCGGCCCGAAACTGACCTTCGGTTTCGGGTGGAACCCTTGCGAATGCGGGATCGACAGCTTCGCGCGCCGGAACGTGCGCAAGAGCGCCGTCATCGTCTCCAGATGACTGAGGGCGACCGCCACGCCCTCCTTCCCGTAGCGCAAGCGCAGGAACGTCCGCTCCGCCGGGAGCGCTTCCGGCGCGCTCGCGGGCTGCCGCCGGTAATCACCCGGGTGATACACGATGGTATCCACCACCTCGTAGTCGCAGGCGCCGCAGGCGGTGCAGATTTCCTCGCCGTACGCGCAGTCGGGTACCTGCGCCTCGCGCAATGCCCCCACCCGCGCCTTCCACAGGTACGGCTTGGTCACCTCGCAGTCGATGTGATCGAAGGGCAGCGTCTCGCGCTCGCCCTTCTCGCGGTGGGCGAAGAAGCGCAGCCCGACTCCATGACGGCGCTCCGTCTCGGCAAACGCTTCCTGCCAGACGTCGAGATTGAAGTGCTCGGTCCAGCCGTCGAGGCGCTGTCCGCGTCGGTACGCGTGCAACACCGCGGTCGCGAGCCGCCGATCGCCCAGCGCCAGAGCGCCTTCCAGAGCGCTCTGCCTCGCATCGTGCGGCTTCACGTGCAGGTCGCGGTAGCCGCGCCCGAGCCGCCGCAGCTCCTCGCGCAAGAGCGCGTGCTTCCGCTGCGTCTCCTCCAGCGGGATCATCGGATCCCACTGGAACGGCGTGAACGGCTTGGGACAGAAGGTGGAGACGCCGACGTTGATCTCCGCCCGCGGGTTCGACTTCTTTCCCCGGCGAAGCGCGTCGGCCGACAGCTTCACGATCGCGCGCACGTCCTCGTCGCGCTCCGCCGGCAGCCCGATCATGAAGTAGAACTTCACCAGGTCCCAGCCCGCGCCGAACACCGTGTCCACCGCGTGGAGCAGGTCCTTCTCCGCGTTGCCCTTGTTGATCACCCGCCGCATCCGCTCGGTGGCCGCCTCGGGTGCAACCGTGAATCCGCTCTTGCGCACGCGCTTGATCTGCGAGGCGAGCTTCTCGGACATCGTCTCGGTACGGAGGCTGGGGAGCGAGATGCCGATGTTCTCTGGCCCCAGCTCGTCGAAGAAATCCTCCAGCACGCCGTCGATGCAGGAGTAGTCTCCCGCGCTGAGCGAGAGGAACCCGACCTCTTCGTATCCCGTCGCTTCCAGGCCCTGCTCGGCGATGCGGCGGACGTCGTTCGGGTCGCGCTGCCGCGTCGGCCGCGTGATCATTCCCACCTGGCAGAAGCGGCAGCCCCGCGTGCAGCCGCGCTGGATCTCCAGCGGCAGCCGGTCGTGCACCGTCTGCATGAAGGGCACGATCGGCTTTTCCGCCTGCGGGACGAGGTTCAGATCCGGGATGACGCGGCGGACGATGTTGTCGTATCCGGGCTTCAGCGGCTCGTACGCGCGTAACGTGCCGTCGCCGTTGTAGTGGGGACGAAACAGCGAGGGAACGTAGACGCCGGAGATTTCGGCGAGCAGCCAGAGCAGGTCTTCGCGGGAACCGCGCCCGCGCTTCCAGTCGGCCATCGCGTCGCTGATCTCATGCACCACCTCTTCGCCTTCCCCAATCACGAAGGCGTCGAAGAAGTCCGCGACGGGCTCCGGATTGTAGGTGCACGGGCCGCCGCCCAGGATCAGCGGGTCCTCCCGCTCCCGATCCCTCGCGTGCAGCGCGATGCCGCCCAGTTCGAGCATCGCGAGCACCGTGGTGTAGCAGAGCTCGAACTGCAGGGTGAACCCGACCACGTCGAAGGCGCCGAGCGGCGCGCGGCTTTCGATGGAGAACAGCGGTTGCCGCTCCGCCTTCAGGGCACGCTCCATGTCGGGCCACGGCATGAAGACGCGCTCGCAGGCGACGTCGGGACGCTCGTTCAGCGCGTGGTACAGCAAGCGAAACCCGACGTTGCTCATCCCCACCTCATAGGTGTCGGGAAACGCGAGCGCCCACTTCACCCGAGCCGCGGCGAGGTCCTTGCGCACCGCGTTCAGCTCTCCGCCGGCGTAGCGCGAGGGCCTCTGGGCGGAGAGGATGAGGCGGTCGAGGACGGGCAGCTGCATGCCTCGTCGGGTGTAGGGGGCGGTGCGGGTCGCGTCAAGCGAGGACCGCCCTCGTCTGCTACTGTCAGCCGATGCGCTGGTCCGCCATCGCGCTGACGTTCGCCTGCCTGCCGTTTTTTGCCGCAAGAGGCGCGCCGAAGTATCCCGATTCGACAGGTTGGGTCGTCGATGCAGCGCAGGTCCTGACTGCAGGCGAGCAGGGGACACTCCGACAGATCGCGAGCCAACTCGACCGCGAAGGGCTGGCGCAGCTCGCGGTCGCCGTCGTCCGTTCGGAGGATCTCGGCGATTTGTCGCGCGCAGAGTATGCGGTCGAGCTCTTCCGTCGATGGAAGCTTGGGCACTCGAAACAAGGCTCCGACGGCTTGCTGCTCCTGTTCGTGACCGGCCCTCCGGGAAAACGCGGGCTCAAGGTGGAGGTCGGTTACGGTCTGGAGGGCACGCTTCCGGACGGCAAGGTCGGGGCGCTGATGGACGAAGCCGCCGGTCCGCACCTCAGAAAGGGCGAGTTCGGCGGGGCCGCCGTCGCGCTCGCCTCGGCGCTGGCGCGGACGGTGGAGCAAGCAGCGGGCGCCGGAGGGTCCCTGCAGGACCGCGGGCGAAGTGCACGGGCCAAAAGCTGGCTCGCCCCCGGCACCGCGATAGCCCTGGCGCTCCTGCCTGTTGCCGCGATTTTTGCCCTGTTCCTCGCATTCGTACTGGCCTACGCACGCAAGCGGATTCCGGGAAAGGAAGCAAACGTACTGGTGGTGGTGTCGGTGCTGACGTGCCTGCCGGGATTCGTCGGCCTGGTGGCGGCGAATGCGCACTGGTTGATCTGGGCGCTGTTTCTCACCATCGCGCTCGCCGTCGTCGACGTCGCGCTCTACCTGGAGCTGCAGGAAAGCCAGTGCCCGCGCGACGGTCGCTGGCTTCGCCGCCGGATCCTCTGGAGCTCGCTCCTGGTCGAGAAGAGTTGCGCTTGCGGCTATCGGACGGAGTTCTCCTTCGCGCCCGGTTCGGGCCGGGCTGCCTCGACCCACCGGACGTCGGCGACCACCGCCGAAGGCTGGAAAGGAGGAGGCGGCGGCGAGTCCGGCGGAGGGGGAGCGGATCGGCAGTACTGATCGGCTCCCGATCAGACGTCGAACGCCCCGAGGACGGTGCCGCTCGCGTCGAGCTCCAGGAACCACGTTCGCTGCTGTGGCGCCTCGCTCTCTTCGCCTCCCGCGACATGGACGGTGAAGCGGACGCCGGTCCGTTGGGCGCCCGCGATCTGTTCTGGCCGCCGTTCCGGCAGAAGCTCTGCGGCAAACGCCGAGAGCTCTCCGCTCAGGTGATAGAAGCGGCAGTTCGCGATGACGCCCTCGCGCCGTCCGTCGAACTGCAGCTGCTGCTGCGTCAGGTACCGGCTGGTGACGAGGAAGTCGACGCGGATCCTCTCGATCTCGCGCGCCCGCCAGATCTCCCACTGGTATCCCTTCGGGCCCACGAGGACGTTGATCGCGTCCTTCTTCGTGGGATTCGCGGGCTGGAAGATCATGCAGGCGACCAGGTCTTTGTGATCCTTGCTCGCGACCATTTCCAGCCACGACCTGATCACCAACGCATCGGCCGGCGTGCCCTGCTTCTTGCTCTCCGCGTCCGCGATGCGCTTGCGCGCGTCGTCTCCTGCCGCCTTGTAGGTCGACTGGAACCGGTCGGCCAGGTCCTTGTATGCCCCATCGAACTGCTTCTCGTCGAAGGGCAGCAGATAGAAGCGGATGAGGTCGCGTTGCATCGCGTGCAAGTGGCCTGAGTTGAAGTCGGCGTCGAGCTGGTCGTCGATTTCCTTGCGGGTGAAGGCGCTGCTCCCCATGAGCCATGCCATCGTCATCGCGTGGCCCGGGGTCCACCAGGCGTGGCTGGGCGCCTTCTTCGATTTCACGTAGTTCTGCGCGTCGGCCTCGATGCGGGCCTTGTAGATGTTCACCGAATCGAAGGACGGATGGCGTCCCTCGCGGAACATCTTCTGGAACCCGTGCTGCGCCGCCCACTCGTCGGCGGCGAACAGCAACGACTTCGCGCCCACGACCGAAACCTCGATGCCCGCGATCTTCCGCTGCTGGGCGAGGCCGCTCGCCATCTTGACCAGGTCGGCGCTGCGGTCGTCGACGCCTTCGTAGTTCAGCCAGCGCGCCGCGGCGTCCGTCCAGCTGTTCATCGCTTGCTGGACCGCAGGGATCTCGTTGATGAAGCTTCCGATGGTCCAGCCGATGTCCCAGGCGATCAGTACCGCCCGGACCTGCGGGATCATCGACGCGACCTGCGCGGCCGTCAGGCCCACGACCAGGGTCAGCTTCACCGGCACCTCGCCGCCGACCGGCGGGGCCTGCTGGCCGAGGTCGAACAGGTCGTCGACGTAGAACGTGATGGGCAACTCGACCGCCGGAAGGACGTCGTCGAGCGAATCGGAGGAGCTCAATTTTCCCGTCCGGACGCGTGGCATCGCCACGTCGAGCGTCACGCCCTTCTTCCTGGTCAGCGAGTTCCAGGACTGAAGCGTGTCGAGCCCGCCGAACAGCTCGACGATCCGATCCACGTTCTTGCCCGCCGTAGGCTCCTTCGTCGCTCCGTCCCAGGGAGCGACCGACAGGGTCAACTCGCAGGCCTGGCGCACCTTCACCTTGATGCTGCCCTTGCACGGGACGAGCGCGGATCGCTCTTCCTTCGATTTCTGCGGCTGGGAATTGAGAGTGTCCAGCGCCGCCGCCAGGAGTTTCTCGATCTCCCAGCCCGCGCTGAGGGTCAGCTTCTTCTGCCACCCGTTGATCTCGAGGTTGATCAGCCACTTGCGGGCATTGCCGTCGCCCTCTCCCTCGATGAACAGCTTGACCTGGCGGAGAAGCGAGGGAACCCGCCGTTCGATGGCGTCGATGATCGGCTCCAGCTTCGGCGCGAGAACGTCCAGCACCTTCTTCAGGATCTTGTTGCGCCACTTCTCCGGCAGCACGCCCCAGATCGCGCCCGCGAGCTGAAGGATGGCCACGGCGAAGCGGAAGACGTGCGACAGATCCTGCGGCGATCTGGTGAGCTTGATCGCCGCTTTCGCACCCGGCTTCTGCCCGATGGCCACTGAAGCGCCGTCGATCTCGGTGCCGGCGTCCTTGATCTCGAATTCGTCCTCGATCTCGCCCGTGCCGTAAAAGAACCAATCGCCCGCGGCGGAGAACCGGCGCTGTTTCTTCTCCGAGGGCTTCCACTTGAACGCGAGAGTGGTCCCTTGCGGCTGCCTCGAGATCTCCGCCGTTGCCTTGTCTTCGTCGAACCAGTCGGTCTGCCGGACGCGGCGATCCTCCGGATGGGCCTTGCCGTGGCCCTTCAGCGTTCCCTCGAAAGTATTCTTCGAATTCTGTTCTATCTCCAGGGACCAGTTCACGTTCGCATCCGGGAACGTCTCGACCTTCCAGGTCCCCGGGATGTCCTCGGGGTGCATCGCGTTCCAGGCTTCGTAGACGTTGAGCGATTGCTTCACGAGCTCGGCAAGCGCCTTCAACCGCTCGACCCATTCCCCGATTCGCGCTTCCTTCACTCCCGGTTCCGGCGGCTTGTTGGACGGAGTCTTCACCTTCGCCGGCAGCCCGAGCTGCTTCCAGGACTTGTCCAGATCGTCCCTGGACTGGTCCAGACTCTTCCGATCCTTCTTCAGCTCGTCGCCCAACTCGACGAGCTTCTTCCGGTCCTTGGGATTCCACATCAAGGTGGTGAGCGCCTCGACCACGTCCGCGACCCACTCGATGGCGAGCTTGGCCGCCTCTCCCTTCTCGATTTTCTCGCTGACGTCCTTGACCGCCTTTTTTTCCGGGTCGGTCTTCGGCGGATCCGGATCGGTGCCCGGATCGTGGAACGCGCGCACGACCTTGTCGCCGACGACCCACAGCTTGAGGAAGCAGATGAAGAGCGTGGTGTACGCCTTGATTCGCTTCTTCTTTTCCTCCGCGTCCATGCCCTTTTCGTCGACGCCGAAGAGCTTGTCGCAGCGCTGCTGCAGCTTCGTGAAGACCTCGTCGATGAACTTGAAGTCCTTCTTCGAGAGGCCCTCGGCGAGGATCGCCACCGCCTCGATCAGCTCGAAGGGATGGAAGTCGAACTCGAACGGCTCCTCTGGCTTGTGATCGGGCTTGTAGTTGAAGGCCGCGTAGAGGTGCTTGAACGCCTCGTCGACGTAGAGGACGAACGGCTTGAACTCTTTCGGGTCGTTGATGCTCTTGCGCTCTTCGTCGAGGTCCTTCTGGAGCATCTCCTGGCTGACACCGAGCGCGTCCGAGCCGTGTTTGACCAGCTTCTTCCAGAAGGGATCGGGAAGCTTCGCGTCCGCCTTGGTCTTGCCTGTCTTCTCCTGTCCGGAGCTGGCCTTCGCCTTCTTCGGGCCGCCCTGCGTCTGCGTGGAGGCCATGACCGGCTACGCTCGCAGGTACAGCGGCGCGAACGACTGTCCAAGCCCATCGGCGGTGGCGAAGATCGACGCCGACGAGCCGAACCCCCATCCGGTATCGGGGATGGCCACCTCCGCGACGCCGCTTCCGTCATCGATCTTGAGGATGACGCCGGGGTCCGCGGTCTTGCCGGAAACCGAGTCCTTCACCTTGATCGGGAAGCTCTGCCCGTCGTAGCCGGTGGCGACGACGTGCAGCTTCACCTTCTCGCCCGGCTTTGCGCTGCCGTGGCGCCAGAAGAACCCGAGCAGGAACTTCGCGGCTTCCCCGGGCGGTGCAGACTTCTCTCCAGTGGCCAGGTAGTGCTGGCCTTCCGGTGAACGGGAGACCTCGACCCAGACCTCCCTCATCTTCGCCTTCGTCTTCGGACCGGCGATGCCGTCGACCTTCAGACCGTACTTCTGCTGGAAGGCCTTCACGGCCTCCTGGCTCTGCGAGTCGTTGACCGCGTCGGGCTCGCCATTGTCCTTGTCGATGATGCCGAGGACGTAGAGGGCCTTCAGGCGCTGCTCCACCATCAGCTGCGAGAGCGTTGGCTCCTCCTTCTTCTGCTCCACCGGCTTGGCTTTCGCTTTCACCTTTTCCGGAGTGGCCTCTTCGCCCGCGGGGATCTCCGTCGTCTCCACCTCCGGAATGTGCACCGGCGGTTTGCCGGCGGCGGCGCCCATGGCGTAGGGCTCCGGGCGGTTCATTCCGTGGAAGCGCGCGACCTCGATGGCCTTGATCCTCGCGGAGGGGTACTTCTGCTTCGGCGGCACCCGGCATCGGCCGTCCTGGAGATCGATCTTCTTCGCCTCGGCCTCGCCAAGCCAGGTCACCCACGCGCCCCGCCTGACGTTGTCCTCTTCGTCTTCGAAGCAGGGCGTCTTCAGGACCTCGTAGCGGGGCTGGCCCGTCTTCGCGTCGTCCTTCACCTTCTTGAGATGTTGCGTGCAGCCGCCGATGCTGACGCCGAATCCGGCGCCGCCGAGCGGGTCGGTGTTGATCTTGCCGTTCGAGGAAATGTAGAGGAACGCGTCCACCTTTCCGTCGCGATCGGTGTGCACGTCCCAGCAGTAGACGGCGTGGCCGCCTTTCGGATCCCAATCGATCCCGACAGCGTCACCGCGGCGCATTTCGCCGGGGTGGATGGCCTCCGCCAGGTTGAACGCGATGCAGGCGCGTACCCAGCCGTTGTCCCGTTTCGGGTTCAAGCCGTACTGCTTGACGCCCTTGTGGCTCGCGCTGAGGTTGCCGTTGACGCAGCTATTGAACAGCTTGGTGAGGACGCTGCCGTCGGAGAGCTTCGGCTGGTAGGGCGGTCCGCCGTCGCTCAGCGCCATCATCAGGGCGGTGCCGGTGAACGGCGAGCAGGAGACACCGTTTCCTGCGCTCGGCCCGAGCGTGCCGTCCGCGCAGGCAATCTTGACCAAAAAGGCGCTGTTCCCGTTTCCCTGGCTGGTCCGGTACCCGGCGATGTCCAGCTCGCGCAGCTTCTCCCAGGCGGCGATCAACTTGTCGAGGCTGACCTCCGTCCTGGAAAACGCCGGCAGAGGTGTCTTGAACGACTCGCTGTAGTCCCTGAAGCCCATTGGACTGCCCCCCTACTTCACGATCAGCGTGTACGGCGTGGGATCCTCTCGCAGCACCGAGGAGACGATGGTCGGAATCTGGAACTTCTTCCCCTGGACCTTCAGCTCGTAGCCGCCGGCGGGCACTCCTTCCATCTCGACGTCGCCGTCCGCATCGGTCTTCCCCTTGTGCGAGACGCCGCCCTTGCCGGTCACTTCGTAGTCGACTCCCGCCAGCGGCTTGCCGTTCCCGTCGAGCAGCCGGATGAAGAT
>Ga0209057_1001733_pt1 | contig 17279 bp, 16 predicted proteins | sample GraSoiAngelo_146_FD_185903 | JGI IMG/M metagenome (GOLD analysis project Ga0209057, IMG submission 185903) | Grasslands soil microbial communities from the Angelo Coastal Reserve, California, USA - 14_1009_05_30cm (SPAdes) (version 2) | ecosystem: Environmental > Terrestrial > Soil > Grasslands ... | reverse complement strand
GCGAACTCGGGGCCCTCGCATGCCCACGAGCCTCGCCCCGCATCGCCGCGCAGGATGTAGAGACCCTTTTTTGTTCCGACGAGGAGCGTGACTTTCTTCGCCACCCGAGTCCTCCCTCTTTCTTAGCCGCCCGATACCGCTGGAATCACGTGGACGATGTCGCCGTCGTGGAGCGGGGCGTCTTCCCACCCCAAAAGGCGCGCGTCGTCCTGATTTATGAACAACGCGAGGTGTGGACGAAGTTTGCCGTGTTCGTCGCGGAGCCGCTCGGCGAGCGTCGGGTGCGCGCGAACCAGGCCCTCGAGCGCCTCCCGGATCGTCGCCGCGTCGAGGGTCACGTCACGCGCGCCGCCGGCGAAACCGCGGTAGGCGCCGTGCAGCAGCATCCGCACGCTCGGACGACGATCGGTCGGCGCATTTTTCGACATCCGTCTCCACGTTACCCGGGCTAGCATTCCCGCGGTGAGCGACCCCCTCCGCGAGCGTCAGCTCGTCAGCGAGACTCTCGATCGGGCGGCCGAGGCCGCGCAACGTTATCTGGCTGACATTGACGCCGATCGCGTGCGTCGGCCCGGCGCCGATGCCGCCGCCGCCGCGCTAAGCCGAGCGTTTCCTGAGCACGGAGATGGCGCCCTCGCGGCGATCGAGGAGCTCGTCCGCGCCTCCGATGGGGCACTCCGGGCGTCGGGGCCGCGCTTCTTCCACTGGGTGATCGGCGGCGACACGCCGGCCGCGCTCGCAGCGGACTGGCTCACGTCCGTATGGGATCAGAACGCCGCCGCGTACGACTCCACACCGATCGGGACTGTGACCGAGGAGCTCTCGATCGCCTGGCTCAAGGAGCTCTTCGGATTACCGGCATCCTGGGCCGGCGTGCTCACGACGGGCGCGACGATGGCGAACTTCACCGCGCTCGCCGCCGCACGCAGCTGGTGGGGGCGCCGCCACGGCGTGGATCTCGACGCGCGTGGATTCGCCGGGCTGCCCGCTGTGCCGGTCGTGTCGAGCGGATACATCCACCCGAGCGCGACGAAGGCGCTTGCGATGCTGGGGATCGGGCGTGACGCCGTCCGGCGATTCGCGCGCGACGACGTCGGCCGCGTCGACCTCACTGCGATGGAGGCTGCGCTCCGCGCGCTCGATGGCGCGCCGGCGATCATCGTCGGGAACGCCGGCGAAGTGAATGCGGGCGACTTCGATCCGATCGAGGCGTTCGCGGATCTCGCCGAACGTTACGGCGCGTGGCTGCACGTCGATGGGGCATTCGGCCTCTTCGCGCGGGCGACGCCTCAGGCCGCGCACCTGGCCGCGGGCGTCGAGCGCGCGCATTCGGTCATCGCGGACGGGCACAAGTGGCTCAACGTGCCGTACGACTCGGGCTTCGCGTTCGTCCGCGACGCGTCGCTCCTCGCGGGGCCGTTCGCGATCGGAGCCGCGTACCTACCGAAGCCCGGCGAGCATCCAATGTTCGGCGCGATGGGACCTGAAGCGTCGCGGCGCGCTCGCGGCATCGCGATCTGGGCGACCCTCCGCGCGTACGGTCGTGACGGATACCGCGAAATGGTCGAGCGCCACCTTGACCTTGCGCAGCGGCTCGCGAAGCGAGTCGATGCCGCACCCGATCTCGAGCGCCTCGCCGAGGTCCCGCTCAACATCGTCTGCTTCCGTTACCGGCCGAAGGACGCGAAGGCCGACGAGCTCGACGCCCTCAACACGCGCCTGGGCGCGGAGCTCCTCGCCGATGGACGCGTGTACGCCGGCACCACGCGGTACCGCGGGGTGGTCGCCTTCCGTCCGGCGATCGTCAACTGGCGCACGACGCAGGCAGACGTCGACCTGCTTGTCGACGTGGTGCGCGAGCTGGGAGCGCGACTCGGAGCTGCGGCGGCGGTCTAGAAGTGAAGAGAGGTCCGGACGGGAGCAATCGTCCGGACCTCGCTCCTATCGCCGCGTTGTGCTCTTCTCGGTTCCCTTGGATCTCCCCGGAGCTGCGGCCGCGGTCTGACGCGCGAGGGCCAGCTTGCGGTGCCAGAGAACGGTGCTGGTGCTGATGCCGAGGTGCGCCGCGATGTCCTTAGTGGTGTGCCCCGCCCGAACGAGCTCGAGGACCTCCGCTTCCCGCTGCGAAAGTGGCGACACTTCTTCCTCCCTGCTGGTGCCGCCACACCGGCGAACGGACCGTATCGCGCGGATGCGCGCTCATCGGGTCGATGAGGTATCGGTCGCGGTCAGACCTATGCTCGGTCGATGACCGACGCGACGCGGATCATCGTGTACACGGGGAAGGGCGGCGTCGGAAAGACAAGCGTCGCGGCCGCGACTGCGCTTCTTTCCGCAGAGCGAGGGAAGCGCACGCTCGTCATCTCGACCGACATCGCTCACTCGCTTGCCGACTCCTTTGATCTCCCGCTCGGCGGGGAGCCGACGCGCATTGTGGAAAACCTCTGGGGCCAGGAGTCGGACGTCTATTACAACGTCCGCCGCTACTGGGGAACGATCCAGCGTTATGTGCAAAGTGTCTTCAAGTGGCGCGGCCTCGACGACGTGCTCGCGGAGGAGCTCACCGTGCTTCCCGGGATGGATGAGCTTTCGAGCCTCCTCTGGATCGCCGAGCACCACGACAGCGGGAACTACGACGTCATCGTGGTTGACGCCGCGCCGACCGGCGAGACCGTGCGCCTCCTGTCGCTACCCGAAGCAGGACGCTGGTGGCTCGAGCGCATCTTTCCGATCCAGCGGCGCGCGATGCAGATCGCGGGACCGGTCCTCCGGCGCGTGATGGGCGTCCCCGTTCCTGATGACAGCGTGTTCGCGGCGGGCGAGGAGCTCTTCCACCGCCTCGATCACATGCAGCAGCTCCTGGCCGACCAGGAGAAGAGCTCGGTCCGGCTCGTTCTCAACCTCGAGAAGATGGTCATCAAGGAGGCGCAGCGCTCGTTCACCTATTTCCACCTCTTCGGCTATCCGACGGACCTCGTCGTGTGCAACCGCGTGCTGCCTGAGGGCGCGGGAGCGTACTTCGAGGTCTGGCAGGAAGCACAACGCCGCTATCAGCCCTTGGTGGAGGAGTCGTTCGCGCCGGTGCCGGTGCGATCGGTGCCGTTCTTCGACCGCGAGGTCGTCGGCCTCGAGATGCTGCGGAAACTCGGTGCGGCGCTCTTCGCCGACGAGGACCCGGCGCGCTTCTTCTACCGCGGCCGTCCGTATCGCGTGCGGCGCGAGAACGGCGGCTACGTCCTCACGCTCGACTTGCCCTTCACGTCGAAGGAGCAGGTGAAGGTGCTGCGAAACGGCGATGAGCTCGTCCTGCAGGTCGGCTCGTGGCGGCGCAACCTGGTGCTACCGCGCGCTCTTGTCGAAGCGCCCGCGAAAGGCGCAAAGTTCGAGGGGAACACGCTCCGGGTCGACTTCGCGGCACCCGCCCGCGACTAGGGGAGAAAGACATGGCGACAACCACGGAGCTCGAATCACGGATCCGGGAGCTCGAGGAGCGCCTTCGGCAGATGGAGGAGGACCGCTCCCGTTGGCGCGCCCGCGCCCTCGTGGATGAGCTCTTCCCGCAGGAATCGCGCAAGCACATGCGCGAGGCGTGGAAGCACAACCTGCTCGCGGTGCGTTCGGTGCTGGACCATTGGATCGAGAAGCAGGACAACGGCGGGAAGACCACGACGAAGCGCCGCGAGTCGATCTCGGTCGAATAACTAGACCCGCACAGCCTCGATCTTCGTCGGTGCGCCTTTCGCGTACGTGATCACCACACCTTCGCAGTAACCGAACGACGCGCCGTCGAGCGGGGTGCGCAGCCGTTCCGCGAGCGTGATCGCGGGCAACTCGATGATCCCGCCATGCGAGATCGCGAGGACACGGTCCTTCTCACCGACGCGCATCGCGACACGCGCCCACGTCGCAAGCTGCTCGGTCGCGAATTTGCGCGCGTCCTCGCGCTCGCGCAGGACCTCGGCCCAGTCCGCGAGCGTGCGCATCTCGCCGAAGATCCGGTCGCCGATCACGCCGCCCATCTCCGGAAGAAAGCCAGGCTCGACTCCATCCAGCCGCCCGGCAATGAGTTGTGCGCTCTCTTTCGCGCGCGGCAGCGGGCTAGACAAGACGAGGGCAAACGTGGGTGCGCGCTTCGCGAGCGATTCCGCCATCGCGCGACCGGCCGGGGTGAGCGTGCTCTGCTCGTTCCCGCCCTCGCTGCGCTGCGCATGACGCCGGATCTCGAGGAACGGCATGGCGCCGAGCCTAGCCTCTGCGCGCGGACGGCATGGTGAAGACCGTACGGCAGACCGCGACGATCCGCGGCGCGATGCCGCACGGCATCAAGAAGGCGTTCGCGACGTAGGCGGGTGAGGGAAAGGACGGCCTCAGGGCCGTCCTTTCCTGAGTGTGCCTCGCTACTTCACCGACACGGTCCCGCTCACCAAGGTGGCGACGATCGTGCGGCCGTCGCTGAGCACGAGGTTGTACACGGCTGGAGCTGCCCCGCCGTAGTCGATGACGACGAGCGTGAAGGCAACTGGGAGTCCGCCGTCGAGACCGGTTCCGACCATCGTGAGCGTCTCGCTGCTCGAGTCGCTCGCGAACGTGGACGAATCGACCGACGTCGATTCGAAATGCCGGCCCTGATCGTCGTCGTCACTCTCATCGTTGTCCTGGGTCTCGCACGAGTTGCCGTGGAAGTGACCGTGGTGCTTGTGCCCGTCCTGGTCCTCGAAGTCGGCATCGCCGTCTCCGTTGTGGCACTCGCTCTGCGAGCTCACGTACGACAGGTTGTCGATAAGGAAGCCAAACCCTCTACACGTCCCACACGTCCCGCCGCCGCTGCGAGCCTGGAAGATCATGGAGTCGACCGTTCGGCTCTGGTCAAATGCGGGGTTGCCGGTGCCTCCCCCTGACTCGTGGCACCAGCGGTAGTAGTCCTCCCACGTTCCTCCGGTGTGACGGAACTTGCCGTCGACGTACACGTTGACGACGTCGTTGCGCGGGCCATCGATGAAATCGATCGTGAGCTTGACTGTGTGCGGTCGGGTTCGGTCCAAGTTCTTCGCCACCGTTGTGGTCACGAAGCCATCCTCGGGGCCGCAACCCGCGGACGGATTCGACTCCGACCCGTACGGCTTCTGGTCCTGGTAATCGGCGAAGTCGATAGCCAAGCCCGTCGAGGTATCTCTCATCTTGATGAAGCTCATCCGTGCCCCGTCGCCTCGGTCAGGAGCGGTCGAGACCTGAAGGGGATCCAGCCCCGTCAGGGGGTCCGTCCCCATCTGCTCGGTGGTTGGGACCGTGGACGCGAAGTCCCACTGGACTTCGAAGTGGTTCTGCCGCGTCCCACCCGAATACACGACGCCGTTCTGCGCCGCGGTCTCGCCAGCCTCGTTCACAAGCGACGGCGAGAAGGGCCAGTCGCCGAACGCTCCGTCCGTGTAGGCGTTCGATATGCGCCAGCTCTGCCCGCCAAATGAGGAGTACCCATAGGTGTTCGTCACGACCGCTTGATCGATTGCCGGGTTGATGGGACTCCCGAGTGTGCCGGCCCACCCGTCCTGCCCGTCTATCGAACCAGTGTGGTAAGTGGGGAACTCAAAGTTGATCGCGCGAGAGTCCGCGTTAGCTACCGTTGGGCTGCTCAGCGTGAGAGCGATTGCTGCGAAGATCGACGTGATGGAGCGAACAAAGTGCCGCCGCATAGTCACTCCCGCGTCTCCACAGACGCCGCAGATGTGCGTGGTCGAGAGCGTCTGAACCTGTCCCCGACGACGCCTCCCTAATCCCGCGCCGGAGGCGGTGGTCGCAGAGCGTGTGCCGGTTTCGTTACGGGGGTGTCAATATTTCGTAACACCGCCGAGCACCCGGGACTGGGATTGGCCGGTCGATAGCTGATGGTTAGAGGCCAGGGAACCGAGCGAAGGCACGACCCTTGCTAATGTTCTCGCGCAGTGCGCGTCCTCATCACCGGTATCACCGGGTTCGCGGGCAGCCATCTCGCCGAATACATCCTCGCCGAGCATCCCGACGTCGCCATCTTCGGCACGTACCGGTGGCGGTCGCGGATGGAGAACCTCGACACGCTCATGGCGATGGGCGTCCTCGACGTCATCGAGGGGCGCTACTCGTCAGGCGCGGGCCAGGCCGACCAGGCCCACAAGGGGCGCGTCACGCTCCTCCACTGCGAGCTCACCGATGCGGGCGCGGTCGAGAAGCTGATCGCGGCGACGCGGCCGGATCGGATCTTCCATCTCGCAGCGCAGTCATTCGTGCAGTCATCCTTCGACGAGCCCGCGGCCACGATGCGCATCAACATCGAGGCGCAGCTCAACGTCCTCGAGGCGATCCGCCGGCACGACACCAAGATCCGCATGCACATCGCGGGGTCCTCCGAGGAGTACGGCCTCGTTCATCCGGACGAGGTCCCGATGAAAGAGACGAACCCGCTGCGGCCGCTCTCGCCCTACGCGGTGAGCAAGGTCGCGCAGGACAAGCTCGCCTACCAGTACTTCAAGTCCTACGGACTGCATCTCGTCACGACGCGCGGCTTCAACCACACCGGCCCTCGCCGCGGCACGCACTTCGTCACCAGCACCATCGCGCGCCAGATCGCGTTGATCGAGGCGGGACAGCACGAGCCGGTGATCTACCACGGCGACCTGACGAGCAAGCGCGACTGGACCGACGTCCGCGACATGGTCCGGGCCTACTGGCTCGCGCTCGAGCGCGGCGAGGCGGGCGAGGTCTACAACGTCGGCCGCGGCCGGACCTGGGCGATCGGCGAGATGCTATCGATGCAGCTCGCGAACTCGACGGTAAAGATCCGGTCTCAGGAAGACCCGGCGCGGCTCCGCCCCTCGGACGTCCCGATCCTCTGGGCCGACGCCTCCAAGTTCCAAAAGGCGACCGGCTGGGAGCCGAAGATCCCGTTCGAGCAGACTCTTAGAGACCTACTTGATTATTGGCGGGACCGTGTCCGTCGTGACACCGTACGCATAGGAGCCGTGCTAAATGCCTGATATCAGTCAGCTCTGGACGTCGATCGTCAGCAACCCGCTCATCCAGCTGTCGGTTCGGCTGGCGGGTTTGTACATCCTCGCGATCTACCTCGCGATGGTGTTCTGGACGGTTCGCGACGCGCAGCAGCGCACAGAGAACCAGCTCCTTCCGTACCTCGCGGGCCTGATGGTGGTCATCCTCAACATCTTCGGCCTCTTCCTTTATCTCATCGTTCGTCCGAAGGAGACGCTCGGCGAGGCCTACGAGCGTCAGCTGGCCGAAGAGAGCCTTCTCGCCGAGGCGGAGCAGCGCGTAGTGTGCCCCACTTGCAAGGAGCGCGTGCAGGAGGAGTTCATCCTCTGCCCGACCTGTCGCACACGGCTCAAGAGGGTCTGCCCGAACTGCGGCAAGCTGATCCGGCCGGAGTGGAACATCTGCCCGTTCTGCGCGAAGGACTTCGACGAGCGCGACTGGACTGTGCACCCGGGCGGTAAGGTCGAAGGAGAGCGAGCCCGCTCGTAACCAACGGCGCGTAGCCTCTCACCGGGGCTCGTGATGCTCGAGTTTGTCTTTGGCGCGTTCGTCGTCGCTGATTTCGTCCTCTTGGTCGCGTGGATCACGACGTCTGCCGGTGCGTCCGACCCCGCACGCCGCTCATGGGCTCTGTTCCTGTTTGCGGGTCTGCTTCTCTTCTTCGCCTTCGCGCAGCGAAACCCTCTGCTCTTCGGCGGCGCCATTGGAGGCGTCGCGGCCACGTCGGCCTTCGTCTGGTGGGCCGCGCGGCGCAACAGACGGGGTGACAAGCAGGTGAGATCGGTCGGCTATGAGCTGGGTCTCCCGTACGAGGAAGAGCCCGCGTCGGGTGAGCTTGGTGACCTCGCAAGCGCGCTCACCAGTGCCGGCACTCGCAATTCGGTCCAACGAGTTCTCGCGGGCCGGTGGCGTGGGAACGACGTCACGGTCTTCGATTACAGCTTCGAGCTGGACACACCGCGGGCCGACACCGTGGAACGCAATTTCACGTGCGCCCTCGTCGCGATCCCGCTCGAGAGCGAACCAGTCACGATCACGACCGAGACGGTTCTCACCAGAGTCGCGGCGAAGGTTGGGTACCGCGACATTCAGCTCGGAGACGCGGACTTCGACCGGGTCTTCAACGTCCGTTCGAAGGATCCGGCTGCGGCCTTGAACCTTGTTGGGCCGGCGGTGCGTTCGTGGCTCGGCGAGCGCGGCCGCGGTCTCAATTTCCTCATCGGCCGTGGCGCCATTCTCTGTATGGCCCCGGAAGGAACGGCTTCGCGTGCACAGCTACTGGAGCTCGTCACGACACTTCGTGGACTCGTGACCGGCACCGGCGGGACGGAGGTCACCCCTGAGCCCGACCTCGACCGCCGCGCCCTTAAACCGACGATTGCCGTCGTTGATCCACACAAGGCCGTCGCCGCTCGGAGGACCGCCGTCGGGGTCGCCATCGTCATCCTGGTCCCGCTCGCGCTGGTGGCCAGCGCCTACGTTCTTCTGTATGTCGCGTGCGCTACCGGGAGCGGTTGTTTGTAGGCGGGGCTGGCTAACCCGTTCCTGGTGTCTTGATCGCGGTCCAGTGCGCGCCACCGTCGGTCGTGCGTTGAATGCTTCCGCGCACCGTCGCGTAGCCGACGGTCGTATCGCCGAAGACGATGTCCGGCGCGATCGGTGCGGCCTGGGCGTAGTCGGTCGTATACGTGTGCCAGCTGGCGCCGCCGTCGGTGGTCTCCATCGATGAACTGGGCGGCGCGATCTGCAGCCAGCGTGCGGCGGTGACATAGGCGACAGCCCCCTCGAAGGTCGGGACTTTTGATGCGAACGAGAAAGTCGCGCCGCTGTCAGTTGACCGGAACACATCCTTCGACTGCTGTCCGCCGGTCGCATCGACGAGCACGACCGAACCAAACGCCTTCGGGCGGCTCGCCATCGCAAACACGGTGGTGTCACCAGGTGCGGCCGAAAGTGGCGCGGACGACTGCCAGCTTGAGCCGCCGTCGGCCGTCCGATAGATCACCGCAGGGTCGGTGGGAGTTGATGCCGTGAAGAAGGTATGCGTCGCATCCGCCGGCGCGAGTCCGTGCTTGCACTTCGCGTCCACGATGCCGCTCGGCGCGAGCTGCTGCCACGTGCCGGCGCCGTCCGTCGTGCGCCACATGGTCACTGTCTGTGTCTGGCACTGCGTTGCGGGAGTACCGGCAGCGAGCAAGAGGCCGCTGCTGTCGTTGGCGAACGCGACCTCGATGTTGGCGAGTCCAGTCGGAAGCGCGCGTTCCGCCCAGGTGTCGCCGCGGTCCGACGAACGGAAGAGTCGGGTGCCTCCGACGAGTGCCCACACGACCGTGGCCGATGGCGCGCTGATCTGTGCAATAGAAGGGAGCGAGATCGGCGATGGCGACGGCGAGCTCGACGCCGTCGGGGTCGGCGATGGAGCGGCGGCGGTGGGGGTCGCGCTCGGTGTAGGCGTCGGCGACGTCGCTGCATTCGGCTGGTTCGAGCACGCCGCGAGGAACAGGGCAAGGACGACGATCACTCGCATCGGCTACAGCGTCTCACCTCGGGGCGCTCCTCGCTCAAATCGTGTCGTAGTGCGCGGGCAAGCGACAGGAGACCGGCTCTACGGTCTCCCCGGCGATGGCGCGACCCCGCGACCGACCCAAACCGACCCTTCGGGTCACAACTACTCCCCGACCGACACCAACTCAGACGCCGGCACCACGCTGACGCCCCATTTCTGGCGTTACAGTTCGGCGCGAGGACGCACACAGCTCTCGGAGGGGTTCCTGGGATTGCTCGATTCGGTTTTCGGCTTGGTCTCGCGCGATGTCGGGATAGATTTGGGCACGGCAAACACGCTCGTCCACGTCCGTGGGCGCGGGATTGTCATCAGCGAGCCGTCCGTCGTCGCGAAGGACGCGCGGACGGGCGCGGTGCTCGCGATCGGTGCCGAGGCGAAGCGCATGGTGGGACGCACTCCGGCGTCGATCATCGCGATCCGTCCGCTTCGTGACGGAGTGATCAGCGACTTCGACATCACCGAGCAGATGCTTCGCTACTTCATTCAGAAAGTGCATTCGGGCATGGCGCTCTTGCCGCGCCCGCGCGTGATCATCGGAATCCCATCCGGCGTTACCGAAGTCGAGAAGCGTGCGGTCCAGGACGCGGCGCTCTCCGCCGGCGCGCGATGGGCACGACTCGTCGAGGAGCCGATGGCCGCGGCGATCGGAGCCGGACTTCCGGTGAACGAACCGTCGGGTTCGATGATCGTCGACATCGGCGGCGGCACGACGGAGGTCGCGGTCACGTCGCTCGGCGGAATCGTCGTGTCGCGATCGATCCGTATCGGCGGCGATGAGATGGACGAGAACATCGTTGCCTACGCTCGTCGCGAGTTCAACCTGCTGATGGGCGAGCGGACGGCGGAGGACATCAAGATCGCGATCGGGTCGGCGTACCCGCTCGACGAAGAGGTCACGACGTTCTTCCGCGGGCGCGACCTCCTGACAGGCTTGCCGCGGTCGATCGAGGTCACGAGCGCGCAGATCCGCGAGGCGCTCGACCCGTCCGTCGATCAGATCGTCGACGCCATCAAGGACACCATCGAAGAGACCCCACCGGAGCTCGTCGCCGACGTCATGGACCAGGGCATCTACCTCGCCGGCGGGGGCGCGCTTCTCCGCGGGCTCGACACGCGCGTCGCCGAGGCTACTCAGATGGCGGTCCACATCGCCGACGACCCCCTCACCTGCGTCGCGCGCGGGTGCGGCAAGATCCTCGAAGAGCTCGAGAACTACGAGCGCAGTCTCGTAATGGAGACATACGCGGCGCTTCCGCGCTAGAAGTAGAGACATACGAGCGTTTGCCGCGTTAAATAGACGCGATGGCCACTTTTGGGCGCGCGCGGCGCGCCCCAGGTTCGGGGAACGCCTTCCTCCGGCCCTTCGCAGGGCTCCTCGTCGTCTCTCTCGCCCTGCTTCTGCTGCGTGACACGACTTTCGTCCGCGCAGGCGCCACCTTTGTAACGGAGCTCCTGGTGCCGGCCGAGCGCGTCCTTGGCCAGGTCGGCTCGACGGCCGGCGGGTTCTGGCAGGCGATCGCCGAGATCGAGAACCTCCGGACCGACAACGACGCTCTCAAAGCGAAGGTCGACCAGCTCACGCTCGAGAACGTCCAGCTCCGCGAGCAATCCTTTCAGGCCCAGCAGGGCGCGCAGCTTGCCGAAGCCGCCAAGGCTCTCAAGCTCCAAACGCAGAGCGCTCCGGTCATCGCGCGGGACCCGTCCGGTCTCCTGCACTCCATCGTCCTTGGGGCAGGCGCCAAGGACGGCGTGCTCCTCGACGACGTGGTCATCTCGGATCAGGGAGTCGTCGGTCGAGTGAGCGAAGTCGGCAACAACTACAGCAAGGTTCTCCTCGTCACCGACTCCTCATCGGCTGTGTCCGCGCTCGTTCAAGGCTCGCGCGCGGCGGGCATCGTCCGCGGCCAGTTCGGCGACACGCTTGTGATGGACTGGATCCTTCAGACCGAGGACGTGAAGATCGGTGACGTCGTCATCACCGCGGGCCTCGCGATCGGAAATGACCTGAAATCGCTCTATCCGAAAGGCCTGATCCTCGGTAAGGTCGTTGAGGTCACCAAAGGCGAGAACGGGACATTCCAACGCGCGATCCTCGTTCCCGCCGTGGACCTCCGCCATCTCGAGAACGTCCTCGTGGTGAACACAAACCCGTAGCCCAGCGGACAAGCGAGCGACTAGAGGAAAAGGGAAGGGTGAGTTTGAGGCACGTCCTACCGGCGCTTGTCGCGGCCGCGATGCTGCTTCCCGGTGGCGCCGCGCTCGCGATGCCGGCGAAGACCCTGATCGCGACCTACGTCGCGTCGCCGCCGGGATCGGTCGCCGCGGGCGCGGCATTCGTCGTCTCGGTCGCGCTATCCAACACCGGCACCGACACTTGGAAGTCGACGGCCCCGGGCCTCGTGAATCTCAGCTACCACTGGTACGACCCCTCGGGCGCCCCAGTCGTGTGGGATGGCGCGCGGACCCCACTCGGCGGCGACATCGCGCCGACGCAGCAGCGGGTGGTGCAGCTCGCGGTGAGCGCGCCGGCGACGCCAGGCGCGTTCCTCCTTCGGATCGCGCTCGTTCAGGAAGGCGTCGGGTGGTTAGCGCCGAGCAACCCGTACGCGATCACGCTGCAGCCGCCGTACGTGGCGCGGTTCGGTGCCGTGACGCTGCCGTCGTTCATCGCGGGTGGCACGTACCAGGTCAGCGTGCCGGTTAGCAACGCCGGTGCCGCGCAGTGGCCGGCGCTGGCTGCGCCCGGCGTCGCCGCGGTCACTTTGAGCTATCACTGGCACGATGTCGTGAGCGGCAACGCGATCGTGTGGGACGGACGGCGCACGCCGCTCGCCACGAGTGTCGATCCCGGCGCCACCGCGACGGTGAGCGCAAGCGTGACCGCGCCGCCCTCGGCATGTGCGTGCGGTCTGACCTTCGATCTGGTGCGCGAGGGCGTCGCGTGGTTCGGTTCGCTCGGAAGTCCGACCGCACGTCTGCTCACGTCGGTCGCGCCGATCACCTACGCGGCCGGCTTCACGAGCACGGCGCTCGCCTCGGCGTATTTCGGCGAGGCGAAGACGATCCAGATGACCGTGATCAACACCGGCAATCAGCCGTGGTCCGCGAGCGGGTCGAATCCCGTCGACCTCAGCTACCACCTCCTCGATGCGAACGGAAACCCAGTGATATGGGACGGCCCGCGGATCCCGCTCGGCGGCGACATCGCGGTCGGCGCGAACAAGCAGTTCACGATCGGGTACACCGCGCCGAACACGGCAGGGACATACACGCTGGTCGTGGATCTCGTGCGCGAAGGCATCGCGTGGTTCCAGTCGCTCGGCTCGCAGCCGTTCCGTCAGAGCTTCGCGGTCTCGAGCGGGCTTAGCGCTGGCTACGGCGCGACGACCACACCGCAGCAGGCGACCATCGGCGCGACGCTCCAGCTCACGACCGTCGTGGCGAACTACGGCGCGCGCACGTGGACGCCCGGTGCGTTCGCGCTGAGCTATCACATCTACGACAGCGGCGGGACTCCCGTCGTTTGGGACGGGGCCCGCGGCCGGCTCCCCTCGAGCGTGCCGCCGCTCACGTCGGTGACCGTGCCGATCAGCGTCGCGCTCCCGAGCGGGACCGGCGGCTACCGCCTCGAGTGGGACATGGTGCAGGAAGGCGTCAGCTGGTTCAGCCAGCTGGGAGTTCAGCGGAAGCAGGAGCTCTTCACGATCGTGCCCGGCGTCACCTTCTATGGATCGGGGTTCGGTCACGGCGTCGGCATGAGCCAGTACGGCGCCAACGGCTGGGCCACCGGCGTGACCGGGCTCACGCTGACCGGCGAGCAGATCGTCGCGCGCTACTACCCGGGCACGGCGCTCCAGTTCGTCGACGCACAGCGTCCGAACAACCGCGTGCTGCTCTCCGCGCCGTCGTCGCAGGGCCGCTACGTCTGCGGCGACAACCGCTACTTCGCGGGCTCGCTCGCCGACCTCAACTCGTCGGGCGGCATGCGCGTCATCAACGAGGGCGCGAACAATCAGGAGCTCGCGCGCGGCGGTGGCGGGCAGAACTTCCAGTTCATCGCGCGCAACGGCGTCCTCGAGGTCTGGGCGAACTGGGATACGCCGCGGCTCGTCTACAGCGGCGCCGGTCCGATCACCGTCGCGCCGATCGATGGAACCCAGCCGCTCGGGTTCATCCAGAAGGGCGGCACGTATCGCGGGAACATTCGCTTCACGAATCTCGGCGGCACGCTCCGCGTGATCAATGTGCTCACGTATGACGACTACGTTCGCGGCGTGCTGCCGCTCGAGATGCCGACGAGCTGGCACGCCGAAGCGCTGAAGGCTCAGGCGTACGCGGCCCGCACTTACTCATACACCGCGTACAAGGGCACCGTCCGCGACTACGACGTGACCGACGATCAGGCCGATCAGTGCTACGGGGGCACGCGCGTCGAGGTGCCGACGTCCAACGCTGCGGTCACCGCGACGAGCGGCCGCGTCATCACCTACCAGGGCGCGTCGATCCGCGCGTACTTCGCGAGCTCGAATGGTGGCTACACGCTTTCGGATGGATGCTGGATGAACAACGTCATCCGCTCAGGCAGCACGTGGGTGTGCAGCGCAGGGCAGCCGTACCTCGCGCCGGTCCCCGATCCCGCCGACCGCGCCGTCGCGGCGCCGGTGAACCCCCGTTCCAGCTGGACCGTGACCTTCACGAGCGCGGACGTTCGCTCCGCGGTGCTGCGCTGCGGCGGACCGGACATCGGCGCGCTGCAGGCCGTCGACCTATCGAATCAGGTCCCGCTCGGCGTCGGCCACCCGATCTCTGTACGTGTCTTCGGCTCCGCCGCGAACGCGGATCTGCGGGCGGATGATTTCCTGCGGAACTGCCTCGGGCTCCGCTCGACGATGGTGAGGCTCAACCCCTTCTAGCGAGTCGGGACGAAGGTATGCGTCGCGGGTATGTATCTCACCGGGCGAGCCTGGCCGGCGAAACCGCTCTGCGGGAACCATTTGGGAAACGCCGCGACGACGTCGCGCGGACCGTCGATCTCGATGAGGCGCGCGTTGCGCGCTTTCCTGAGCTCGAGCTCGCCAAGGTACACGCGCGTCAGCGTTTCGAGGTCGGCGCGGACCACCGCGTCATCGCCAAAACCGGGGTCGCTGTAGCAGAGGTCCGGGCTCGCTCGCTTTAGCACCAGCCAGTAGCTGGTCCGCTCTCCGTTGAAGTCGAACCGCACGACACAGCGCTGCGCCGCCAGCTTGTCGGCGGAGAGGTGCTTGAAGATGCGCCACATGAGGAAGTCGGCGTCGAGGTGCTCCCGTTCGAGCTCGAGCCATTGCTGTCCCCAGTTGCCGAGGGCCTTGATGACGTCGGCGAGCTGCGTTCCCGATTCGGTCAGGTGATAGGTCGAGCCTCGCCCGGCCGGGTTTGAACGCGTCTCGAGAACGCCGGCGTGCTCGAGCCTGCGCAGGCGCTCGCCCAGCACACTCGGTGAAACCCGGTGAAGGCCCTTGAGGATCTCGTTGAAGTGATGGTTCCCCTCGAGGATCTCGCGGAGGATGAGTGGGGTCCAGCGCTCGGCGAAGATCTCCGACGCGCGGGCCACCGGGCAGAACTGTCCGTACCCCTCCACAAAGGCGGATTCTCGTTCGTGCCCCGAGTCTCCGCAACTACGGATTTCGTAGTCCCAAGTCTTAACTCAGAAGTAGATGCCGCCTCACTTCGGAGCTACGTTCCCTGACCAGGTTCGCTGGGGAGGACGGCAATGAGCAAAGGAGTCGGGACTCTCGCGGTTCTTATCGCACTTGCGGTGACGATTGCGTTGCCCTCTGGGGTGTCGCAAGCAGCAGCCACGCACACGAACGTGGTAATCGAGTGGAACCAAACGATGCTCGCAACTTTCGCTGCCGCCAACGTGGCACCACCTCCCGCGAATCGAGCCGGCGCGATCGTGCAGTCGGCGGTGTTCGATGCGGTGAACGGGATCGGTCGCCGCTACACCGCGATCCACGTCCAGCCCGCGGCGCCAGCCGACGCATCGCCACAGGCCGCTGCCGCGAGTGCCGCGTACACCACGCTCGTCGCCCTCTTTCCGGCGCGCAAGCCTGCGCTCGACGCCGCGCTAGCGACCTCTCTCGCGCGCATGCAGGATGACGACAGCGACACCGCGTCGATCTCCCAAGGTCTCGACTGGGGCAAGACCGTCGCGGACCAGATCGTCTCCTGGCGCGCGGCGGATGGCTTCGGCGCGCCGGCCGCGCCGTACACATTCGGGACGATGCCCGGCGATTGGCAGGCCACACCCGGCGGGTCGGGCGCGCCGAAGTTCCGGCAGCTCGCCACGACCACGCCCTTCGCCTTGACGTCGCCGTCTCAGTTCCGGCCGGCCGGACCGCCTCCACTCGACAGCGCTCGCTACGCCGCCTCGTTCAACGAAGTGAAAGAGCTCGGCGGACAGACGAGCATCGAGCGGACCTCCACTCAGACGGAAACCGCGAAGTTCTGGCAGCTCGATACGCCGACCGCGATGTGGGACCGCGTCGCCGACTCGCTCGCCACGGACCATCACCTAAATACGCTGACGAGCGCGCGCCTGCTCGCGTTCGTGAATATCGCGATCGCCGATTCCCTCATCGGCGTTTTCGATGCCAAGAACGCCTTTAATTACTGGCGACCGGTGACTGCGATCGCGAACGCCGGCGTCGACGGCAACCCCGACACCGACGCGGATCCGACCTGGCTGCCGCTCCTGGTCACGCCGTACTTCCAGGAATACCCGTCGGCGCACTCGGGCGTGAGCAGCGCGGCCGCATCGATCCTCGCCTCGGAGTTCGGCGCGAGCACGGAGTTCACCACGACGTCTGCCGGTCTCCCGGGGGTCACCCGGAGCTTCGATAGCTTCGCGGACGCTGTTGCTCAGGTGGCCGACGCCCGCGTGCTCGCAGGCTTCCACTTCCGATTCTCGTGCGACGACGCGATCGTGCTCGGTGACAACGTCGGCGCCTACGTGAGGGCAACGCTCATGCGACAAACCAGCATCGACGACGGGAGGGATTGACAGGCCGTCACGCGGCGGCCCAAATTGAAGAAGCCCAAAAGCGCTGACGGGAGCGGCGTGGACAACCAACCGACACGAGATGCGGGCGGAGAGCTTTAGCGCCGCTCACCGCTCTGCCGGCTTGACCGGCCGTGCCAGCTGTCGGAAAATCGGACAGCAATGTCTGAAAATCGGACCGACAGGACTCTCTATCCGCGCCACTTGCTTGGCCCGGTGGAACAGGGCCTACATGAGTCGCCGGTCGTGACGATCGTGGGCGCGCGACAGGTCGGAAAAAGCACGCTCGTTCGTGAGGTCATCCGGAGGGGTCATCGAGCTGAGTACCTCACGCTCGACGATGTCGGCATTCGACAGCTCGCGAACAGCGATCCACGCGGCTTCCTCGCGCGCTTCTCAGGAAACGTCGTGGTTGATGAAGTTCAGCTTGCGCCCGCGCTCTTTTCGGCGATCAAATTGGCCGTCGACGAAGACCGGAAACCGGGCCGGTTCATCCTCACCGGTTCGGCTGACGTGCTGACCCTTCCGCGGATCTCAGAATCACTCGCTGGGCGGACCGAGATACATACGCTCTGGCCGCTCTCACAGGGGGAGATCGAGAAACGACGCGAGCGATTCATCGACCGGATATTTGATCGCGAAATTCCGCGAGTT
>Ga0209057_1001730_pt1 | contig 17314 bp, 10 predicted proteins | sample GraSoiAngelo_146_FD_185903 | JGI IMG/M metagenome (GOLD analysis project Ga0209057, IMG submission 185903) | Grasslands soil microbial communities from the Angelo Coastal Reserve, California, USA - 14_1009_05_30cm (SPAdes) (version 2) | ecosystem: Environmental > Terrestrial > Soil > Grasslands ... | reverse complement strand
TTTCATTTTGAATGGAGAAAAGCGTTACATCACCAATGCGGCGATCGCGCACGTACTGACAGTGATGGCGCGCACGCCGGTGCCCGGGTCAGACAAAACGGCGATCACGGCATTTCTCGTCACACCCGACATGCCCGGCTTCACGATCCTCGATGCGCGTATGCCGAAGATGGGAATCCGCGGCACGGCCACAGGACGATTTGCGTTGCGCGACGTCAAGGTTCCAAAGGAAAATATCCTCGGTCCGATAGGAAAGGGCCTGAAAGTGGCACTGACGGTACTCGATTTTGGCCGGACCACATTCGGCGCGTGTTGCACAGGCGCGGCGAAAACGTGTTTGCGACTGGCGATCGAACACGCGAATACGCGGAAGCAGTTCAATAAAACGCTCGGTGAATTCGACCTCGTCAAGAAGAAGATCGCGCGGATGGCGGCAGACGCTTACGCAATGGAAGCAATGACCACGATAACCGCGTCGCTCATCGACCGCGGGCTGGAGGATTACATGATCGAGACAGCCATGCTGAAAGTTTTCACGACCGAGCGGCTTTGGGAAGTAATCAACGACGCATTTCAGATTTATGGCGGCTCGGCTTATTTTGTCGATCTTCCGCTGGAAAGAATGCTGCGCGATGCGCGGATCAATCAAATCGGCGAAGGCAGTAATGAAGTGCTGACCTCGTTTATCGCGCTCGTCGGCATGCGCGGGCCGGGAATGGAGTTCAAGGAAATTTACGACACCATGATGAAACCATCCCGCGGTCAGATAAGCAGGGCATGGACTGCGGGAATGAACCGCCTTGGCGCGGCTATTCGCGTGTCTGACTTGCCTGTTGAAAGCGAGCAGCTTCGCGCGCATGCGCGGCAGCTCGGCCGCTTGATTTGGCGTTTTAATTTCGCCGTCAATCGCGCGTTGATCGCTTATCGCGAGCCGATTCTCGATATGCAGCTCGTTCAAGAACGGATTGCCGGAGCGGCAATGGATCTTTTTGCCTCGACCTGTGTCCTCAGCCGCCAGGATGCCGAGATTCAGTTCGCGCGTCGAAATGGAGACTCGGCGCCACCAGATCAGTCTGCCGCTGATCTGTTTTTGCGCCAATCCTTCCGCCGAATCCGTCGATTCCTCAGTGGGCTGACGGACAATGACGACAAATCATTGCTCGCGACAGCAAAGTCCTATTTGGCCAAGCAACCCAGTTAAATTTGGCCGCGCGCATTTATACTGACAAAGACGCCGATCTTCGCTGGCTGAAGGGAAAGACATGCGCGGTGATCGGTTTCGGCGCGCAAGGCCGGGCTCACGCTCTCAATCTAAGGGACAGCGGGATTAAGGTAATTGTTGGACTTTATCCTGGCAGCAAGTCCCGTGCGCACGCCAGGCGAAGTGGTCTCGTCGTTTTCGGCACAGCAGAAGCAGCGCAACGCGGGGACATTATTTTTCTCGCGCTCTCAGACACGCAAATGCCTGCCATTTACGCGGAACAGATCGCTCCGAATTTGCGTTCCGGCCGAACGCTACTCTTCGCGCATGGTTTCGCAATCCACTATAGCACCATCGTTCCACCCAAGGATGTCGACGTTGTCATGGTCGCGCCCAAAGGCCTCGGACCAATGGTGCGCCGGGAATTTCTGAGAGGCCGTGGCGCGCCTGCGCTGATCGCAGTTCATCAAAATCCAAGCCGGCGCGCTAGGCAAAAGGCCTTGGCTTGGGCAAAAGGAATCGGCTGCACGCGCGCCGGCGTGCTAGAAACGACTTTCCGGGACGAGACGGAAACGGATCTTTTTGGCGAGCAAGCGGTACTTTGCGGCGGCACAAGCGCGCTCATTCGCGCTGGCTTCGAAACTCTCGTTGACGCGGGTTATCCGCCCGAGCTCGCTTATTTCGAATGCCTGCACGAACTCAAATTTATTGTCGACCTAATCCACGAAGAGGGGATTTCAGGGATGCGCGGATTGATTTCCGATACTGCAAAATGGGGAGAGCTGACCGTTGCCCGAAAAATTATCGATCAAACGGTGCAAAAACATATGAGATTGGCGCTGCGGGAAATCCGTTCAGGCAAATTCGCACAGGAATTTATTCGGGAAATGAATACAGGCCGAGCGCGGTACGCGACCTTGCTGCGCGAAGCTGAAAAGCATCCCATCGAAAAAGTCGGTGCGCGGCTCCGAGGATTAATGAGTTGGAGAATGAAAACAAAAAACCATTAGCCGCGCTGCCGATGGCAGCGTGCCATTTCCGGCGAAATCGTCGGAATTATTATTTCGTCGTCTCCAGACGGTGCCCGAGAATTATCATCGGGTTGGCGGTGGTCGGAATCGCAGCGAGCCGATCGCAAGGTTGGGGAATTGCGGAGCTTGCGGTCACTACGTAGCATACCTTCTTCACGGTCCGTTGGGCCGGCTGATGTGTTGTCGGCTGGACCACGTTGTTGCTCGGATCAGCAAATGCCGACGCGCAAAATGCGAGCGCGAGCACCGCACTTGCACATCGAACCGACCAGCCGGCCAAGCGACTGAGCCTGCTTCCTGTTTTCATGCCTTGATTGTGATCCCTGTTCCTAAATCTTGCAAGTTTATTTGGAGCGATTTTAGGACAGAAAAACGACCCCTTCAGCCATCCCAAATCAATCCGTCCAAAGAAAATGTTCCAAGCGCAGATGGTTGAGATGCGCCTTCGCTTCTTCGCTCCTGCTGCCCCCGGCAGCGGCCAGTTTTTCGTAAATAGCAGCAGCAGATTCCCACTTTGACTCGTCCTCCAATAGCCGCGCCGCGTTAAATCCGGCTTTGTAATACCAGAAGACTTCGCGCCTCCGATCCGGGCGGGCCTCATCCTCCAGCACCTTGTAAAAGATCGCGAGGGCCGAAGTTCGATCGCCTTTCTTTTCCAGGCACAGAGCTTTTTTGAAAAGCGCCTGGTTGCGCCAGTGAATCGGCCCGTTTTTGTCGGATGCTAGCTGGTCATACATTTCGATTGCGCGTTGGTAATTATTCGGGTCGCTTCCGCCCAATTCGAAAAAAATGTCCCCTTTCCCGCAAAGCGCCTCACGTTTCTCAGACGGCCCAGCATCGCTCTTCAAAACTTCATCGTATAGCACGAGAGCATCCTGTGGCTTCCCCAGCTTTCGCTCGATGACAGCCTGTTCATTGCGGGCAGCCCATCGCAGTTCGCCATTCAGTCGAACGACCTGATCAAACAGGACGATCGCCTGATCAAGTGAATGCTCACCCATGCTCGACATGGCCGATTCCGCCGCAAAAAAGAGAGCTTTTTCGCCAAGTGGATTATCCGGATCGTGCTGTGCGAGAATTTCGAACTGCGTCTGTGCGTTTGCGAAATCCTGGTGCCGGTAATAAATCTCCGCTAATTTCATTCGGACCTCCGGAGTAAATGGCGAGGCTCCATATTGCTGAACAAAACGCTTCGCAAGCTCGATGACTTTGTCCTCGTTCCCACCATCTGAGTCCTCAATCCAGATCATCAGATAATCAGCGCGTTCCGCCGCCGCTGCTGTCGGCTTCGCTTCGGCCGCGCGCGCCAGATTCCTGCGTGCTTCATCAAGGCGCGGCGGCGAGAAATGGAAGGCCAGTTCGGCCAGGCTAACCCAAGCCTCAGAGACACGAGGATTTTTAGGAAAATCGCGAATAAATCGCTGCAGCGATTCTGCCGCCTTCTTGTCGCCTTTGGCAGCTTGCATCAAGCCTTCCTCTAATCGCAAGCTGGCGCGCGATTCTTCGTCGCCGCCCTGTTTTTCAAGCTCGTTGTAATCGGTCAAAAAACGGGCGTGATCGCCAAGTTGGAGCCAACCGGCGGACGCATTAAAGAGCGCAACCTTCGCCCATGGTGAAGTGGAATGTGCGATTTGTTCAAATGCTGTCGTCGCCGCCTCAAATCTCTTCGCGAGATACTGCGCTTGCGCGAAGAGCAGATTGATTCGATCGAGCAAGGACGGTTCCGGATGGAGCAAGCGCGCATCACCCAGAATCGCGGTCGCCTCGTCGAAATGCTGATCCTCCACTTCGAGTTGCGCAAACTCGAAGAGAGCAGGCGTGATCGCCGGCGATTGTACGTCAGTGCGGCGCAGATCGTTAAACAATTGCCGAGCTCGCTCTCGGCGCCCGGCGCGAATTTCGAGCCGAGCAAGATACCATCGCGCGAATGTTCGCCGTGGCTGTTCGGGATTGCGCACCCATTTCTCGAGGCCATTGCGTGATGGTCTGTGCTCCGCGCGATAGAGTTCGTCTAATTTTGCAAAAAGGACAGGCAGGTCCGGGTCCGCCGGATGATCATCGATAAACTGCTCAATGACATCATCCCCGGCTTCCGGCGTTTTTAATTGCAGGTGCGCATCGGCAATGCCGAAGAGTGCCGCCATTAAGGTGGCATGAGGCGCACCCTCCGGTTTCTTCAGAAGCGCTTGAAATATACCGATTGCTCTCTCCGGCCGTTGCAAAATGAGCTCCAGCCGTCCACGCAAAAGTCGCCGCTCCGTCCGGTCCGCAACCGATTTTGCTCGCGTCTCATCCAGAACGCGGCGCGCATTGATGGCGTCGGCCTTATCGATGTACAATTCGGCTGATCGGAGCCGCGCTCGGATTGCCCATTCTTTGTCGTACAGGAGAACGGTGAGTTTTGTCAGCGCTTGATCCCGTCTTCCCAACGCGCGCAGCATTTCCGCGGCCCCAAAAGATGCTGGCCCGTGAAGGGGCGAACTCCGATCCGCCGCCAGTTCTTCGTAGAGCGGTAGCGCGTCAGCCCATCGATGCAGGCTGGCGAAGGCTTGGGCGCGCCAAAACTTTGCCCATGGAATGTCGCGCAGCCGCGAATCCGCCAGTAACACGAGGGCCTCCTCTGGCTGCCTTGCGGCGACCTCTGCCTCGGCAAGTTTTTCCGTGACTGCGCGCCACTCTGGATCGGGCAGATTTTTGCTCACCAACGCTTCCAAGCGCGCGACCGCAACCTCCGGCACGCCCTCTGCAAGCGGCGCGCTGGCTTCGGCAAGCTCGGCCGAAATGTCAGCGCGCGCCAATTGCGAAAGCAGGATCGAGAATCCAATAAGGCCCATGCGTCCCATGTGATAGACACTGAATATTTTCATCTCTTCTCCAGAAGCGGTCGCAAATATCTTCCAGTGTGACTGGCTGGAAGGTCGACAATCTCCTCCGGCGGCCCCGCCCCGACTATCTCGCCTCCCTCTTCACCACCTTCAGGGCCCAGATCAATGATCCAATCTGCGCACTTAATCATCTCCAGATTATGTTCAATCACAATCAGCGTGTTGCCCGCGTTGCGCAGTTTCATCAATACCTGCAACAATTTCTCGATATCGGCGAAGTGCAGTCCAGTCGTTGGTTCATCGAGAATGTAAACGGTACGGCCGGTTGCCCTTTTTGCGAGTTCCGTTGCGAGTTTGACGCGTTGCGCTTCTCCCCCGGAAAGAGTCGTTCCGGCCTGACCAAGCCGCAGATAACCGAGACCCACGTCCAGCAACGAATTTAACTTTTCTGAAACGCTCGGCACATTGCGGAAAAACCGCGCCCCTTCATCCACTGTCAGATCGAGAACGTCAGCAATGTTCTTCCCTTTGTAAGTAATCTCAAGGGTCTCGCGGTTATAGCGTTTGCCATGGCACACTTCGCATTCAACGTAAACGTCCGGCAAAAAGTGCATCTCGATTTTGATCAATCCACCGCCTTCACAATTTTCGCAGCGACCACCTTTGACATTGAAGCTGAAACGCCCCGCGTCATAACCCCGCACCCGTGCTGCGGGGAGTCGACTGAACAATTCGCGAATCGGCGCGAACGCACCGGTATAGGTGACCGGATTGGAACGAGGCGTCCGGCCAATCGCGCTTTGGTCGATGACGATCCCTTTATCAATCTGTTCCACCCCGCGAATCGCTCGATAGGCGCCAGGTTTTTCTTTTGAACTGTAAAAATGCCGAAACAGAGCGCGCCGCAAAATGTCATCCACCAGGGTGGATTTACCGCTGCCCGAGACACCAGTCACACAGGTGAGACAGCCAAGAGGGAAAGCGACATCGATTTTCTTAAGATTGTTTTCACTCGCGCCTACCACCGCGAGCCACCCATCGGAGTCGTTATTGGTTGATGGCGGGCGCGGGATAGATCGTGGGCTGACGCGCTGTTTCGGAATCGCAATGCGCGCGCGTCCAGAGAGATAATCGGCTGTCAGAGAATTTTTGGCGCGAAGAACTTCCCCGATGCTGCCTTGAGCAACAATTTCACCGCCGCGCGGGCCTGCGCCCGGGCCAAGATCAACAATGTGGTCGGCGGCCCGAATCGTTTCTTCATCGTGCTCAACCACAATAACGGAATTGCCGAGATCGCGCAGTCGCCGCAGGGTTCCGAGCAAACGCGCATTGTCGCGTTGGTGTAAACCGATGCTCGGCTCGTCCAAAATGTAAAGAACGCCCGCCAGACCAGAGCCGATCTGCGTCGCCAGCCGGATTCGTTGTGCTTCGCCACCGGAAAGGGTGCCGCTCTCGCGATCGAGCGTGAGATAACCGAGCCCGACCTCGAGGAGAAATTGCAAGCGTGATCGAATTTCCCGCACAACGTCAGTCACAATCGCCCGTTGCTGCGCAGTCAGGTCGAGGGCATCCATAAACCGTGCGGCCGCTTCAATCGTTTGTTCACTGAATTGATGGATGTTCAATTGGCGTTGATTTTGATCTTTGATCGTAACCGCGAGAATCTCCGGTTTAAGTCTTGCGCCGCTGCACACTTTGCACGGCTCGCGTGTCATAAACGCGCGGATGCGATTGCGCGTAAACTCGCTTTGGGTCTCCTCGTAAAGTCGCTGCATTTGCGGCACGAGGCCTTCAAACGGCTTTGCAACTTTCTTCTCGTCGTTACCGCCCAGGTTCATCTCCACTGGTTCGCCATTTGTGCCGAAGTAAAGCGCTTTTTTAAATTCGCTAGGTAAATCGGCAAACGGCACGTCTTCGGCGACCTGGAAATGTTTCACCAACCCCCTTTGCAGATGGCGGTAATATGCCTGCATTCGTTTCGTCCCGCGCCGCCACGGCGTGATCGCCCCTTCGGCAAGCGTTTTGCTCGCATCCGAAATCATCAACTCAGGATCGACAATTAGTTGTGTCCCCAAGCCGTGGCAGGCCGGGCAGGCGCCCAGATGACTGTTGAACGAGAAATGTTTCGGAGTGAGCTCCCCGAGCGTGAATCCGGTCTCCGCGTTTCCGTAGTCAGTCGAGTAACGGACTTCTTCCCACTCGCTTGTTGGAGTGCTGGAGTGGTAGAATGCTGTGGCTCTGGATTTCTCACTACTCCATTTCTCCATTTCTCCATCACCGCTTCGTTGCCACAAGACGATGACGCGGTTCCCGCCCCACCTCAATGCAGTCTCAATTGAATCAGTGAGGCGAACGCGGATTCCATCGCGCACAACCAGCCGATCGACCACCGCCTCAATGGTGTGGCGCGCATTTTTCTTTAGCCGGATTGGCTGCGAGCGATCCAGTTCGATGATTTGGCCATCAATCCGCACACGAACGAATCCTTCGCGCTTGATCTTTTCGATAACGTCCCGGAATTCGCCCGGCTGGTTTTCAATCAACGGCGCGACCAGGATGATTTTTGTCTGCGGCTCGTTGGCGAGAATTTGATCGACAATCTGTTGGGGCGTTTGCCGGTTAAGTGGTCGCCCCGTCAGCGGATCATGCGGCTGACCGACTGCCGAATAAAGCACGCGCAAATAATCGTACGTTTCCGTCGTGGTCGCGATTGTCGATCTCGGATTCGCGCCGGCGCTGCGCTGCTCGATAGCGATGGCAGGGGAAAGACCCTCGATGAAATCGACATTCGGCTTTTCCATCTGATCGAGGAATTGCCGCGCGTAAGCAGAGAGACTTTCGACGTAACGCCGTTGCCCTTCGGCATAAAGCGTATCGAAGGCGAGGGACGATTTCCCCGAGCCGCTCAACCCCGTAATGACCACCAGTTTCTCACGTGGGATATCCAGGTGGAGGTTCTTCAGATTGTGCTGGCGCGCACCACTGATCTTGATGACTTCAGCAGGCATCTTGAGGAGAAACGGCGAACCTTCTACTTAAACACAATGGTCTGGTTTCTCCAGCGAATCTGCTGTAGCTGCCTCACGTTCACGACGGCGGCGGCGGCGGCGGAGAGGTTCCACAACGCGGCGTGAGGTCCTTGATCAGCGCCCTACGAGACGCGGCAACGACCCCAAATCCGCTCGGCACGAGGCCCGAGCTTTAGCGGCGTCGGATCGTGCGTTAGTCGCGTCAAGCGCTGAGACGGCGCCATATCGATTTTCAAAAACACTGGAACTGGGTCGTTGCCGCAGCGGTATTCGACAAAATGGTCCAGTTCCAATTCGCGCCGGAATTTTGTGTACAACGCAGGCGAGCGTGCCGCAAACTTTTGGATCAATGATGATCGCCGAGACGTTAAAAGAAGCCGCGACAGGAACAGTCGAATATCTGACATGAAGAGCGGGTGCCGATCGTGAATGCGTAAACTCCACCGATACTGCTCACAGAACAAGAGCGACCAAGGGAAATCACAAGTGCAATCGAAACTTACGCCCGCGCCGAATTTTTCGGCATTAGCGGTTCGTCAAGTCGTGCTGGCGCGCTCTACCGATCCCGATAACTTGCGCAGGCATCCTGCCGAGGAATGTCAAACCTTTTAGCTAAGCACAGCCGCTCTTTTTCTGAAGCGAATTCACCCCAGCATGGGCGGGATGATTTCAACTTTACAGAAATTCGCCCGGACCTCGAACAGAAAAATCGGCGCTGAAGATAGCGCCGCTGGCGAATCGAGGCATTTCGGGCGATAAAAGCGGCTGCGAATGGAAGCAGCACCCGGCAAGAGGATTTTGATCATCGAGGACGAACGCGATGTCGTCGATCTTCTCACGCTTAGCCTGCGTAAAGCAGGGTTCACGATCTCCACAGCAACCGATGGCGCTGCGGGGTTACAGAAAGCGCGCAGCGAAAAGCCGGCTTTTGTTATCCTCGATCTCATGTTGCCGAGAATGCCTGGGCTGGAGATTTGCAAAATCCTGAAAAGCGATCCCGCAACGCGGCAAATTCCGATCATGATGTTGACCGCAAAGGCTGAAGAGATCGACCGAATAGTGGGCTTGGAATTTGGCGCTGACGACTATGTGACGAAGCCGTTTAGTCCACGGGAAGTGGTTTTGCGTATCGGGGCGATTATGCGCCGAGCCGATGCGAAAGAACTGGACGAACATCTGGCGGTCGGCCCGATTAGGATTGATGCGGCGCGTCACCAAGTTTCTGTCAATGGCAAGCGAGTCAACCTCACCAGCCTCGAATTTAAACTTTTGCAGACGCTCATGCAGCGACGCGGCCGCGTCCAGGCACGCGACCGTTTGCTTAACGACGTCTGGGGCTACGAAAGCGTCATCGACACGCGCACGGTTGATACGCATGTGCGGCGGTTGCGAAAAAAACTCGGCAAGGCCGCTGATGTAATCGAAAGCGTGCGCGGATTCGGTTATCGCTTGCGGGAGCATTAACGCGCGATGTCGTGGCTGCTCCTGGGTCTAATCTGCGTCCTATTCGCGGGGATGGCGGTAGTCGTTTGGCGAAAATGGGTCGCGCCGTGGCGACAAATCGAGCAGCTTGTTGCGCGAATCAGGGACCGTCAACGGCCCAGCACTTTTCTAGTTAATGGCGGGACAGAATCGAAACGCGTTGGCCTGGCGCTGGAGAATATTTTTGCGCGTCAGCAGGAACTTGATCGCCAGATCGCAGGGCGCGAATCCGGCACCCAGACGATTCTTGGCGCCATGCAGGACGGTCTGCTCGGGGTTGACGCGCGCGGCCGCATTACGCTCACGAACCGACCGTTCGAGAAACTGTTCGAATTGCGGAACCCAGCCGTCGGCGCCCCTTTGCTTGAGACTGTGCGTCACGCAACGCTGGATTGGCTGATTGCGGAAACGCTGCGCACCGGCAAAGCAATGCGCAGCGAGTTGAGCCTTGCCGATCCGCGAGCCAGCAGCGAGCGACACATCGAAGTCAGCGCTGTTCCAATCAAGCAAGCTGTCGATGAAACGACCGGCGCGGTCGTACTTTTTCACGATATCACAGAATCGAAGCGGCTGGATCAAATCCGAAGCGATTTTGTCGCAAATGTTTCGCACGAGTTACGAACTCCATTGTCGATCTTGCGCGGCTACATCGAGATGTTGCTCGATAATCCGAAAACTTCACGAGAGGAACTGGCACGAATTCTTGCGATCATGGAACGGCATTCCCAACGGCTCGGGCTTCTGGTCGACGATCTGCTGAGCCTTGCGCGATTGGAATCATCCAACGCAAACCTGGAGCTCAGCGCTGTAAGGGTGGAGGAGTTGTTCAATAACGTCGTTCGTGATTGGAAAGAAAAACTCGCCGCGAAGAATCTGAAAGTGATTGTCGATCTTTCGCCGGACGCGCGGACGATCCGCGCGGACGAAATGCGGCTACAGGAAGTCCTTCATAATTTGTTGGATAATGCAGTAAAGTATTCGCATGAACATGGAGAAGTTCGTCTGCGAACAGCGCTGCAAGGTCTCGAAATGGTTCTCAGCGTGGCCGATAATGGGATGGGCATCACCAAAGATGATTTGCCGCGGATTTTCGAACGCTTCTATCGCGCTGACAAAGCTCGCAGTCGCGAGCTCGGCGGTACCGGTCTCGGGCTCGCGATTGTAAAACATATCGCCCAATTGCACGGCGGCCGGGTGGAAGCTGAGAGCGAGCTCGGGCACGGGACGACCATTCGCGTGGTGCTGCCGGTCGGGAATCCCGAATGACCCGCCTTCGTCGGGCTTCGTGCTTCGTCGTTTTCCAACTTGTCACACAAAAGTAACATTAAAGATTTTGACGCTTCGTCGCGCGCTGCGGCAGGCTGAGCACTATGAAATCTCTCAAAATTAGCCGCAAAATTTTGGCGATTGTGCTCTTAACCGGAGTAAGTGCGACCGCCTCAGCACAGATGATGATTAACGGCGCGGGCGCAACGTTCCCCTACCCGATCTACTCGAAGTGGTTCGATCAGTACGCGAAGGTCGATCCATCTGTCCGATTTAATTACCAATCGATCGGGTCGGGTGGAGGCCAAAAGCAAATCCTCGCTCAGACCGTCGATTTTGGCGCATCGGATGGGCCGATGAGTGACGACAATCTAGCGAAGGCACCGGGGAAACTCTTGCACATTCCAACGGTCGCGGGAGCGGATGTGGTTGCCTACAATCTGTCCGGGAATCCGGCGTTAAAATTCGACGCGGACACGATCGCGGGGATTTTTCTAGGCCAAATCAAAAAATGGAATGACCCAAAGATCACGGCGCTGAACCCTGGAGTCACGTTGCCCGATCAGGAGATTGTGGTCGTACACCGCTCCGATGGCAGCGGGACGACCTACATTTGGACAGACTACCTGAGCAAGATCAGTCCAGAATGGAAGAGGAAGGTGGGCACAAATACCTCGGTAAACTGGCCGACTGGGATCGGTGGCAAAGGCAATGAAGGCGTGGCGGGCCAAATCAAGCAATCCCCGGGTGCGCTCGGGTATGTGGAGTTGGTATACGCAGTCCAAAACAAAATGCCTTATGCGGAGGTGAAGAATTCGTCTGGCAAGTTCGTAAGGCCATCTCTCGAATCTATCACCGCGGCGCTGGCGACGGCGGATATTCCTGATGACTTACAGGACCGGATGCTTATCCGATCTCCGGCGCGACGTGGTTACTCGTGTACGCGCAGCAAAAAGATGCAACCAAAGGAAGGAAGCTGGTGGAATTTTTAAAGTGGGCGGCGAAAGACGGCGAGAAAATGGCAAAAGACCTCCAATATGCGCCGCTGCCGGAGAACCTTCAGCAACGTGTCCTGAACCGGATAGACGAGATTAAAATGTAATGTGAGCACGCATGGAGATTGCCACGCCTCCAGCAGTCGCATCGGATGATCCGCGATCGGTAGCGCGCGCGATGGCGCCACCCTCACGCTTTGGCGACAAGGCGTTCCAGTGGCTCACCCTTGCCATGGCGATGGCGGTTGTGGTGCTCATCATTTTGACCGGCTGGCAGCTCTGGCTGGGGTCTTCACTGGCCATCCAAAAATTTGGATTCCATTTCCTCACCACATCCACCTGGGACCCGGTCGCGGAGCAATTTGGCGCGCTTCCGTTTATTTATGGAACGCTGGTTTCTTCCCTGATCGCCTTGCTCATCGCTGTGCCGTTGAGCATCGCGACGGCGGTTTATCTGACGGAGCTCGCGCCACTCTTGATTCGCCAGCCTCTGGTTTCATTGATTGAAATGCTGGCGGCGATCCCAAGCGTAATCCTGGGATTATGGGGCATTTTTGTTATGGTCCCATGGTTGCGAGATTATCCGTTTCCATTGCTGAAACGGCTTTTCGGGTGGACGCCATTCTTCAGCGGGCCGATCTACGGAACCAGCATGCTGGCTGGCGGAATCATCATCGCCATTATGATTCTGCCAATCATCACGTCGGTCTCGCGCGAGATTCTGCGCAGCGTTCCGGATTTGCAACGCGAGGCCGCCTACGCACTGGGTGCGACGCGCTGGGAGGTGACCCGGATTGCGGTACTGAGTTACGCCAGGAAAGGATTGTTCGGGGCCGTTATTCTCGGTCTCGGGCGCGCGCTTGGCGAAACGATGGCGGTCACGATGGTCATCGGCAACACTCCGCAGATCGCAGCGTCGCTTTTTAAGCCCGGCTACACGCTTGCCAGCGTAATCGCGAATGAGTTCACCGAAGCCACCACCGACATTTATCTTGAGGCATTGTTCGAGATCGGACTGGTGCTTTTCGGCGTTACGATTCTGGTGAACCTGATCGCGCAACTTCTTCTCAAAACCATGACAACAACGACATCGACAACACGCGCCGTGCAATGACGATGAATTCCGCCCGAGCAAACAACGATCACCATCACTGGCGCAAGGTCAAGAATGCTCTGGCTTCGACAGCCACGTTTGTTTCCGCGTTGCTGGTGATCGCGCCGCTGGGTTTGGTCTTCTTTCATCTCCTCGTCAACGGCGCGAGCTCAGTGAACTGGGATTTTTTCGTGCATCTGCCGAAGCCGGTTGGTGAGGCAGGCGGCGGAATGGTGAACGCAATTGTCGGATCGCTGGAGCTGCTCGCACTTGCGTCGGTCATTGGAATTCCAGTTGGCGTGTTGGGCGGCGTTTATCTGGCTGAATACGGGACAGCCCGCGTAAATTGGGTGCTGCGTTTCGCCGCCGACGTGCTTAACGGCGTTCCATCGATCACATGGGGCGTTGTCGTTTACGGGCTCGTCGTGCTCCGTTTCAAAGGCTTCTCCGCTTACGCCGGCGGCCTCGCGCTTGGCTTGATCATGATTCCACTCATTCTGCGCACGACTGAGGAAGTAATTCTGCTGGTGCCAAACGGATATCGTGAGGCCGCCCTCGCCCTCGGTGTCGCTCGTTGGAAAACGATCGTGCATATCGTAATGAAGACAGCGTCCAAGGGAATTATCACTGGCATTCTGCTGGCGTTGGCACGGATCGGCGGCGAGACCGCGCCACTGCTTTTCACCGCTTTTGGGAATCGCTTTTGGAATCACAGTTTGAGTCAGCCGATCGCCGCGCTCCCGCTGCAGATTTTTACTTACGCCATCTCGCCCTACGACGATTGGCATCGCCAGGCCTGGGCTGGCGCGCTGGTGCTGGTCACCGGAATCTTTTGCGTTAATGTGATGGTGAGAATCCTGACCCGCGGGCGAACAGCATCGGTCGTTTAGCTTTTTTTTCCGAATGGTTAATTTACTTATGGCAAATCCGCACCCAACCGTCGCCGAACGCGTCGAAAGGCCAGCCGAGCGTCCCTCAACCGCTGAGCCTGCGCCACCGTTAACATTCGAGGTGAAGAATCTTTCGATCTGGTACGGCGAGAAACGGGCCATTAGTGATGTGACGCTCGACGTCGCGTCGAACGCTGTCACGGCGATCATTGGGCCTAGCGGCTGCGGAAAATCGACCTTTATTCGTTGTCTCAACCGGATGCACGAACTGGTGCCAAAAACGCGCATCGAGGGAAGCGTGCTTCTTCAGGGCCAGGATCTCTACTCGATCACAGTCGATCCGGCGATCGTTCGCCGCCGGGTCGGCATGGTCTTCCAAAAATCGAACCCCTTTCCGACGATGTCGATTGGCGAGAATGTCGTTATTGGCTTGCGACTGAACGGAGTGCGCGACCAAAAGTTCCTTAATGAACGTCTGGAGAAATCGCTCCGCATGGCCGCGCTTTGGGATGAAGTGAAAGACGATTTGCATAAGCCGGGGACCAGCCTTTCGGGCGGTCAGCAGCAACGGCTTTGCATCGCGCGCGCGCTCGCGGTGCAACCGGAAGTGCTTTTAATGGATGAGCCTTGTTCCGCGCTTGATCCAATCGCCACGGCCAAGATTGAGGAATTGATCTACGAGCTCAAAACCCAATACACGATCGTAACGATTACGCACAACATGCAACAGGCCGGTCGCATCTCTGATTACACCGCTTTCTTTTATCTTGGAAAACTGATCGAGTTTGGGCCGACCACGAAAATTTTCACAAATCCGAGCGAACGACAGACGGAGGACTATATCACCGGCCGATTTGGCTGATGAGCATTTTGGTAGGGCGCGCCCGCTGGGCGCGCCGAGAGTAAGAGTAAAGAATAAGATAAAAGGATCCGATAATTCGATGACACTCCCAAGACATATTCTCGGCACATTTGACGAGGCGCTGGCGTCCCTGCGCAACAACGTCCTGATGATGTCCAGCCTGACCGAGCGCAGTCTAGAGCGGGCGATGAAAGGCTTGTTCAATCGCGATGACGATCTTTGCGCAAATGCGATCGCGGACGATGAAGAGATCGATCAACTCGAGATACTGATCGATAAGGATGGCGTGGCAATTTTGTTGCGGTTTCAGCCGGTAGCCTCCGATCTGCGTCATGTCGTTGCCGCCATGAAACTTTCATCGAATCTGGAGCGTATGGCAGATCAGGCGACCACGATTGCGCGACGAGCTCGGAAGTTAAATCAGCATCCGCCGCTAGCCGAGGTCGAATTGATCAGGCCGCTGTATGAGCAAGCGATGTCGATGTTTAAGGACAGCGTGGACGCCTTCGTGCGCGAGGATGTCGATCTGGGGCGCGCGGTCGTTCCGCGGGATGAAAAGCTGGACGAGTTGAACCGTTCGGCGAGTCGCAAATTGATTGAGCGTATGGCGCAGGATCCAGAGCAATTGCGAGGCTACTTGAATTTAATTTTCGTTGGCCGCTGCCTCGAACGCGTGGGCGATCATGCCACCAATATTGCCGAAGAGGCAGTTTACGCTGCCGCCGCTGAAGACATCCGGCATCAAACTGCCGCGGCCACCGTATGACGGGCCCGGTGACAGCGTGTCTGGCTCTTGCCTAATTTTCCAAGCGGTGATTGCTTGAATCGCGCGTGCGGTCGTTTTTTGGCCGCGGATTCAACAAAGAGGTAAATGCCGACAGCTGTTGCCAAGACCAGTGTTGCCGACGAGCTCTCCGCCGGGGTCGAGCTCGTGCGGAAGGATATTCCCGCAGCAAATCGCTTTTCCGATCCGCGGAATTTCATCAACCGAGAGTTGAGCTGGCTCGAGTTCAATCGTCGCGTCCTCGAGGAAGCACAGGACTCCACGCAACCACTTATCGAACGCGTAAAGTTTCTCACCATCTTCAGCTCCAACCTGGACGAGTTTTTCGAGATTCGCGTCGCAGGGATCAAGCAGCAGATCGAAAGCGAAACAAGCGGCGTGGGCCCCGACGGGTTGAGCCCGACTGAGACATTCAACAATATCCAGCGCGTGGTGCGGGAGTTAGTGGCAACGCAGTACTCACTCTGGAACGAAGAACTGCTTCCGTTGCTCGCAAAAAATGGCATCCGCGTTCCCAAGATGACCGAACTGAGCGCAAAACGCGCCGCGTGGGCGCACAAATATTTTCAGGAAGAAGTTTTTCCAATGCTGACGCCGCTGGCCGTCGATGCCAGTCATCCGTTTCCGCAGCTTCTGAATAGAAGCCACAACTTGCTTGTTCGCGCCAAGACACAGCGAGGCGGGGAACGGCTTCATGCAATTGTGCAGGTGCCGCGCGTGCTTCCACGCCTGATCGCGATGCCGCGCGGCAAGGGAGACGATGAGCCGTGGGTTTACATTTATCTGGCTTCCCTCATCAAGCAGCACATCGGCGAATTATTTCCCAGACTGATCCTGGATGGCGTCCACGCGTTCCGCGTCACGCGAAACAGCGATCTCTACATCGACGAAGAGGAAGCGGAAAATCTCTTGCGCACGATTGAACAAGAACTGCGGCGTTCCAGCCGCGGAAATGCCGTGCGCTTGGAGGTAGAGGCCGACTGTCCGAAAGATTTCCGCGAGTTGTTGCTCAAGTTCTTCAACCTAACAGAAGCTGACGTGTACAAACTCGATGGCCCGCTTTCAATGACGCATCTCATGCCGCTCGTGACGAACGATGCCTTCGCAAATCTGCGGGACCGGCCATTCCAACCGGCGCGTGACCCTGCGCTTCCACCACATGCGAACATTTTTGAAGTGATGCGCCGTCGGGATCTGCTCTTGCATCATCCCTACGAAAGTTTCGATCCAGTTGTCGAACTAATCGAAGAGGCTGCGCAGGACCCGCAAGTGCTCGCAATCAAGATTACTCTTTATCGCACCAGCGGCGATTCTCCGATTGTTCAGGCGCTGATTAACGCGGCGGGCGCGGGGAAACAGGTCACGGCGTTGGTCGAATTGCGCGCCCGTTTCGACGAAGCAGCCAATATTCAATGGGCGCGCCAGCTCGAGGAAGCCGGCGCGCATGTAGTTTACGGCGTCGTCGGCCTAAAGACGCACTGCAAGGCGCTCCTCATTGTGAGGCGCGACGCCGATCGGCTTCGTCATTACGTCCATTTGGGCACTGGCAATTATCATCCGCGCACCGCTCGCATTTACACTGACTTTAGCCTGCTCACCTGCGAGCCGCAGCTAACCGAAGAGGTAGCGGTGGTTTTCAACACACTCACTGGTCTGGCGGGTTATCCCGGTCTGAAAAAATTGCTCGTCGCTCCTTTCGATCTCCACAAACGATTGATCGGGATGATCGAGCGCGAACGCGATCACGCGCTGGCGGGCAAACCGGCCCGCATCATCGCTAAACTCAATCATCTCGTCGATCAGGAGACGATCGAGAAACTTTATCAAGCTTCTTGCGCGGATGTGACCATTGATTT
>Ga0209057_1001729_pt1 | contig 17315 bp, 10 predicted proteins | sample GraSoiAngelo_146_FD_185903 | JGI IMG/M metagenome (GOLD analysis project Ga0209057, IMG submission 185903) | Grasslands soil microbial communities from the Angelo Coastal Reserve, California, USA - 14_1009_05_30cm (SPAdes) (version 2) | ecosystem: Environmental > Terrestrial > Soil > Grasslands ... | reverse complement strand
CGGTTTGACGAACATCGTCCCGCGCTCCTGCAAATTGAAGAGCGCGTACCCGACCGCCACGCCCTCCCGGTCCGCCACCAGTACCCCCCGGCTCCGCCCCTGCAACGGCCCCGCCCAGGGGCCGTAGTCGAAGAAACGGTGGTGCATGATCCCCGTCCCCCGGGTGTCCGTCAAGAACTCCGAGCGGTACCCGAGCAGCCCCCGGGCCGGAATCTTGAAGCGCATCCGCACCGTTCCCACCCCCGGATTCCGCATGTCCAGGAGCTCCGCCCGGCGGGGGCCCAGCTTCTCCATCACCACCCCCAGATACCCCTCGGGGCAGTCGATCATCAGCTCCTCGTACGGCTCCAGCCGCTCCCCGTTCGGCCCCTCCCGCGGAATGATCCGCGGCCGGCTCACCTGGAACTCGAACCCCTCCCGCCGCATCGTCTCCATCAAAATGCCGAGGTGCAGCTCTCCCCGGCCCGACACGGTGAACGTCTGGGGGTCGTCCGTTTCCTCCACCCGCAGGGCCACGTTCTTCTCGAGCTCCCGAAACAGCCGATCGCGCAGCTGCCGGCCCGTCACGAACTTCCCTTCCCGTCCCGCGAACGGCGAGTCGTTCACCTTGAAGTCCACGGAGATCGTGGGCTCCTCCACCGCGATGCCCGTGAGCCGCTCCAAATAGTCGGGGGCCGTCACCGTCTTGCCGATCTCGACGCCCACGAGGCCCGCCAGCGCCACGATGTCGCCGGCCGAGGCTTCCTGTACCTCGACCCGCTCCAGCCCGTCGAACGAAAACAGCTTCACCACGCGCGCCTGCTCGTACGACCCATCTCCCAGAGGACCGGGCTCGCCCAGCGGAAGTAACGCAACGGTCTCGCCGACCCGTACGTGCCCCCGCTCGATGCGGCCGATCGCGATCCGGCCCAGATAAGAGGAATAGTCGAGCGTCGAGACAAGCATCTGAAACGGTCCGTCGGGGTCGGCCCGCGGCGCCGGGATCGTGTCCAAGATCGTCTGGAACAACGGGTTGAGATCCGTTCCCGGCGACTTGAGGTCGAGCGTGGCGGTGCCCGCGCGGCTCGACGTATAAAGGAAAGGACAGTTGAACTGCTCCGGCGTCGCCTCGAGGTCCAGGAACAGCTCCAGCACCTCATCGTGTACCCGGAGCGGCTCGGCGTCCTGGCGGTCGATCTTGTTGACCAGCACGATCGGCTTCAGGCCGAGCGCCAGCGCCTTCCCCGCCACGAACTTGGTCTGCGGCATCGGGCCCTCGGCGGCATCCACGAGCAGCAGGAAACCGTCGACCATACGGAGAATACGCTCCACCTCGCCGCCGAAGTCGGCGTGCCCGGGGGTGTCCACGATGTTGATCTTGGTGTCGCCCCAGTGCACCGCGGTGTTCTTCGACAGGATCGTAATCCCACGCTCGCGCTCCAGCGGGTTGGAGTCCATGACCCGCTCGTTCACCTGCTGGTTGGCGCGGAACACGCCCGCCTGGCGGAGCATCTGGTCCACCAGCGTGGTTTTCCCATGGTCCACGTGCGCGATGATGGCGATGTTGCGGATCTGCAAGGAGCTAGGTCCTGACGGTGTCGATGTGAGGGCGCAGTCTGTGAGGGGCGCAGTATAGGAGGGGGGCTCGGAAAATACAAGCGGCGGGATCACACAACCGTGGGTACGTGGTGAGGGGTGCGTGGTTATCCGCGGTGCGGAGCCAGGCGCGGCACGCGAGCAAACCACGTACCACGTACCACGCAGTTATTCACACGTCGGATCCCGCTCCATTTGCACCGTCACATGCCCGATGCCCATGCCCCCCAGGCGTGCCTGCACGGCTTCGAGCACGCGCTGGTTGTCGACCGGGTTTTGGACGACCAGATGGCCGCTCATCGCGATCACTCCGCTGGTGACGGTCCACACATGGAGGTCGTGCACCGATGCCACCCCCGGGATGGACGCGATCCGGTCGTGGACGTCCGAGAGGGCGATATGTGCGGGCGCCGCCTCGAGCAGCACATCCGTGCTCTCCTTCACCAGCCGCCACGCGCTGCCGAGGATGAGGAGGGAGATCAGCAGCGAGATCGCCGGATCGGCCTGTACCCACCCCGTGGCGAGGATGATCACGCCCGCAAGGAGTGCGCCCACCGAGCCCAGGAGGTCGCTGACGATGTGGAGGTAGGCGCTGCGCTGGTTGAGGGAGTGGTCATGTCCGCGGTGCAGGATCGCGGCGCCCACCGCGTTCGCCGCGAGGCTCACCCCGGCGATGACCAGGAGCAGCGTGCCCCGCACGTCAGCGGGCGAGCGGAACCGGTGGTATGCCTCGAGCCCGATGCCGAGCGCGATCACGATCAAGGCCGCCCCATTCACGAGGGCCGCCAGGATCTCCAGCCGCAGCAGTCCGAACGTCCGCTCCGCCGTCACCGGCCGCTGCGCGAGCGCCGTCACGACCAGCGATAGGCCCAGCGCGGCGACGTCCGCCAGCATGTGTCCCGCGTCGGCGAGCAAGGCCAGCGAATGAGCGAGCCACCCGCCCACGGCCTCTGTCACCATCACCGCCGCCGTGATCGCCAGCACGACCTGTAGCCGCCGCCGGCTTTCCCCGCGCAGCGGAGCCCGATGCGTGCATTGCACGTCGATTGGCAGTGTCGCGCTCACCCTAGTCCCTAGTCCCTAATCCCTAGTCCCCAAGATAATCACGCTCTATGTTCTCGCCTCTATGCCCGGCCCCGCCACACAATCGCTTGGCCTCCGCCTGCTGGCGGTGCTGGCGCTCGTGCTGGCGAACGCGTTCTTCGTGGCCGCGGAATTCGCGCTGGTCGCGGCCCGCCGCACCCGCATCGAGGCGCTCGTCCGGCGCGGCGACCGGAAGGCGAGGACGGTACAGGCTGCCTTGCATGATCTGTACCGCCAACTGTCGGCGGCACAGCTCGGCATCACGGTCGCCTCGATCCTGCTGGGCTACGTCGCCGAGGACACCGTGGCGCAGCTGTTCCGCGATTGGTTCGCGGCACTGCCGCCCGCCCTCGAGTTCCTCGCGCGCGGCGGCATCGCGTCCACGGTCGCCGTGGCGCTGGTCTCCTTCCTCCATGTGGTCTTCGGTGAACAGGCGCCCAAGGCGTGGGCCATCGCCTACCCCGAGCGAACCAGCCGCTGGATCGCCGCGCCGCTCATCTTCTTCTCGTGGATCACGCGACCGTTCACCGATCTGCTCAACTGGAGCGCCGGCCGCGTGGTCCGGCTCCTGGGCCTGAAGGGCACGGCGGCCGAGCTCGATCGGATCCACTCGCCCGAGGAGATCCGCATGCTGGTGGAGCAGAGCCGGCAGCGCGGCAAGCTCGATGCCGACGACGCCCGGCTGCTGCAGGGCGTGTTCGAGTTCAGCGAGAAAACCGCCCGCGAAGTCATGACGCCGCGCACCGAGATGGTGGCCCTGCCGGCGGACCTGACGCTCGAGGAAGCCGCCGATCAGGTGGCCGTGGCCGGCCGATCGCGCTATCCCGTGTACGGGGAGTCGCTCGACGATATCCTCGGCATCGTCCACGCGAAGGACATCCTCGCCGGTCTCCGCTCGGCGAAGGGCGGCAGCCTGCGCGCGGTGCTCCGCCCCGCCGTGTTCGTTCCGGGCACGCGCGAGGTCGAAGACGTGCTCGCCGACATGAAGCGACAGAAGATCCACCTCGCGATCGTGCTCGACGAGTTCGGCGGCACGGCGGGTCTCGTCACCATGGAAGACCTGCTGGAGGAGATCGTCGGTCAGATCTACGATGAATACGACCGGCCCTCGGGGGAGCTGCGCGTCGCCCCCGCCGGCGTGGCACCGATCATCGCGGGCTCGGTCCCGATCCGCGAGGTCAACAGCGCATTCGGGCTCGAGCTCGGCGAGCAGGACTACACCACCATCGGGGGCTTTCTGTTCGGCGCGATCGGCCGTCTCCCGAGGCCCGGCGACCAGGTGGCGGTGAAGGGCGCCGTGTTCGAGATCGTGGAGGTCGACGGACGCCGGGTCGGCACCGTGCGGGTGCTGCGACGCGCGCCGGGCGCGGAACCCTAGCGCCCTACCGACGCGTCGGCCCGTTGCGTCCGTCGCGCCAGCTCGGTGCCGAGCTCCAGCGCCGCGCGCATGGAGCCCGGGTCGGCCACCCCCTTGCCGGCGATGTCGAGGGCGGTGCCGTGGTCCGGCGCGACGCGGGGGAACGGCAACCCGAGCGTCACGTTCACCCCCGTGCCGAATCCCGCGACCTTCACGGCCGTCATCCCGACGTCGTGATAGGGCGCGAGCACGGCGTCGAACTCCCCCTTGAGCGCCCGCACGAACACTGTGTCCGCCGGCAGCGGCCCGGCGGCACCGAGCGCCCGGGCGGCGGGTTCGAGCACGCGTGCGTCCTCGTCGCCGAACAGGCCGGACTCGCCGGCGTGGGGATTGAGGGCGCACACGGCGAGCCGGGGCGCGGCGATGCCCCACCAGCCGCGCAGCGCGCGCTCGGTGATGCGCCCGCAGCGCACGACGCGATCGCCGGTCACCTGCGTGGGGACGTCCTTGAGGGCGATGTGCGTCGTGACGAGCACGACGCGCAGCGCGCCGGCGGCGAGCATCATCGCGACATCCACGTCACCGGCGAGATGGGACAGGAGCTCGGTGAGACCGGGATAGCGAAATCCGGCGAGGTGCAGGGCGTGCTTGTGCACCGGGCCGGTGACAACTGCATCCACTTCGCCAGCGAGCGCGAGGCGCACCGCTTCCTGCACCGCTTCGCCCGCGATCTTGCCGGCCTCTTCGGGGAGCAGGGAGCGGGGAGCCGGGAGCGGGACCTGCGCCTGCTCCCGGCTCCCGGCTCCCGGCTCCCTGTTCCCGATCAGGACGATCTCCGCGTCCAGCGGCCCGAGGGCGAGCGCTTTGGTCACCACCTCCGGCCCGATCCCCCGCGGATCGCCGAGCGTGACCGCGAGTCGGGGACGGCGGCTAGAAACGGACGTCGACGTACGTGGTGCGACGCAGCAAGTCGAGATGGTGCTTGATGGCGAGCTGCTGGCTCAGGCCGTCGCGAACGCGATCCTTCACTTCGTCGAACCCCAGCTCGCCCTCGGGCAGGCGCTTCAGCAGCTCGAACACCACGAATCTCGGCCGCGCCGTCCCAATGCCGACTTCAAACACCGGCTTCAGCCCGGGGACGGTGTCCTGCCCGATGGCCTTCTCGTAATCGGGCGGGAGCTGGGAAACGGGGAGGGCATCGGCGAGCTTGGGCTCGCTCGGGTCCGCGTAGCGACGGGCGAGGGAGTCGAACGACGCGCCGTGGGCGAGCGCGTCGTGCACCGAGTCGGCCTGCCGCCGCGCGATGGCGATCTGCGCCGCGGAGATGGCGGGCTGGATCAGGATGTGGCGGGCCAGGATCTCCGCCGGCTGCGCGCGCTCCACCTGGATGATATGGAAGCCGAACTCGGTGCGCACGACGTCGGAGATCGCCCCCGGCCTCAAGCGAAAGGCGACGTCCTCGAACTCCTTGACCATCACGCCGCGGCGGAACCAGCCCAGCGCGCCGCCCTGCTCACGAGAGACACTATCGGCCGAGTACTTCTTCGCCACGTCGGCAAATCCGGCCCCGCCGCGCTGCCGCAGCGCCACCACGAGGGATTCCGCCAGCTGCAGCGCGCGGGCGCTCGCTGCCGAGTCGGGTTTCGGCACGATCACGATCTGGCGGAACGAGATCGCGGCCGGCCGCTTGGCCTGCTGCGCCCGGTTCGCCTCCCAGAACGCCCGCATCTCGGCGTCCGACGGCGGAATCGGCCGCAGCTTCCCCTTCTGCTTCAGCCCCTCGATCAACCGCTGCTGTAGGATCGCACGACGCTGCTGGTCGGCAAGCCAACGGCGCCACTCCTCCTCGGATACGAACCCCGCCGCGCGCAGCTGCGTCTGGAACTCCGGGATCGAGGTGAACTGCTTCCGCACGTTTTGGACCGTCTGCTCGACTGCGTCCTGCACTTCCTGGTCCGTCACCTTGATGGTGGTGTCCCGTTCCGCCTGCTGGACCAGCAGCTCTTCGTCCACCATCTGCGAGAGGACCTGGCGCCGCGCGGCGTCGCGCCCCGCGGAATCCTCCGGCATCTTCACGCCCTGCGACTGCGCCAGGACGAGCTGCTCTTCCACCTGCGACGCGAGGATGGGCTTCGTGCCGACGATCGCCACGATGCGGTCGACCGGACGGTCGGTTACCGCCCGACCCTGAGCCGCCGCCCGCGGCGCGGGGAGGAAGAGGGCGGCGCCCCCCACCAGGACCCCGGCCAGGACGAGCGCCCGCATGTCAGCGCGGCCCCGGCCGGCCACCGCTCTCCGCCGCCACGGGCGGCGGGCCAGGGGCGCGTTTCAGACCCGTCCCGGTGGCCGGGGCGCCGCGCCCCGTCGTGTCCGCGGCCCGGATCGCTTGCGCACTCTCCACCGCCCGCGCGATCCCCGCCTCGTTGAGCGACCACGGCTGGCCCTGGCGCAACGCGCCGGCCAGGAAGGGTGGGACGGGGACGAACGGCGCACTGCCCAACGTGACGGCCTGGTCCACGTACCGGTCCACGTGCGCCATGGCCAGCTGCACGCGCGCGGCGGGGGTCGCGGCGGAGTCCTTGAGGAGCTGGGGCGACACACCGAGCACGCCCTCGAGCCGCGCCACGCCCGAGTCGTGCTCGGCGCGCAGCTGCCGCCAGTCGCCCGGATTGAGCTGCACGCCGGCCTTGTCCACCTCGGCGAGCAGCATCTCCCGCTGCGCGAGCAGCTTGAGGAACTGGTTCAGCTGGGCGTCGGTCGCCGTGGAGATCCCGCGTACGTCGTTCGGATCGAGCGCCAGCAGCCACCGCGCCAGGTCCCGCACCTGGAACGTGCCTCCGTGATACGTCGCCAGGGTCCGGTTGTCGCTCCGGGCGGACACGATTTGCGGCACCGCCTGGCGCACCAGCGCCAAGGCGCCGGACTCGATCTTGAGCTGCCGCTGTTTCGCGAGACTGTCCAGATAGAGAGAGTCGAGCTGGGCCGTGCGGGCGTTCTCGAGATCGACCCGGAAGGAGTCTCGCACCTCGGCGAGCGGCGGCCGGCGAATGATGTGGAACCCGAACGGCGTCCGGACTACCGCGGTCATCGCGCCCGGCGGGAGCGTCCACGCGGCACTGTCGAACGCGGGGACGAACTGCCCGCGCGGCGTAGCCGGCAGGTACCCCCCCCGCGTCTTGGATCCCGGGTCTTCCGAGTAGCGCCGGGCGAGGTCGGCGAAGTTGAACCCACGCTGCGCGGCGGCCCGGCGCAGGAGCGCGGTGACCTGCTTCTCTTTCTCCTGCTCCACCGTCGACACGGCGCTCTGGGGGATCCGGATGAGGATGTGCTGGAACAGCCGCACGGTGCCCGCCTGGAACGCCGAGTCCGCCTGGGCGGGCGTGAGCTTGCCGCGCGTCACGATCAGCCGCTCGTGATAGCGCTCCCACTTGAGCTGAGCCGCCACCGGCCATTCCGCCGCGAGCACCAGGGCCGAATCGTGCAGGTCGCGCCCGCGGCCGAGCTCGGTCGCAAACACCGCGTAGTCGAGGTAGGCATTCGCGACGCCGGTGAGGACATCGGGTCGGATGGGTATGCGCTGCGCGTGTCCGACCACGTGCGCCAGGCGATCGACCGTCAGCGTCTGGCCGGCGGCCGTGCCGGCGACCTGCGCGTGTGCCGAAAACGCGTCCCGCGCGGCGGAACACCCCGCCAGCACGAGCACCGAGCAGATCCAAGCCAGCCGTACCATGCCAGCTCCTTAAGGGTGAGTGTCCGCGAGAACCGCGGTGAGAGCTCGGACGAGCCCCGACCCGATGGGCTCCCCGCCGAGACGGCGGAGTCGCAGAGAGAGGGGCACCGCCCGCCGGACCTCGGCCTCGAACTGCACCGAGTCCAGCGCCGCCGTCAGGGCGGCCAGCCGCGGGCTCGCGTCCCGCGCAAACGTGAGCCGGGCCTCGTCGCCCTTCACCAGAACCATCTCGAGTCCGACACGGGCGCCGAGCGCGCGGAGCTCGGACACGAGGAGTAAACGTTGCGCCTCATCGGGGAGCGGCCCGAAGCGGTCGCGCAATTCCTCGCGCACCGCTTGAATCTCGCTAGGCGCCTCCGCCCGCGCCAGCCGCCGGTACAGCTCGAGCTTCACCGCTTCGTCGGGCACGTAGGCGTCGGCGAGGTGTGCCGGCAGGTCCAGGACCACTTCGGGGGGCGCCGCGGTCCTCTTCCCCGCCTCCCCTGTCCCGGACTTGAGCGCGTCTACGGTTTCTTGGAGCCAACGCAGATACGTGTCGAACCCCACCGCCTGCGCGTGGCCCGACTGCGCCGCGCCGAGCAGGTTGCCGGCGCCGCGAAGCTCGAGATCGCGCAACGCGATCCGGTAGCCCGAGCCGAGATCGGTGTGATGCTCCAACACCCGGAGCCGCTCTTCCGCTTCGGCGTCGACCAGGTCGGGCACCAGCAGGTAGCAGTACGCACGGCGGTGACTCCGCCCCACGCGCCCGCGCAGCTGGTACAGCTGCGCCAGCCCGAGCTGGTCCGCGCGATTCACGATCATCGTGTTGGCATTCGGCACGTCGAGTCCCGACTCGACGATCATCGTGGATACGAGCACGTCCACCTCGCCCCGGACGAACCGGGACATCACAGCATCGAGGTCCGATTCCTTCAACTTCCCGTGTGCCACCGCGATCCGCGCCCGTGGCGGGGCGAGCGCCCGCACCCGCTCCGCGATCGTGTCGATCGTCTCGATGCGATTGTGCACGAAGTACACCTGCCCCGCGCGATCCAGCTCCCTCCCCAGTGCTTCCTCGATCAATCCGTCATCCCACGGCTCGATGAAGGTCAGCACCGGCGAGCGGTCCTTGGGCGGCGTCTCGAGCAGCGTGAGATCCCGCAATCCGGCCAGCGACAGGTGCAGGGTCCGGGGAATGGGTGTCGCGGTGAGGGTGAGCACGTCCACGGCCAGCCTCAGCGCCTTGAGCCGCTCCTTGTGCCGCACACCGAAGCGATGCTCTTCGTCGACGATGAGCAGCCCGAGATCGTGGAACCCGACGTCAAGGGACAACAGACGATGCGTCCCAATCACGACGTCCACTTCGCCGGTCCCGAGCTGCCGCGTCACCTGCTTCGTGTCCTTCGGGCCGCGGAACCGCGACAGCACCTCGATCCGGACGGGATAGTCGGCGAGCCGCTCGCGAAACGTGCGCCCGTGTTGCTCGGCGAGAATCGTGGTGGGGACCAGGACCGCGACTTGCTTGCCGGCCTGCACCGCTTTGAAGGCGGCGCGCAAGGCGACCTCGGTCTTGCCGTACCCCACATCACCCACCAGCAGCCGATCCATCGGTAGGGCACGCTCCATGTCCCGCTTTACTTCCTCGGAGGCCCGCCGCTGGTCCGGCGTATCCTCGTACAGGAAGGCCGACTCGAGCTCGCGCTGCCACGGCGTGTCGGGAGGAAACGCGAATCCGGCCGCGAGCTGCCGCCGGGCGTACAGGTCGAGCAGCTCGATCGCCATCTGGCGGATCGCCGCCCGCGTCTTGTCCCGCTGCCGCTGCCACGTTGTGGTGCCGAGGCGGTGCAGCCGTGGCGGCGGCGCGTCCCCATCGGCCGCGGCCCGGTAGGGCTCGAGCTGATCGAGCCGGTACAACGGCACGTTCAGCCGCGACCCACCCTCGTACTCTACGACCGCCACCTCGAGGGTCCCGCCCTCTGCTCCCACCGGGATCGTCTGGATTCCGCGGTAGATCCCGATGCCGTGCTCGAGATGGACCACGAAATCGCCGGTCGTGAGCGGCCGTGTCGCGGCCGTGGCCGTCGCTTCGCGGTAGCGGCGCGGCCGTCGCAGCCGGCGGGCGCGACGGAAGATCTCGTGGTCGGTGAGGACGCGTAGCCCGGGCAACACGAATCCGCCGTCCAACGCCCCCACGGCGAGGGTCGCCCGATCGCCGGCCAGGAGCTCCTCGAGGCGCTCGAGCTGACCTTCGTTGTCGCACAGGATCACGGTCGGCGGCTCGGTCGCGACGACCTGGCGCAGCCGCTTGATGTCGCGGTCGACCGGCTCGGGCGGCGCGATCGGGAACCGTGCATCCGCATCGGCGGGGTCGAGCGCGATCCGCGGGAACCGGACGAGCTGCGCCCGCCACGCCGCCGGATCGACGAACAGCGCCTCCCGCGCCGGCGGCTCCTCGCCCAGCCGCCGCGCGACCTCGAGATGGTGGGCCGCCTCGGCCCACGCGCGCTCCACTTCCTGCCCCAGCGCCGACTCCTGCTCGAGAACGAGCAGGGCATCGCTGGGGAGCAGGTCCAAGAGCGACTGCCGTTGTAGGGCCGCAGCATGCTGCGCCCCTACCGGCACTGAAGCCAGGCCCTCCGTTCGCACGGGCAGGATCGTCACCCGCTCGATGGCGTCGCCGGATCGTTGGGTGTCGAGGTCGAACGTCCGGAGCGATTCGATGTCGTCTCCCCACCACTCGAGCCGCGCCGGTGCCGCCATCCCGAACCCATACACGTCGAGGATCCCACCGCGCACGCTGAACTGGGCCACTTCGGTGACCGTGGGCACCCGCTCGTAGCCCATGTCGTGAAGCCGCCCAATGGCGTCCGTGAGAGACACGTATCCCGTATCCCGTTTCCCGCTTCCCGCTTGCAGCACCAAGCGCATGTCGCGCAGGGCGGCCGGCACCCCCGTCCGCTCGGCGGCCGCGCGCGCCGTCGTGACCAGCACCCGAGCCTGCCCCGACAACAGCAGTTGCAGGGTCTCCACCCGCTCGCCGGCGATTTCGAAATGCGGCTCTTCGGCGCCCAGCGCCTCGCGTTGCGGGTACAGGACCGCGGTCCCCGTGAGGGTCCGAAGATCCGCAAGCCACCGCTCTGCATCGGTCGGCGTGGGCGTGACCACGACGAAGACCCGCTGCGGGAGTCGCCGCGCGAGCGCGGCGACCAGCACGGCGGGACTCGAGCCGGGGAGGCCAGCGATGCCCTGACGGGCGCCGGATGCGGGCAGGCCTTCCGCGAGCGCGCGCGTCGCCGGCAGGGCGTCCAACCGGTCGATGACGAAGTCGAGCGGCATCAGTGGGTGCGCGTCGCGACGCCCAGCTCCACCAGCGCACAGAGCACCGCCAGCACCAGCAGCAGCCCGCTGCCGTCGCGGTGCCCGGCTCCGGCGAACCGCGCTGCGGCAAACGCCGCGGCGTCGAGCACGTCCGCGCCCAGCACGTCGTGCACGAGCGCCGCTGACGCCGGCGTGAGATCCGACTCTCGCGGGTCGAGCCCGTACACGGTCGCGCCGACGGTGTCGGCGCCGCGCGTCCGGAACTCCACGCCCGGGGCGCCTTCCGCCTCGGAGATCGGTGCCTCCCCCCGGGCCACCCGGTTCACCAGCGCGTCCAGGAACGGGACGAACGCGGGCGCCGCGGGCAGCGCGGTCCAGGCCGTGTCGAGCCGGCTGCCGAGCAGCAGGACGGCGCCGTCCCGCACGAGCCACGGCTCTCCGTTCACCGTGGCCAGGACCGTGGTGTCCGCACTGGTCCCCCGTCCGGCGTCCCCAGTCACCGTCTCGATGCAGTACCTCCGCGTCACCTGCAGCCCCGCGATTGTCGGCAGAACGGGCCCGGCGATCGGGCCGGGCGTGCCGGCCGTGGCGAACCGCCATCGCCCGCCCCGCGCCGCGAGCGCACGATTCGCCTGGCCGACCAGCGCCGGGGCCGCGGGTGGCACCACGATGCTCACCATGGCACCTGCCTCCGGCCGGTCTCCGATCACCACCTCGGGGCGTCCCTCCCCCCGGACCCGCCGCCCCTCTTCCAGCACGGCGAGCGCCGCGGCCACGAACGGTCCTCCCTCGACCCCACGCAGGACCGCGACTCGGGCGGGCGGAGCCACCCGCCACACGAGCAATCGTCGATCATCGGCCCGCAGCTCGTCGGGCTCGAGCACCAGTTCGCCCACCCACCAACCCGGGCCGAGTGGCGGCAGCGAGATCGATACCGTCGATCCGCGTGCCGCCAGGGCGTGACCAACGTCGCGCCCGCGGATACGCAGCGTTACGGCCGCGGCGCCCCCCACGCTTTCCGCGCCGGGTGTCCCCACGATGCCCACCACCACGGCGCCATCGGTCACGCGGACGACGCCCACACCGCGGTTCGCGGCCGCCTGGCTCGCAGGCGCGAGGGCGACTACTCGCACCCCCCGCGGCACGTCCGCCCGGCCGGGACCGAGCGCCGTGCGCTGCAGGTCACTCACCACATGTACCTCGCGTGCCGGGAACGGCGCTGCGTCGACCAGCCGCGTCGCCGCCCGCACGGCGGCCGTTACGTCCATGCGACGAGCCGAGACCCCGGCGCTATCCAAGGTCGCGAGCAGCGCGTCCGGTGTCCCCGCTCGCGCCACGCCATCCGCGAGCACGAGCCAGAGGCGATCGGATGACGTCGCGCGCACCAGCGACCCTCGCGCCACGGCTTTCAGGTGCTCGAGCACGGGACGCCCATCCACGACGAGCCCGGACGACGCCGAGTTGTCGAAGATCACGGCGAGCGCCGTCGGCTGGTGCAGCGATCCCCCGCCCGCCTGCGTGGGGAAGAGCGGCCGCGCCGCAGCCACCACGATCAGGACGATCAATGCCGTCCGCAAAATCAAGAGGAGGAGATGTCGCAGCTTCAAGCGCCGTGCGCTTTGGCGCTCCGCCTCGCTCAGATACCGGAGCGGCGGAAACTCGGCCTCCGGCGGCACACGGCGCTCCAGTAAATGAAGCAGGGCGGGGATCGCCGCGGCGGCGAGCCCCACGAGCGCCAACGGATGCAGGAACGTCACGCGAGCAGCCGAAGCGCCATGCCGAACGGCATGTCGGTCAGAATGGGATGGTACGCGATGCCGTGCCGCCGACACGCCGTGCGCCATGCGTCGATCTCCCGACGCACCGTTGCCCGATAGGCCCGCGCCAGCTCGCGCGGGCGGACCACCACGCTCGCCGTGGACTCCGGATCCCGGTACCGCACCTCGGGGGGGCCCGACAGCTCGGCCTCCGCCGGATCCATCAGGTGCAGCACGATCACCTGATGGCCACGATGACGCAGGTAGCGCAGAGCCGTCAGCGCCAACGCACGGTCGAACAGCAGGTCGGAGACGAGTACGACGAGCCCACGGCGGGCGAGTAGCGACGTGAGGCGCACCAGGGCCGCCTGTGCCGCCGTGCCCCCGCCGTCCGGCGTGTCGACCAGACCTCGCACCAGTCGAGCCCACTGTCCCGCCTTCACGCGCGCCGGCACTACCTTGCGCACGACTTCGTCGAAGGTGATCAGCCCCGTGGCGTCGCGCTGTCGCAGCAAGATCAGCGCGAGCGCCGCCGCCAGCCGGTCGGCATAGGCCCGCTTCGTGAGCCGGGTGGGCGCACCGCGCCACGCCATCGACCGGCTCGCGTCGACCAATATCATGGCGCGCAAATTCGTCTCTTGCTCGAACTGCTTCACGAACAGGCGGTCGGCCCGGGCGAGGATCTTCCAATCGAGGTAGCGCAGCTCGTCGCCGGGTTGGTAGGCGCGGTGTTCCGTGAACTCGACCGAGAACCCGCGAAACGGGGAGCGGTGAATCCCGCTGAGAAAGCCCTCCACCACCCCTTGCGCCACGATTTCGATTCCACCAAAGCGAGCCACTTCGGCGGGATCCAGGAGATCGATGCGCTGCACGTCGGGCATGGGCTCGCGGAAGCTAATGAACAGCCGAATGTCCCGGGTAGAGGACAGCCCGGGTCTGGTGATCCGTATCAATCTGCGGTTGAACCTCAAAGCTCATAGCCACTTACCGCACTTGCCACCGCGCGTCGGGTTGGCATGGGACCTGCCCCTCCGTTGCGCGAACGGAGGCCCCATGATGAACCCCCTTTGGCTGCTCAGCCTCGTGACCGCGCCGGCCGGAAGCCCCTCGATCGGGCCCGTGTCGGTCGAGTATCGCCCCCGGGTCGAGGTGTGGAGCGACCGGGGGGACAGTCCCTACGCCAGCGGCCAGGGCGTCCGTGTGCACTTCCGCGCCGACCGGGACGCCTTCGTGACGATCCTGCGCGTCGACACCGATGGCCGGGTGCGCGTGCTGTTTCCGCGTGAGCCGTGGGAGGACAACTTCGCCCGCGGTGGTCGCGAGTACGAGGTGCAGGGTGGAAACGACCGCGATGCCTTCTACATCGACGACTATCCGGGTGTCGGCTATCTGTTCGCGGTGGCCTCGGCCGATCCGTTCGTCTACGACGGCATCCAGAGTAACGAGCACTGGGATTATCGGATGATCGCCGACGGGCGGGTCCGCGGCGATCCGTACGTCGCCCTCACCGACGTGGCACAGCGCATCGTGCCCGATGGCTACAGTGATTGGGATTACGACGTCGCGCCGTATTACGTGCAACAGCACTACGACTATCCCCGGTTCCTGTGTTACGACTGCCACACGTACGTGAGCTACCCGTCCTGGAGCCCTTACGACTACACCTGCGTGCGCTTCCGGATCGTGGTGTTCGACGATCCGTACTACTACCCGTATCGGTACTACGGCGGCACGAGGGTCGTCTTCACGCGCCCGTACAGGCCGGAGCCCCGGTTCATCTTCAAGGACCGCCAGGCAACCGATGCCTTCATCACACGGGTGCGCGAGCGGCCTGTGAACGACGATCGCCGGCGCGACGTGGGTGTGCGTGGTCGCGACCTGGGCGGCACGGGCGTCATCCCGCCGCCCAACATTCAGCCGCCCCGGCGTCGCCCCGGCTCCGAAGAGGCACGGGACGACGACGATCGCGGTCGTGGCGGTCGGCCCGACCGGCGCGATCATCGGGATCGGCCCGACCGGCCCGCTCATCGTGACGACTCCGGCCGCCCCGATCAGCCCGATCGGCCTCCCCGGCGCGACCGTCCGGAGCGGCCCGAGAATCGCGAAGATGTCGATCGCCCGGTGCGGCGTGATCGTCCCGACCGGCCCGAGCGACCGGAGCGGTCCGAGCAGCCCACTCAGCCGGCGCAGCCGGAGCGCCGCGCGGTGCCGGAAGAGCGTCGGCGCGCCGAGCCGCCGCCACCGCGCGTTGAGCCGCGGCGCGAGGCACCCCCTCCGCGCCGCGAGCCGCGGGTGGAGCCGAAGCGTGAGCCCCCGAAGGAGAAGCCACGAGCCGAACCCGAGCTGAAGCGGCGCAAGCCGTGACCACCCAGCCGTGTGAGCGCGCCCGACCGTAGTCCCCTGCGGTCGGGCTCGTTAGCTTTCCTTCCCCTCCTCAAGGTCTTGAGCGATGCGACTCCGCCCGGCGCTGCTGCTCGCGGTGCTCCCCGGACTGGCGACCGCGCAGCGGCTGCGACCGGTCGCGCGTGGTGCAGCGTCCATCACGATCGCCGACGTCCAGCGCCGCATCGGCATCATCGCCGACGACTCGATGCTCGGCCGCGCCACGCCGAGCCCGCAGCTCGACGCGGTAGCGGCCTACGTCGCGGGCGAGTTCCACCGCTTTGGGCTCAAGCCGGGCGGCGATAGTGGCACGTACTTCCAGCACTATCCTCTCGAAGTGCTACGATTCGACCCCGAGAGCTCGACCATCCGGATCACCGGCCGCACGCCCGGGATGTGGCGCGGGGGCCAGGACGTGCTGCTCGTGGAGGGACAGGCGCCCGCGGGAGCGGCGGCAGGCCCGGCCGTCGTCATCACCGGCTCTGCCGATGGGCGGAGCACGCTCGATTCCGCCGCCGTCACCGGGAAGATCGTCTTCCTGGCGTACGGGCCGGGGTTGAACGCCATCGGCCCGAAGGTCCTCCAGCTGCGACCCCTCGCCCTCATGCTGGTGGCGGGGTTCCCCGACTCGATCTGGGCGAGGCTCCCCGGTCACGAAGCGAGTGTGACCGTGCGCAATCCGAGCTCCGAGAGTGGGCCCGCGGTCCCCGCCGTGTTCGCGGTGCGGACGGCGACCGCCGGGGCGCTCTTCGCGCAGGGGGGCGTGAGCCCCGACTCGCTCCGGGTATGGGGCGACCGACCCCTCGCGGCTCGTCCCCTGGCCGACGTCACGCTCCAACTGGATGTGCGCGAGCGAGTGCTCCAGCACGCGTCGGCTCCCAACGCGATCGGAATCCTCGAGGGCAGTGACGCCACGCTGAAGCAGGAATACGTCCTGTTCAGCGCCCACATGGATCACATCGGCACGCCGAGCGCTGGGGAGGGTTGCACCGCCCGCGGCGCCGACTCGATCTGCAACGGGGCGGACGACGACGGCTCGGGCACGGTCGCCGTGATCGAGCTGGCGCAGGCGTTCGCCTCGGCCAGCGAGCGACCCAAGCGCTCCCTCGTGTTCATGACCGTAAGCGGCGAGGAGCGGGGCCTCTGGGGAAGCGCGTACTTCGCCGACCATCCCACCGTACCGCTCGCCGACGTGATCGCCGACTTGAACATCGACATGGTCGGCCGCAACGCCAAGGACACGGTCGCGGTGATCGGCCGCGAGCACTCCAATCTCGGCGCGACGCTCGACAGCGTGGCCGCGGCACACCGCGACCTGAACATCAAGCCGCTCGGCGATCTCTGGCCGCAGGAAGGGCTCTTTTTCCGCTCGGACCACTACAACTTCGCGAAGAAGGGCGTGCCCATCCTCTTCTTCACGACCGGGCTGCATCCGGACTACCATCAGGTGAGCGACTCCCCGGACAAGATCGACGCCGAGAAGGAGGCGCGGTTCGCACGGCTCGTGTTCCATCTGGGGCTGGCCGTCGCGAACACGCCCCAGCGGCCCCGCTGGAACCCGGACAGCTATAAGCGGATCGTGGGCGGCGGGAACTGACGGCTAGCCGACGCCGGCGAGCAGCTCGGCGTTCGTCTTGGCGCGCCGCAGCTGTGCCAGCAGCCCGTCGATCGCCTTCTCCGGCGGAAGGCCCACCAGACCCCGCCGGAGCTGCTGTTTGGCCGCCACCGTCGGGGGGTCCCCGAGCAGCTCCTCGCGCCGTGTGCCGCTGGCGGCCACATCCACCGCAGGGTACAGGCGGCGGTCCGCCAGCGCGCGAGACAGCCGCAGCTCCGAGTTGCCGGTCCCTTTGAACTCCTCGAAGATCACATCGTCCATCCGGCTCTCCGTCTCGATGAGCGCCGTGGCGATGACGGTCAGGGAGCCGCCCTCCGGCACCGCGCGCGCGGCCCCGAACAGGGCCTTGGGCTTGGCGAGCGCGTTGGCGTCCAGACCACCGGACATCGTGCGCCCGCTGCCTCGCCCGGTGGTGTTGTGGGACCGTGCGAGGCGCGTGAGCGAGTCGAGCACGATCACGACGTCCTTGCCGAGCTCCACCTGGCGGCGCGCGTGCTCGAACACCATGTCGGCTACCGC